>Ga0316187_10000943_pt1 | contig 24247 bp, 23 predicted proteins | sample CroRivburrow1_MG_FD_204927 | JGI IMG/M metagenome (GOLD analysis project Ga0316187, IMG submission 204927) | Coastal sediment microbial communities from Maine, United States - Cross River worm burrow 1 | ecosystem: Environmental > Aquatic > Marine > Coastal > Sediment | place: USA: Maine...
CTGCTTTTCTCAGCCACGGTCTTGTAGGCGGCAAACAGCTTCTCATTCTGCCCAACCTCAGTGGCATACTCACTCAGCTTCGGCAGGCAGGTATTGTAGGCCTCACGCAGCTCATCACTGTTGACCACCGAATTCATATGACTCACAGGAGACCAGGCACGCCCCAGCTTGTCATCCTCCACTTCCAGCCTCTCTACCAGGCTTTGCCAGGTAGGTGACTCCTCAGCATCACATACAGATTGCACCAGAGCACGGCCTTCAGACAGCAAATGATCAATAGCAGGCTCAACATCCTCCGGCTTGATCTTGGAGAAAGGCGGCAGGCCGGGGAGATTTAGCAGTGGATTTTGCATAGGGCAGATCAGTTCAGAGGAAAAGACGAATAATATCATTATGCCCACTACTCTTCATACCGGGCTTGTTATAGCTGAAAAAGCCTTTTGCTCTCTTACTAAGTTAAATGATTCAGCGTGGCAAGCACTATAGAAATTGGCTTGCCAGCATTGATGCAGCCAGTGAGCCAGCAATAAAAAATCCCGCGATGGAAAAGGTCGCCAGCAGACGATAGCGCCGCACCAGGTTGAATTGGGGCAGGGAAGAGATCAGATAGGGGCGACGCCTGGATGTCGTCTTGCTTAGGGTATGCAGAATCTGGGTTTTCATCTGCTCTTTATGCACTGTTTCAGCCTGTGCTTTTGCTGCTGCACGGGCTCTATCCCACTCATCTACATCAATCTTGCCATCTTTATTGGTATCAAAGTTGGCAAGTAGGCTAGCGGTATCTTTTTTCCAATCCCGGAGCAGCTCACGTGTCATCTGCTGGCGATTGCGCTGATGATCCATATCATCCAGGCTTTTAAATAGACCAATGGCATAGAGACTGTCACTGGTATAGATGCGCTCTTCAGTGTAGCGATAATTACCACGAACAATGCTGGCATTGATATTTAAGCCATTTCCAGCATCCAGGCGCTTTCTTGGCGGGTTTCTATTCTCTGGATGACGCGTACGCCCGTACCAGACACTTCGGTCAGTGGGGCTGATTTCGGCTCCTTCAGGGTCAATGATGCAGTCACCTGTTTCATCGCGCAGTATGAAAGGGGTATCACTGGACTCTTTTTCCAGTGTATTCCAGTTATTCTTTCCACAGTGCCGCTCAATAATATAGCGATACCAGCAGCAGTCGCTCTTTGTGAGGGGCGATAACAGAGGCGCGTTATCCAATGGCTGCGCCTCTCCCGCCAGCTCAACGTAACCCTGATGGGCGGAGCGAACCTTGGCGGTGGGGGTATCTTCAATAATGCGGGCCCGACTCAGGTTGCGAAAGGCAAAATAGAAACCCGCCACGGCACCAGCAATGGAGAAAGCCACCCACATCCAATACTTGCCATCAGGCATCTGTGCAAAGTATTCCATGCTTAGCCGAACAACTCTTTTACGTTAACATCCCGAATCTCTTCCTCACTAAACTCTAATAGCTCTGCCTCTTTGAAGTTTAGGAGCCGGGCAATAATGACATCAGGAAACTGTTCAATTCGTACATTGTTGTTATTGACACTTTCGTTGTAGAACTCCCGACGATCCGCGATGCTGCTCTCAAGCCCTGAGATGCGCGACTGCAGATGCTGAAAGGTGTCATTGGCCTTGAGGTCCGGATAGGCCTCAGCCAACGCAAACAGGTTGCCCAGCCCTGCCCTCAGCATAGTCTCCGCACTGCCTACACCGCCAACATCACCTTTGGCACGGGCAGCTGAGACAGCAGAGCGGGCCTTCATCACCTTCTCCAGAGTCTCTTGCTCATATCCCATGTACTGTTTACAGGTTTCCACCAGCTTCGGCAGCTCATCATGGCGCTGCTTGAGCAGCACATCGATATTTGCCCAGGCCTTGCTCACCCCATGTTTTAGCGACACCAAGTGGTTATAGAGGGTAATGGCGTAGACCACCAATGCAGCAATGGCACCCAAAAATATAAATGTGCTGATTTCCATGAGCAAACTCCGATAAACTCTTCGTTATAAATGCAGGGGATTACTCCTGCTATTTCGGCCCTAACAGAGAATTATTTAACACTATGAACAACATTCGAACATTTGAAGGTATGACCCCTGTTATTGCAGAGGACGCCTGGGTGGATGAAGCAGCAGTGGTGATTGGTAATGTGGAGATCGGCAGCGGCTCCTCCATCTGGCCCAGCACAGTGATACGGGGTGATATTCACCGCATCCGCATCGGTGAGCGCACCAGCATTCAGGATGGCACCGTGGTGCACGTAACCCATGACAGCCAATTTGTACCCGGAGGTTTTCCAACCATCGTGGGCAATGACATTACAGTGGGGCACAACGTCACCCTGCACGGCTGCGAAATCAAGGACAAATGCCTGGTTGGCATGGGCTCCATTGTGCTGGACGGCGCCGTTGTAGAGCCCCAGGTCATTATTGGCGCGGGTAGCCTGGTGCCAGGCGGAAAGGTGCTGGAGAGCGGTTATCTCTATGTAGGCTCACCGGTCAAACAGATTCGCAAGCTGACCGAGAAGGAGCTGGCTTTTTTTGAATACTCAGCTCAAAACTATCAAAAACTGGGGCAGCGGCACCTGAAAGCAGAAGCGACATAGGGAATTTAGTTCATTAGATGCGTCAAATTTTCGCAAAATGTCGAATAATTGGCATTTTGTGCTAGAGTTAGGTTAAGGCCTTTTTGGATATAGGCAGACTTATTCTGAATTTTGGCTTTCGATCACACTTGTTGAACGAAAGTGCAACCGGCTCCTCCGGCGCTAACTAGGCGCTTTTTTGACCCGTCCACTCTCCCCGGACGGGTTTTTTTTACCCTTGCTTTACGAGCGTATGATTGCACCACTCATGGCATCCCGGATGGGAGTGGGCTGCTTCAGTGCGCCCACCCGGCCATTAAGAATAAAGCTGGCCGACCCTTTAAGCTGGCTGTAGAGTGCCAGAGGGTTTCTTGCGGGCTGATGACCGCTGACATTGGCGCTGGTCGAGACCAGTGCTGACTCACACACTCGGCACAGCTCGGCAGCCAATGGATGAGCAGTAACCCGAACCGCAATAGAGTTATGTCGGCCGGTTAGCCATTCAGGGGTTCCGGGGGCAGCGGGAAGGAGCCAGGTAGCAGGACCAGGCCAGCTAGCCAATACGGGAGTCATAATCTCTGGCGCCGGCTCAGAAATGAAAGGTTGGAGCTGCTCAAAATCAGATGCAATCAGGATCAACCCCTTCTCTATGGGGCGCTGCTTAAGCTTCAGTAGGCGCTGGACTGCATCCCAGTCCAGCGGATTGCAGCCCAACCCATAGACGGCTTCTGTAGGGTAGGCGATCAGATCACCAAGCCAGAAATGTCGAGCTGCCTGCCGAAGATGCCAGGGATGGGTTGCCACAACAGACACTCAACAGAGACTTTTCGTTACTTCCCCAATTCAGCCTGCAGCTTGGCGTCTTTGGCTATTACAGCATCGGCGTTGGCTTGGCGCTCTTCGCGGATGCGAACGGCCAGATCAGGGTCGGAGAGCGCCAAAATCTGAGCTGCCAGATAGGCTGCATTCTTGGCCCCCGCTTTGCCAACAGCAACACAGGCCACGGGAATACCGCCAGGCATCTGCACAGTGGATAGCAGCGAGTCCATACCCTGCAGCGGCCCCGCATCCATAGGGATGCCGATAACAGGCTTCAGCGTCAATCCAGCAACGGTACCTGCCAAGTGCGCGGCAAGGCCAGCAGCGGCCATAAACACAGCACAGCCACGCTGGTCGGCATCTTTGACAAAGCTATGTGTGGCCCCAGGGGTACGATGCGCTGAGGTAATCTTAACCTCGTAAGGGATTTCAAGGCTCTTCAGCACGTCCAGCGTGGACTGAAGGATAGGGAGATCCGAATCAGATCCCATTAAAACTGCAACAAATGGCTTGCTCATAAGCTTCTACTGAAAATGGCCTAGTGGATGTGGCCGGAAAGATACCGTAACTTGCTATAGCAAGACAACCCACACCTACTCTTCAACAGGCTCCGAGAAGGTGCACTCCTTCTGGGGGCAGACCTTCTCTGTGCCACGCCGTTTGGTGGTTTTGATGGTCAGAATGGGCCAGCCACAGCGGGGACACGGCTCCTCTACCGGCTCATTCCAGGTGGCATAATCACACTTTGGATAGCCAGAGCAGGAGAAGAAGGTCTTGCCGCGCCGGGATTTCCGCTTTAGTAGCGTACCCTTATTGCACTTGGGGCAGGTTACACCAGTATCTTCCGGCTTCTCCAGCGGCTCAATGAAGCGACAGTCAGGATAGTTGGAACAACCGATAAACTTGCCATAGCGGCCGCGCCGAATGATAAGGTCTGATTCGCACTTTGGGCATTTGCGACCTTCGATAACCTCTGGCTCTTCCTTCTCATTGCCGTCAGCATTGAGATCCCGAGTGTAGTCACACTCCGGATAGTTGTTGCAGCCAATAAAGCGTCCATGGCGTCCAAGCCGGATAGAGAGCGGCTCACTGCACTTGGGACACTTTTCGTCCATTGCCTCATGAGTCACATCGCTACGCTTAACATTCTTCTCAGTGTGATCTATCTGCTCTTTGAATGGGCTCCAGAACTGCTCCAACAGCGGAATCCACTCCTCTTCTCCACGTGAAACAGCATCAAGCTCATCTTCAAGTCGAGCGGTAAAATCGTAATCGACATATTTTGTGAAATATTCGGTTAGGAATTTATTAACGACACGACCAACATCGGTTGGCATAAAACGCTTTTTGTCGAGTTCCGTATACCCACGATCCTGCAGTGTGGAGATGATCGAGGCATAGGTGGAGGGGCGACCAATACCGTGCTCCTCCAGCGACTTAACCAGGCTGGCTTCACTAAAGCGTGGTGGAGGCTCTGTAAAGTGCTGACCAGTGCGAATAGCCTTGAGCTGAACGGTCTCCCCTTGCTCAAGCGGTGGCAGCATCTTTTCATCACCATCACCGGCCTTTGCATCATCCACCCCTTCAAGGTAAAGGGCCATAAAACCCGGGTTGGCAATAGTTGAGCCTGTAGCGCGGAATACATTACCTTCACCACAACCAAGATCCGCAGCTACGGTATGTAAGGTGGCATGAACCATCTGGCTGGCAATGGTGCGCTTCCAGATAAGCTCATACAGCCGAAACTGGTCTTTACTCAGACTCTCTTTTAACTCTTTTGGCGCACGCTGGGCAGCGGTGGGACGTATAGCCTCATGCGCCTCTTGAGCATTTTTGGCTTTGGTCTTAAATGTTCTGGGTTGGGCCGGCAACTGCTTGCTGCCATAGCACTCAGAGATAAAGCCCCGGATCTCATCCAGCGCCTCTTGGGCCAAATGCACAGAATCGGTACGCATATAGGTGATAAGACCCGTGGTATCGCCGCCAATATCTATGCCCTCATAGAGCTGCTGGGCTGTGCGCATGGTGCGCTGTGTGGTAAACCCAAGCTTACGGGCCGCTTCCTGCTGCAGGGTAGAGGTGATAAAGGGTGCAGCCGGATTACGTCTCCGTTGCTTCTTTTCAACCTTATCTACTGTCAGTTGGCCATTAGCTGCTGCAAGTAGATTTTTTTCGGTTTGAGCCGCCGTCCCTTCATCCGTAATGCTAAATTGGCTTAACTTTTCACCCTGATAGTGCGTCAGCTTGGCACTGAACGACTGCTCTTTCTTAAGTGTATCTGCCTCAACGGTCCAGTACTCTCTGGCGGTAAAGGCTTCGATCTCAAGCTCACGCTCAACAATCAGGCGCAGGGCGGGGCTCTGCACTCGTCCAGCAGAGAGGCCACGTCGAATCTTCTTCCACAGCAGTGGTGACAGATTGAATCCAACCAGGTAATCCAAAGCACGGCGAGCCTGCTGGGCATTCACCAGATCCATGGAGAGTTCACGTGGATTGGCTACAGCATCTTGAACAGCACGCTTGGTAATCTCATTGAAAACCACGCGGTAGACGGACTTGTCTTTTAGTTTTTTGCGTTTTTTTAGTAGCTCATACAGATGCCATGAGATGGCCTCACCTTCGCGATCCGGATCGGTTGCGAGATAGAGCGCATCTGCTTTGGCAAGGGATTTGGTAATGGCCTGAACATGGCGGTCATTCTTTTCAATGACCTGATACTTCATTTCAAAATCATTGGCTGTGTCAACAGCGCCCTCTTTGGGCACAAGATCACGTACGTGACCATATGAGGCAAGCACCTCAAAGTCTTTGCCTAAGTATTTCTTGATTGTTTTGGATTTGGCCGGTGATTCAACGATAACCAGATTCATAGGTGTGATTGCAAACCTGTGAGTTTGAGATTGAGAAGTTAAGTGGTGCGGTAAAAATGATGTGGTTTATTTTTAGTGAAGATACCGCGGTATATCGTTATAGATCAGCTCTTCCATATGCGCAAAGGCTGATTCACGACCGGGCTGATTCATCAGCACAAGCAGCACAATCCAGCGAAGATCCTCAACTGAGATGTGTGCGGTCTCCAGAGCCAGGGCACGGTCGATAACCAGCTCTCTACCAACCTGATCCAATATCTCATGCTGCTCCAAAAACAGCAGCATGCCACGGCACTCAGTATCCAGCCGGATGGATTCCTGCTCTGTATAAATACGAATAGCCTGGCTGGTGTGCGGTGTTTGTTGGCACGCGCTTTGACGCCAAGCAAGCTCATCCAGCCACTTAAATGCTTTTCTGATCATGGGCACAGGAAAACCAGCCTGTGTCAGTTCCTCCTGCAGCTCAGTCTGATCAGGCTGAGAAGAGAGCTCTGCATCCATAAAATTTTCAAAGAGGTAGATGAGGATGTCTACGACATTTTCGTTCATTATGTTTCCTTAGAATGGGCCGTTCTGCGCGACCCACCAGGGTAATATTCAGGCCTTGCCGGTTCGGGAAAAATAACCGCCCGGCGCCGATGATACACATCCTTCAAGTTCAAGCAATAGCAGCATGGAGGAAACTGCCTCTGCGGTCAATCCACTTTGGGCAATAATTTCGTCAATTTGCATTGGATCATACCCAATAGTATCAAGTAATTGGGTATATTCAGCATCAACCTCCCGGTTGGCTTCATTATTGGGAATTTCAGTCCCGAGTTCTTCACTGGTTTCCAGCGTCTGCAGGAGCGGTCCCAGCTCCTCAATAATGTCCTGTGCAGTCTCAACCAGCTTGGCTCCCTGCCGGATAATAGCGTGACAGCCACGGGCCAGAGGATTATGGATAGAGCCTGGAATTGCAAAGACCTCACGGCCTTGCTCTGTCGCCTGGCGGGCCGTGATCAAGGAGCCGCTTCTCAGCGCAGCCTCAACCACAAGGACACCCAGGCTTAAGCCGCTGATAATCCGATTCCGTCGGGGAAAGTGCCCTGCTCTGGCAGGCGTCCCGGGAGGAAATTCTGAAATCAATGCCCCTCCCTGCTGGGCTATCTGTTTAGCCAGTGCGTGATGGCATGCAGGGTAGACCCGATCAAGCCCCGTGCCAGTGACCGCAATAGTCATACCGCTGGCCTCTAATGCCCCCTGATGACTTATACCATCAATGCCTTCAGCCAGCCCACTGGTAATGGTTATCCCTGCACCAGCCAGATAGCGCGCAAACTCTTTAGCTGTTTTCTTGCCCGAGGTCGTGGGGTTACGACTGCCAACAATAGCAATCTGCGGGGATGCCAAAACCGCAGGATCCCCATGAACGAAGAGCGCAGCAGGTGGGTCTACTATCTCACGCAACAGGAGTGGATACTCAGGGTCATCCAAGGTAATCAGGTGGTTGTCAGGCTGCTCAAGCCAAGCCAGATCCTGCTCAACAAGCTCCCAGTTAGGGTTGCGCAGCTGCTCCCGGACCTTTGGTTTTAGCGTAAGGCCATCCAGAATTTGAGGGAGTCCCTCAAAGAGCGCAGTGATATCCGGAACCTGCTCCAACAGCTGATGAATGCCACGACTACCCAACCCCGGGGTGCGCAGAAGCGCCAGCCACTGCGCCGCTGAGTCATTACGTGCAGCTGACTGCATACCTATCAGGCGTAATTAAAGGTGCAGATAAGTTTAGGGGGTATGAACCCGGTCACGCACATGGATCACTGTAGTGGCAGACATGATGATGCCAAAGCTAACACGGGGAAAGGTACGAAATACCATCAACACACCCGCCCTCTCATCTGGCAGTGTCACCTTGTCATGCGGGTCAGGTGAGACACGATCAAAAATGGTTGCTCCGCGTTTTTCTACGGTCAGGACATGACCTGGCGCAAGGCCACTCTCGGCGCCACGATCCAGCACTACAATATTATGCTGACCAATCTGACTTACACCGTTGAAGACAGCGATGATATTCCCCTTGATATCCTTATCAGGCGATTTAGGGTAAAAATCCTTCTGCGTCTTATCGTAGACAACAGGCAGCAGGCGGTAGCCTGCAATGGACTCGACTTTGGAGTTAAGAAGTATAAGTGAAGCCGGATCACCCGTGCGCTCAAGTTCAGCGGTGGCAATATACATGGCCTCATAACCCAGAATTTCGTTGGTATCGGCATCCCTGTAGGCTTTTCCAGGGCGAATAACATCGTATCGATTGTGCTCCTCGGTTTCTATGGAGCGCACATATATTTTATCATGCGTGGTACCTGCGATACGCTCTTCCTTAAAACTCACAATATAGGGGGCAGCCTCCATATCCTTCTGTTCCATCACGTAAGGCCGTGACAGGAATGGCATGATGTCACCCATGGGTATTATTGGTATAGCCGTATCCAATGGTGTTGAGCGGATATGCGGTGAGAGCTTTACGGTACTGCCTACGGCGCTTCCTCGCTCGATGGATAGCCTTGGCTTCCCGTTGAGATAGGTCAGTATGATGGTGTCACCTGGGTAGATCAGGTGCGGATTTTCGATCTGCGGGTTAACATGCCATACCTCTGGCCATTGCCAGGGATCACGCAAAAAGGTTCCTGCGATGTCCCACAATGTATCGCCTTTGACGACTGTGTAGCGATCGGGATGGGCAGGATTGAGAACTACCGGTTCAGCAGCGAATATTGTGCAGGACAATAGTAGGCCCAGCAGTAATCCTGTTAGCTTAAGGCTTGAGTGAGGCATGGTGATCTCTTTTATGTGTCAATCGAATTGAGTGTAGCCCACATAAACAAGGCTTTCAAAGTCAAAATCATGAAACAGAATCCTGTATGATCATGATGTTAGCGTATAATCTTACTTTTGTACTATAAATTTTAGTTGAACCTATATGGCAGTTCTAGAAATATTACGATACCCCGATAGCCGGTTACGGAACAAAGCCAAGCCCGTAGCACAGATAGACGCTGAAACTAAGCAGCTGGTCGATGATATGCTTGAGACCATGTATGCGGCCTCTGGCATTGGGCTTGCTGCAACCCAGGTCAATTCCACAAAACGGCTCCTTGTGCTCGATATTTCGGAACAACATGATGACCCCTTGTGTCTGATCAATCCTGAGATCATCTCCAAAGAGGGCGAAGAGAAGGCAGATGAAGGGTGTCTCTCCGTGCCAGGGGTTTATGAGCCGGTTACACGCGCAACACATATCCAGATTAAAGCGCTCGACCGGGATGGCAACCCTATTGAGCTTGAACTGGATGGGTTACCAGCGGTCTGTGTTCAACATGAGATCGACCACCTTGATGGCAAACTTTTCATCGATTACCTCTCTGGCCTGAAGCGTACACGTATCCGCAAGAAGCTGGAGAAAGAGGCGCGCCAACCAGACGATCAGTAACTGCTGCTCTTCTATAATTATTTCGGCTAACCCTTGTGCTTGCCGAGACCCAGTTCCCAATCTGGCCCTTTAACTATATAACTATGAAAATTATATTTGCTGGCACACCCGAATTTTCCGTTGCCTCACTTGCCACCCTCCTTGACTCTGAACATCAGGTGGTAGCTGTCTATACGCAGCCGGATCGACCAGCCGGGCGCGGGCGCAAACTCACTGCCAGTCCAGTCAAAGCACTGGCACTGCAACATAGCATCCCCGTCTATCAGCCCAAAAGCCTCAAGGGGGAAGCAGAACAGGCCGAGCTTGAGGCATTGCAAGCAGATCTGATGGTGGTTGTAGCCTACGGACTGCTGTTGCCAAAGCCCGTACTTCAAGCCCCCCGTCTGGGCTGTGTCAACGTTCATGCCTCACTACTGCCTCGCTGGCGGGGTGCTGCACCCATCCAACGCGCTATCCTGGCGGGCGACACCGAGAGCGGTGTCACCATCATGCAGATGGACGAGGGACTGGATACCGGCGGCATGCTGCTACCCCGAAGCTGCCCAATAGGGCCAGAGGACACAGCCACAGACCTGCATGACCGACTCTCTCAACTGGGGGCAGAGGCACTGCGCGATGCGCTACCAGGCATCTTCGATGGCACACTGTTGCCAGAGACTCAGGATGACAGCCTGGCAACCTATGCCAAAAAGCTGGACAAAAGCGAAGCCCAGCTGGACTGGAATCAACCCACCACACAGCTGGATCGACAAGTTCGCGCTTTCAATCCCTGGCCGGTTGCACAAACCACCCTGAATGGGGAGATTATTCGTGTCTGGCAATCCACGCCCCTGGCTGATAGCGCCAACGCAGAGCCCGGACAGATCATAGCCTCCAGCCGCAACGGCATCGACGTAGCAACAGGCGAAGGGCTATTGCGCATCACAACACTGCAGCTACCGGGGAAACGCGCTATGAGCGCTGCTGACTTCCTCAATGCCCACGATGTGGATGGGGCAACATTTGGCTGAACGGAAACGAAAGCAGCGGGTAAAAGGGGGCAAGCAGCGCTTTAACAGCAGCCCACGAGCACTGGCGGCCCGGATTATCAATCAGGTCACAGGAGGGCGATCACTCTCCGATCTCTTGCGCAGAGAGCTGGAAAAAACCGGCCCTGAACATCGCCCTTTGGTTCAGGAGCTCTGTTACGGTGTCATGCGCTGGTATCCGCGCCTGGATGCGTTGCTTCTGCAGCTGCTGGAGCGGCCACTTAAAGCCAAGGATGGAGATGTACGCGCCTTGATTCTGATGGGCTGCTACCAACTGCTCTATATGCGGGTAGCAGATCATGCCGCCGTCACCGAAACCGTGGAAGCGGCCAAGGCATTGGGCAAGCCTTGGGCTGCCGGATTGGTAAATGGTGTATTGCGGCGTCTGCAACGGGAGCAGGACGCACTGTTGGCGGGATTGGCAGATAACCCTGTCGCCACCAACGCCTACCCGGCATGGCTGCTGGATATGATTAAAACAGCTTGGCCTGAGCAGTGGCAGAGCATTATTGAGGCATCCAACCAACGCCCACCAATGTGTCTGCGAGTCAATCTATCCCGTCAGAGCCGCGATAACTATGCAGAACGACTGGACAACCAGGGGATCTCATCTTCAGTTATCGCTGATGTGCCAACGGCATTGGTTTTGGAGAGACCACAAGATGTTCTGGAGCTACCAGGGTTCAAGGATGGAGATATCTCGGTACAGGATGCCGGTGCCCAGATGGCAGCTGAGCTGCTGGATCTACAACCCGGACAGCAGGTACTCGATGCCTGTGCCGCCCCAGGTGGCAAGAGCTGTCACATCCTTGAGAAGGAGTCTGGGCTGGCTTCACTGGTATCCATTGATGTGGATGCAGGCCGGTTGGAGAGGGTGGGTGAAAATCTGCAACGGCTGGGACTAAGCGCCGAGCTGTTCCAGGGCGACGCCAGCGCCCCGCAAGGTGGCTGGTCCCAGCGACAATATGAACGCATTCTGCTGGATGTTCCCTGCTCTGCCACAGGCGTCATCCGACGTCATCCCGATATCAAACAGCTGAGACGCAAGGAGGATATTCCAGCCTTGGTATCACTTCAGGGGCAGATCCTGGATGCCATCTGGCCACTATTGGCCCCTGGAGGGAAGCTGCTCTATTGCACCTGCTCCCTCCTGCCGGATGAGAATGATATCCAGGTAACACAATTTCTACAGCGCCACCCTGATGCAAAAGAGTCTCCGATTGAAGCCGCCTGGGGACATGCACGCAGCTGTGGTCGTCAAATCCTGCCAGGCGAAGAGAGCATGGATGGTTTCTACTATGCGCTACTGGAAAAGCAGCGCTGAAGTGAGAGAATAGGCTCATCATGCTCTACTGGATGCGCTACTGTCTGTTGCTTACCCTAACAACCGTCCTGCCGGGGCAGTTATGGGCTGAACCCATAGCCGTTCAGCAGGTTGAAACACAGCTGCAGGAGGATCGTTACCTACTGGATGCAACGATCCACTTTGAGCTTAATGAGACGGTTCTGGAGGCTCTGGAACATGGTGTCCCACTCACCATTGAGCTGCAGTTGCAGGTGGTTCGGAGAGGCGCATGGTTTTGGGAGCAGAATGTAGTGAATCTGCATCTCTATCGCGTGCTTAGATTTCATGCACTCACAGGGCTGTATGAGATTCAGGATCAGAAGCATGAGCGCTCACAAAGCTTTGCAACACGGGATATTGCCATTGCTGCACTGGGTGAGATTCAGTCACTGCCGGTGGTGGAGAAGAAACAACTCATGGTGAATGAGAGCTACATAATTGAACTGCGGGCTGCGTTGGACATTGAATCACTGCCGCTCACGCTAAGGCCACTGGCCTACCTCACCTCAGACTGGAATCTTTCCAGTAAGTGGCATATTCACTCCTTAACCCAGCTGCTGGATACCAGCACGTTATGACACCAAAACGGTTTCTTACCCGTATCCTGCCCATGACAGTATTGCTGGCGCTGCTGCTGACATCACTGCATCTCATGACGACAGCGGTACAGAACTCATCTGAACTCAACCGCCTGTATGTCCCACTGCTGCTGTTTAGCATCTTTGGCTTGGTCGTATTGGTGGTGATGATCACAGTGCAGCTAATACGGCTGGTACGCCAATACCGGCGTAAAAAGATGGGGTCCCGCCTCACTGTCCGTATGGTGCTGCTGTTTGTGCTGCTTTCACTGACACCGCTCTCAGTGGTCTATTACTACTCACTGGATTTTCTACTGCGGGGAATCGATAGCTGGTTTGATGTGCAGATCGACCAAACCATGGATGACGTACTAGAACTTAGCCAGGCCTCTCTCGACCTACACAAACGCGAACGCCTTAAGCGCACTGAACAGGCAATGAGCAAAATGGTTGACACCTCTGAGGTCGGCATGGCCATGACACTAGATGCACTGAGAGAGCGGTATGGCGCCTATGAGATGTCACTGCTGACCTCCTCCGGCAGATTGATTGCCTCCAGCCATGAGAACCCCACCATACTGGTGCCAATGCCGACAGACACCTATATCGTGCAGCAGGTGCGACAGGGTGAGCATTATGTGGGGCTCACCACCCAGGGTGAAGAGGATAGCCTATTCGTACAGGTTGTGGTGCCCCACACCCTGGGGCGAGCCATTTTGATGCAGGCGATCTACCCCACCTCAACCAACATCGCCATATTGAGTGAAAAGGTGCAGGCAGCCTATAGCCACTATAAAGAGCTGGCCTATCTGCGCAAGTCACTCAAGTTCAGTTTTACACTAAGCCTATCACTGGTACTGTTATTCAGCATGCTAACCGCCGTCTGGGTCGCATTTTTGACCGCCCGACGCGTAGCAAAGCCCGTTGCCAATATTGCTGAAGGCACCCGAGCCGTCACCAAGGGCAATTATGACCTGCAGCTACCAGTGCCAAAACGGCGGGACGAGCTGGGATTTCTGGTAGAGTCTTTCAATACCATGACCCGCCGCATTGCCCTGGCCCGGGATGAAACAGCCCACAGCCAGCGCCAGGTCGAGTCACAGCGCGCCTACCTTGAGACCGTGCTGGGGCGGCTCTCGTCAGGCGTTATGGCCGTGGACAGCGAACTAGCCCTGCGCACCGCCAACCAGGCGGCCCATGAGATCCTGCAGGTTAATCTCGATCAGTTTAGTGGCCGCCCCCTGGAGGATCTGGCCACCATCTCTGCCAGGCTACAGCAGTTTGTCGATGCCATTCTTGAACCACTCTCTGGCGGAAGTGGTGAGTGGCGTGAAGAGATCACCCTGTTTAGTAAAGAGGGGCGCCAGGTGTTGCTATGCCGCAGTACGCCACTGTCACAGCCGGATGGAGAACAGTCAGGGCAGGTGCTGGTATTTGATGACATCACTGCCCTGATTCAGGCACAACGTGATGCCGCCTGGGGAGAGGTGGCACGACGCCTGGCACATGAGATCAAGAACCCACTCACCCCAATCCAGCTCTCGGCAGAACGCCTGAGGCATAAATTCCTGAAGAAGATGGAAGAGAAGGATGCCAAGGTGATGGACAGGGCAACCCATACCATTGTGCAGCAGGTTGAAGCGATGAAGGAGATGGTCAATGCCTTCTCAGATTTTGCCCGCCCGCCTGATATGAAGGCCTGCCAGGTAAAGTTGGACGCACTGATTGCCGAGGTGATGGATCTCTATCGCAACAGTGCACAAGAGGTTAACCTATCGTGGAAGCTGAACGCCCCGCAGGCTCAGATTGAAGCCGACCCGGTGCGCCTGCGCCAAGTGGTGCATAATCTGGTAAAGAATGCACAAGAGGCCGTGGCTGGCAATGAGGGGGCGACAGTAGAGATTACCAGTCAGGAAAAAACCGTCGGTGATTGTCGTTTTGTAGAGCTTCGGGTTGCGGATAATGGGCCTGGTTTTGATGCGGAGATACTGGGGCAGATCTTTGAACCCTATGTGACGACCAAGGTTAAAGGGACCGGGCTTGGACTGGCAATCGTGAAAAAGATTGTAGAAGAGCATGGCGGTATGATTCGTGCTGAAAACCGCCCGCAAGGTGGTGGCTGTATCGTATTGCGGCTACCAATACTGGGGGATCGTGTCTGTTTGATTAATGATGCCACCCCAATAAGTGAAGAAAAAAAGAGGAGTGATACCGCATGAGCGGTTCCTATATTCTGGTTGTAGATGATGAGCCGGATATTCGCCAACTGGTAAAAGAGATCCTGGAGGATGAAGGGTATCAGGTGGCAGTAGCTGAAGATGGCATTGCTGCGCGCCAGGCCCTGCGCGACCGGCGACCCGACCTGGTGCTGCTGGATATCTGGATGCCGGACCTGGATGGCATCAGCCTACTCAAGGAGTGGGCCGAAGGCGATGGTTTGCCCTGCCCTGTGGTCATGATGTCAGGCCATGGCACCGTAGAGACAGCCGTGGAGGCAACCCGGCTGGGCGCCTACGATTTTCTTGAAAAGCCACTCTCACTGGCCAAACTGTTGTTGACCACGGAACGGGCATTAGAGACCGACAAACTGCAGCAGGAAAATATAGGGCTACGTCGCCAGACACAGTATACCCAGGAGCTGGTAGGCAAGAGCCCCATCATGCAGCGCCTGCGTGAACAGGTAAAGCGGATCGCCCAGCATGACACCTGGGTGCTGATTACCGGTGAATCCGGCAGCGGCCGGGAGACCTTTGCCCGCTACCTGCATAGTCAAAGCGCCCGCAGCGAACGCCCTTTCATTGATCTCGGGGTCTCATCCATCGCCCAGGGCAATGAGGCACGAGAGCTATTTGGCAGCGAGGAGAATGGCAAGATCCACTACGGCAGCCTGGAACAGGCACGCGGCGGCACGCTGTTCCTGAACGAAGTGGGCGATATGGGGCTGGAGGCTCAGTCTCAACTGCTTGGCGCACTGGAGACAGGTTCATTTTTACGTGTTGGCGGGACTGACCCAGTGGAGATTGATGTACGCATCATCGCTGCGACCCAGCGCAATCTGGAGGAGGATGTCCGGGCTGGCCGTTTTCGGGAAGACCTCTTCTATCACCTCAATGTTGTGCCACTGCATATCCCCGCATTAAGAGAGCATCGGGAAGATGTTCCAGAGCTGCTCAACTATTATGTCGATTTCTACGTAGCCCATGAAAAGCTGGGCTATCGTCATCTTGATATGGGAGCACAGAATTTTCTGCGCAACCATAGCTGGCATGGCAATATCCGGGAACTGAAGAACCTGGTACAACGGCTATTGATTTTAGGCACAGGTGGGGAGATATCTGTCGATGAGGTGGAGTCAGCCATAGGCGTATGGGAACAGAGCCCAGGTGCAGGAGTTGTGGTGCCGCTCTCTTTTGATCTCCCCCTGCGCGATGCGCGTGAGCAGTTTGAAAAGAGTTATCTGGAGTACCAGCTGGAACTGCACGCCGGCAATGTAACAAAGGCGGCACATGCAGCTGGCATGGAGCGCACGCATCTCTATCGAAAATTGCGTGCATTGGGCGTAGAAATCAAAGACCGAAAATAACGATTCGACATATAGAGTATACCCATCTCAGATAGGTATGAATGAATGAAAATTATAATCCTTGGGGCGGGTCAGGTTGGCTCATCTGTAGCAAACAACCTGGCCAGTGAATCAAATGACATCACGGTTGTGGATGTCAATGCGCAGCTGTTGGGGGAGATGCAGGATCGCTTGGATCTGCGGACCGTGCAGGGACATGCCTCACACCCCGATGTACTGCGCCGGGCGGGGGCCGATGATGCAGACATGATCATCGCCGTCACCAATAGCGACGAGACCAACATGGTTGCATGCCAAGTGGCCTGGACCCTGTTCCATACCCCCACTAAAATCGCCCGCGTGCGCGAGCTGGGTTATCTCAACTATCCACATCTGTTCACCCATGAAGCGCTGCCGGTAGATGTAATGATCAGCCCGGAACAGCTGGTGACGGACTATATTCAGCGCCTGATTGAACATCCAGGCGCTCTGCAGGTACTGGACTTTGCAGGCGGCCGCGTCCGATTGGTTGGCGTCAGGGCTGTTACGGGTGGGCCATTGGTTGGGCATGAGCTCTCAACACTGACGGAACACATGCCGGGAACCGAAGCACGAGTAGCTGCGATCTACCGGCAGGGCAAGGCAATACATCCCGAAGGGAATACCGTTATTGAGGCAGACGACGAGGTGTTCTTCATCGCCGCCGCCTCCAATATCAAAGCGGTCATGAATGAGCTGCGACGACAGGAGAAACCCTTCAAGCGCCTGATCTTTGCTGGCGGTGGCAGCATTGGACGGCGCCTTTGCGCCGCACTGGAAGATAGATACCGGGTAAAACTGATTGAGCATAATGCCGGCAATGCAAAGCGCGTGGCAGAGGAGCTGGAAAAAACCATTGTTCTGCGTGGCGATGCCGCCGATGAGGAGCTGCTGCTGGAAGAGAACATCGAGGATACAGATGTATTCTGTGCCGTCACCAACGACGATGAAGCCAATATCCTATCCGCCATGTTAGCCAAGCGGCTTGGCGCACGCAAGGTTATGGCACTGATCAACCGGGGGGCCTACGTAGATCTGGTAGAGAACACCTCTGTGGATATTGCCATCTCCCCGCAGCAGGCCACCATGGGCAGCCTACTGACCCATATACGCCGGGGCGATGTGGCAAACGTCCATGCCTTGCGCCGTGGTGCTGCCGAGGCCATTGAGGCCATTGCTCATGGAGACAGAAGCTCTTCCAAAGTGGTGGGGCGCACTATTGAAGAGATTAAACTTCCAAAAGGGACCAGCATCGGCGCCATCGTGCGGGGCGATGACGTACTAATCGCCCACCACGATTCAGTCATTGAGCCCGAGGATCATGTCATTCTGTTTCTGGTAGATAAACGACAGATTCCAGAAGTAGAGAAGCTATTCCAGGTGGGCGTGACATTTCTATAAACAGGCTTTATTCCAAACGGGCTGGCTACCCAGCATGTTATATTGAACATCCTGTTAGATACCATCTTTCCTGAGCTTTTATATGTCTGCCCTGCTGTTCCGATTAAGAGATGCACCTGATGATGAAGTGGAAGAGATTCGCAGATTACTAACCGACAATGCCATTGAGTTTTATGAGACCTCTGCTGGCAACTGGGGGATCTCATTTGCCGGAATCTGGGTGAAAGATAAAGCACAGCGGGCAGAAGCCAAGGCATTAATCGACGATTATGAAAAGGAACGAGAGACCAGGGTCAGGGCAGAATATGACCAGCAGGTCAAAGAGGGTAGAGAGCGGACTATACTTGATGTGATAAGGGAAAACCCCATCCGCTTCATAATCTATATGGCAGTTATTGTATTGGTGCTAACAATTTCGATTAAACCCTTTTTGGATATAGCCGGTTTCTGATGCATTATTACCTGGCCTATGGTTCCAACCTCCATCCCATCCGTTTAAGGGAGAGGGTTCCTTCGGCAGAATTTGTGGCGAGAACCCACCTAACAGGCTACCGGCTGATGTGGCACAAACGTGGGCAAGATGGCTCTGGCAAATGCAATCTTCACTATACAGGCAAAGAGATTGACAGATCCCAGGCTGCGATTTTTAGGATAACCCGGCAGCATATAGAAGATTTGGATCACTTCGAGGGAAATGGTCGGGGTTATCAAAACAGTGACATTGAGATTGCACTCAATGGCCGCCAGCAAACATGTTTTACCTACTTTGCTGAGACAGCACACATTGATGATGAACTGCAGCCTTTTAGCTGGTACAAGCAGCTTGTGCTGCAAGGCGCCCACTACCATGGCTTTCCACAATCATATCTGGCCGATATAGAGGGCATACCTGAGCAACTGGACAGCAACACCGAGCGCCATATGCATCACACGCAGCTAGTTAAGCGCCTGATTGCCGCCAATTCAAAATAGTCATGAGTGATTTTCCCAGCTAAAATCCCGGTTAGGCAACTACGCCACATCATCCCGCTAAATAACCAGACACCAATAATAAAGTGCAACTTTTCGTCGTCCAACGCATCCTCGGCATCCTGTTAATGGTGTTCAGCTTGACCATGCTGCCACCACTGCTGGTCTCCTGGCTCTATTCGGATGGCGCAGGCATGGCATTTTTTGATGGTTTTGCCCTAACACTCTCCATGGGCGTGCTTTTCTGGGGCCCCGTACGCAACCAAAAAAAGGAACTCCGCCTGCGCGATGGGTTTATGGTTGTAATCATGTTCTGGACGGTGCTCGGCCTGACCGGTTCACTCCCTTTTTTGCTGGCAGAAAACCCCACCATGTCAATCACGGATTCAATATTTGAATCTGTCTCTGGCCTGACAACCACTGGGGCAACCGTCATTGTGGGTCTGGATGCGCTCCCACAATCCATCCTCTACTATCGACAACAGCTCCAGTGGCTGGGCGGCATGGGTATTATCGTGTTGGCGGTTGCAGTGCTACCGATGCTGGGTATTGGTGGCATGCAGCTCTACCGGGCAGAGACACCCGGTCCGATGAAGGATAACAAACTCACACCGCGCATTACCGAGACAGCCAAGGCACTGTGGTATATCTACCTTGGGCTGACGCTGGCCTGTGCCCTGGGCTATTGGGTTGCTGGCATGACGCTATTTGATGCCATCTGCCACTCCTTCTCCACAGTCGCCATTGGTGGTTTTTCAACCCATGATGCAAGCATGGGGTACTTTGATAACCGTCTGATTGAGATGATTGCCGTGGTCTTCATGCTATTAGCAGGGGTCAATTTTGCACTGCACTTTGTGGCCTGGCGATACCGCAATCTATTGGTCTATTTTGGCGATTCAGAATTTCGCTACTATGCGGCCAATATGGCTGTTGTCACCATCGTCGTTATTCTTACCCTGCACTCAACCGGCACCTATGCAGCATGGGATAAATCCATTACTCAGGGGATTTTTCAGACCGTCTCCATTGGCACCACCGCAGGCTTTACTACGGCTGACTACTCCAGCTGGCCAGGCTTCATTTCCATCCTGCTGCTGTTTACCAGCTTTGTTGGCGGCTGTGCAGGCTCAACTGGCGGCGGTATCAAGGTGATCCGCTATGTGCTGTTGATTAAACAAGGGGTGCGGGAGATCTTTCGCCTGATCCACCCCAGTGCCCAAACCCCCATTCGCCTGGGTGGCAAAACCATCTCCACCCGGGTTGTGGAGGCCGTCTGGGGCTACTTCTCTCTCTATGTAGCAAGCTTTATCCTGATGTATCTGGCTCTGGCACTGTTAGGGCTTGATCTGACAACCGCCTTTTCGGCCGTGGCGGCTTCCATCAATAACCTGGGACCAGGGCTGGGGGAAGTGGGACTCAACTACGCCAGCCTGAGTGATCCGGCCAAGCTGATTCTCTGCTTTGGCATGCTGCTTGGGCGGCTGGAGATCTTTACCCTGCTGGTAGTACTAAGCCCGGCCTACTGGTCTAAATAGCAAAGAGCTTCTCTTAACGCCAACGCCAGGCTGCTACACAAAGAGACAACCAGCCGGCAAGGAAAGCGATACCCCCAAAAGGAGTCATAATGCCAAGCGAGCGAATACCCGTGAGTCCCAGGGTATAAAGACTACCGCAAAACAGCAGGATGCCAATCAGTAGCAACCAGCCTGAAGCATTAATCCAGCGTGACTCTTTGTGCAGCGCCAGCAGTCCAATGAGGATCAGCCCCAAACCATGTGGCATATGGTAGTGGCTTGCCTTTTGGTAGATGGCAAAAAGATCTGCTGCTATGCGGCCTTCAAGCAGATGGGCGCCAAACGCCCCCAGCGCAACGCTGAGAAGACAGTTTAGCGCCCCAAGGGAGATAAAGGTTCGCGCCACGGGTTACAGCTGGCTCATGGCATAGCGGCCTGGCCCGTAGAGCGCCACCTTGTCATCCAGAACAACCTTGACTGGCATGCTTTGTAGCAGTGACTCCATCCGTCCTTTGTCATTAAAGGCCTGAAGAAACGGCCCCTCCTGAAGTTTTGACAGTATCTTGGGGGCAATCCCCCCGCCGATGAAAACGCCACCGGTAGCATTCTGCTTCAGTGCCAGATTGCCCATCTCTGCGCCATAGAAGCTGATGAACAGATCCAACGCCTCAACGCTGATGGGACAGCTTTGCTCCAGGGCGGCCTCAGAGATGGTCTCAGCAGGATGATCGAAGTCCAAGTGCAGCGTAGCGGTATGCTCACGGTACTTTAGTAGGAATTGATAGATGTTAACCAGACCAGGGCCTGACACCAGGCGCTCCCAGCTGACATGTCCAAAGTGTTCTGCCAGGAACTCAAAGAGGGCAAATTCACGCGCACTGCGCGGTGCAAAATCAGTATGACCGCCTTCAGAGGCGAAGGGGTGGGAACTGCCATCCGCCTGCTGAAAGATGCCTGCTTCACCCAGACCGGTACCTGCGGCAATGACACACTGGTTTCCCTGCGCCTTCGAACTCCCTTCCTGCAGGGTGCAGAAGGCATCTTCAGCCAGTGCCGGGATGCCCCAGGCAATAGCCTCCAGATCATTGATCAACCACACCTTGCTAAACCTCAGTCCATGTACCAGTGCAGCAGCATCAACCAGCCAGGGCAGATTGGTGGTTTTGCACTTTTGATCCTTGATAGGGCCTGCAACGCCAAAGCAGGCATATTTACAGCCCCCGCCATGACGACTGATGTAGTGAGCAACAACCTCATCCAGGGATGAGCAATTGTTGCTACGGAATATCGTTAATGATGAGGGCTGGAGTTGTCCGGTCTCAGTATCAAAAACTGCTAGGCGGGTGCTGGTGCCGCCGATATCTCCAGTAAGTATTTTCAAGGTGTGTTCCTCATCTTTGGGTTTGCATATAGTGGGTAAACAGAGCTGGGCTCAGCTGTTTCAGCTCTCTACGTAGCGGTATGCTGGTCTCGTTGAGTGATGCGCTGCCTGGTCTGGTTTTTTGTTGCAGGCCGTATATTACCTGATAAGCCTGGCCGCTGGTGGTTTGTTGTGCACAATCCGGTTGCGGAAGTTGGTGCACTAGTCCGGGTTGGCTCATGAGATACCAGGCTGGAAACAGTTCATTGGGCAGTTCAGGTTCCAGCGCCAGAAAGTCCTCCCACGCCTGCTGCAGCGGCAGCGCTGCCTGCGCGCCAATACCGTTAGCCTCATCCGGAAAGTGCCAGCAGAGCTGAAAATAGGCCAACAGTGCCGCAGGCTTATCATGCAAGTGCTCATGGGCTTTGGCATAACGCCAAAGCAGGAGAGGATACTGTTGCCAGCCAGCTTCTGACTGGATAGCACTGACCACCTGCCGCCAGTCAAAGGCCCTGCCTGCTGTATAGCTGGCGTGCAATCTGGGGTGCTGCGGATCAAATGCGACCTCATGCAATGCCGCAGTAAGATGCCGCCAGTGTGGAACCAATAGGTTATGACTAGCAGGCCCCAGCTCCTCTTCAGCCAGTGGGGTAAGCTCATCCTGGATATAGACCAGGATCTTTACTGCATCTGTAATATGACAGTGCAACTGCTGTTCTGCGGCTACCAGTCGTTCCAATGCTCCCAATCTTGGGTGGCCTGGATCAGCCTCAAGCAATCTTTGGAGCAGACGTTGGGCCTCACTGTTATCACGATTAATCAGCGCTTGAGCAATCCGGTTGGCCAGACTGCCCGCAGTGGCATCCATAAACAGATCAAGCTGCGGTCGATCTTCTGACTTACCGTATTTGGTATGGAAACACTGCTCACGGGCCGGGTGCTGACTGAAGCTGAGAGTATTGTTGCTATCACTACCCCAGGGGCTGTATGCCAACAACTCAGGCTCCAGCTTGAGAGCAATGGCATACGCCTTTGCCTGATCAAGCATCTGACTGATCTGCTCTGGATCACCAAACAGCATCTCTTCCAAGCGCGGGATATGACCCGAGCGCCAGGCTTCGTAGTCGCCGTAGTCCAGCCGCCCCTCAGCCAGCAGGAAATCGAGAGGGGTATATGACCCTTGCTCTAACAGCAGCTGGTCAATACAGTCGTGAATAGGGTTACTCATGGAGCAATCATAACTACGGCGTGAAGGAACATAAAAATAATATTTGCTGCTACAGGTTGAAGGCACTGTTTGCCTGAATAACTTCATCTGCTTTTTCTGCAGCACTCTTGCGTGAGTCAGTGGCAGATTTCAGTAACTTGGCTTTTGCCTCTTCTACAGAGAGAGCTTTGCGCGCCATGATAATGCCAACAGCGATATTAAACTTTTGAGTTCTATCCAACGCCAGCGAAATATTATAGTGATCACGCGCTCTCGCTAGTGCTGTTTCCACAATAGGTGTTAGCTGATTTGGGTTAAAGGGTTTTACAAGATAGGAATATGCACCCGCACCTATACATTCCTGCCGTGAGGCATGAGATCCATCTGCCGTTACAACAATAAAAGGTATGTGATCCTTAATATAATCGGCAACCACTAACCCTGACAGATCAGGCAGGCCGATATCAATTATTGCCAGATCGGGCATTTTCCTTTGGCATTCAGCAAGCGCCACCTCTCCACAATCAGCTTCAACAACAGAGTAGCCACTGTCAGCCAATGTTTTTGACATTGCAACACGAGCAACTTCTGTATCTTCTGCAATAAGTATTCTGTCCACTTTTTTATTCATTATTTTTCATTCCTAACGAGTAATAGCATTTAAAATCATTACTAAACTCATTTAGCAGCAAATCAAGCTCTTTTAGTGCCGCCAACCTTTCATTTACATCAATGGTATCATTCTGCAGCTGTTTTGTTGCCCAGTTGGAAATATGAAGAGCACCAATAGTGGATGACGCCCCAACCAAGGCATGGATAGCCTGGCGGAACTGTCTAATTTTACCATCCTCCAATGCGCCCTTCACCAGCCCATAATTTTTCTTTGCATCACGCAAATAACCACAATACATATCTGTCACTAGACATGCCTTTCCCACCGCCTCTTCTAGGGCCTTTAATGTAGAAAAATCCATCGAACCACTTTCATTTGTGGTTTTTACTGTTTTACTTTCGTTATACAAAAACTCCCCACCGCGCAGCTTTTTAGTTACGTCAGGAGCAGCTGACAAAGAGGCTTCTTTAGAGGGCGCATGCCTCGGCAGATCGATTGCTTGCTCTATTGTTTTAAGCAGTTTCCTGGATGATATTGGTTTAGTGAGAAAGTATTTTATTCCAATCTGCTCACACTTTCTCTGAGCTTCTACCGTTGCATTGGCGGTGAGCATAATAAATGGAAGAGGTCTTTTTTCATCAAGAGAGGCGCAATACCTTTCATATACCTCAAACCCTCCAGCCCCAGGTGTATGCATATCAACAATAACCAAATCATACCGCTCTCTATTCAATTCCTTTAATGCATCCAGCCCATTTTCCACTATCACATGCACAAACCCAGCCCGCTGAAGTATCCGGCTGATAACAAGCCGGTTGGTATCATTGTCTTCTGTAACCAGCAGCCTCAATCCCAGGTTGGCAACATGTTGTCT
>Ga0316187_10000944_pt1 | contig 24232 bp, 17 predicted proteins | sample CroRivburrow1_MG_FD_204927 | JGI IMG/M metagenome (GOLD analysis project Ga0316187, IMG submission 204927) | Coastal sediment microbial communities from Maine, United States - Cross River worm burrow 1 | ecosystem: Environmental > Aquatic > Marine > Coastal > Sediment | place: USA: Maine...
TGGCACGAACACCGTTTCGACGGATACGGCCCACAGAAATGCCGTGCGGTGGGCCTCGCCGGCCACGATTGGATTCTGTCCATCGATGCGGATGAGATTCTCGACCACGGCGCGGTGACCGCGATTGCAGGCGTGGACTGGCCTTCGGCCGATCTGCTGACATGTTGGCGAATCCGTCGTCGGACCTATGTCGGCGACCGTGAGATCAGGTACGGCCACTGGGCGAAGGAGAGACCGGTCCGGATCTTCAACCGCCTGGTCACGGGAGTCCGACCCTTGCTGGTCCATGAGTCGGTCCGTGCGACGACCCAGGTCCGCAATCTGCCGGGTGCACTGTTGCACTACAGCTACGCTGATCTGAGCGAGGTCATTCGCCTCGATTTCCACCGGCTCAAAGCTGTCCGCTACCGACAAGCCGGTCGCAGCGCTGGTGGGGCACTGCTCGCCCTGAGGGCTGCGTGGGCCGGTTTCCATAGCTACATCCTGCGTAGGGGCTGCCTCGAAGGTGGCGCCGGGGTGGTGATCGCATTGTCGGCGGCAGTCAACGCGACGATGGGTTTGGCAATGGCGAGTGAGGTCGAAACCACCAAGGCGTGTGTCGCGCCGGAACGTCTGCAGCCGGTTTCCAGAGGCGCGGGTGGGCAGGTGGTGTATTCGAAGACTGCCTGACGGGCCATCGTACCGTCGCAATCACGAAGACTCGTAGACGCAAAGTTGAATCTCGATCCGGGGCCGGGCGCTACCCGATAGAAAGGAATCCGCGTTGATCCGTGTCCTATTTTCCCTGTGATGTCTTCGTGGTCCATGCGACGGGTTCGGTGACCGCGTAGGCGACGGAGACTCGGTCGTCTCTCTGTTATCATGAGCACCAATCTCAATCGATTCGGAGGGCGCTCATGACCGACAACAAGGGTTCCGGCCTCGGCATCGTCGGCTACGACAGCTACGAGTTCGTCGTCGCCGATGTCGAGCGCAGCCGCAGGTTCTACACCGAGATGATGGATGTGCCCTTGGTGGCGAAGCTCGATGAGCGGGTCGCCGCCGATCGTGGCGAAGATGCGGTGATCTTCCAAGCCGGCAAGGCCCGGTGCATCTGCGTCACGCCGCGCGAACGCGGCTCGGCCGCCGATCGTTGGCTCAAGCGGCATCCCGATGGTGTGCGTACCGTAGGACTTCGGATCCGTGACATCGACCACACCCGACGGATCTTGGGAGAGCGGGAAGCGACATTCTGCTCGGACACGGTCGACGACGTGGATGGCGACGGTCGTCCACACCGTCATTTCGACATTGCGACACCCATCGGCGAGGTTCGTTTTCGGTTTGTCCAACGCCAGGCCGAGGCGTTGGCGCCCGGCTTTTCACCCGTGGCCAACGAGGCTCCGGCCAACTCGAACGGGTTTCAGATCATCGACCACATCACGTCGAATTTCCTGACCCTCGAGCCCCACATCACCTGGCTCCGCGATGTCATGGGCTTCGAGGAGTACTGGGGGGTCCACTTTCACACCGCCGACATCAACCCCGGTTCGAGCGGCTCGGGACTCGTCTCGAAAGTGATGTGGGATTCCGAGTCGGGGATCAAACTCGCCAACAACGAACCCGTCACACCGAACTACGAGTCGAGCCAGATCTACACCTTTGTCGAGGCCAACAACGGTCCGGGGGTTCAGCATGTGGCCTTCCACGTTCCGGTCATCGCTCCCGCGGTGGAGAACCTCCGTCGCACCGGGATTGAGTTCCTCGAAACCCCGTCGACCTACTACGACATGATGCCCGAGCGACTCACCCGCCAGAAGGTGACCAACTTCGAAGAGAACATCGATGAACTCCGGCGTCTGGGTATTCTCGTCGATGGCGACAGTGATCGCTATCTGTTGCAGATCTTCATGGTCGAGGGCGGTCTGCTCTACGATGACAGCAGCGCCGGGCCGTTCTTCTACGAGGTCATCCAGCGCAAAGGCGCCCGTGGCTTTGGTGAGGGCAACTTCCGCGCTCTCTTCGAGTCCATCGAGCGCGACCAGCAACAGCGGGCAGCGGTGGAGCGCCAGCTGGAAGCCGGCGCAGGATCGTGACCGGGGTCCGTCAAGAGTCGACAGTCGACAGTCAACAGTTGACAGTGGAGAGCCGCAGATGATCCACAGGCTAAAGCGAGGACGAATTCCGAAGAAACCGCACACGGTTTTCAAAGTTGATGGTGCGTTGACTTTCGAACACTGCATCACCCGGGCGGGCTTCGAATCCATCTACACGATTGCCTGGCAGCGAAAGCCGCCGCACTGGGTCGAATCGGAGGAGGATTTGGGGCTCCACCCCGGTTGGGCGGAGGCTTCCTGGGAGGGACCGTTGCGACGTTGCCACTACCTGACCGCGGATATGCCGGCCGGCGAGTCTCCCTTCCTCGGACGAAAGCTCATGGTCGCCAACCCGGATCTCGGCCTCTGGATATCCCGGCCCACCGAATCCGAACCGACCTTGGTCGCCAATGCCGACGGCGACGAGCTGACCTTTGTCCATGCGGGATCGGGCCGGGTCGAGTGTCCGCTCGGGGTGCTTCCCTTCAGCCCGCACGACTACGTCTATGTTCCGCAGGGCATGCCCCACCGGTGGGTGCTCGATGGTCCGGCCCATTTGATGATGACGGAAGCGCGCTCGTCTTTGCGGGTGCCCAAGCAGTATCGCTGCCCCGAGGGTCAACTCTCCATGTACGCGCCCTACACCCATCACGATTTCGTCCCGCCTGCGTGGCCCGACGGCGGCCCCGAATCCCTCGAGGCGCCGCGCCGGCTGCTCGTGCAATCGGGTGGTCGGCTCACCGCGATGGAGCTCGCGCACGACCCCTTTGACGTGGTGGGTTGGGACGGCCAGCTCTGGCCTTTCGCCTTCCCGATCCTCGCCTTTCAGCCCAAGACCTCATCGGTCCATCTGCCCCCCACCATTCACACGACCTTCGCCGGCGAGGGATACGTCGTGTGTTCGTTTGTCCCACGGGTGGTGGACTTCGGCGAGGGCGCGATACCCTGCCCCTATCCCCACTCCTCACCGGATTGTGACGAGATCCTCTTTTACGTCGAGGGTAATTTCACCTCGCGCAAAGGGGTCGGGCCGGGCTCGATCTCGCTCCATCCGCGCGGGTTGCCGCACGGGCCGCACCCGGGGACCTACGAGGCCTCCATCGGCACCACCAGAACTGACGAATTGGCGGTCATGGTCGACACCTTCAAGCCGCTGGTGCCGACAATACACGCTGCAGTCATCGAAGACCGCGAGTACAACCTGGGGTGGGTTCGTTAGCTTTCCACTCCCTCCGAGAACGGCGCCAGCTTCAGCCCGGCTGAAGCTGGCGCCGTTCTCGGAGAAGACGTCTAGCCCGAATAGTACGGATTCTCTCCGGAGGCGTGGTCGGTTCCATCCAGGACCCGTTTGATCTCGGGGACCTCGGCAAGGATGGCGGTTTCGATGCCCTCCTTGAGAGTCACCTGGGACATCCCGCAACCCTGGCACCCGCCGCCGAACTGGATGAATGCGGCGTCGCCCTCGACCGCGGTCAGCTCGACCCAGCCGCCGTGACCGGCGAGGGAGGGGGCGACCTTGTCGTCGAGCACCTGCTGGATCTTCTGCGCGATGGGGTCGTCCCAGCTGATGACCGCCTGCGGATTGTCGATCTTGAAGCCCGCGCCGCTGAGGTCGGAGACCCAATCGACGGTCGCGCCCTCGAGGTTGGCGGAGCTGTCGGAGTCGAGGTAGCAGCTGAAGCTGCCGAGCTCGGTGACCTCGTCGGAATCCTTGGTGTCGTTTTCGGTCACCAGGGTGATGTCGTAGTTGAAACGGTGCTGTCCGAGGCGGCGGGCCACGATGCGAACCCCGAGACAGCCGTCGATCTGCTCCACATACTCGCCGATCTTGGTTTTCGCTTCGTCGGTGAAAGTGATCATTTTGCCTCCATGGCCGGGTCGATTGACCGACCCCTGATAGCCGGAACAGGCGAATACCGGGCCGCCATTCCGGACCGGTGGACCGTATCACATGAGGCGCCTCCCGTCGCTGGTCAGTCCTTCAGGCGCGCGCAGAAATCGACGAACTTCTCCAGGGTCTCAGCGAAGCGCTTCTTCATGTCCGGGTCGACGAACTGCCCGTCGTCACCCATCGCTTTGCCGATGTGAGGGATGAAGACCCTGCGCCCGAAAAGATGGGCGTGACGGTACTGAAAGACCATCTCGATCTGCTCCACCGCCCTCACCGCCCCCCAGGGACCGGCCGAGAGTCCGATGAACCCCACCGGCTTCTCGTAGAGGCTGTCCGGGAAGCGCAGCATGTCGATGAAGTACTTCATGATCCCCGGGCAGGCGCCGTTGTACTCGGGAATTACGGTGAGGATCCCGTCGGTGGCGAGGATCGCCTCCTGGAAGGGGGCGAAGGCGGCCGGCTTCTCGCCGTAGCTCGCACCGTCGAAGAGCTCGATGGGGAGCTCGGCGAGATCGAGGATTTCGGCCCTCTCGCCGGCTTGATGCAGACCTTCGACGGCGAGGCCGGCGACCTTGGCGGTGTTGCTCTGAGGTCGATTCGTACCTGAAATAACGGTGATCATGGATATTCTCCCGGGCAGCCGCTGTTGGCCGCCGGCACGGGAAACGATGGCGGGACCGGTGCGCATTCCGAAAAACCGACCGGAGAGGCGAATGACGTTAGGGTGACAAAAGCTCGCAGGGATCTCGGTAGAATGCGCGGTGGAGGCGACAATGATATTGAGTGTCGTTCGAAGCGCGATCGTGGTGAGTGTGTTCCTCGCCGCGTCGATTCCCTGCTGGTCATCACCGACCCACCACGAGCTCGAGGTTCGGTTCGATCCGTCCGCCCATCGTATCGAGGTGGTCGACCGGGTTCTTGTGGGACGCGACGTGGCACTCGACGCCGACGGCACCTACCACCTGGTGCTCCATGCCGGCCTCGCACCCAAGGTCGTGACTCCCGGGTGGCAGCTCGAGGCCGTTGCCGGACCCATCGAGGCCACCTTCTTCGGCATCAACGCCACCACCGACACCGTCGCCGAGAATGTCCCCCTTGAGGCGTGGCGGCTGCGCCGGGCTCAGGATGTGGGCGGCCCGGTGGAGTTCCGGTACGGTGGAGTGATTCACCACGAACTCAAGACCCAGGGGGAGGAGTATCAACGGAGCTTCTCCGAGACCCCGGGCATCATCTCGCCCGTGGGAGTCTTCCTCGCCGGTACCACCTTCTGGGTGCCGACCTTCGGTGACGGTCTCGTCACATTCTCACTCGAGGTCAGCGGCCTGACCCCACCGTGGGATGTCGTCAGTCAAGGCCGACGCTCTCGCCACGAGATCACCCCGGATGGGAGCCGAGTGACCGCCTGGACCCTCGATCACCCCACCGAAGAGATCTATCTGGTGGCCGGCCCTTGGCAGGCCTATACCGACACCGCCGGAGAGGTCGGGATCTACGCCTTTCTCCGCGAAGACGACCCCGGTCTCGCCAGCCGCTATCTCGACGCGACCAAGCGCTACCTGAAGCTCTACAACGGCATGCTGCCGGGCTACCCCTACGCCTCCTTCGCCCTGGTCGAAAACTTCTGGGAGACCGGCTACGGGATGCCGGGCTTCACCTTGCTCGGCCCGCAGGTCATCCGCTTCCCGTGGATCCTGACCTCGTCCTACCCGCACGAGCTGCTTCACAACTGGTGGGGCAACTCGATCTACGTCGACGCTGAGACCGGCAACTGGTGCGAGGGCCTCACCGCGTACATGGCCGACCATCTCTTTGCCGAACAACGGGGCGAAGGGGCGACCTACCGCCGCGCCACCCTCAAGAAATTCAGTGATCTGGTGAAGGCGGGTAACGACTTCCCCCTCGCCGATTTCGGGTCGCGGCAGTCGGCGGCCTCCGAAGCTGTGGGTTACGGAAAGAGCCTGATGCTCTTCCACATGCTCCGCCGGGCTCTCGGCAACGAAGCCTTTCTCGCCGGTCTCCGGCGTTTCGATCTCGACCACCGCTTCAGCCGAGCCTCATTCGCCGATATCGCACAGGCATTGAACGACGAGGTCGGCGGCGACTGGCAGCCCTTTGTCGACCAGTGGGTCCAGCGAACGGGCGCCCCGAGCCTCGAGATCATCGACGTCGATGTTGCCGAGGACCCGGACGCCGAGCTTCCGTGGAGAGTGAAGGTCAAGATCCGCCAGACCCAGGGAGGCAAGCCGTATCCGCTGACGGTGCCCGTGGCCGTCACCGTCGAGGGGCGCACCGAACCGATCTGGAGCGAGGCCGGCACCTGCGGCAGCCACGACTGCGTGATCGAGGTTCTCAGCCCGGCGCGGCCCCTCCGGCTCGATGTCGATCCGGCTTTCGATGTCATGCGCCGGCTCGATCCCCTCGAGGTTCCACCGGCGTTGACGACCATTTTCGGCGCCGATGAACCAGTCTTCATCCTGCCCGCGCATGCGACCGAAGCCGAGCGGGCGGCGTGGCGGGAGCTGGCGACGGCCTGGGCCAAACCCGGCGAGCCCCGCATCGTCATCGATGAGGATCTCGAGGACCTCCCGGACGGATCGGTGTGGGTCCTCGGCTGGAGCAACATCTTCGGCCGTGAGGTCGGCCGCCGAGTTTCCGACCAGGGCGCTTCCGTCAACGAGGCTTCGGTCACCCTGCCGGCGGACGAAATGCCCCGCGCCGAACACTCGCTGGTGCTGGTGGCCCGCGCCGACTCGGACCCGGCCGATGCGCTGGGTTGGGTGGCGGCCGAGCCGGTGGAAGCGATCCCGGGGCTTGCCCGCAAACTTCCCCACTACACCCGATACTCCTATCTCGGCTTCAAGGGTTCCGAACCCGAGAACGTGGCCAAGGGCATGTGGCAGCCGCTGGGGTCTCCCTTGGTGCGCAAGCTGGCCGAAGGCGAGCTCATCGAGCTGAGGCTGCCGGTGCGACAGCCGCTGGCCGATCTGCCAGCGGTCTTCGATGCCGACCGGCTCGCCGCAACCGTCACCCACCTGTCCCAACCCTCCATGGAGGGCCGCGGTCTCGGCGGCGCGGGCCTCGAGGCCGCAACGCTATGGGTCGAGGGGCAGCTCGCCGAAACCCGGGTCGCATCCGCCGATGCTGCGGGCTACCGTCAAAGTTGGAGTTGGCGCGGCGGTGAGCCCGAGCACCCGATGACTCTCACGAATCTGGTCGGGGCGATTCCGGGAACGGATCCGAGCCTGTCACCGGTGCTGGTCATGGCCCATCTCGACCATCTCGGCAAGGGCTGGCCGGATGTGCGGGCGGGCAACGAGGGCCTCGTCCACCCCGGCGCCGACGACAACGCCTCCGGGGTGGCTGTGCTGCTCGAACTGGCACGGGCCATGGCGGCTGAACCGAAGCGGCCGCGCACGGTTCTCTTCGCCGTCGTCACCGGAGAAGAGTCAGGCCGGGTCGGATCCAAGCATCTCCTCGGGGAAATGTCGAGCGATCAGCGCCCATACGCCTGCGTCAATTTGGACACGGTCGGTCGACTCTCGGACGGCGAGCTCTTCGTCCTCAATGCCGATACGGCGCGAGAGTGGCGCTTTATCTTCATGGGTGTCGGCTACACCACGGGCGCGCCCGTCAAGATCGTGACCGAGCCCCTGGACAGCTCCGACCAGATGAGTTGCATCGAGCTCGGGGTCCCCGCGGTGCAGCTCTTCACCGGGCCGAACCAGGATTACCATCGACCGTCGGACACCGCGGACGCCATCGATGCCGACGGGATGGCCGTGGTGACCGAGGCCGCTCACGAGGTCGTGGTCTATCTCACCGAGCGGCTGGAACCATTGACCGTCACCATCGAGGGAGAGGAAGCCCTAACCGGCCATCCGGGTGGCGCACCGGCAGCGGGCGCGCGCCGGGCGAGCCTCGGGACCATGCCCGACTTCGGCTTCGAGGGACCCGGGGTCCGCGTCCAGCAGGTGATGCCGAGCTCAGCGGCGGAGAAGGCGGGCCTCCTCGCCGGCGATGTCCTCGTCGCCTTTGACGGCGAGCCCGTGACCGACCTCCGGGGTTACTCGACCCTCCTCAAGAGCAAGAGCCCCGGTGATGAAGTCGAAGTCACGGTCCTTCGAGATGAGGTGGAGACAATCGTGACTGCCACCCTCGGTGAGCGGTAGCGAAGAAAGGCGTCGCCCGAGGCCCTCTTTGTGAATTCTTGGTATCTTTGCGTCTTCGTGTTTGCGGCGTGCGGTGTGTGCGATGACTCTGCGTCTCTGCGTTGAATCTGCGATGTCTTTGCGTCCTTCGAGCCTTCGCGGTTCATTTCTCTCGCGTATGCGACACTACCCCCCGAGGAACCAAGGAGGACGTTGGCAATGACTCGACCTTTCCACCACCTGTATTCGCTCGCAGTTGTTCTGGCGCTGACCCTTGGGACCGCGTGGGCGGCTGACGAGACCATGCGGGTCATGACGCCCCGCGATCTGGCGCGGGTCCAGCGCATGAGTGCGGCGAAGATTTCGCCCGACGGCTCGCACATCGCTGCGGTTCGTTCCGTCCCGAGAAAGCTTTTCGACGAGGACGACGGCATGAACTGGGAAGAGCTCTACCTCATCGATGTGGCCACCGGGGTGGCTCGACCCTTTGTTACCGGGGAAGTCAACGTCAGCGGCGTCGATTGGCAGCCCGGGAGCTCAGCGGTCTCCTTTCTGGCCAAGAGGGGTGAGGATGAACACGTCAACCTCTACCTCATCTCCGCCACCGGAGGCGAGGCACGGCCCATCGTCTCGGTGAAGACAACGATTGCCGAATATGACTGGAGCGATGATGGTCAACGGGTCGCGGTGATCGCCGAGAAGCCGAAATCGGAGGAGGAGGAAGAACTCGAAGAGCACGGCTTCACCCAGAAGGTCTTCGAAGAGGATGAACGGCCGCTTCAGGTGTGGATTGCCGACATCGGTGGCGTCGAAGAGCCGCGATCTCTCAGCCTCGATGGGTCGGCCGTTCAGGTGCGTTGGAGCCCGGACGGCGAGCGCCTCGCGGTGGCCTTGTCGCCGCGGCCTCTGGTGGACGATCGACTGATGTTTCAAAGCGTTCACGTTGTCAACGTGGTCACCGGTGAGATCGAGACGACGGTGGATCGTGAGGGCAAGCTTGGCGGATTCGAGTGGAGCCCCGACGGTGGTCACCTCGCCATGATCAGCGGGGCGGATCTTCACGATCCATCGGCGTCATCGCTGATGGTGGTTTCTGCGGCCGGAGGGAGTTCGAAGAACCTGACACAGGGGTTCGAGGGTTCGGTCACGGCTTTCGCATGGTTGGACGACGAGGCGCTGCTGTTTCTCGCTGATGTGGGTGTCGTCACCGAGCTCTACCGGGTCACTGCCGGTGGTGGATCGTTGGAGCCGCTCGATCGTTTCGATGGCGGCGTGGTCTACACCGCCATGAGCCTCGCCACCGACGGACGCCATGCGGCGTTGATCGGGAACGCCTCGTCTCACCCCGACGAGGTTTTTGTCCTGGACCTGGAGGACCGGCTCCCGCCAGCCCGCGTGACCGATGCCAATCCGTGGCTCACTCGGATTCGTCTGGCGCCGCAGGAAGTGGTGGTTCACACAGCCCGCGACGGGCTCGAGCTCGAGGGCATTCTGATTCGGCCCCTTGATGGTTCGACCGCGCGGCCGGCTCCTTTGGTGATGGTGGTGCACGGAGGCCCTGAAGGCCACCGCCGCGACGGCTGGCTCGACCGATACAGCTCTCCGGCCCAGGTCCTCGCGGCACGCGGCTATGCGGTCTTCTTTCCCAACTATCGTGGCAGCACCGGCCGGGGGGTCGAGTTTTCAAAGCTCGGTCAGGCGGACGCGGCGGGCGCCGAGTTCGATGACCTGGTGGATGCGGTGGACCACCTCATCGAGATCGGCGTGGCCGACGAGAATCGGGTCGGGGTGACCGGAGGCTCATACGGTGGCTATGCAACAGCCTGGCTCGCCACCCGATACAGCGAGCGTTTTGCCGCCGGAGTGATGTTTGTCGGGATTTCGAACAAGATCTCGAAGTTCGGAACCACCGACATTCCGATGGAGGAAACCCTTGTCCACGCCCTCGGCTACCCTTGGGAGAGATGGGAGCTTTTCTTCGAACGGTCGCCTTTGACCCACGCAGAGAAAGGCAGAACTCCGCTGCTCATCATGGGCGGAGACGCCGACCCGCGGGTCAGCCCGACCCAATCAATGGAGATGTACCGTGTGTTGAAGACCTTCGACAATGTACCGGTGCGTCTGGTTCGTTACCCGGGCGAGGGTCACGGCAACCGTCGTGCGGCGTCGCGCTATGACTATCAACTGCGTCTGCTGCGCTGGTTCGACCACTATCTGAAGGGTCCCGGTGGGGAGCCGCCAACCTACCGTCTCGACTACCGCAGCCCGGAGAACGGCTGGGAGGCCGAGGCACGGGATTGAATCCGGTCCTCGCTTCTCACCGGGTGTCCGCTGAGGCCTGTCGAGAAGTGCGGAATCCTCCGGAGTCGATTTGATAGGATCCCTCTGTCGTTCAGCTCAGTTGGCTCTGGGAATAACTCACCACCACTCAAGGAGACACCATGCGATTGGATAGAGTTCTCGTTTTCTCGTTGGCGATTCTGCTGTCGGCCGGTCTTGCCGGCGCAGACTACAAGGTCGTTCAGCAACATCACCAAGATGGATTTTCCATGATGGGGCAGGACCAACCGCCCACCGATGAAGAGCATGTGACCTGGATCGGCGACAAGAAGATGCGGATGGATCAGGGTTCCAGCTCGACAGTCGTCGCGATGGACGCCAAGAAGATGCTCATCATCAACCACGACGACAAGACCTTTGCCGAGGTGGATCTCCCGGTGGATATTGCGTCGCTCTTGCCGCCCGGGATGGCCGAGCAGATGATGTCCATGATGAAGTTCGATGTCACCGTGACGGCCACCGACGAGACCAAGAAGGTGGGCGAGTGGACCGCCAAACGCTACGACCTGAAAATGACCTCGGCCATGATGAGCATGAACTCAATGCTCTGGGCGTCGACCGAAACGCCCATCGACACCGCGAAGTACTTCGATCTCTTCTCAGAAGTCATGAGCCTCCAGCCCGGGATGGAGAGCATGATGGAGCAGATGCGCCAGATCGACGGATATGTCGTCTCCCAGGAAGCGACCATGTCCATGAAGTTCATGGGCGAAACCACCGTCGGATCGAGCGATGTGGTCAAGTCCATCGAGAAGATCGATGCGCCCGCCGGAACCTATGGCCCTCCGGCCGACTACACACGCGAAGATTTCGACTATATGGAGACGATGCAGGGCAAGTAGCCTTCGGCAATCATCCACCGACCCCCTTTCGTTTGGGAGGAAGCGATCTTTCAGTCAGCGAGTCGGTTGGCGGCGACCAGAGTGAGATCGTCGTAGGGGGTGTGACCTTGGGTAAAGGCCTCGACCTCCTCGAGGATGTGATTGACGGCCGCCTGAGCCGAACCCATGGGTGAGTTCGCCAAGACGTCGGCGAGCCGCTTCTCACCGAAGAGATCACCATCAGGCGATTGCGCTTCGACCACTCCATCCGAGTAGGCCAAGAGGAGGTCGCCTTTCTCCATTTGGACCTCGAGAACCTGGTGACCGCCGAGCCTGAGGGCGCCGAGGGGAAGCCGGTGGTTCGGCATGCAGAGGGTCTCCATCACCGAGGTGTTTCGTCGCAGAATGGGAGGGGGTTGGCCGGCGAGGGAGTATCGGAGTGTGCCGGACGATGGGCGGAACGCCAGATATCCCAGGGCGACGAAGCTGCCGCCTCTCAGGCTCGTCCGACGGTCCCCCCGGAGGCTGTAGAGCCGCTCATTGGCGAGGCGGAAGAGCTCTTCGGGATCGGAATGAGCGAGGGCGAGGCTGTTGAGGATCTCGTGCGCTGCCATCATCATCAGGGCGCCCGAAATGGACTTGCCCGAAACGTCACCGTAGGCCAGCGCGTGCTCGCCGGGCAGACAGCCGGGGAGTTCGGTGTAGAAATCTCCTCCGACCTCGCGCGCCGGCCGGCAGACCGCGGCGATCTCCCAACCCGCCACGGCCTCGAGTCGGTTCGGCAACAGCGACGACTGGATCGACGCCGCGATCTTGAGCTCGCGCTCGAACTCCGCCTGGCGTGCGCGCTCGTCGAGGAGGAGGTTGGTCTCCAACGCAATCGATGCGTGGTTGAGGAGACCGCGCAGAAGATCGAGCTCTTCGCGTTCGAGGGCGGTCTGGCCCCTCTTTCCGGACAGCAGCATGATGCCCACCGACCGGCGTTTGGTGGCGAGCAGGCCAACGATCTCGACTCCGACCGCGCCGAGCTCGTCGCCAAGTTGCTCGACCTCGGCCGAGAGCAGCCGGATGGGCGCGAGCTCGTCCATGCGAAGCAGCGGCCCCTTGTTCTTCAGAAAGTCGTGAAGGATACCGATGATGGGGAGCTCGGCCGGTAACCCGGTCGGTCCCGCGACACGTTGAAGGCGGCTGCCCCTGGGCAGGTAGAGGGCGGCGAAGCGAAGCCCGAGGATTTCGGGGAGGCGTTCCACGAGCTGGGTGACGACGGGTCCGATCTCGATCTCGTTGGTCAGAGCCTCACCCATTTCCACCATGGCCTTTTGGAACCGGTGACGTTCGGCGAAGAAGAAGCGGTCTACGGGTCGTTGCAGTCGATGACGCAGAGGCTCGAAGAGCAGCACGATGGCCAGGGCGAAGACCACCGGGAAATAGGGTGAATCGGCGAGCCGAGTGCCCTGAAAGATGCGGTTGAACGACGCGATTCCGCCCGCGTAAAGCGCGGTCACCAGGGCGGTCGTCACCGCGTAGAGCAGGCTCTTTCGGAGGATGACCCGGATGTCCAGAAGCTGGAAGCGAACGATGGCGTAGGCAAAGGTGATGGGAACGAGAACCAGGGGCACCACGCCGTAGAAAATGAACCGCTCGGTGTCGAGGAACGAGGGAAATGCCACCGCGAGGAGGATGAACGGGACAACCCCGAACAGGGTGCCGACGAAGACCAGCCCCGCCCCGCGACGCTGCTGAACATCGGGGAGATAGCGTGCACTCAGACCGAGGGCACCCAACCCGAGCACCATGTAACCGACCATGACCCACCAATTGGCCATGGGGGCGCCGGAGATCAATGCTATCTGGGTGCCCGTCCACCACGATCCGGCGAGGGTTGTGACGTAGACCATGGGCGGGAGCAGATAGATGGGCACCAGGCGCGGACTGAGTCGAGCGATCCATCCGATGGTGTCGGCGATGGGGTCGCGCCGCCACTCCCACACCGGCCGCGGGAAGATCAGGAAGAAGTGGAGAAATGCTGCGGGAAGGAAGAGCAGCGCCATGGTGCCCGTAGTGAGTACGAAGGTGTCGACCCACGAGTAGGATGCAGGTCGAAGACGACACACCAGAAAAAGCATGAAGAGGCTGCACATGATGTAGAAGACCCGCGCCGTCGGAAGCCGCGGTTGGCGAATGACGACGAAGGCGCCGATTCCGAAGAAGAGAAAGCCGAGCATGGCGGCATAGAGGTAGGAGGTGTCGCCGATCCGACGTCGTCCGAGTTCGACCTCGCGTTCCTTGATGCTCCCGCCTGAGCGGAACATGTAGGGCACGGATTCGCCGATGGAGTGCCGGTTGAGCACCTGCTGGGCGTGGCCGGCCGATGACAGGATCGTACGGTCGATTCCCACGATGACATCGCCCTGGCGAATGCCGGCTCGATGGGCTCCCGAGCCCGGAACCACCTTGTGCACCACCGTGGAGCCCGGTACATCAGCCTCGATGATGACCCCGTCATAGGGCCTCGGGGAAAACATGTCCGCCACCGAGAGGGCGGCCAAGAGAAAGGCCAAAGCCCCCGGCGCGAGAAGCGCGGCGAACTGACGGTGGACGCGAGACATCACCATCATGATACGCTTTCGCGGCGAAACTGTTCTTGAGAATCAATCGCGAAAGTATGTTCCGCAGCTGCCGGGGCAGAAGTGTTACAACGTTTGACATCTGTGGTTTGCGATGGGACGGCTCGATCGACAATCAACCGTCATCCAGCATCCAGCCTAGATCCCCCCGCCGTTCTCAAACACCGCGGTCTTCGGTCGGCCCTGAGAGATCCGGCTCTTGGGTGGCACGTCCCTGGTCAGCCACACGTTGCCACCGATGATCGAGCCCTTGCCGATGGTGACTCGGCCCAGGATCGTCGCCCCCGAGTAGATGGTGACCTCGTCCTCGATGATGGGGTGGCGGTCGACCCCTTTGACGGGGTTGCCGTCTTCGTCGAGGGGGAAGCTCTTGGCCCCCAGCGTCACGCCCTGATAGAGCCGTACCCGGTCACCGATGACAGTGGTCTCGCCGACGACCACACCGGTGCCGTGGTCGATGAAAAAGCTCTCGCCGATGGTGGCGCCCGGATGGATGTCGATCCCGGTTTCGGAGTGGGCGTGCTCGGAGATGATCCGCGGAATCAGAGGTACCTCGAGCCGGTAGAGCTCGTGAGCGATGCGGTGGCTGGTCAGGGCGAGAACGCCGGGGTAGCAGAAGATCGCCTCGGAGGGATCGGGCGCCGCCGGGTCGCCCTCGTAGGCCGCCACCGCGTCGAGGGCGAGCAGCCTCCGGATCTCGGGTAAACAACGGAGGAACTCGGCGGTGATCCGTTTCGCCCGCGTGAGGCATGTGGCGGGGGTCCGATCGGTGTCGTCCCGTCTGCAGGCGAAACACAGGCCTCGGTGGACCTCTTCCACCATCACCAACGACACACGATGGAGAGTGGCGCCCGTGTGGTAGCTCAGGCTCTCGTCGGTGACGTCGCGGTTCCCGAAGTAACCCGGGAAGATCACCGAACGGAGAAGCTCGACGACCTTGAAGATCTCCGAGCGTGAGGGCAGCGGATGACCGCGAAAGGTCCGCCGCAGAGGTGTTGCGAGGTTGTCGCGCTGGGCGTGGAGTTGGTCCACGACCGCGGACAGAACCTCATCAATCTCACCGACCGCGTGATTGTGTGGAAACTGGTTCAAGACGTCGATTTCGGCCATGGTGATGCTCCCGTGAGGTGCAACACCCGATCCGCTGAATCTAGTCCGAGGTTGTGAATTGGTGGCCCGGGAAAGCGATCAGAATCCGCGCTTGAGGCTTCCACCCTGCTGTTTGCCGGACGCGGCCCGCTGGGCTGCGCGTTTGCGGTCGTCGGCAGCCTGGTGGCACGCTTTGTACTTCTTACCGCTGTTGCACCAACAGCGATCGTTCCGATTGAGGTTGGGAATGGGCTTTTCTTCCGGCCCCAACATCAGCCTTTTGAGGCCTGCGGCGAGATTCATGACTCGATCCTTTCGGGTGATTGTCGTCGCCGGTTGACGACGCTCGATCGGGACGGGACCTTAACACTCTCGGGCAGTGATTTCAAGGCTCAAGGTCGGGGAAGTCTTCGATTCCAAGGAGCTTGGCGATGAGGATGCCGATGTCCGTGTTGTCGATCACACCGCTGAAATGTTCGGCGCCGGGCCCGAATGCGAAGAGGGGAACCCACTGTGCCGTATGGACGTCCGTGCCCCAACGCACCTCTGCGACACCGTCGTCGTAGTCGCCGTCGATGATCCCGAGGCCGCCTGTGTCGTGGTCGGCGGTGACCAACACGAGGGTTTCGCCGCGAGTTTCGGCCCACTCGACTGCCAAAGCCACCGATGCGTCGAACTCGCGAACGGCGTCTACGACACCGGCAATGCTGTTCATGTGGCCGCGACTGTCGGTGACCTCGGATTCGATGATGGCAAAAAAGCCGACATCGTCTCTCGCCAAGGTTTCGAGTGTGAATTCCGTTGTGATGGTCAGGTCGGGTCCGTGGTCGTCAGCGGAATTGCCACGGGGCGGGAAGAGTCCGAGGACCGGAGTTTGTGCGTGGGATAGGTCGGTTTCGCTGTGGATCACGTTGTATCCGGCCGCGGATCCGAGCTCATCGACCCGATCGACGAGGTCCAGGTATTTCTGGTCGTGTTTGGCCTTGTGGTGGCGGACCCAATTCCCGCCCATCAGGACATCGTGCCTGGTAGCGAGGATCGACGAGAAGATGTCGGCATACTGGTATCGGTCGCCGGCGTGGACGAGGAAGCCCGCGGGAGTGGCATCGGCGAGGCCGGATGTCGTGACGACCCCGGTCCTGATGCCGACAGCCTTCAGCGCCTCCATGAGCGTCTGCGGAACCCGGCCGTCGGCGAGGATGGAGATCGCCGTCTTCGGAGCCTTGAACCCCGTCGCCATCGCCGTGGCCGCAGCCGCCGAGTCGGTTGCGAGATCGTTTCCGGCGTAGGTGCGTACCAGACCGGTGATCGGGGCTGACTCAACGGCGAGTCCACCGGCGGGACCATGCAGAATCGCCGACGCCGCGCTTATCTGGCCGACTCCCATTCCGTCGCCGATCATGAGGATGACGTTCCGCGGCCGTGGCGCCTCGAAAAGCTCGAATTCCGTGCGGCTGTCGACGTTGATCAGTTGACCGCTCTCGGGCGTGGGAAAAGTGTGGGTCATCCCACGCTGGGTGCGGATGACCATGTTGCCGGCGACCAACTCCCAGGGTGCGAAGCGGGCGGCGATCAGGGCGACCACCACAGCGCACCCCAGGGTGAGCAACCCGGAGATGAGAAACCAGCGGAAACCGACGGGGCGGTGGGATGACATCGAGCCTCCTGTACCGAACTCGGCGATGATACCGCGAAGTTCCGATTCCGGCCCCGGGTTCACTCGGAATTCATGTCGCTGTCGTGTCCTCCGCGTTCGGCTGGATGTCCGAGTCCGCCTCCTCCGCATCGGCGTTCTCACCGAGGATCCGGTCGAAGGCCGTCAGTCCGCCCATTGCGCCGAGACCCATGGTCTCGACCGCGGTCGAGGGCACGATGATCATGGACCCCTTGTTCTTGAGGCCTTCGTAGACCATGTTCATGGCCCGCAGATGGAGCGCCGCGGGGTTACTCTTGTAGTGCTCGGAGGCCTCGGCGAACTTCGCTGCGATCTCGGTTTCGGCGGTGGACAAAATCAGTCGTGACTGGCGCTCTCGTTCCGCCTGGGCGCGTCGGCTCATGGCGTCTTCGAGGCCTTTGGGGATGATGATGTCGCGGATCTCCACCGACTGGACGGTGATGCCCCAGGCGCTGGTCTTGGCGTCGAGAACCTGTTGGATCTCGCCACCGAGCCGGTCTCGGTGGCTCAGCATTTCACCAAGCTCGTGCTTGCCGATGGAGTCGCGGAGCCCGGTCTGGGCCGACAGAGTCACGGCGTTGGCGAAGTTTTCCACCTCGAGAACGGCTTTCTCGGCGTCCCACACCATCCAGAAGGCGATGGCGTCGACATTGACCGGGACGGTGTCACTCGTCAGCGTGGTTTCGGCCGAAAAGTCGGTGACCCTGATTCTCTGGTCGACATAGTTGGCGACCTTGTCGATCACCGGCAGGACGAAGAAGAGCCCCGAGCCGCGGAGACCTCGAAAACCGCCGAAACGCAGAAGAACCGCCTTCTCCCACTGGTAGGCCACCTGTACGCAGGGCGCGAAAAGGCCGGCGAAGATCACGGTGGCGACCAGGATCTCGCCGTTCGGTCGGTGGTGAAGATAGGTTCCCAGCGCCGCGAGGGTGGTCAGGATGAGCACCGACTCCCATATCTGGGTGATTCGAAAAAGAACGGCGAGGCCCAGCGCCACCGAAACCATGGTGACGACCGTATCCAGATCGAAGGTGTGGGTCGCGAGGTGGAGGGTCAGACCTGCCACACACAGCCCGACCAGAATGATGATGTTGAGCGGCCCGAAACGGAAATCGGCGTGGAACGAGGTGGCGAACCGCTCAAGGGCGGAGAGCCGTGACGAGGAAGAACGGGTGTTCATGGTGTGTCCTTTCTCAGCGCCGGCGGCGCTGCTCGAGGGTTTGGACGACTTCGTCAAGGGTGAATCCGTGATTCGAGGCTCGAGACAGGAAGTCCTGGCAGAGTTGTTCCAGCAGTCGTCGACGCTCGATCTCGTCGCCTTCGACCTGCTGCAGGCCGACAAAGGTCCCCGAACCCATCTGGGTTTCCACAAGACCGGTGAGCTCGAGCTCGGTGTAGGCACGACTGACCGTGTTGGGGTTGACCGAAAGATTCACCGCGAGCTGCCGCACGGTCGGAAGTCGGTCGCCCGGTTCGATGGAACCGGTGACGATGGCCGCCTTCACCTGGTCGATGATCTGGCGGTAGAAGGGAACCCCGCTCTTGGGGTCAATCTGGAGCTCGATGGTCACCGCATTTCTCCCACGGCGAGTCGATTGTATGGATGTATTATTGTCATAGTATATTAATACAATCTGAAAATCAGATTGTCAAGGGCAATCGAGAAGATTTCCGCCATCGCGTGTGTTATATGGATGGGCCGCTCGGGGCTGATGTTCACCTCGAGAGCCCGGAGGAAACCATGTATTTCGATCCCATGTACTTCGTCTTCATCATTCCGGCGCTGTTGCTGTCCATGTGGGCGAGCTTCAAAACCAAGTCGGCGTTCAAGAAATACTCTCGCGTGCCCACCGCCAACGGTCAGACCGGCGCCGAGGCCGCCTCGAGGTTGCTCACCTCGGTTGGGCTTCAGGATGTCAAGATCCTTCGTGCGCAGGGGATGCTCACCGACCACTACAATCCCGTCAATCGGACGCTGAATCTGTCGGAAGGTGTGTTCGACTCACGATCGGTGGCCGCCGTCGGTGTCGCCGCGCACGAGGCCGGTCACGCCATTCAGCACGCCGAGCACTACAAGCCGCTCGGGCTGAGGTCGATGCTGGTGCCCACCGCCAAGATCGGCTCGAGTCTCGGTTACTTCGTCATGCTCGCCGGTCTTTTCATGTCTTCGACGAACATGGTGCTCGTCGGCGCCGCACTCTTCTCGGCGGTGCTGCTTTTCCAGGTTGTCACCCTGCCGGTGGAGTTCGACGCCTCGAGACGGGCCAAAGTGATGTTGGTCGAACACGGCATCATCGCTGGTCCTGAACGGGAGGGAGTCGACCGGGTGCTCAATGCGGCCGCGCTGACCTATGTTGCGGCGGCGGTCTCGACCCTCATGACGCTGCTATATTTCCTTTTCCGATCCGGACTCCTCGGCGGCCGTCGCAACTGAAGTCAGTCGTAGAGTACGGACGCCTCACCGAACTCGGCTACCCGTTCCTCGGCAAGCACAAGAATGCGCGTTCGGCGCTGCCACATCTTCTTGATCTGTTTGCTGTTGAGCCACGGGCTCAGGGCCTTCTCGAACTTCTTCCGGTCTAGGTTTTCCAGGGAAGCGAGGAAGGACCTCGAGAAACGGGTCAGCGAGTCCTCACGTCGAAGATGGCCATCGATGCGAAAGGCGCGGGAAGAGTCGATTTTCCAGATCTTCCAGTCTTCATCGACCATGATGTTCGAGATGTTGTTGTAGTCCGTGTCCCAGATCAGTTGAAGAAAGAGCTTGAGGGTCGAAACCTGGTTGTTCCACTCGGTCATATCCGGTGGTGGTGTCTTTTTCTCTTTTTTTCGCTCCCACTCGGTCATGGCTCCGGTGATCCATATCTGCAGAGAACCCCGGTCCCTTCCGATCTTTCGCTCGACGGTGGGCGGCACGATGCCCAGCTCGAGGAGCTTATCGAGCTCGTAAGCGGCGATTTCGTGCTTGTAGCAGTCCTTGAGATTGAGGACCATGCGTCCGTCGGCGGCCTTGATCTTGGGGTGGATCTCGTCGATGTCCTTGAACACCGCGAAGAGACTGAATTCGCCGTCGGTGAGGGTCGCTTTGCGGGGTTGGGTAATGCCCTTGTTGTCGTATTCCTCAAGCTCGATGACCTCGGCATCGCGGAGAAACGCCTCCGCGGTCTCGCCGGTCAGCGCCAGAGGTGGCGCCGGTATCTCATAGGCTGTTCCGTGCAACGCAAACATCATGAGCAGAAGGACGATTGAGTGGACCATCGGCCGCCTCTTGTTCAATCCCTTGGGAGCCTTTGAATGATTCCAGTGGTGGGACGACGGAGTTCCCTGGTCGCCACATCACCGGCGTTGAGCTGGGTGTACTCGACCTTGATGGTGTTCGGCCGGCCCAATGGCCGACCCGTGGCGAGGTCGACCACGGCCATGTTGACGCGAGCCTGGTAGACGATGTCGCGTTGGCCCATGTAGGTGATCGCTCGATCGCCGAGGTACTCCACCCGAAGTGGGACAAAGTAGCGTGCGTGGGGTCGAAGGGCGGCTCGGACCTGCTCCGGGCCGGGCCTCGACTCGGTGTTGGTAAAGCCCTCGAGACCGGGGATGCTGGTGACCTCGATGATCTCGACGCCTGCTTGCCGAAGCCGAGCCTTGACATACTCTTCGGCCTCCACCGCGAGAAGTCGCTCACCCACCGCGAGCACCACCGTGGCGGTGGGTTGGATCGCTGCGATCTGCGGCGGCGGGGGTGAGGACGAGGATGTCGGCGGTTGGTGAGCCGCATCGGCCCCGTCAGCGGGGGGGACCGGTGGCGATGGTCCTCCGGCGAGGGAAGACTTCCGGGAGCTTCCGGCTGCCACCACCGGCTCGCCGCTCTCCGTGAACTTCGATTCTCCGGTCGTTGCACGATCATCGTTGGCTGTGGGATCCAGATCGGCGTCGGCCTCATTCGCTCCGGGCGGGTTCGCCGGTGAATCGGAGTCAGAGGGGATCGGTGACGCGTCGATCGTCGGGGAGGAGGGATCCTCGGCCTCGCCGAGTCGCGCGACCTCGGTTTCTCCGCGGTTGAAGATCGTGTCGAAGATGCCGCTCTTGACGGTCAGAACCGCCGCAACCGTTCCGGCGCCGAGAACAAAAACCGCGATGGCTGCCACGATCAACCCTGTGTGCGACCTTTTCGCAGCTGGCTGCTGTTGGGAGACCGGAGCGGTGGCCTGGGGTGCGGGTGCAGAGGCCACATCGTGCGGGGCCGGCGGCGCGGCGGGCGAGGGGTCCGGATTCGTCGAACCGCTGGCTACCACCACGGTGGGTAGGGTGTTGATGTCTTCCTTGGAGGCGGGTGGAGGCGGTGGCGGTATCGTCCCGGCCGCCGCGCCGGCAACGCCGTGCTGCGGTTCTCCACGGGATTCGAGCCAACTTTGGATATCGGTGATGATCTCGCTGCAGCTCGAGTATCGATCCTCGCGGTCCTTGGCCAGCATTCGTGCGATGACCGACCGGAGCTCTTCATCCACCTCGGGGTTGAGCTCGCAAATATCGGGGGGCTCGACCTCGACGATGAGCTTGAGCAGGGCCAGGGGGCTGTCCGCTCGGAACGGCATGGTGCCGGTCACCATCTCGAAAAAGGTGACACCGAGGGAGTAGATGTCGGTGCGATGGTCCGGTGACTGATCGAGACATTGTTCGGGTGAGAGATAGCCCGGGGTGCCCATGAGCATGCCGGTCGCCGTCAGCCGAGTGGTGGCTGCGCCCATGAGAGCGAGGCCGAAATCGGCGATCTTGACCATCCCCCGATCGGTGACCATGAGATTGGCCGGTTTGATGTCGCGATGGACCACATCCTGGGCGTGGGCGTCCTCAAGTCCCGCCGCCGCCTGGAGGATCAGGCGAGCGGCTTCGGCCGGAGGAAGCTTGCCCCTGGTCTGGATCATCCGCTGGACGCTGGTGCCGTGGACGTACTCCATCACGAAATAGTGGTGGCCCCCCTCCTGGGAAATGGAGTAGATCTGGACGATGTTGGGATGGTTCAAGGCGGCGGCGCTCTGGGCCTCCCGAACAAACCTCTCCACGTACTCGGCATCCTCCTCGAGATGTTCCCCGAGCATCTTGATGGCGACAAATCGGTTGAGCGACTCCTCATGGGCTTTGTACACCACGCCCATGCCGCCGCGGCCGAGTTCTGACACGATCTTGTAGTGACCGATCCGCTCCACGGTGCCTCCCTGGGAAACTGAACTGAATGACCATGCTATCCCGAACGTGGCGGGCCCGGCAAATGGGGGAGTCGGTGGAGATGCCGGATACCGGAATCCAGATATCAGATGGGCCTGAGAGAGCTTGACAGGTCGGGTTGAGGAATCTCCGATTTCCTGAGCGGCGAAAGACGGTCTTGTCGCCGGAGCGCTATCGAAGACCCGCCCCCGCGACCCGGCAACCCGCATCTCTTTTACCGTTGCGTTACAAGATCCCGGGGTTTTCGGTAAACGAACCCCCGGGTCCTCCCGTATATCCCTATGAGAGAGACGATCGAACGACGTTTCATCTCACCTCCTTCCTCGCTGCCCCGTCGGAACCCCCTCCCCGGCGGGGCGGCCTCTTTTTGGCCGTTCGAGCTACACTCTCCACGCGGGAGTACCTGACCGATGAGAATTGCCATCGCCCAACTCGATTACACCGTCGGTGCCTTCGACGCCAATCTCGCGCTCATGGCCGATGCCGTTGCCCAGAGTCGTCGCCGGCGAGCGGATCTCGTTGTCTTCAGCGAACTGGCCACGGTGGGGTACCCTCCCGGTGACCTCCTCGAGCGGCGTGGTTTCGTCGATCGTAATCTGAGGCAGCTCGAGCGCGTGGCTGCGTTGTCGGACGACTCTCTCGGGATCGTCGTCGGCTATGTCGACCGCAATCCGACCGGCCAGGGCAAGGGCCTCTTCAACTCGGCCGCTCTGTGCGTCGGCGGCCGCGCGGTGGCGCGATACCACAAATGCCTGCTCCCGTCCTACGATGTCTTTGACGAGGCCCGTCATTTCGAGCCGGGCGGTCCGGCAAGACCGCTCCTCTACAAGAGTGTTCGTCTCGGAATTTCGGTGTGCGAGGACGTCTGGTCCGATCCCGATCTCGATGGCCGCAGCATCTATCATCGAGACCCGGTGCTCGAGCAGGTGGAAGCCGGCGCGCAGCTGCTGATCAACATCTCTGCGAGCCCGTTCGAACTCGGCAAGGCGGCTCAGCGGCGAGATCTGGTCCGGCGATACGCCGCACAATCCGGACGCTTCTTCGTCTATGCCAACCAGGTTGGCGGCAACGACGAATTGGTCTTCGACGGTCACTCCATCGTGGTCGATCCCACCGGTCGGGTGGTGGTTCGGGGCCACGACTTCGCCGAGGACCTCCTGGTCTACAACATCGATCTCGAAGCCTCCGACGGTGAGCTCGGCGAGCTCCGCACGGTGGCCGAATCCACCGAGGAGGAGGCCGTCAAGGCGCTCGAACTCGGCCTCAGGGACTACGCGGAGAAGACCGGTTTCGAAAAGGTGTTGCTCGGGCTCTCGGGTGGGATCGACTCCGCCTTGACCGCTGCGGTCGCCGCACGCGCACTCGGGCCCAACAAGGTCCTCGGAGTGGCCATGCCGACCCGATATTCAACCCGAGGCAGCCTCGACGATGCCCAGGCCCTGGTGCACAACCTCGGCATCGACTATCGGGTCATCAGCATCGACGAGATTTTCCAGGCCTATCTCGATGGACTCGCACCGGTCTTCGAAGACTGCGAAACGGATGTCACCGAGGAGAATATTCAGGCGAGGATCCGTTGCGGTGTGCTCATGGCCCTGTCGAACAAGTTCGGGCGCCTGCTCCTGACCACCGGCAACAAGTCCGAGCTCGCGGTCGGGTACGCGACCCTCTATGGCGACATGGCCGGTGGGTTGGCGGTGATCTCAGACGTGCCCAAGACCCTGGTCTACGACATCGCCCGCCACCTCAACAAGGATCGAGAGACCATCCCGCAAAGCATCATCGACAAACCGCCGTCGGCCGAGCTGAGGCCCAACCAGACCGATCAGGACAGCCTGCCTTCGTATGACGAACTCGATCGCGTGGTCGAGGGCTATGTCGAACGCAACCTGTCGGTGTCGGAACTTGTCGCTGAGGGGAACGATCGAGAGGTGGTCGAGCTGGTGGTCGGTCTCATCGACCGCTCCGAGTACAAACGACGCCAGGCGGCGCCGGGGATCAAGATCACCGCCAAGGCCTTCGGCATCGGCCGCCGCTACCCCATCGTCGCTGACTATCGTGGGCTGCATTCATCGCAGGGGTGAACCGCGAAGGCGCAAAGTGCGCAAAGAACATCACAAAGACGACGTCGAGGGATTCGCGGGGCACGTCACTGCCCCGCAAATCCCTCGACTGAGATGCTTTGCGAACTTGGCGTCTTTGCGGTTTTCCTACAGTCCGGGCTTCATCTTTCTCCATTTTTTGATCATCTTCTCGATGGCCTTGTTGATCTTCTTGTCGGCCTTGTCCGGGTTGTCGGAGAAGACATCGACGGCGACACCGCGCCAGACGAGCTTCTTGGTCTCC
>Ga0316187_10000945_pt1 | contig 24228 bp, 17 predicted proteins | sample CroRivburrow1_MG_FD_204927 | JGI IMG/M metagenome (GOLD analysis project Ga0316187, IMG submission 204927) | Coastal sediment microbial communities from Maine, United States - Cross River worm burrow 1 | ecosystem: Environmental > Aquatic > Marine > Coastal > Sediment | place: USA: Maine...
GATCGCGCGACCGGTCTCGGCCCCGAGGATCCCCGTCCTCCAGTGAGCGCGTCATGACACGGCCTCCGAGGATCCTGTTGTCGGCGGGCGAGGCATCCGGTGACCGTCTCGGTGCGGGCCTGGCGCGCGCGATCCTGCGACGCCGGCCCGATGCCGAGCTGCTCGGGATGGGTGGGGACGAGATGGCCGCTGCCGGCGTGCGGCTCGTCCAGCACGCCTCCGAGGTCGCGGTCATGGGTTTCTTCGAGGTGCTGACCCACCTGCCGGCGCTTCGCGGGGCCATGGCGCGTCTCGAGCGATGCCTTTCGGAGGAGCCACCCGATCTCGTCGTCCCGATCGACTTTCCGGATTTCAATCTGCGCCTCGCCGAGCGCGCCCATCGCTGCGAGATTCCGGTCGTCTACTACGTCAGCCCTCAGATCTGGGCCTGGAGGAAGCGGAGGGTGGTGCGCATCAAGCGACTCGTGCGCAGGATGCTGGTGCTCTTTCCCTTCGAGACGGGGTTTTACGAGGGAGAGGGAGTGCCGGTGACCTTCGTCGGGCACCCCGCCGTCGAGCGCACCGCGGGGCCGTACGATCGTGACGCGCTCCTCGGTGGCGCCGGTCTGGACCCGGCCCGCGAGGTGGTTGCGCTCGTTCCCGGGAGCCGCAGGTTCGAGATCGAGCGGATCCTGCCCACGCTCCTGCGGTCGGCCGAGATCGTGCAGGCTCGTCGAAACGAGGTGCAGTTCGTCATACCGCTTGCCGGCACCGTTCCGCGAACCCTCGTCGAGGCGAGGGTCCGATCCGCGGGGTTGTCCGACACGGTCATCCACGGCGCCGGTTTTCCCGAGATTCTCGGGGCGTGTCAGGCCGGTGCGGTGGCCTCGGGCACGGCGAGCCTCGAGGCCGCCCTGGTGGGTCTGCCCATGGTCGTGGTCTACCGGGTGAGATGGCCCAGTTACCTCCTGGCGCGGGCCCTGGTCCGGGTAGAGCACGCCGCCCTGCCCAATCTCGTCGCCGGACGCCGCATCGTTCCCGAGCTCATCCAGCACGAGCTGCGTCCCGAAGCCGTGGCAGGTCATCTCCTCGGCTACCTGGAGTCGCCGGATCGTGCCTCAGCCGTCAGGAACGACCTCGAGGAGGTCCGCCGAAGGCTCGGCGAGCCCGGAGCCTTCGATCGTGCCGCCGATGCCGTCCTCGCCGAGATCGGTTCGGGACGTGACGAATCCGCGGCGCCAAGCTAAACTACGCCGTCTTCTGGAGAGCCTCACCCCATGATTCGGTCCATGACCGGCTACGGCCAGGGTTCCGCGGAGATCCCGGGAGCCCGGATCACCGTCGTTTTGCGGAGCGTCAACAACCGTTTCGCCGACGTCCGTCTGAAACTGCCTCCCGAGCTCGCCGCCTGGGAAACCGCGCTGCGGAAGCGTTGCCAGACCGTGATCCGTCGCGGACGGCTCGACGTCGGGGTCACGGTGGACCGAACGGCCGAGGGCGAGCCCCTCCCGGTCCTCAACCGGGCCCTGGTCGAGGCTGCCGTCGGCGCCGCGCGCACCTGCCGGGAAGACTTCGGTATCGAGGGCAACCTCGAGCTCTCGGCCGTCCTGTCGCTCCCGGGGATCTTCCAGATGCCCAGGGGCTCGGAGGCGCCCGGCGACGAGGAGCGGACGGCCATCGAGCAGGCGCTCGACGGAGCCCTGGAGGCCATCGATCGCGAGCGGCTCCGGGAAGGTGAGGCCATGCGGGTCGACCTGCTCGAGCGCATCCAGAACATGGGCTCGATGGTGGAGGCGCTCCGGAAGCGGGCAGCGGAGACGCCCGACCTGATCAAGACGAAGCTCCTGGAGCGGATCGAGGCCTTGACCGCCGAGGTCGAGATCGACGTCTCCCGATTGGCCCAGGAAGTCGCGTTCCTGGCGGACCGTGCCGACGTTACCGAAGAGCTGGTCCGGCTCGACGCCCACCTCGACGGCGTCCGCTCGCTGCTCGGCGAGCCCGACGGCGCTCCGGTCGGAAAACGGCTCGACTTCCTGGTTCAGGAGCTCAATCGCGAGACCAACACCATAGCCAGCAAGTCTCCCGACCTCGACTCGAACCGCCTCGCCCTGGCGCTCAAGGCCGAGACCGAGCGCGTGCGCGAGCAGGTCCAGAACCTGGAATGATGTCCCGAAACGGCTCACGGCACGGGATCCTGTTCGTGGTGTCGGCCCCTTCCGGCGCCGGCAAGTCCACCCTCGTCCGCAGGCTCGTCGAGCAGATCGACGGCCTGGGGTTTTCGGTGTCGTACACGACCCGGCCCATACGGGAGGGTGAGCAGGAGGGTCAGGCGTATCACTTCGTCGATGATGCCCACTTCGACGCCATGGTCGCCGACGGCGAGTTCCTGGAGTGGGCGGGGGTCTTCGACTGCCGCTACGGCACCGGTCGCTCCGCCACCGAGCGCGCCCTGGCGGCGGGCCGGGATCTGCTCCTGGACATCGACGTCCAGGGCGCCGAGCAGGTCCGGCAAGCTCGCCCGGGCGCGGTCTCGATCTTCCTGCTGCCCCCGGATTATCCGACCCTCGAGGCCCGACTGCGCCATCGGCGCAGCGAGGATGGCGAGCAGCGGGAATTGCGGCTTTCCCAGGCCCGACGGGAAGCCGAGCAGTACTCGCGCTATGATTACCTGGTCGTCAACGACGACGTCGAAAGGGCCGTCCGGGCTCTGACGAGCATCGTCGAGGCCGAGCGGCACCGGGTGGAGTGCCGGAAGGCCGACGCCGAACGGATCCTGTCGACGTTCCCGCCCCTCACGGACGCCCGATAACGATGGAGAGATGCATGTACAAGTTGCCCAAGGACGTCGAGAACAAGTACCGCTTCGTGACGCTGGCGTCGCTGCGCGCCGAGCAACTGCAGGCGGGTGCCCGCGCGAGGCTCGAGTCGGACCACCGGAAGTCCACCATCATCGCGCAGCAAGAAGTTGCCGAGCGGCTCGTCGAAGCGTGGGATCCCGAGCAGGCGGAGCAGGAGCTCGTGGAGCAGGAGGTCGAGGAAGAGGAGTAGAACGGGCCGCGCCATGTTCATTGCTCTGGGAATCGGCGGCGGGATCGCGGCCTACAAGGCCTGCGAGGTGGTTCGGGGGCTGGACCGGGCCGGCGCCGAGGTCCAGGTCCTCCTGACGCGAAACGCGACGAACTTCATCACGCCCCTCACCCTCCAGACGCTCTCGAGACGCAAGGCCCTCGTCGAGCAGTTCGATCTCTCTACCATCGAGACGATCCAACACGTCGAGCTCACACGCCGCATCGACGCCCTGGTGGTGGCGCCTGCCACGGCCAATCTCGTGGCGAAGTTCGCGGGCGGCGTGGCCGACGATCTCCTGTCGACCTTCTACACCGCGGTGACCCAGCCCGTCGTGATGGCGCCGACGATGAACACCCGGATGTGGCTGCACCCGGCGACCCAAGACAACGTCGCGATCCTCCGAGGTCGCGGTGTGACGATCGTCGGGCCGGATGCCGGCTGGCTCGCGGAGGGTGAAAGCGGCTGGGGGCGCATGGCCGAGCCCGACGAGATCGTCCGGGCGACGTTGGTCGCGGCGCACCGCTCTCGACAGCTCGACGGCCGGACCGTGCTGATCACGGCGGGGCCGACCCACGAACCCGTCGACCCCGTTCGCTACCTTGGCAATCGGTCATCCGGCAAGATGGGCTACGCGCTGGCCGCGGCGGCCCGCCGCCGCGGGGCGAGGGTGGTGCTGGTCTCGGGACCCGTGAGTATCGCGCCTCCCTGGGGTGTCGAGCTGGAGCGGGTCGAGACCGCGGCGGAGATGCGCCAGGCGGTTCTCGCGGCGCGGTCCGGTGCCGATGCCGTCTTCATGGCCGCCGCCGTGGCCGATCACGCTCCGGTACCGGCCGCCTCGAAGATCAAGAAGTCCGATGTCGCGATGACCCTGACCCTCGAACGTGGCCCCGACATCCTTCGAGAGCTGGGGGAGAGCAAGGGTGACACGCTCCTGATCGGTTTCGCGGCCGAGACCGAGGACCTCCTGTCGAACGCTCGAAAAAAGCTCGAGGCCAAGAACCTCGACTTCATCGTCGCCAACGACGTCTCGCGCCCCGACCGCGGCATGAGCTCCGATCACAACGCCGTGACGATCCTGGATCGTGACGGTGGGGCGGTGGAGGTCCCCCGGGCGCTCAAGGGCGAGGTCGCGGAGCGCATCCTGGATCGTGTCTTCGGCGAGGACACCGAGGGATGACCGACGATCTCAGGAGCGATCTCGCGAACTGGCTCGGCTACCTGAAAGAGATTGGCGTGGAGGAGTTGACCGTTCGGGAGCCCCCGCCCCCGCTCGTGGAGGACCCTCCCTCGTCGCATGCTGCCGAACCGTCCCGGGCGGCGGCTCGAGCGACTGCCTCGCACTCGGAAGACGCCCCTGGGGAGGAGAAGCCTGCCCTGAGCAAAGTCGAAGGGGCTGGCGACCTGTTCCGGATCGGGGGCGGGGAAGACGATCCGGACCGGGATCCCGCCGTCCGGCTGGACGAGATACGGAGCGAGCTGGGCGAGTGCACGCGCTGCCGGTTGCATGAGGGGCGCACCAAGATCGTCTTCGGTGTCGGGGACCCCCGGGCGCGCCTGATGTTCATCGGGGAAGGTCCGGGCGCCGACGAGGACGCGCAGGGTGAGCCGTTCGTCGGCCGGGCCGGTCAGACCCTCAACAAGATGATCCTCTCCATCGGACTCGAGCGCGAGAAGGTCTACATCGCGAACGTGGTCAAGTGCCGCCCGCCGGACAATCGCGACCCGAAGCCGGACGAGATCGCCACCTGCTCGCCGTTCCTGGTGAAGCAGATCGAGTCCATCCGGCCCAGGGTCATCGTGACGCTGGGGTCCCCCGCCACCAAGACCCTGCTGAACACGAAAACGGGGATCACCAAGCTCCGGGGCACCTGGCAGTCGTATCGCGGGATTCCCGTCATGCCGACTTTCCATCCTGCCTACCTCTTGCGGGCCTACACCCAGGAGAATCGCCGCCGGGTGTGGGACGACCTCAAGGCGGCCCGGGCGCGGATGGACCGCGAGCCGTGAGCGGCCGGGATGCCGAGGTCCTCTACGCCTCGGTGGCCGTTCCGATCCCTCTGAGACAACTGTTCACCTACCGCGTTCCGGCACGACTCGGGCCGACGCTACGCGCCGGGTCCAGGGTGCGTGTGCCCCTTGGCCGGCGGCGTGTGGTGGGGACCGTGGTGGAGTGGCCGGCAGCGCCGCCCGAAGCCGGTCTCGACGTCCGGGACGTCGAGGCCTCGGTGGCGGACGATCCGGGGCTCGATCCCGAGATGCTCGAGCTGACCCGCTTCGTGGCCGACTACTACCTGTGCTCGTGGGGCGAGGCGATCGAGGCCGCGCTTCCCCCGAACCCCGGCCCGCCGGCCGTTCGCAAGCTCGTGCGACGCCTTCCGGGCGCAGAGCCGCAAGCGCTTCCCGCGAGGGCCGTGGCGCGGCGACGGGTTCTCGAGTCCCTTCCGGCCGACGGCACGCCGGTTCTGCTGGGTCGCCTGGGGGCGAACGCGCGGCCGGCGGTTCGGGCGCTGGCCGAGCTCGGGCTCGTGGAGATCGTGGAGAAGCGCCCGCGTCGAGTGGTGGACGACCGCCCTGCCGGCACCGCTTCGGCGGTGCCCTACGAGCCCACCCCGGGGCAAGCCGAGGTCCTCGCTCACCTGGTGCCGGCCGTGCGCGCGGGACGATTCGCTCCGTTCCTGCTTTACGGCGCCACCGGATCGGGGAAGACCGAGGTCTACCTGCGCTCCGCAGAGGCGACGCTCGGTGAGGGCCGGGGCGTGCTCTACCTGGTTCCCGAGATCGGGCTGACGCCCCTGCTGGTCGGACGTCTGAGGGATCGGTTCCCCGGGGCGGTTGCCGTGCTGCACAGCGGTCTGTCGGCGCGCGAGCGTCACGACACCTGGTGGCAGGTGCGCGAGGGCCGTTTGCGTTTCGTGGTCGGCACGCGCTCGGCGGTCTTCTCCCCGGTGGCCGACCTCGGTCTGGTGGTCGTCGACGAAGAGCAGGACGGCTCGTACAAGCAGGAGGAGACCCCTCGGTACAACGGCCGCGACCTGGCGGTCGTTCGGGCCAAGCGATCCGGGGCGGTGCTCTTGATGGGCTCGGCGACCCCCTCGCTCGAATCCTTTCACCACGCGCGGTCGGGCCGTTACACCCTGCTCCGCCTGGGAGGCCGGGTCCGGGAGCGGCCCCTTCCGAAGGTCCGAATCGTCGACATGCGCCACGAGTTTCTGGAGGTCGGGGAGGTCCGGCCGCTGAGTCGAGCTCTCGTGGAGTCCCTGTGCGGGTGTCACGCGCGAGGGGAGCAGTCGCTGGTTCTCCGCAATCGTCGCGGATGGGCGGTGGCGGTCTTCTGCCCGGCGTGCGGAGAGCGGGTCTCGTGCCCGCGATGCAGCATCGCGCTGACCTGGCATCGCAAACAGGCCCGGCTGCGCTGTCACTACTGCGATTTCGAGTCCCGATGGCCGACGAACTGTCCGCGTTGCGATTCGGAGACGCTCCGATTGCTGGGCGAGGGCGCGGAGCGCATCGAGGACGAGATCAGGGAAGCCGTTCCCGAGGCCCGCGTGGTTCGCATGGACCGCGACACGGTCCGCCGCAAGGGAGCCCACGAGTCGCTCCTCCGTCGCTTCGACCGCGGTGAGATCGATGTGCTGGTCGGCACCCAGATGATCGCCAAGGGGCACGACTTTCCGAACGTCACGGTGGTGGGAGTCATCTCGGCGGACCAGTCCCTGGGTCTGCCGGACTTCCGGGCCGCCGAGCGTACCTTCCAGCTGCTGACCCAGGTCTCAGGACGGGCGGGAAGAGGCGAGCGTTCGGGGGAGGTCGTCGTCCAGGCGTTCGACCCCAGCCACCCGGTGCTTCGCGAGGCAGCCGATCAGGACTTCGAGGCGTTCTACGATCGTGAGATTCGGTACCGTCGCGCGCTTCGATACCCACCCCTGACCGCTCTGGTGGAGCTGTTGATCGTTGACCGCGACGAGTTTCGGGCGAGGGAATGGGCCGAGATGCTGGCCGACGCACTCCGCCAAGAGGGTGAGGGTCGGCTCCAGCTCTCCGGCCCCGGTCCCGCGCCCATCGAGCGGCTCCGGGGTCTCTACCGTCAGCAGATCCTGGTTCGCACCGCGGGCCGGCGGCGCCTCGTGCAGGCCGTCGACCGCGGCCTCGGCCGTCTCGGCAAGACCGTGCCGCGGCGGGCAATCTCTGTCGATGTCGATCCTCTGAGCCTGTTGTGACGAGAGCGATGAGCGAAAAACGCAAGATCCCGAGCCCCACGGTGGTGGGGTCGGTGATGGAGACCACGGCCGAGGCTGCCGTCCGACGAATCGAGGCCCTGCACCCGGGCTGCGGGATCGTCGAGGTCCGTGCCGATCGCCTGGGCGCCTCGGAGATCGTCGAGATCCTCGGGAGGATCGATCGACCGGTCCTGGTCACGGCGCGTCGCCGCGAGGACGGCGGGGGATTCGACGGGTCGGAGGCGGAGCGCCGCGCTCTCCTCGAGGCGGCGCTGTCGGCGGGTGCTCGACTGGTGGACGTCGAGTGGGGCAGCGCGCTCGCCGATCTGGCCGACGACGGGCGCGCCGATCGCGTGGTGCTCTCCCACCACGGGGGGGAATGCCGGGCCGACGTTCTGACCGATCTGTACCGGGAGATGGCGTCTTCGTTTCGGGGGCGGATCAAGATCGTGCCGAAGGCCACGAACGTCGGCCAGCTCGAAGCCGTGCGGACGGCCCTTCGACGGGCTCAGGGCGGGGCCCTTCGGGCCCCGGGCAGGCTGGCGTGCTTCGCGCTCGGGAGGGCGGGAACGGCCAGTCGCATTCTCGCGCCGTCGTGGGGATCGTGGGCCACGTACGGGGCGGCCGCATCGGGTAGGGAGACCGCCGAGGGACAGCTCACGGTGGAGGACCTCCTCGATCTGTACGATGTCCTCCACATCGACCGCGAGACTCGGTGCCACGGCCTCATCGGCACCCGAGTCGGGACCAGCCCGTCACCGGCGATGCACCACGCGGCCTACCGCGAGGGCGGGGTGAATGCGTGCTACCTGCCGATCGAGATCGACGCCATCGACGAGATCGCACCGCTGGTCGGCGCACGTGGGGGCCTGCGACTCGAGGCTCTCGCCGTGACCCTCCCGTTCAAGGAAGACGCGGCGAGGCGCTCGATCCCGGGCGATGCCGTTGCATCGGCATCGGGCTCGGTCAACACGGTCGTCGTGGACGAGGCCGGGCGCTGGACCGGGTTCAACACCGACGGACCTGCCGCCGTTGCGCTGCTGGGGCGACATGTCCATCTTTCCGGCGCTCGCGTGGCGATCGTCGGGGCCGGTGGAACGGCGTGCGGCATCGGCGCGGCACTGAAAGAGGCCGGCGCCGAGATCACGCTCTTCAACCGAAGCGCCGACCGGGGGCGCACGGCGGCGGAGCGGCTCGGCGTCGAGGCCGCCGCGCTCGAAGCGTTACCGTCCTCGACCTGGGAGGCTCTCGTCCAGGCCACCCCGCTCGGTCGCGAGGGGGAGGAAGTACTGCCCGGGAGCCGCCTCGGCGGGAGGGCGGTGCTCGAGGTCGTCTACGGGGAGCGGCCGACCCCCCTGATCCAGGAGGCGCGACGCCGTGGACTGGCCACCGTCGACGGGTTCGACCTGCTGGTTGCCCAGGCTGTCCTGCAGTATCGACGGATGACGGGTGCCGACGCGTCTCACGCTACGATGGCCCGGGCCGGGCGGCGCTGGCTCCAGGCTCGCGACAGCGCTTGACGCCCGGGACGGCTCCGCTTAATCTCCACCCCTGAACCGGACGGTGGATCTTCCCGGGGGAGTCCCATGCACCAAACCCTGTCGATACTGGCCGTGATCCTCGCGCTGGTCGGGGCATCGGCCTGCGTCACCCACCAGAGATCGACGGCGACCGATCCCTCCGGGGTCGACTACAAGCTCTCCACCTTCGCATTCATGGAAGAAGGGGATCTGGTGACCTTCATCGTCGACACGCGCGCCTCCGGGATCCACGAGAACGACCCGTACTTCCCGCTCGAGATCAGCGTCGCCAATCGCGGGTTGAAGAACCTGACCCTGACGCGCGAGTCGTTCATCCTCATCGACGAAGAGGGCAATCGCTACCAGGTCGCCAACCCCCGCGACCTGATGCAGACCTACGAACACCTCGACGTTGACCAGAGGCTTGCAGAGGTCGAGGGGATCGTCTTCAACCGCTTCGCGAACTACACCCGCTACCCCGCGGTCCTTAGCCCCACGCGTATGTCCAGCGGGTCCGGAATCACTGCTGTCGATGCAGAGATCTCGACACCCACGACACGGCCGCCCCGGGAGGGTCAACCGGGACTCACCACCGTTCAGGATCGGGTCACGTTGCCCAGATGGGGCTACTTCATCGACTTCATCTATTTTCCGACCCCACCCACGGGACTGGAGGGCAAGCGGTTCGAGCTTCACATGGAGGCTCCCGAGCTGCCCCACACGATCTTCATCAAGTTCAACGTCCTGTCGTGACGGTCCTTCTTCTCGACAACCACGACTCGTTCACCTGGAACCTGGCGCAGTACCTCCGGGAACTCGGCGCCGAGGTCGAGGTGGTCCGAAACGATCGCATCACGCCCGCGGAGGTCGCGGCCGCGGATCCCGATGCGGTGGTGATCTCCCCGGGCCCGGGTCGTCCCGAAAGCGCCGGCATCAGCGTCGAGCTGATCCGCGATCTCGCGGGCCTCGTTCCGATCCTCGGTGTCTGTCTCGGCCATCAGGCGCTGGCTTACGCCTACGGCGGCGTCATCTCGCCGGCGCCGAGCCTGATGCACGGCAAGACCTCGCCGGTCTTTCACGACGGCCGCACGCTCTTCTCCGGGCTTCCCGTTCCTTTCGATGCCACCCGATATCACTCTCTGGTGGTCGAGGCCGCAAGCGTTCCAGACATCTTCGAGATCAGCGCGCGGACCGCCGACGGCATCGTGATGGGTCTTCGTCATCGTGAGCTCCCCCTGGAAGGGGTGCAGTTCCATCCGGAGTCGATCCTGACCCTCGAGGGTAAGCGCCTGCTGTCGAACTTCCTCCAGCAGATCGACGGTCGGCTCTCCCGGCGGGTGCCGGGCCGGGTCGTTTCGGCCGCCGCCGGAATCTCGGGGCACGCGACGGCGATTCAAGCGGGTGGAGCGTGAGCGACGGGGCAGGGAGGATGTCGGGATGAGCGGCACCGATCGGATCCACCGCGCGTTCCGTAGGGCGCGCGATGAAAAGCGCCTCGCCTTCGTGCCCTACATCACCGCCGGGGATCCGGACCTCGACGGGACACGGCGCCTCACCGCCGCGCTGGCGGGGGCGGGCGCCGACGTTCTGGAGCTCGGAGTCCCGTGGATCCGGCCCACGGTCGACGGTCCGGTGATGCCGCGGAAGCGGACGCATCTTCCGGGTAGCTCCATGAGCCTCGACGCCCTGCTGACCTCCCTGCCCGTGATCAAGAGCGGTGCCGACATTCCCGTGGTCGTTTCGTGCGATCTCGAGTCGATCCTGGAACTCGGCGAGGAGGTGTTCGCCGAGCGAGCGGCCGCGGCGGGAGCCGACGGCGTCCTGCTCGCCGACGCCCCCGGTCCGCGGCTGGAACGGGCCCGCTCGGCGCTCGAGGCCCGAGGGATCGCGACGGTCTTCCTGGTGACGCCCGACAGCAGCGAGAAGCACCTGCAGGCGATTCCGCGGTCCAGTGGCGGCTTCGTGCACGTGGCGTCGCCGTTGTTCCTCGACAACGATGACCTGGCGCGCAAGAGCCTTCTCGATCTGGCCGCCAGGCTTCGCGAGCAGACCCGGTTGCCCGTCGCATTGGGCCTGGGTGTCTCGACGGCGAAGCAGGTTTCCGGGCTGTGCGGTGCTGCCGACGCCTTCGTTGCCGGCAACGCTCTGGAGGCAATCGTCGATCGCCTGGGCGCCGGCGACGAGGGGATCGTTGCGGTGGCGACGCTGGCCCGCAAGCTGTCGGCCGCGTGCCGCGAGGCCTGAGCTAGGCGGCTCGGCTGGTTGGGGCTCCGACCCGGTCGATGCTGCCGCGGCGATCGTCGGCGTCGTTGCTCGACTTGCCGGCTCGCGTGCCGCGAGGGTCACGCTTCGAATCGCTCACGAGGCTCAGGGCGATCACGGTGGCGGCAATGGCCAGCCCCGGGAACGTCGAGATCCACCATGCATCGAGTAGACGATCGCGACCATCGGCCACCAGGGAGCCCCACGAGGCCATCGGCGCCGGCACCCCGAGGCCCAGGAACGACAGCGAGGCCTCGAGCAGGATCGTATGGCCGACCCGCAGGGTGCCCTCGACCAGCAGAGGCGCCGTGGCTGCCGGGAGGAGGTGCACGAGGGCGATGCGCCAGGCAGGAGCGCCGGCGCTGCGCGCCGCGTGGACCCAGTCCCGTTCGCGCAGGGAGACGATCTCGCCGCGCACCAGTCGGGCGGCCGCCATCCAGGTCGTGGCCCCGATCACGATGATCGTGGTGGCGAGGGACGGGCGATAGATCGCGACGAGGAAGAGGATCAGGAACAAACGGGGGATCGACAGCGCGAGGTCGGTCAGCCGCATGAGAACGGCATCGACCCAGCCCCCGAACAGGCCGGCGGCCAGTCCGACCGCGCCGCCGACGGCGACGGAGAACAGCGCCGCCATCAGGCCGACGGCGAGAGAGATCCTGGCGCCCCACACGAGGCGACTGAGCAGGTCCCTCCCGAAGCTGTCGGTCCCCAGCAGGTAGATCGGGCGACGGTGCCAGTCGGAAGAGGCGAGCGCCGCCTCCGGCAGGATGCTCCACTGCTCGCCGCGGCGGTACTCGACGCCGCCTGCGGCGTCCGGACGGATCTCGTGAGCGTGAACTACCCCACCGTCGGCGAGGACGATCGCGTCGACTCGCGCCAGCGGCGGCAGGTTTCGGAGGACGAGCGTATCGGGCTGGGCGTCGGGGTCCCGCAGGGGCATCCACGGCGCGGTCACGGCGAGCGCCGCGAGGGTCACCAGGAAGCCGGCGCCAAGACGCAAGCGCGCGTCCCTCACCGCCGCGCCCCATGGTCCAGCCGGATCCTGGGATCGGCGGCGGCCATGGCCAGGTCGGCCGCCAGATTGCCGACGATGACCAGGATCGTGGCGAGCAAGGTGGTCGCGAGAACGACCGGGACATCCTGCGCCAGGATCGCTTCGTAGGTCAGCCGCCCCATGCCCGGCCACGCGAAGACGACCTCGATCACCAGCGATCCCGATACCAGGATCGGCAGCGAGAGGCCGAGCAGGGTGATGACCGGCAGGACGGCGTTCCGGAGGGCGTGCACCGTCAGGATCCGCCGCGCGCCGACGCCCCTTGCCCGCGCTGCGCGCACGAACTCCTCGCCGAGGGCGCGCATCAGGCCGGCGCGCACGAACCTCGCCATCGCTGCCGCCGACGCCAGTCCGAGGACGCAGGCCGGCAGGGTGACGTGCCACAGCACATCGCCGGTCCGCGCGATCCACGACCACTCCCGGGCGTGCACCGAGTGCATCGACGAGGGCGGAAACAGCGGCACCAGGTAGGCGAGGGCGAGGATCGCCATCAATCCGAGCCAGAAGGTGGGCATGGCGTAGAGGGCCAGCCCTCCGAAGGTGATGGCCCGGTCCGGCCACCGGCCGCGCCAGGCGGCGGCCGCGGCACCGAGGACGATGCCGACGATGACGTGAATCAGCAGGGCTGCCCCGGCAAGAACCAGCGTGGCGGGAAGAGCAGAGGCCAGCACCCGAGTGACCGGGCGCGACCGCGAGACGGACCAGCCCAGATCGCCGGACGCGAGAGCGGCGATCCAGTGCAGGAACCGCTCCGCTGGCGGACGGTCGAGACCGTAGACACGCTCCAGTCGCTCTCGGACCTCCGGCGGGACGGGCCGATCGCCCAGCAGCAGATCGGCGGGGCTGCCAGGGGCGCATTCCATGAGCGCGAAGGTCAGCACCAGCACGCCGAGGATCAACGGTACGGCGGAGGCGGCGCGCCGAAGAAGCAGTCGTCGCACTACTGCAGGACCCAGTCGCGCTCGAGGTGCGCCAGGGGGTCGAGGGGGTGGTCGATGCTCACCCCTTGAAGGCGCGGTCCCGCAGCCGCAAGCCGGCGCACTTCGTAGAGGAACGTATAGGGCTGGTCCTCGTGAAGTCGGCGCTGAATCGTCGACAGCAACGGCTTCATGTCGCGCCAGCTACGGGCCTCCTCGAGCTCGTCCAGCAGACGATCGACGTCGGGACTCGAGTAGGCGACCACGTTGGCCCCACCGGGAGGCGCCGACGCCGAGCCGAACAACTCCTTCAGGACCCGCCCCGAGACGCTCCATCCTCCGACGTAGGCGTCGAACTCACCCGAGAGATTGCGATGCACGAAGGTCCGCATCTCGAGGGGCTGAAGCTCGACCACGACGCCGATGCGACCGAGCTGGTCCTGGATCTTGACCTGCACCGACTCTCGCAGGCGGTTGCCGGCGTTGGTGGTCAGGGTGAGCCGGAGAGGCTCGCCGTCTCGCACGAGCGCGCCGTCGCCTTCCCGTCGCCGGTACCCTCGCGATTCGAGCAGCCGTATCGACTCGTCGGGGTCGTAGGGCCAGGGCTCGATGCCGTGCTCCGCTCCCCAGGTGTAGGACAGTACGGGTCCCGTGCTGACGCGGCCGAACCCATAGAGCATCTCATCGACTAGCGACTCGCGATCGATGGCCAGCGTCAGGGCGCGGCGGATCACCGGATCGTCGAAGGGCTCCCGGGCGCCGTTCCATCCCAGGTAGTCGAACCGCGGCACGTCGAAGACCACGAGCTTCATACCCTCGGAGCTATCGACCCGATCCGCTTCCCACGGGGGGATGTTCTCCATGTAGTCGACCGCGCCGGCCAGAAGCTGCGTCAGCAGGTTTCCGGCGTCGGGCACGATGCGGACCACCACGCGGTCGAGTCTCGGCAGCCCTCGTTGGTAGTATTGGGGGTTGCGTGTGAGGGTGAACTCCTCACCCGGCCGATGATCCTGCAGCACGAAGGGACCGGAGGCCACCCGGATCGTCGACCAGTCGAACTCCCTCCACTCGTCGAAGGGAACCGCGCCGAAGACGTGCTCGGGCACGATGCCTCCCTGGTTGGCATCCTCCATCTGGTAGGGGTAGACGCGGTCGAAGTGGAAGGTCACGGTACGATCGTCGAGAACCTCGACGTCGGTGATGTGGTCCTTGGAGGTCACGAGGCCCCACGCAACCTCGGCCGAGGTCTGGGCCTTCCACGTGAAGCGGACGTCGGAGGCGCGGATCGGCTCGCCGTCGCTCCAGACCGCCTCCCGCAGACGGAAGGTCAGCGCGAGACCGTCCTCCGAGACCGTCCAGGACTCTGCGAGCTCGGGCTCGTGGGCGTAGGGCTGCTCGCTGCAGTCGCCTCGCTCACGCACCAGTCGCAAGAAGATCCTCCGGTGAACCGAGTTGGCGAAGGTTTGTCGCGAGAGGTACTCGTTCCACGAGTCGATGTCCGAAATGCTGCCGATCACGGCCGTCCCGCCGGTGCGCGGCCCGGGTTCGGATTCAGGGGGCTCCTGCGGCGGGTTGCCGCCGCATCCTCCCAGGACGAGACCCAGGACGATCGTCCCAACCGTCGCGACGGTGTTCCACAGACGGCTTCCGTTCTTGTTCATGAAGACCCCGTTTTGCGCTGCGACTCCCCGGTCGAATATAGGGTTCGGGTCGCGGACGGGGCCAACTGTGGGAGAAGCCTCGCCGGGGTCGGCTGACGAAATCGTAATCGGGGGAGCGGCTAGTCGGTGTCGCGAGCCGCGAGGTGCGCGTCGATGACCTTCAGAGGGTGAACCTCCCCCTCGTCGATCCCGGGGCAGAACCGTCGCAGCCGTCGCCACTCCGCCCGGCTCCGGAGGGTCTCTCGCCAGAAGGGGAAGGTGCTGCACTGGGTCGGCCGTGCCTCGTAGACCGTGCACTGCCAGCCGTCGAGGAAGGGGCAGTCCGGCTTGTCCATCCGGAGGACCCAGTCGTCGTCGTCGAGCGTGGCGTACTGCTCGCGAAACTCCTCCGGAGTGAGTCCGAGGTGCTCGGCGAGGCAGGGCAGGTCGTCGCCGTCCAGGTAGACGTAGGCGTAGTCCTCGTGATTCGTGCAGCACTTGCCGCACTCGGGCAGACAGGAGAAGCGCAGCCCGGAGGCGTACCACGGCTTTCGGTGTCGCGCGCTAGCTGGAGCTCTCTTCGCCATGTTCACCCGACGAGTATAGCGTCGGCTCCGCGGGGGCACGTGGGATCCGGAAACGGAAGACCGTTCCATGGCCCCGGTGGCTGTCCACCTCGATTCGGCCGCCGTGGGCCTCGACCGCCTGACGCACGATGGCCAGTCCGAGGCCCGTTCCGGAGGACTTCGTGGAGAAGTAGGGCTCGAACAGTCGGGCGCGCACGTCCGGGTCCAGTCCAGGGCCGGTGTCCTCGACGGAGAGCAACGCCTCGTTGCCGTCGGTCGAGGTGGAGACGGTCAGCGTGCCGCCGTCCTTCATGGCGTGCAGGGCGTTCTCGACGAGATTGACGACGGCACGGCAGAGCACGCGGCGGTCGACGAGGATCGTGGGAGCTTCGTCGTAGCGCTCTTCGATCGCGATCTCCCGGGGAGGGGCCGCGCGATACGGCTTCATCACGTCCCGCATCAGCGCCGCGGGCTCGGTGGGCTCCGGTGCGAGCGACGGTAGCTTGGCGTAGGCCGAGAATTCGGACGCGATCTGGCGCAGCGCCTGAACCTGCTTCATGACGTTGCCGAGGCAGGCATCGAGGTCGGGAGACGGCAGGATATTCCGGTCTCGAAGCAGGCGCTCGAGGTGTTCGGTGGAGAGCTGGATGGGCGTCAGTGGGTTCTTGATCTCGTGGGCGATGGCCCGCGCCATCTCGGCCCAGGCGGCGAGCTGGTTGCTGCGCATGAGGTCGGTGACGTCATCCAGGAGAATCAGGGCGCCGGGTTCGGCACCACGGGGATCGGGCAGCGCGATACGCACGCTCCGCAGGCGCAAGGGCTCCCCGTCGAGCTCGAGGTCCACTTCGGTTGGCTCGCCTGAGACATCCGGCAATCGCAGCGCGCGAGCCAGTGGGGCGAGGCGCGGGTTGCCTGCGACGGACTCCACGAGGTCGTCGCCCACGGCCGGTGGCGGGCCTCCAAGACCCAACAGCTTCTCGGCGGCGGGATTGAGCGTCACGATCGAGCCGGAGGCATCGGTGGACAGCACGCCGGTGGTGGCGTTGGTGAGCAGCGCTTCCATGTAGTCCCGTCTTCGGACGAGATCGTCGCGCTGCTGCGACAGAGCCTCGGCCATGGAGTTGAATTCCTGGACCAGACGCGCGACCTCGTCGGACGAACGAGGCGTCAGTCGCGCGCTGTAGTCGCCCGCCGCGATTCGACCCGTTGCGCCCACCAGCTCCCGGACCGGACGGGCCACCGTGCCGGCGATCAGCGAGGTGGCCACGATGACCAGCACCGCCAGAAGGACGGTGGTCAGGACGAGCATCTCCTCGACCCGTTCGGCGTCGCGCTCGATCTCCTGCTGCTCCAGGATCAGGGGGATGGCTGCGATGATCCCGCGTTCTTCGCCCGGCAGGTCGATTCGTCCGTAGGCCACGGGGATGCTCGACGGACCCATACGCGAGGCAACCACGACGTACGGGAGCCCCTCGTCGAGGATCCGGCGGTGGACCTCGCCCGGGAGCCGGCGGGAGAGCAGGCCGGAGGAGAACAACTCGCGCATCGAGCTCGCCGATAGCTCGCCGTCCTCGTAGAGGTGGATCTCCTGCTCGACCACGCCACGAAGCCAGTACAGGATCTCGTCGTCGAATTGCGGCCCCGCGGCACTGTCGTCGGATTGCACGGCGGCGTAGTCTTCCACGACGTGCTTCACCACTCTCACCACCTGAGCCGCACCGGCCGCCAGACGCTCGCTGACACGGTGCTCGAAGTAGCCTCCGAGGAACAATGCAAGGCCGATCAGCGGCAGCAGCGAGGCCAGCAGCAGGGTGGCCAGGAGCTTGTTGTAGAAAGACTCCCGGACGGCGCGCACGAGGCCGCCGGGGCCGCCGTCTCGGGCCAGGGTCCGGACGATCGTCATGACCGTCAGAAGGCCCACCGAGAAAAGCAGCAGCTTGGCGAAGACGGCGAGCCGGTCGAGCAACGGCCTTGCCGGCATCAGCAGGAGATGCAACCGTTCGCCGTCAACGAGCGGGACGCCGGCGTGTCCCGCGCCGTCGGCCGTCACGCGAACCATGCTTCCGGCGACCGCCGCTTGGCGCAGGGACGGCGCGGCGGCCGGAGGCTGCCGGACCGTGCTCAGCAACACGCGGCCGTCGTCGCCATACAGCACGTAGGCCGGCGACCGGATCGGGCGTGGTCTGGGGTTGCGGCCCGGACCCAGCGCTGCGAGGTACGGCTCGTGCGAGGGAAGGAACGAGAGGTTCTCGGGTTCGTCGAGAACGTGCCCCACGACCGTTCCCACGGCGATGCCGTCGATCAGGATCGGAGCCTCCAGGTGGACCAGTCGCTTGGCGACCGCCAGTGCCGGAGACACCAGTTCCTCCCGGGGGCCCACCGTTGATGCCGGCGGGACGACGCTCTCATTGAGCGGCGGCAGGTCGAAGCCGAAGTGGCTCACGGGAGCGCCGGTGGCGTCGTAGAGATCGAGGGACGATTTGAAGCCGAGGTAGAAGAGCTCGCCGGCGACCCACAAATCGTAGGCCACGTAGTCGTCTCCATCTCCGGGGGGCGCCAGGACCGCATCCCGCGCGGCCTCGCTTCCGGCCGCCGCAGAGACCGCGGCGCGCAGAGCGATCTCACGGCGCGAAGACTGCTCCAGAACCTGCGGGGCCAGCTCCGAGCGCATTCGCTCGATGTCGATGCGGTCGAGCGTCAACAGGAGAAGCGAGCTCGCCAGGGCCGCGAGCGGGAGCAGCACGAGGCCCACGGTCAGCCTCGAGGGCGCGCCGCTTGCCTTGCGCCCCACCAACACCAGCGCGAGCGCGCCTGACTCGGCCGCGGCGATGATCGTCAGCCCCAGGCCTGTCAGCAGGGTGAGCTGGCCCAACGGCTGGCTCATGGCCTCGAACAGCTCCTCCGCCAGGCCGGAGTGGCGGGCCACGGAGACCGACAGCGCCGCCGAGACGGCGGTGAGAGTGAGAAAAGCAACGGAGGAGATCACGACGGCGACCGCGCGGCGTCGCGGCGCCAGGTTTCGTGCCAGGACCCCGAGCGCATAGGAAAGGAGTAGGAGCGCGATGGCGCTCAGGAGCAGATCGACCGGGGAACCCAGCAGACCGAACGAGCGCGCCGAGCCGTACAGGCTCGGCGATCCGAGCTGTCGTGGAAGCAGGTGGGCTGGTGCGCGGCTCCACAGTAGCGCGACGCGACCGGCACAGACGGCCAGCACGGCGATCGCGAGTCCCCGGGGCGAGCGACACAGCGCGGCCCAGTCGAACAGCACGCCGAGGAGAATCGCGAAGACAACGGCGGCAAGGCCCGCACCTGCGGCGCGCACACCCTGGACTCTGGGGGCTGACGGGAGCGCCTGCAGCTTCGCCAGCGCCAGGACCTCACCGGCGGGAGAGCGTAGCGCGAGATAGAGAGTCGGTGCGTCGGTGCCCCGGTAGACGCCATTCTCGTCGTCGAAGAGCTCGGCGACGTCCTCGGTGCTCTCTCGAGAGTCGATCAGCTCGAGGTCGAGCGCGTAGCCTCGCGACACCGCGCCGGTGAGAAGCTCGTGGGCCGAGAAGTCTCCCAGAGGCGAGTCCAGGATGAACGACGCAACGGCGAAGCGTCCGCGATCGTCCGGGTTCGTGGAGGTGACAAGGCGGACGCGTAGTCCCTCGGTGGACACTCTCCAGCTCTCGGCACCGAGACCGTTCCCGTGGGTTCTGCTCGGAGCACCCTCCCAATCCTCGACCTTGCCGGTGGCATCGACGATGCCCACGCCCTCGATCCGATCGCCCCACACACCCCGGACCGCGTAGCGGTACGCATCCGTTGGCGAGTCGGAGATTGCGATCGACGAGATCCGATCGGTCTCCGTGAGCAGCCGCTCGAAGACCGACCGAACGCGAACGCCCTCATCGCGCAGCTCTGTCTGCGCCCCCACGCCGCCGGAGGGGCCGACGAGCAGCGGGGCCGCGATCGCGGCCCCGAGCCACACCGCCAGGGGCGCGGCAACGAGGGCGGCGAGTCTGAGGGCGACGCGCTGCGCGCGCGGAGCGCCCTCGATCATTCCTCGGCTTCCTTGATTTCTCTCAGGACCCAGCGGCCGGCCTCGGGCTGGAAGGACAGCAGCAGGGCGACCCGACGAGGTCGGCCGCTGCGATCGACCAGGGCAGCGCGTCCGACCACCATCCCGTAGTTGCGGTCATCGCCCTCGACGCGCACGATCTCGAAGCCGTCGACCGATCCGTTGGCGAGGAAGTCCTTGAGGATCGCCTCGACCTGGCTGGCACTGAACTGGCCGTCCTCGGGCCCGAGGTGCACGAGCTTGAGTCGCACCCGTCCCTGTTCAGGCAGAACGGATCTCAACTGTTTGAGATCGGAAGACGTGACGGCGACACCGAAGGCCTCGGCAGCTTCACGCGCGCTGTTCGGAGCGCCGATCGCCGGAGCGCTCAACAACAACAAGCCGAGCAGGATCGAGCCACCGAGGCGCACGGGCAACTCCTAGAGACCTCGGAACTAGTCTGCGACCGAATCGACAGGGATGTCAAACCGGGGAGAAAAGTGAAGACCCCACGCGGAGCCAACGCCCGGGGTCTCCGAAGAAGGGGGAAGTGCTGGGGGCCAGGATCTTTGGGCAGAGCCCTCGATTCCCACTCCACTACCGTCCCGCACCCGGGGGACTCGAGTCGTCGGATCAGGGGAGGGGGTCCACATCCGTTTCCAGTTTCAGAAATCGGAACCCAATCCGGCGTCACGAACCACGCGGGGGAGGCCGCTTCTCGAGCCCCCCGGCTTTGGGAACGCGTTGCCGAAACCTACTAGAGCAATGCTCGTGCCCGATTGGGCAAAGGGATCGAAAAGCATCTCAAGTGATTGAATATGAGCTACTTAGTCCTGAGTCTCTCCGGGAGGCTACTCCGCAGGAATTCGAGCAAGCCGTTGCAGAATGCACGCATGATCTTCTCAAGCTATTGAGGAACAGATACTTGGGTTGAACGGTGCATATTGCGACGATGCAGGCGTCGCAACACCCCTCGGCTGGCTCGGGGCAGGCCCTTCGACAGGCTCAGGGCAGGCTCCGCTTGCGCTACCGCCCGAGAGAGCGCTCTCACATGCCGAAGCGCTTGAGCTTGCGGAAGAGGGTGGCGCGGTTGATGCCCAGCAGGGCAGCGGCTCGGGTCTTGTTTCCGCCCGCCTGCTCGAGGGCAAGGCGGATCTGTTTGCGCTCGAGCTCCTCGAGACTCTCGACCTGGGTGGGAGAGGTCGGCTCCGGGGCCGGCCCGGGCGCGGGGATCTCCGCGTAGCGCTCCACGTCCCGCACGGTGAGCTTACGGCGCTTCGAGTAGGTGACCATCCTGAGGATACGGTGCTGCAGCTCGCGGACGTTGCCGGGCCAGCGGTGTGCCGCGAGGCGCTCGAGGGCCGCGGGGTCGATCTCGCACTTCTCGCTTCCGTCCTCGTCGGCGATCGAGCTCAGGAAGTGCTCGACGAGCAGGGGAATGTCGTCGAGCCTGTCGCGCAGGGGAGGAACGTGGATGCGGGCCACGTTAATGCGGTAAAAGAGATCCTCCCTGAACTTGCCCTCGGCGATCCGCGCCTCGAGGTCGCGGTTGGTCGCCGAGACGATCCTGGCCTCGAAGCGGACCGGCGACTTGCCGCCGACGGGCAGCACCTCGCCGTGCTCGATGGCGCGAAGCAGCTTGGCCTGCATCGGCTCTCCCATTTCGCCGATCTCGTCAAGAAACAGCGTTCCGCCATGGGCGAGCTCGAAGTAGCCGGGCTTGTCGCGGTCGGCCCCGGTGAACGCGCCCTTGCGGTGACCGAACAGCTCGCTTTCCAGGAGCGACTCGCTCAGGGCCGCGCAGTTGATCGAGAAGAACGGGCCCTCGCTGTGCTCGCTCTTGGAATGCAACGCGCGGGCAACCAGCTCCTTGCCGGTTCCCGACTCCCCGGTGATGAGCACCGGTAGCTTCTTCGGCGCGAGACGCTCGGTCAGGTGGTAGACACGCTGCATGGCTTGCGCTGCACCGATCAGGTCCTCGAAGCGGTGCCGCAGCTCGAAGCTGCTGCGTGTCAGTGAGAGCTCCTCGCGCGCGCTCTCGAGCTCCGTCCGCTGGCTCTGCACGGTGCGCTCGAGCTCGCGATTGAGACGCTCGAGGCTGGCCGCCTGCAAGCGAACCTGGCCGACGAGGCGTGCGGTGTCCAGAGCGAGAGCGGCCTGGTCGCCGAGGCGCGCGGTGATCTCCAGGTGAGTCGAGGTGAAGATCCGGCGATCGAAGCGGTTGTCGAGGTAGATCGCGCCGGCGATCTCGTCTTTGATGCGGAGGGGAACGGCGAGGACGGATCGGATCTGGAGGTCGCGCACCGATTCGAATCCGGCGAAGCGCTCGTCGGAGTCGACGTCGGTGGAAAGCAAGGGCTCGCCCGATTCCATGGTACGGCGGGCCACGGAGCGGCTCACGGCGAGGTCATCGCCGATCAGGCCGGAGCCGTCGACGCCACGGGCCTGTCGTGTCGTGAGCTCGGAGCCGTCCTGCAGCAGCACGAAGCCCCGCTCCGCTCCGGTCAGCTCCAGCGCGGCATCGAGAATCACCTTGAGCAGCTCATCGGTGTCGCGGGCGGAGTTCAGCGTGCGGTTGATCTCGAGCAGTCGCCGGAGCGAGGCGGCCTCTTCCTGCAGTCGTGCATAGTCGCCCCCGACCGCACGCTCGACCTCCGGGGGCGCGGAGGCGGGGACGCGATCGCGGAGCCGCTCCCAATCTTCGTAGAGCTCGCGACGGCGCGCGTCCGCCAGAAACGAATCGCGGAAACGTTGTCCGAGTCGCGAACGAACTGCCTCGAGGTAGCGATGCGCGCGATCGACCCGTGCGGCGGCCTCGTCCTTCCTCCCGAGACGGAGCGCGGTGCGAGCCACGACGTGCTCGGCCTGCCAGATCTGTTCCGGCTCGCTGAGGCTGCGATAGCACTCGAGCGCCTTGAGACCGTCCATCTCGGCGCGAACGATATCGCCACCCGGACGGCCGAGCTCGATGCGCGCCCTCAGGAGCAACGCGTCGGCCTCCTCGCGTGGGAGCCCTGAGCTCTCCACGAGCTCCAGCGCCTTGCGGCACGCCACGCGGGCGCGGTCGTGATTGTTGTCGATGAGGTGGGCCTCGCCGAGCCGACTCATCGCGACCGCCTCGATCCGACGGTCGCCGACCTTGCGGGCGAGGAAGACGGATTCCTGGAAATGCTGCCGAGCGAGCTCGGCCTCCCCCTGAGCGGCGCGCAGCTCTCCGAGATCGACCAGGAAGACCCCCAGCGAACGGAGGTTCCGGAGGTCGCGGACGATGCGCTGCGCTTCCTCGAGGTGCTCTTCGGCTCCCTCGGGATCGCCGACGCGAAGGTGAATCCGGCCGATCAAGTTGAGTGAACGCGCGACGAGGTCGGTCTTGTCGATCCGTCGGGCGCCCCGTAGCGCTTCTTCCGCCGATTCCAGGCCGGCCTCGTAGCGGCCGCGGTAGACCTGCAAGATCGCGATGTTCTGCTGGTTGAGGATCGCGCCCTCGCGGGACCCGAGCCTCCGGTGTGCGGCGAGGGACTGCTCCAGCTCATGGCGAGCCTTCTCGTACTCGCCAACCTTCATGTGGGCGGCGCCCAGTGCGCCGCTCAGCGTCGCCACCGAGCGGACGTCGCCTCGCTCCCGGGCTCGCTCGCGCGCGCGGCCGTAGGCTTCGATCGCTTCACGGTACTTGCCCTGGACCTCGAGGGCGAGCGCCGAGCCCTCCTCGATCGCCTGCTCGAGGGCAGGAAGTGCCTCGCCACCGGTGCGCTCGGCGGCCTGCTGGAAGCTCTCGAGGGATAGCCGATAGTTGCCCTGCTCGCGAAACAACATGCCCTTGGCCAGCAGCGCCTCGATCTCGAGGTCGGTGCGCGAGCCACGCTTCGCGCGAGCGCACGCCTGATCGAAGTGCGCGACCCCGGCGTCGTAATCCCCTTGCTTGAAGCTCGCGCGACCGAGGCCGATGCGGGCCTCGGCGGCGAGGGGCTCGTCCTCGAGGCGCAGCGCGATCTCGTGGGCAAGCTCGAGGTTGTCCTGAGCCTCGGAATACCGGGCCCCCTCGATCAGCGTCCGACCCAGCGCGAGGTGGGCTCGAGCCCTGAGCGCATCGTCGCCCGACTTCTCCGCCCGGGCGAGCATCCAGCGATAGTCCTCCTCGGCGCGCCGGAGGTCGCCGGTGCGGGCGTAGGAGGCGCCGCGCCTGGCGTACAGACCGCACAACACCGCGCCGGAGCCGTCCTCGTGGCGGAGAGCCAGCTCGATCGCCCGGCCGTAGAGCTCGATCGCCTCCCGGTGAGCATGAAGCTCCTGCGCCAGGTCGCCGGCACGGCCGTTGGCCTCCATGGCGCGGCCGGGCTGACCTGCGGCCTCCGCGTGCCGAGCAAAGGATGCCCAGGCGCCGTGACCCCGTGGGACCCCCCGGCGATCGAGGTAGGAGACCGCACCGGCGTGCAGACGCAGAGCACTTTCTTCGGTCGTGCCCTCGACGGCGAGGGCGCCCAGCGCGGGGATCGTCATGCTGTAGACCGGCGTTCCGGAGTGGTCTTCCTCGCGCTGTACCATTCCGGCGGCGTGAAGCTCCAGCAGAAGCCGGACGACGACCTCCCACTTCATGCCGCTGATCCCGGCTACGGCATCGGGGTCGATCGAGGGACCTCCCAGGATGGCTGCGGCCTGCAGCAATCGGCGAGGCTCCGGATCGAGGCGCTCCAGACGGCGTACCAGGAGGTCCCGGACCTTGCCCGGCAACTGGACGCGGTTCAACGCCTCCGCCTCCGGGGGAACGCCGGAGCCGGGCTCGATCTGTGCTTCCTCCGCCAGCATCGCGATGAGCTCCTGGAGGTAGAGGGGATTGCCGTGGGTCTCCTCCAGGACGCGCTGCAGGAACAGGGGGGGAATGTTCGGGGTCCCGAGCATCGCCCGGAGCATGCGCTCGGTCTCGTCCGGCCCCAGCGGTCTCAGGAACGTCTCCTCGAGGAC
>Ga0316187_10000946_pt1 | contig 24222 bp, 23 predicted proteins | sample CroRivburrow1_MG_FD_204927 | JGI IMG/M metagenome (GOLD analysis project Ga0316187, IMG submission 204927) | Coastal sediment microbial communities from Maine, United States - Cross River worm burrow 1 | ecosystem: Environmental > Aquatic > Marine > Coastal > Sediment | place: USA: Maine...
TGAATGAGCCGAATTTTGTTCGCGCTGATCTGGCTGGCACCGATGCTCGCCTCGGCGATAAACGAGTCGGAACTGCTGCCTCCGGAACAAGCCTTTCCGGGCGGCGCTGTCGCGCTGGGGCCGGAACGAATAGAGGCGAGCTGGGAAATCGCCGAAGGCTACTATCTCTACCAGCACCGCCTGGCGGTCACCACGACCACCCCCGGTGTTGTACTGGGCGAACCGATTCTGCCGCCGGGCGCGGAAAAAGAGGACGAGTTTTTCGGCCGCGTTGTGACCTACCGCACCCGGGTGGCCGCCCAAATCCCGGTCCTCAAGCGCCCGCCCGGCGCAACGCCGGTGATGCTGGATCTCGCATCCCAAGGCTGTGCCGATCTTGGCATCTGCTATCCCCCCATGTCGCAACCGGTTGCAATCGAGTTGCCGTTGATGGCGCAAGCCCAACCTGCTCAATTTGCCCCCGCGCCCACCCCGCCGGCCGCCCCAGCCAGCCAGCGTCTGCAAAATCTCCTTGGCGGCGGAAGTCAAAGCCTGGGTATCGCCGGCGACGATCTTCTGCCGCCTGAAGAGGCTTTTATGCCTACGGCCGAATCCACAGATGGCCGCAGCATCCGCATCAAATGGCATATCGCCGACGGTTATTATCTGTACCGGGACAAGATCGGACTGACGTTGACCGAAGCCGACGGCGTCGAACTGGGCACGGTCACCACGCCCGAGGGGGAGGAGAAAGAGGACGAGTTCTTCGGCCGCACGCAAGTTTATTACGGGTCGGGGGAGGCCACGGCGCAGCTTCGACGAACGGAACCCAACGCAACCGAGGTAATGCTCAAAGCCGAGTACCAGGGCTGTGCGGACATTGGCGTCTGTTATCCCCCGATGGAAACGACGATCCCGGTGCTGCTCCGAGCCATTACCGCGGCCGAAGCGGCGCCGACCACGGTCCTGCCGACCCAGGCAACTGCGAGTTCTGTAGATGCATTGCTCGGCATGCCGCAACCGGTGGCGGAACAGGATCGGCTGGCAACGAGCCTGGCCCAGGGCGGATTGTTGACGGTTGCCACTTTTTTCGGCCTCGGTCTGCTGCTGGCCTTTACCCCCTGTGTGTTCCCAATGATCCCGATCCTGTCGGGCATCATCGTGGGTCAGGGCAAGGACATCACCGTTCGACGGGCCCTGCTGCTGTCGCTGATCTACGTCCTGGCAATGGCGCTTACCTACACGGTGGCCGGGGTATTGGCCGGTCTGTTCGGGCAAAATCTGCAGGCGCTGTTCCAGCAAACCTGGATATTGGTGGTATTCGCCATCGTGTTCGTGCTGTTGTCCCTGTCGATGTTCGGATTCTACGAACTGCAACTGCCGTCGGCGCTGCAAACCCGGCTGGCCACCATGAGCAATCGCCAGCGGGGCGGAGACTACCTGGGGGTGGCGATCATGGGCTTTCTGTCCGCCCTGATCGTCGGCCCCTGCGTCGCACCCCCGCTGGCCGGCGCATTGATCTACATCGGCCAGACGGGGGACGCGGTTCTGGGCGGTCTGGCCTTGTTCGCACTCAGCATGGGGATGGGCGCTCCGTTGCTGGTGATTGGCGCATCGGCCGGTAAGTTTCTGCCCCGGGCAGGCGCCTGGATGGATGCGATCAAGGCGGTGTTCGGGGTGGGACTGCTGGCGGTGGCCATCGTGCTGCTTGAGCGGGTGCTGCCAGCGGCTGTGTCCATGGTCCTGTGGGGGCTGCTGATGATTGGCTCGGCGGTATACCTGCGGGCGTTCGAGGCGGTCGAAAGCGGATGGTCACGCCTATGGAGGGGCCTGGGCCTGGCGCTTGCGGTCTATGGCGCCCTGATGTTGGTTGGCGCGGCAATGGGGGGCCGCGATACCCTGCAACCTTTACGCGGCGTGTTCGGTGGTGCCTCGGCTCACCAGGAGGTCGCGTTCAAGAGAATCAAATCCAGTGCCGATCTGGACCGGGAAATTGCCGCAGCGGTGGCAACCGGGCGGCCGGTGATGGTGGATTTCTACGCCGACTGGTGCGTGTCCTGCAAGGAGATGGAAAAATACACCTTCACCGATCCAGCGGTTATCGCTGCGCTCTCGCCCGCGACACTGCTGCAGGCCGACGTGACCGCCAACGATGCCGAGGATCAGGCTTTGCTGGCGCGCTTCAACCTGATCGGACCACCGGCCATCCTGTTCTTCGGAACGGATGGCGTCGAACGCACCGGCTACCGCACTGTAGGCTTTGTTCCGGCGGATGAGTTCCAAGTGCACGTTCAGGCCGCCATCCGGTGACTTTGCGGCACGGGCTGCTTGCCCTGATGCTGGGTTTTGGCCTGCTCGCATGCGACTCGGACGAGCGCGGGAATACGTCGGCGGGTTTGCCCACGGGAAGTCCCAGTCCCCAGCTGGCTTTGTTTGATCTGAATGGCAAGCGCCGCACGCTCACGGAGTGGCAAGGCAAGGTTCTGCTGGTGAATTTCTGGGCAACTTGGTGCGCGCCCTGCCGAGCCGAAATCCCGAGTTTTATCGAGGTCAGGGCGCGCAACCGGGATCGGCCGTTCGAAGTGATTGGAATCGCCGTCGATCGACCCGATTACGTCATGGAATATGCCTTGGAGCTGGCGATTCCCTATCCCATTCTGCTGGATCCCATCCACGGTGGCAGCAGTCTTATTCCATGGGGCAATCCCCAGGGCGCCCTGCCCTACAGTGTGTTGCTGGACCGGAACGGACGGGTCGCACTCACACATTTCGGTAAGTTGAGCGCCCAGCAACTGCAGGCCCAACTGGACGCTCTGCTCTGAAACTGCGGCGATTTGAACCGAAAACGCCCCGATCGTCTCCGAACTCGCCGATACATGGACAGCAAACAGCATTTGGATCATACTTCTCCGTCAAACCGCCCCCGGCCATTGCAGGAGTTTGTCGGATTCGGCTCTGTTCGGCTGCGGATCCACGGGTTGCCGATCAACTCAATCCATCCCGCTCGTTAGACAGCATGGCTATTCGCCTCGAACGATAAACTGATGTGATTTGCCCCCGACGCATTTTTGCTTTGAACGGCCAAACCCGACAGGCTCCTAAACAGGCCATTCGGGGCCCCGCACAATGAGTTCCATGGCAACATTCCTGGTTCTAAACGGTCCCAACCTCAATCTCCTCGGCAGCCGGGAACCCGGTCTATACGGCGCGGCAACCCTGGAGGACATCGAGCGCGTCTGCACGGACATGGCGGAGGCCTGGGGGGATACCCTGGCGTTTTTTCAAACCAACGCCGAGCATCAAATGGTGGAGCGGATTCATCAGGCCGCCAAGGACGGGACCCGGTTCATCATCATCAATCCGGCCGCCTGGACCCACACCAGTGTGGCCACGCGGGATGCGCTGCTGGGCGTTCAGATCCCGTTTATCGAAGTACATCTTTCAAATGTGCACGCACGGGAACCGTTTCGCCGACATTCCTACCTGTCAGATGTGGCAGTGGGGGTTATCGCGGGCTTGGGCGCGCAGGGCTACGAATTGGCCCTGTCCGCCGCCCGGGCCCATTTGCAACAACAGGACACTGGACCCTGATGGACATTCGCAAGATAAAAAAACTGATCGATCTATTGGAAGAATCGGGCGTGGCAGAGATCGAGATCCGCGAAGGCGAGGAATCGGTGCGCATCAGTCGATACGCCGTTAACGCCCCCGCACCGGCCGCCGCCCCGTCGATTCTGCCGGCAGCACCCGCACCCGCCGCAACGAATGCGCCCATACCCGGCGATGTCGCCCGCGGCAGCACCGAGCAGCGGGTTGAAGAAGAGCCGTCCGGGCACAAAGTACGCTCGCCCATGGTGGGCAGCTTCTACCGCTCGGCAACCCCGGGGGGCAAGTCCTTTGTGGAACTGGGCAATCGGGTCAATGCCGGCGATACGCTGTGTATCATCGAAGCCATGAAGATGTTCAATCAGATCGAGGCCGACGTATCCGGGGTGATCAAGGCCATCCTGGCCGAAAACGGCGATCCGGTCGAGTACGACCAGCCCCTGTTCGTCATAGAGTGAATCCGTATCATCCCGCGCCATTCTCGACGAGCGTCGTTGAGCATGGTCGCCGCAGCCGTATCGGACCCTGAAATCATGCTGGACAAAGTGGTCATCGCGAATCGTGGTGAGATCGCCCTGCGAATACTTCGGGCCTGCCGCGAACTCGGAATCCCGACGGTGGCGGCGCACTCGAGCGCCGATCGCCAACTGAAACATGTACTGCTGGCCGACGAGGCCGTGTGTATCGGCCCCCCAGCGTCGGTGGACAGCTACCTTAATATGCCGGCCATCATCAGCGCCGCCGAGGTAACGGACGCAGTGGCCATTCATCCCGGCTACGGATTTTTGTCCGAGAACGCGGACTTTGCCGAACGGGTCGAGCAGAGCGGGTTCATTTTCATCGGCCCGAAGGCGGAAACCATCCGCCTGATGGGAGACAAAGTGTCCGCCATCCGGGCGATGCAGGCCGCCGACGTGCCCTGCGTCCCCGGATCCGATGGCCCTCTGGGCAGCGATGACGAGGAAAACCTGCGCCTGGCTCGGGACATCGGATTCCCGGTCATCGTCAAGGCCTCCGGCGGCGGAGGCGGGCGCGGCATGCGGGTGGTGCATGGGGAAGCCACGCTTCTGGACGCCATATCCCTGACCCGCGCAGAGGCCGGTGCCGCGTTCGGCAACGACACGCTGTATATGGAGAAGTTTCTGGAGCGGCCACGCCATATCGAGATCCAGGTGCTGGCGGATGGCCAGGGCAAGGCGATCCATCTGGGTGAACGAGACTGTTCCATGCAGCGCCGGCATCAGAAGGTGGTGGAGGAGTCACCCGCCCCGGGAATCACCGAGGAGCAGCGGACCAAAATCGGGCGTCGCTGCGTGGATGCCTGCCTGCAGTTGGACTACCGCGGGGCGGGAACCTTTGAGTTTCTATATCAGGATGGTGACTTCTTCTTCATCGAGATGAACACCCGGGTTCAGGTGGAGCATCCGGTGACCGAACTGGTGACCGGCGTGGATATCGTCAAGGAACAGCTCAGGATCGCAGCCGGCGAAGGACTCAAACTGAACCAGGACGACATCGTCATTCGAGGGCACGCAATCGAGTGCCGGATCAATGCCGAAGACCCCGACACCTTTGTGCCCTGTCCAGGCACCATCACCCAGTATCACGCCCCCGGCGGCCCTGGCATTCGGGTAGACACCCATGTCTACAACAATTACCGGGTGCCACCCTATTACGATTCGATGATCGCCAAGCTGATTGCCTACGGCGGCGATCGGGCGACCGCGTTGGCCCGAATGCGCGGCGCACTGTCGGAAATCGTAATCGATGGCATCAAAACCAACGTACCCCTGCACCGCCGCATTCTGAATGATGGGAAATTTCAGGCTGGGGGCACGAATATCCACTATCTGGAAAAGATGTTGGGCCTGTGACCGGCGCTGAACCGGCCGGCCCGCCCTGGATCCAACTCTCATTCGAGACCGGCACCCATTCGGTCGAAGCACTGGAGCATGCCTTGCAGGCCAGCGGGGCGGTGGCGGTTACGCTGGAAGATGCGGCAGATGACCCGGTGCTGGAACCACCACCGGGGGAAACACCGCTTTGGAAGCAGACTCGGGTCACCGGTTTATACGACGGCCGCACCCTGAATCTGGGAAAGGTGGAACAGGCCATGCGAGACGCGCTCGCGACCCCGTGTGTTCCCCCGTACCGGGCTTCGCCCTTGGAGCAGCGTGACTGGGTTCGGGCCTGGATGGATCACTATCACCCCATGCGTTTTGGTGCGGGCCTTTGGATTTGCCCCAGTCATCTGACGCCACCCGACCCCTGCGCCACCACCATCATGATGGATCCGGGCCTCGCCTTCGGCACCGGAACCCATGCCACCACCGCTTTGTGTTTGGAATGGTTGTCCGCCCATGAGGTAACCGGCTGGTCGGTGGTCGACTACGGCTGCGGCTCAGGCATTCTCGCCATCGCGGCGCTGTTGCTGGGCGCGCAACATGCGCTGGCGCTGGACATCGATCCCCAGGCGCTGCTGTCGACGCGAACCAACGCGGAACGGAACGGTGTATCGGAACGGGTCCAGGTATCGTTTCCGGACGACATGAGGCCACACCCATCGGACCTGGTCATGGCCAACATCCTGGCCGGACCGCTGATGGCGCTGCGGGATCGGCTGCGCGACCGTGTGCGGCCGGGGGGCAAACTGATCATGTCCGGACTGCTCAGCCGCCATGCCGATGAGATCGAGCAGGCCTATCAGGGCGCGTTCCATTTCGGGCCTCGGCTGGAGCGGGACGACTGGATCCTTCTGGACGGCACCCGGCATGTGCCAGCCTGATCGACTGCGCATCCTTAACCGGTTTTCGAACGCGTGTTTCTATACTATTCTGAGCGTATAACGAAGATGAAATTCGGGATCACCTGACAGCAGGCGATCCTATTGAGCCGCAGCCCTCTGCGGCGTTGACGATCGGGCCCATCGGCCCGATACAGCTTTGCCAGGCACCATGCGTATCGGGCCCTACGAACTGACAAATAACGTCGCTCTCGCGCCCATGGCCGGCGTAACCGACCGTCCTTTCCGGCAGCTCTGTCGGAGATTGGGTGCGGGTTTTGCCGTGTCCGAGATGGTCAGCGCCAATCCCAGCTTGCGACACACCCGCAAGAGCATGCAACGGCTCGACCACACCGGTGAGGGCGCACCCATCAGCGTACAGATCGCCGGCGCCGATCCCCAGACGCTGGCCGAAGCCGCCCGGTTCAATGTGGCCCATGGCGCCCAGATCATAGACATCAACATGGGCTGTCCGGCAAAGAAGGTATGTAACGTCCTGGCCGGATCGGCGTTGCTGCGCGATGAGGCGCTGGTGGGTCGCATTCTAACGACCGTAGTAAACGCGGTGGACGTACCGGTCACCTTAAAAATGCGCACCGGATGGGCCGCGGATCACCGAAATGGGGTTCGCATCGCGCGCATGGCCCAAGCGGCCGGCATCCAGGCTTTGGCGGTCCACGGACGAACCCGAACCGACGGTTACGGGGGGCCGGTGGACTACGACACCATTGCTCGGGTCAAACGCGCCGTCACGATCCCGGTCTACGCCAACGGCGACATCGACTCGCCAGCCAAGGCCCAATGGGTGATCGCGCAGACCGGCGCGGACGGCGTCATGATCGGGCGTGCGGCACAGGGTCGCCCTTGGCTGCCAGGTCACATAGCGGACTACTTGAGCACCGGGCAGACGCGCCCTGAACCGACTTTGGCGGCGGTCAGGGACCTGCTGCTGGGCCACCTGGCGGAATTGTATGGATTCTACGGCGAGCATCAGGGTGTGCGCATCGCACGCAAGCACATCAAATGGTACTGCGCCGCGCATCCGGAAAGCGCAGATTTCTGGCGGACTGTGAGCCGAGTGGAGTGTACCCGCCAACAAACCCGCCTGACACGGCAGCATTTCGACCGGCTGGCCATTGATTCACCCACCGGTTTGGCTGCCTAGGGCGTAATACTATGCAGATACCCATCGACAGAGCCCCATTTTGTGCAGGACCAGGCGCGGTGAGCGCTGTGTACCTGCCGTACATGAGCGAAACGGCAACGCAGGCCTGTGGAAAATGGGGCCTGTCCCTTCGGGTTGGCCCTCAAATCAGGCCATGCAGCGTTGCACATCGTTTATTTGGAATAACCAAACTGCGCTCTGCGCGCCTTGCTTGGCCTGATTTGAGGGCCAACGCTGGGTGTCCGTACAGTGTTAACAGGCCCTAGTGTCCGCATGAGCATCAAGATTTCCTGCGAAGATGCCAGCATTCCGCTCAGATCCCATGTTCAGAGCGCCCTCAGCGACTACTTTGACAAACTCGACGGCCATCCGGCCTGCGGTCTGTACAAGCTGATCATCACCGAGGTGGAGAAACCCCTGCTGGAGGCCGCATTGCGGCATGCCGGCGGCAATCAAACCCGGGCGGCCGAAATCCTGGGCATCAACCGCACCACCCTGCGCAAAAAGCTGAGGCTGTACGACATCGACTAAGACGCCGCCCATGGCCGACTGCGGCCGCAATCAATCCGATTTTGCGTTGGCTTGCAACCCGCTATACTGCGGCGGCCGCGTAACCCACCGCCCCGTCCGCAGTCTTGCGGCCAACCCAATACGGCTCCAAATGCAGCAGACCATTCGTATTCGACGCGCGCTTATCAGCGTTTCAGACAAACACGGCCTGGTGGACTTTGCCCATCGCCTGGAGGATTTCGGCGTCGAGATTCTTTCCACCGGCGGGACCGCCAAGCTGCTGCGGGAAAACGCAATCCCGGTGGTTGACGTCTCCGACCACACTGGCTTCCCGGAACTGATGGATGGCCGGCTCAAGACCCTCCATCCGCGCATACATGGTGGCCTGCTGGGCCGTCGTGGTGTGGATGACGGGGTGATGGCAGAGCACGATATTGCCCCCATCGACATGCTGGTGGTCAACCTCTACCCGTTCGAGCAAACCATCGCCAATCCCGATTGTGATCTGGAGACGGCGATTGAAAACATCGACATTGGCGGGCCCGCCATGCTGCGGGCCGCTGCCAAAAATCACGCGGGCGTGGCCGTGGTGATCGATGTGGACGACTATCCTGTGGTGATCGAGGAACTGGAGCGCGAGGGCGGGTCTTTGACCGCTGCCACGCGCTACCGCCTGGCGGTCAAGTCCTTCGCCCACACGGCACGTTATGACGGCGCCATCGCAAACTATCTGGGACGCACCAACCCGGATGGCTCCCAGTCCCGATTCCCTGGCACATTCACGCTGCAGCTGCGCAAAGCCCAGGACATGCGATATGGGGAAAACCCCCACCAACACGCTGCGTTTTATGTGCAAGCGGATGCCGGTGACACCAACGTAGCCGGAGCTCGTCAGTTGAACGGAAAGGCGCTGTCGTACAACAACGTGGCCGACACGGACGCAGCGCTGGAATGCGTCAAACAGTTCGATCAGCCCGCGTGCGTCATTGTCAAACACGCAAATCCCTGCGGTGTGGCCGTGGCGCCCAGCCTGATGATGGCCTATGAGCGCGCTTTCCAGACCGACCCGACCTCCGCGTTTGGCGGCATCATCGCTTTCAATCGTCCGTTGGACGGCGACACCGCTTTTGCCATCGTGGAACGCCAGTTCGTGGAGGTCATCATTGCCCCCGGGGTCAGCGAAGCCGCCGTGCAGGCCGTGGCGACCAAAAAAAACGTTCGTCTGCTGAGCTGTGGGCTGTGGACCGACGATCCGGAGTCCGGGCTGGATTTTAAGCGCGTCAGCGGTGGCCTGCTGATACAAGATCGCGATACCGGCCGAGTGTCTGAAGCGGATCTGAAAGTCGTGACCAAACGCCCGCCCAGCGCGCAGGAGCTTACAGACCTGATTTTTGCCTGGCGGGTCGCCAAATGCGTCAAATCCAACGCCATCGTCTATGCCCGGGACCAGCAGACCATCGGCGTCGGCGCAGGCCAGATGAGCCGGGTTTACTCGGCCCGCATTGCCGCGATCAAGGCCGAGGACGAGGGCATCCGCGTGGCCGGTGCGGTTATGGCCTCGGACGCTTTTTTCCCATTCCGGGACGGCATCGACTCGGCGGCCCAACATGGCATCACCGCAGTCATCCAGCCCGGCGGTTCACTGCGCGACCAGGAGGTCATAGCGGCGGCGGACGAACACGGACTGGCCATGGTATTTACCGGTATCCGTCACTTCCGACACTGACTGGAGCGGATCATGAAAGTGCTGATCGTGGGTGGCGGCGGGCGTGAACACGCACTGGCCTGGAAATGCGCGCAATCGCGACGGGTGGAGACCGTGTTTGTCGCACCCGGCAATGCGGGCACCGAGCGTGAGGCGAAGGTTCGCAACATCGATTTGGCAGCGGACGACATTGAGGGATTGTGCAGCTACGCCGCTGAGGCCGGGGTGGATCTGACCATTGTTGGCCCCGAAGCCCCTCTGGTGGCGGGGATGGTGGACACGTTCACCTCAGCTGGATTGCGCTGTTTTGGCCCGTCTCGCGGCGCGGCGCAACTGGAAGGCTCCAAGGCGTTCAGCAAGGATTTTCTGGCGCGCCACCGTATTCCTACCGCCGGTTATGGCGTTTTCACGGAAACCGGACCCGCCATTGATTACATCCGCACACAGGGTGCCCCCATCGTGGTCAAGGCCGACGGCCTGGCGGCGGGCAAAGGCGTCATCGTGGCTGAAAGCGAAGCCGAGGCAATCGCCGCGGTGGAAGCGATGTTGGCCGACAACCAATTCGGACAGGCCGGCAAACGCGTTGTGATAGAGGCGTATCTGCGCGGAGAGGAAGCCAGTTTTATCGCAATGGTGGATGGTAGCCACGTGTTGCCCATGGCGACATCCCAAGACCATAAGCCGCGCGAAGAGGGCGATTGCGGCCCGAATACCGGCGGCATGGGCGCCTACTCGCCGGCACCGGTGATCACGCGAGAGATCCACGAACGTATTATGTCAGAGGTCATGCTGCCCACGGTCCGGGGTATGGCGGAGGATGGCCATCCCTATACTGGCTTTCTGTATGCCGGTCTTATGATCGACCAGGACGGATCGCCGCGGGTGCTGGAGTACAACTGCCGCCTCGGTGACCCGGAGACGCAGCCCATCCTGATGCGGCTGACATCGGATCTGACCGGCCTGTGCGAGCTGGCGCTTGACGCTCGTCTCGACCAGGCGGTTGTTGAGTGGGATCCACGGCCGGCGCTGGGCGTGGTGATGGTCGCAGGAGGCTATCCGGGTCCCTATCGCGGCGGCGACCCCATATCGGGCCTGGATCAGGGCGACGCGCCGGATTGCAAGATTTTCCACGCGGGTACAATGAGACGTGACCGGCAAGTGGTCACCAGCGGTGGGCGTGTGTTGTGCGTCACCGCACTGGGCGATTCAGTGGCGTCGGCTCAGACACGCGCCTATGAAACCGTTCGCACGGTTCACTGGCATCACGCCGGATTCCGGCGGGACATCGGTTTTCGGGCGGTGGCGCGGGAACAGTCGCGCGGGGATACCTGACCGAAGCGCAATCGGTCTGGCTGTGGGGCCGGCGTATAGTGGGCACAGAGCAAACCGTCTCCATTGCCCTATGCCGGTTTCGGGACCAGTCGCCATGCGGGAACGCGGATTCACACTCACCGAGGTGCTGTTGGCCATTGTGGTCATGGCGGTCGGTCTGTTGGGCCTGGCCAATCTTCAGTTCCGATCACTGCGTGCGAATCAGGATGCCTACCACACCAGCCAGGCGGCATTCCTTGCCGAAGAAATACTGGAACGCATGCGCGGCAATCCGGACCAGGCGCTGGCCGGGCGTTATGACCTGGCCTATGGCGCGGCCGGACCGGCGCCGGTGAACTGCACCGGCAGCAGCCAGACCTGTTCCCCGGATCAACTCCGGGCCTATGATCTGTCGGATTGGATCACTTCCGTGGCGCAGCGGCTGCCCTTAGGGGCTGCCGCCATCAGCACCACGCCCGGACCTGGCGCCAATGCGCGGGTCGCCATCAGAATCCGATGGGAAAACAGACTGCAGTGGGCGGGATCCACAATAGGCGAAGAATCCACCACCGAGTTCCGTTTCGATGCGGTACTTTGAGTCGCAGCTTGGGCGCAACCAGCGCGGATTCACCCTGACCGAACTGATGGTGGCGCTGACCTTGGGGCTGATTGTCAGCGCCGGCATTATCCAGATTGTGCTTTCTGCGCGCACAAGCCAGCGCATTCAGTACGCCTTGACCGATTTGCAGGAAAGCGGGCGTGCCGCGGTTTGGCTGCTGGGGGAACGCATCCGATTGGCCGGATACGACAATCCGGCGACACTCAGGAAACCGGTCTACCCCGCCGTGAGGGGCGGTGTTGATCCGACCGCGATCCAGATCACCTTTGAAGGCGGCGACGATGTGGTGGACTGCCGGGGGCAAGCGGTGGCCGAGGATACGGTGGTCACCGAGCGCTTCGAGGTGGTCGATGAACAGCTCAACTGTAGCCTGCTGGACCAGCCGCTGGTGGATGGCATCGGCGATCTGCATATACTGTATGGGCTGGATACCGATTTTCCACCGGATGGCCTGCCCAATCGATTTGTCAACGCGGCCGGTGTGGGTGCCGATTGGGGTCAGGTGACGGGGGTACGGTTGGCGGTTCTGGCGCTCAGCAACGACGAGGTGGGTCTGGACCCTGACGCCCGTCCGATGAACCTGCTCGATAGAACCGTTGGTCCGTTTGACGACCGCAGACTGAGGGCCGTGTTTTCGACCACCGTGCAGTTGCGAAACTGAGGAAGAAATCCGATCACACTCGCTGACCGGTGACCTTGAAAAAAGGACCAAGATGCCTGATCCGTCCATGCGCCACTTACCGCGGCTGAATGCGCCGTGCCGGCTGCGGTCGGGGTCAGCTCGTTCAAGCCACGCACCGCAGCGCCAGCACGGCATGGCGCTTGCCACCAGCCTGATCATGTTGTCGCTGATGACCCTGATGGGTATCAGCGGGATGAGCACCAGTATCCTGGAGCAGCGAATAGCGGGTAACCAGAAGCAACGTTTGCAGGCTATGGCGCTGGCTGACAGCGGACTTCGCCAAGCAGAGAGTCTGCTCAACGCACCCTGCGGCAACCGTGTCGATTTTACCGCCGAACTGCAAAACAGCGGCGGCCTGCTGATCGCCACCACCGAACTGGGGCTGGGTCGCTACCACGTGGTCATTGAAGACAACCGCGGCGACCCGGATCCAAGCCAGCAAGTCGACGGCGATGGTGTGGTTCATGTGCTGGCGACGGGTGAGGTTGGCCAGAGTCTCAACCTGGCGGTTGTGAGACTCCAACGGACGCTGCGACGACAGTTGACGGCCCGCGACTACGCGGTGCTCACAGGGACCGATACGGTGATCGAGGGGGCGCCCACCATTGAAGGCTGCGCTGTAAATCTGCACACCAACGGCAACATGAGCCTGCTGGGTGGCGGCACACTGGAAGGCGACGTTTCTGCCGCTGGCCAGGTCATTAACGCAGGTGCCACGGTGATCAACGGCGAAATCACCGCCGATGCCCTACTGCTCCCAACGCCGGAAATCGAACCCGAGGATGTGCGCGAAAGCGCCGACTACGTGCTGGCGGAAACCGGGCAGGTACGGGATAACGCAGGGCAGGTCATCGCAGACGGCAACGGTGATTGGAACGGCTGGCGATACAGCGGGGGGCAATGGGAACTGAGCGGCGATACGCCGCTGAACGGCGTCTATTTCGCCAATTCCAACGTCCTGATCTCGGGCTCACCGGGACGAAGCGGAACGCCTTGGCGGGCCACGATCGCCGCCCGGGACGACATACAGGTCACCGGCGAGATGACCGCCAGAAGCTACTCTGACGACCTGCGCCTGGGGGATGTAGGCGACCTGCTCCTGGTCGCCGGAGGTGATTTGCAGATCACCGCCCAGCCATCACAAACCTTGACCGGTGCGCTGGTCGCCGGCCAACAGCTTGAAATCGTGGGTGATCTGACCATAGAAGGCCGTCTCATCGCTCAAGGAGACGATGCCGGAACATCCCTGGTGGAAACCAACCGTCTGGCCGGAGACCTGCGCATCAATGGGCAGAGCGCTCTGTCGTCCAGCGCAAATGGGGGTCTGGTTCGGTTGGCCTGGCGGGAACGATACGAGTAAAGATCAGCGCTTCATGGCGGCGAAAAATTCGGAGTTCGATTTGGTCGCCTTGAGCTTGTCCAACAAAAACTCCATGGCGGCGAGCTCGTCCATGGAATGCAGAATCTTCCGCAAAATCCACACCTTCTGCAACTCGTTCGGATCCATCAGCAACTCCTCGCGCCGGGTACCCGAACGGTTGATGTCGATGGCCGGATAGATGCGTTTTTCGCCGATTCGCCGGTCAAGGTGAATTTCCATGTTGCCGGTGCCTTTGAACTCCTCGTAGATGACATCGTCCATGCGCGATCCGGTGTCCACCAGAGCGGTGGCAATGATGGTCAGGCTACCCCCTTCCTCGATGTTGCGCGCGGCACCAAAAAAGCGCTTGGGGCGATGCAGCGCGTTGGCGTCGACGCCGCCGGTAAGCACCTTGCCGGAAGACGGCACCACCGTGTTGTAAGCCCGCGCCAGACGGGTGATGGAATCCAACAGGATCACCACATCCCGTCGATGCTCCACCAGCCGCTTGGCTTTTTCGATGACCATCTCAGACACCTGAACGTGGCGGCTGGCGGGCTCGTCAAAGGTGCTGGACACCACCTCGCCACGAACCGACCGCTGCATCTCGGTGACTTCCTCCGGCCGCTCGTCGATCAAAAGGACGATCAGATAACACTCGGGATGGTTGAAGGAAATGCTCTGGGCGATGTTTTGCAGGATCATCGTTTTACCCGCCTTGGGCGGTGACACGATCAGCCCCCGCTGCCCTTTACCGATGGGCGCCACCAGGTCGATGGTGCGTGCGGTCAAGTCCTCGGTGCTGCCATTACCCCGTTCCAGATCCAGCCGCTCGGTCGCGTGCAGAGGCGTGAGATTCTCGAACAAGACTTTGTTCTTGGCGTTTTCCGGCGGCTCGAAATTGATCTCGCTGACCTTCAGCAGCGCAAAATACCGCTCCCCCTCCTTGGGTGGTCGGATCTTTCCTGAAACGGTGTCGCCAGTGCGTAGACTGAATCGTCGGATCTGACTGGGGGAGACATAGATGTCATCCGGACCGGCCAGATAGGAACTGTCTGCCGAACGAAGGAAACCGAAACCGTCCTGCAGGATCTCGAGTACGCCATCGCCATGGATGTCCTCACCGCTTTTGGCGTGGGCTTTGAGAATCGCGAAAATCAGATCCTGCTTGCGCGAACGGGCGAGGTTATCCAGTCCTATGGACCGAGCCACTTCGATCAGCTCAGCCGCAGATTTTTTCTTCAGTTCCGTCAGGTTCATCAATGAATTCCAGGTTTGCTATCCGCCAGCGGGCCGGTCGGCCTGCACGAATGACGGATAAGGTAGGAGGGTCTAGGATCGCGGGCAGGTACGGTGTATGGGCTTCAAAATCGTAAATAACGGACAACCGCCGTGACGACGGGCGCAAAACCGCCGTCACGACAGGTATGTGTCAGAGGCTGCCGTCCAGAAACGCCGTCAGCTGGGATTTGGACACGGCGCCAACTTTGGTCGCCTCCACTGCCCCTTCCTTGAACAGCATCAACGTTGGAATTCCACGGATGCCGAATTTCGGGGGCGTTGCCGGATTCTCGTCGATATTCAGTTTACAGATCTTAAGGCGCCCCGAGTACTCGCCCACCACCTCGTCCAGGATCGGGGCTATCATCTTGCAAGGGCCACACCATTCCGCCCAGTAATCGACCAGTACGGGATGTTCAGATTGCAGGACCTCATTTTCGAAAGTGTCGTCAGTAACGTGGACAATGTCATCGCTCACGGGAAATCTCTCCGTTCTCAGCCGACCGGCGCATGATTACGTCAGAGTGTTATGATTGCTTATGGGCAGGGTTGTCCGGAACCGCTCTGCCAAAGGATCGCATCAGCGACCGGAGTTCCGGCTTAAAGAAGTACACGGCCCTAAGTTTGAGCCCATTCCACACTCTTTTTCAAGTCTCCTGCGAGAAAATCGCTTAATGCCCAACAAGCACCTGACCAATACACGCTTCCGCTCCCTTGACTTATCCCCTGCCCTGGTTAAGGGCCTGGATGATCTGGGATTCGACTATTGCACACCAATCCAGGCCAAAACGCTGCCCTTGGCGCTGTCAGGCAAAGATGTTGCTGGCCAGGCACAGACCGGAACCGGCAAGACCGCCGCGTTCCTGCTTGCAACCATGCACCACCTGATGCGTCACACCGAGGCGCCACCGCCGGAGGCGGAGCATACGGATCCCCGGGCAATCATACTGGCACCGACCCGGGAATTGGCGATTCAGATCGACCGCGACGCCGAATCACTGGGCAAGCACACTGGCCTGCGCACGGGCCTGGCTTACGGCGGCACCGGCTACGAAAGTCAGCGTCGGCGGCTGGAAGAGGGCGTGGATATCCTGATCGGCACGCCCGGGCGGACCATCGACTACTTCAAACAGAAAGTGTTCAGCCTCAGACGAATCGAAGTGGTGGTGCTCGATGAAGCGGACCGCATGTTCGATCTGGGGTTCATCGCCGACCTGCGCTTCCTGTTGCGTCGAATGCCGCCTCCCGGGCAACGGCTCAACATGATGTTCTCCGCAACCCTCTCGTTTCGGGTCCATGAGCTCGCCTACGAACACATGAACTCGCCAGAAGAGATCTCCATTGAGCCGGAGCAGGTGACGGCCGATCGAGTTGTCCAGGTGCTCTATCACGTGGCCATCAACGAAAAAGTGCCGCTGTTGCTCGGGCTTTTGCGGCAGGTGGACAAACAGCGAGTGCTGGTGTTCGTCAACACCAAACGGGTCGCTGAGATTATTGGCCGATACCTGGGCGGCAATGGCATGGAAGCAGCGGTTCTGTCGGGCGACATTCCGCAGAAAAAGCGGCAACGCCTGCTGGAGCGATTCACCTCCGGCGAGTTGACCGTGCTGGTGGCGACCGATGTGGCCGCCCGCGGATTACACATCCCCGATGTGGCCATGGTGGTGAATTTCGATCTGCCGCAGGACCCGGAGGATTATGTTCACCGCATCGGCCGAACGGCCAGAGCCGGTGCGGCAGGCCAGGCTGTCAGCCTGGCCTGCGAGGAGTATGTGTATTCGCTGCCGGAAATCGAACAATACATCGGCCAGCTCATACCAACCGCGCCAATAAAGGACGATTTCCTGGTGACCCCAGCACCGCCTGAGCCACGACGTCCCAGCGAAAAACCCGGCGGCCATGGCCGGAATGCAAGATCACGGCGCGGCGGCGGACAGCGGGGACCATCGAATCGAAACAGCGACACACGGGCACAGACCGCTGAAACCGGCACTGCAAACGCAGCACCGGCGGCCACTGGCGGCGACGACGCAGCCGCGCCCACGCGCCCGAAGCGCCGTCGTCGTCCGCGACGCAAGCCCGAACCCAGTACGCCGAGCAAATAGGCTGCAAGGACCGCCGCGCAAGACCGCCCTGGCTGGATTTTCAGTCGTCCGCGGACCGAAAACGCAGCTTGTAGTCCGCTGCCTTAAGCAGTCGCGCCTCGGATTCCAGGTCAGCACGGGTGAGCGGGTGGTCACACAGCCAGCCGGACACGAAGATCAGTGTCAATGTGCGCCCCTGGCGCAGCAGTTCGGGGGTGGGCACGCTGATCTCGGTTCGGCCTCGGTGCAGCAACACAGCCAAACGGAGCAAAATGCACAAGTCAACCGCGCTCTCGCGGATTTCATCGGGCAATTCCTCAAACGCAGCTTGCGGGAACTTGCGCCTATGGCCGCGAATCAGCACCGAAAGCAGACGCTGCTCACCCCGCGCAAATCCCGCCAAATCAGCATGACGCAGGAGATAGGCGCCGTGTTTGTGATATTGGGTATGTGAAACTGACAGGCCCAGCTCATGAAGATGGGCCGCCCAATTGAGAAAGTTCCGGTATTCAGAATTCGCGGCCGTCCGACAGTTCCCGACATGCTCGTACAGGGCCAGGGCGGTAGCGGACACGCGTTCGGCGTGCTCGGTATCGATGTCGTATCTGCGCTCAAGCGCCCAGACCGTGCGCTCGCGCACGTCTTCGTGACGCAGGCGTCCGAGCAGATCGTACAACAACCCTTCGCGCAAGGCCCCGTCGGACACCTCGAGATGCTCAATGCCCAGGGACTTGAATACGCCGTAAAGGATCGCGAATCCACCCGGAAACACGGTGGCGCGTTCCGGGCTGATTTCGAGCCGCTCGGACAGGGCTGCCACGCTGCCGGCTTCGATCATTGCTGCGCGCAGGCGTTTCAGGCTCTCCCGGGTGATCCCGTGCACACTCCATCCCGCGGCTTCCACCGCCTTGCGGATGGCCCTTATGGTGCCGGAAGCACCGGTGGCCACGTCCCATTGCCCCGGCATGAACTCCCAGCGAACCGGCTCGAGTTCCAGTCGCGCCGCCACCTCGGCACGCTGCATTGCCGCTTTGGTGATGGTGCCGTCGGCGAAAAACCGCTGGGTCATGGACACACAGCCCATAAACAGGCTTTCCAGGCGCTGGGGATCAAACTGTTCGCCCAGGATCAGCTCAGTGCTGCCACCACCGATATCCATCACCAGCCGGCGTCCATCCACTGCAATGGTGCTGTGCGCGACGCCAAGATAAATCAGGCGCGCCTCTTCCAAACCGGACACGACCTCCACCGGGTGGCCCAACGCACGCTCGGCCTGGAGTAGAAATTCGCGCCCGTTGCGTGCCCGTCGCAGGGTATTGGTGCCGACCACGCGAACGTTCGCGGCTTGAACGGACCGTAGCCGCTGCCCGAACCGCTCAAGGCATGCGATGCCCCGCGACCGCGCCTCCACCGTGAGTCGATTGCGATGGTCCAGACCGGCGGCCAAACGCACCATCTCGCGCAAACGGTCAAGCACTTGGAATTGATCATCTACCTGACGTGCAACCATCATGTGAAAGCTGTTGGAGCCAAGATCGATGGCAGCGAACAAATTGCTGTCGGAATGAATCGGCACGTCTGAGATGACCAAGGGAGCGGCCGGGCTCAGTCTTTCAGATCGCGCAGCTGAGCCGGTGTCAATGCCCAGCGCATCATGCCGGTGGCGGGCTTTGGCTCGCCTTCGTACTCAAGCAGGCACACACCCCCCTGCTTGAGTGCGATCACCCGCAACGGACGACCGCAGACCATATAGCCCGCCAGCCGACCCAACTCCGGCTCATGACCCACCAGCGCGATCGTATCCTCCGGCCCGAAACGGACCAGCCAGTCCAGGACTGCCTGCGGGTGCCCCCCCGGCTCCAACGCAGCAACGCGTTCAGATCTGGCGCGGCCATAACTCCGGCCCAGCAATGCAGCGGTCTCGCTTGCCCTGGCAAAACCACTGGTGCCGATCACATCCAATCGCTTGACCAGGCGTCGAAGACGGCTCGCATTCTTTCGCATTCTGCGGCGCCCGGCGTCGGTCAAAGGCCGCTTTGCTTCGTCACCTGCGCCGGACGAAGCAGAGTCGGGCAACTCGGCGACCGCATGACGAATCAACAGTATTCTCATTGTGGGGATCACCAGCAGGTCTGGACTGAGCGCGGGTCAGGCCTGGTTTGCGGTTTCCAACTCCGCCTGCGCGTTCGGCTTCCGCCCGGCCGGTCGGCGATCCGGAGTGATACCACGTTTGTCCTCGAAGCGACAGGTAAACACGCTGCCCCGGCCGATCTGACTCTGGATTTCCAGACGCGCGTCGTGGCGCAGCAGCACGTGCTTGACAATGGCAAGACCCAGACCGGTCCCTCCCGCCTCGCGGGAACGCGCCACGTCCACCCGGTAGAAACGCTCGGTCAACCGTGACAGATGCTGAGCTGGAATCCCTTCACCGTCATCCGTGACCGACAAACAAAGACTGCGGTCTTGGTCACGATACCAGCGAATGGCGATCCGCCCAGCGTCGGGCGTATAGCGAACCGCGTTGAACACCAGGTTGGAGAAGGCACTGCGCAGTTCCCGCTCCTGCCCAAGCAGCCACTCCGGCGCATCCGTAGAGAGCGTGATCTCATGCCCACGGGATCCGCTAAGCGACAGCGCATCCTCCCGGATTGCCGCCAGAATACCGTGGACCGGCACGGGTTCGTCGGGCTGCCGCCGGCCCCCTGATTCAAGCCGGGACAAGGTCAACAGATCCTCGACCACGCTAAACATCCGCGCAGCCTGCTGATTGATGTGTTCAAGCGGCCTTTTCCACGGCGAATCCAGAAACTCGCCGCTGTCCAGCATGGACTCGGCATACCCGGTGAGTACCGTTAGAGGTGTTCGCAACTCATGGGACATATTGGAGATAAAATCCCGACGGGTCCGCTCCAGGTTACGCAGGCGGGTGATGTCAGCAGACAGGAGCAGATCCTGGCCCTCGTCATAGTTCACCAGACGGATGCTGAGCTGAACGGACTCGTTGATCGGGGACGGCACTTCCACGGCGCTGTCGAATCGCGCGGCACGCAAGAATGCAGTGAACTCAGGATGACGCACCAGATTGCTGATCGGCCGATTGAGATCGCGTCGTCTCAGCCCCAGCATCCGCGCGGCGGCGCTGTTGTACCAGAGAATCCTGCGTTCCGGCCCCAGCGCCACGGCACCGTCGGGCAGTGCCTCGGCCGCTTCCCGGAATCGGGACAGAAACTGAGCGAGGCGCCGCTTTCCCTGGCGGTTGCGCGACCTCAGATGGTAGAGGCTATCGTAGACTTGGGCCCAGACTCCGTAGACCTTGGAGGGCCGAACGGTGCGGCGTGCCGTAAGCCATTGATCCAGGCGATAGAGACTCAGCAAGTGCCAGCCCAGGTAGCCGCTGAGGCCCACCACCATGGACCAGGCGACTTGGCCCAGAACAAGCCCCAGCGCCAGGAAGATACCCAGAACGGCGGCCAGTCGAAGGCCCACCCAAAGCCAGGCCGTGTTCAAACATTACACCTTGGTCGAAAAACGGTAACCCGCGCCCCGAACCGTCTGCACCAGCGCATCAAATCCAGCCGGTTGCAGAGCTTTACGCAGCCGGCGAATATGCACATCGATGGTGCGTTCCTCCACGTAAACGTTGCTGCTCCAGACCCGATCCAGCAGCTGGCTCCGAGTGTAGACGCGCTCCGGGTGGGACATAAGAAACTTCAGCAACCGGTATTCGGTAGGTCCAACTTTAACCTCTGCGCCCCTGACCGAAGTCACACGGTGGCTTGCCATATCCAAAATCAAACCATTGGCGCGAAGCACATCGTCACTTCCCTCTGGCGTCGACCTGCGCAACACTGCCTTGATGCGGGCCGCCAGTTCCCTCGGAGAAAACGGCTTGGTCACGTAGTCGTCAGCGCCGGTCTCGAGGCCCCGCACCTTGTCGTCCTCCTCGGCCCGAGCGGTTAGCATCACGATCGGGATGTCCGCTGTGAGTTCCTCTTTTTTCCAACGCCGCGCCAGCTCCAGCCCGCTGACGCTGGGCAACATCCAGTCCAGCAGTATCAGGTCGGGCCGATGATCTGCGATCAAGGACTGTGCTTCCCGCGCATCGGCCGCCTCCTCGGTATGATAGCCTGCCTGGCGCAGAGCGAAGGCGGTCATCTCCCGGATGGATTGCTCGTCCTCGACAATCAGAATGTATGGCGCGCTCATATGCCGTCCCATGGTCTGTGGTGCTGCTCGCCCATTGAAGACCACCCATGTTACAGCCAGATGACGGCTGGGGCGGGCTGCAATCCCGCCAGCGGCGAGTTATCTGTTTGGGCCGAGGCTGCCGAAAGCGGTCGATTCAGGCCAAGAACTGAACAGAGTCAGGTGGAAACGACGCGCAAATTGATCTCCTGCATGGTTGCGAACACCGCTAGATGGCAGAGTACCCACTCGGGCTATCGGTGGGTAGCCGCGACCGACTTTCAGAACGAGTTGGCCAACATGGCATTGACAAGTCGGGCCCATGACTCTACAACTTTAGACGCAGTTTAAACTAGCGCTGCAAACCCGCAGTTTTCAGCCGATCAACAGGAGGGAGAGCGATGGATCTCAAAGGCAGCAAAACCGAAGGTAACCTGAAGGACGCCTTTTCGGGTGAATCCCAGGCCAATCGCCGATATCTGTACTTCGCCGCAAAGGCGGATGTCGAGGGCTACAACGACGTAGCGGCAGTCTTCCGCTCCACCGCGGAGGGCGAAACCGGCCACGCCCACGGCCATCTGGAATACCTGGAGTCCGTTGGCGATCCGGCAACCGGCCTGCCGATTGGCCCGACTGGCGACAATCTGAAAGCCGCCATCGCCGGCGAAACCCATGAGTACACCGACATGTACCCGGGGATGGCGAAATCGGCCCGTGATGAGGGTTTTGACGAAATCGCCGACTGGTTCGAAACCCTGGCCAAGGCAGAACGGTCGCACGCCAACCGATTCCAGAAGGCGTTCGACAGCTTGGACGGCTGATTCGGCACCACCCGAGGGGCGATTAATCGCCCCTCGCTTTTTTATTTTCTGAGGCACAGGCCAGATCATGTCAGCAGCGACCGGTGGCACACGTGAGGGAAGCCTGGAGGCACCTACCCGACATCCGCTCGATTGGAAAAACGCCGCATTCTGGGATCAGGAAAACCTGGATCAGGAGCTTGAGCGTGTGTTCGACATATGCCACGGCTGTCGAAGATGCGTGAGTCTGTGCAATTCGTTCCCGACGCTGTTCGACCTGGTGGACGAATCGGACACCATGGAGGTGGACGGCGTCGCCAAGTCCGACTATTGGAAGGTGGTGGAGCACTGCTATCTGTGCGATCTCTGTTACCTGACCAAGTGCCCATATGTGCCGCCCCATGAGTGGAACGTTGACTTCCCCCACTTGATGCTGAGAGCCAAGGCGGTGCACTTCAAAGAACACGGCGCGAGTCTTCGCGATAAGGTGCTGAGTTCAACGGACACGGTGGGCAAACTCGCCGGAATTCCCGTGGTCAGCGATATAGTCAACGCCAGCAACCGGAACGGCACCATGCGGCGGGTGTTGTCCAAGGCCCTGGGTGTCCACGAGAACGCACCGGTGCCGCCCTATCACAGCGATACGCTGAGCAAGCGGATGGCGAAACGCCAGCCGTCATCGCTGCAAGCCGAACCCACCGACCGGACCACCGGCAAGGTGGCACTGTTCGGCACCTGCTACGGCAACTACAACGAACCGGATATCGGCACCGATCTGGTGTCGGTGTTTGAGCATAACGGCATTCCCGTGACCCTGGTCGAGAAAACCCGATGTTGCGGCATGCCCAAGCTGGAACTGGGGGATCTGGAATCCGTCTCCGCCGCCAAGGACATCAACATGCCTCTGCTGTCATCCCTGATCGATCAGGGCTATGACATCGTCGCGCCGGTTCCGTCCTGCACATTGATGTTCAAACAGGAACTGCCACTGATGTTTCCGGATGACGCTGAGGTGACCAAGGTGCAGCAGCGGATTTTCGACCCATTCGAGTATCTGATGCTTCGCCACAAGGCGGGTAAGCTTGCCACCGACTTCAAACAGTCCCTGGGCAAGGTCGCCTACCATGTCGCCTGCCATCTACGGGTCCAGCGAATCGGTCTGAAGACCCGCGACGTCCTGCAGCTGGTGCCCGACACACAGGTCGAACCGATCGAGCGCTGCTCGGGTCATGACGGCACCTATGCGGTCAAGCAGGAATTCCACGACATCTCGATGAAGATCGCCCGGCCCGTGGTAAGCCGGGTGGAGAAAATGGACGCCGATCACTATGGTAGCGACTGTCCGATGGCCGGGCATCAGATAGAAAACGGTCTGGGCAAGGAAATGCATCCGGAGCATCCCATGACCCTGCTCCGCAAAGCCTACGGAATCTGAAAAAGCAAAGAGGATCGCACCATGTCGAACGAGGGTTACCACGAGCCGATAGGCGAACTGAGCGACGAGACGCGCGATATGCACCGCGCCATCGTGTCGCTGATGGAGGAACTCGAAGCGGTCGACTGGTACAACCAGCGGGTGGATGCCTGCAAGGATGCCGACCTAAAGCACATTCTCGAGCACAACCGTGATGAAGAGAAAGAACACGCCGCCATGGTGATGGAGTGGATTCGACGGAAAGATCCGACGTTCGACAAGGAACTGCGCGACTATCTGTTCACCGACGCGCCCATTGTCGACCCGGACCACGGGCACTGACAGAGCAGCCGAGCGGCCTTGGCAGAAACTGGAAAGCGTAGACAAGATGATTGAGATATCGGAGCCGTCACGAATGGAAAAGCTGTCCCGACAAGATTTGTTCTCACTGGAGGCCTATGCCGAGGCGCGACCCGACTTCCGGGCCCAGGTTCTCAAACACAAGGCGGCTCGGCGCATTGAACTCGGCGATCACGCAACACTCTACTTCGAAGATCGGATGACCATGCAGTACCAGATCCAGGAAATGCTGCGGGTCGAACGCATCTTCGAGGCCAGCGGCATCCAGGAGGAACTGGACGCATACAATCCGATGATTCCGGACGGCAACAACTGGAAAGCCACGTTTATGCTCGAATACGAGGACGTGGCCGAGCGTCGTGACGCGCTGGCCGCCTTG
>Ga0316187_10000949_pt1 | contig 24186 bp, 27 predicted proteins | sample CroRivburrow1_MG_FD_204927 | JGI IMG/M metagenome (GOLD analysis project Ga0316187, IMG submission 204927) | Coastal sediment microbial communities from Maine, United States - Cross River worm burrow 1 | ecosystem: Environmental > Aquatic > Marine > Coastal > Sediment | place: USA: Maine...
GTTGGTGCTAAAGCAGGCCAGCAGCAGTATGAGAATAAAACCGCTTAGGAGAGGGGGGCCGTTTGCGCCCTCGCTACCACCTTCTGTTAAACCAGTTGACCACAGGAATTTGGATTTCATCTAGCTCTCCTCATATCAAAGCTCCCCCACAGAGCACCATTTCCCTTACCGATCCCGCAGCCAATATTAATCGAGCTTTTTGCTCCCGTATCTACCACTTTGGTGGTAGTTGGGCCGATTTTTTCTACCTATTTGGTGGTAGTTTTGTTATAAAACGGTGATGAATATTCTTCTGGTAGACGATCACGCGATGTTTCGCGAAAGCATGGAGCTGATGATCAGCCGCTTTGATGATCGATTCCAGGTCTGGCAGGCCGGGCATGGTGAGCAGGCACTGGAGATTCTGAATGGGCAGAAGATGGATCTGACCCTGCTTGATCTCGGGCTTCCTGATATTCACGGTATTGAGCTGTTGGAGAAGATTCAAGCGGTTCAGGCTACGCCCATCCTGATCCTCTCCGCATCGGATAGCCTGCATGATATGCAGCAGTGCATGGACCTTGGTGCACGCGGTTATATCTGCAAAACAGCACCGGCAGAGCATGTGCAGAGAGCGATGACCACGGTATTGGATGGGCGGGTGCACCTGCCCGATGCGCTTCAGAAGAGCGGACCGCGACTGTGTGATGAGATGGAGATCATTAACGCCATCACCCCGCGCCAGAGAGAGATTCTTGAGCTTCTTCAGAGCGGCGGCCGCAACAAAGAGATTGCCAAGCAGCTTAGCCTCTCCGAAGCGACCGTTAAGGTGCATGTTCGCACACTGTTTCGCACACTCGGGGTGAATAATCGCCACAGTGCTGTACAGAAAGGGCTACAGCTCAGGCTGTTGAAACTCTAACCGGACTACTCAGCCACTTTCGTGGTTTCCAGAATTCCTGACAATTGATGAATAAGCGTTCGCGATGCGACCGGCTTATGCAGAAGGGGTATTCCGCTCTGCTTAATTTTTTTCAATACATCAGGGGCTGTATCGCCGGTAAGCAGCAGGGCGGGGATATTCGTGCCAGCCGTTCGGTTTAGATGGGCAATCACTTCAATACCGTCATCGCCTTTGGCCAGTCTGTAATCAACCACCATACCATCCGGAAGCTTCTGCTTAATAATTTTTTCAGCTTCGAGGCGATCTGCAGCCTGCATCACCCGGCAGCCGGATAGCTCAAGTACTGTGGCGATGCCATCACGGATGGCGGCCTCATCATCAATGACAAGAATATCGAAGCCCGAGAGATCGGATGGCTCCTCATCTCTACGTCCCTGAGTCTCATCTGCCGGAAAGAGGGCAACCGGCAGGCCGATGGCAAACACCGAACCACGGCCTGTCTGCGATTTAAGGGTGAGTTGATGATCAAGCAGTTGCGCAAGGCGGCGTACAATGGAGAGGCCAAGCCCAAGCCCTTTTTCCCGATCACGTTCGGGATTATCCAGCTGCCTGAACTCCTCAAACACTGTCTGCTGCTTATCTTCGGCAATGCCTTTGCCACTGTCGCGCACCTCAATCTGCCAGGCTGAGCCGCGCCTGCGTGCAGCCAGCATCACCGTACCTCTGTCTGTGTAACGGATCGCATTGCTGATCAGGTTGCGAACCATGCTCTCAACCATGCCTGGATCACTATGCACGGCGGCACCTTCCGGCGGCCAGTGAAGATGAAAGTAGAGCCCTTTACGCTCGCACTGAGTAGCGAACTCCTGCTCCATCCGGGTGAAGAGCTGCTTGAGCGAAATGTCGGTAAAGTGGGGAGCCATCATGCCAGCATCGAGTTTGGAGAGATCAAGCAGGGTATCGAGCATCTTCTGCATCGCCTGTTGAGAGTAAATCACCTTGCGTCCGAGAGCGGTGACCTTTCCCTCATCCATCTGATCAATCATCGCCTCAACATAGAGCCGCTGCGCCTGTAGTGGTTGCCGGAGATCGTGGCTGGCCGAAGCAAGAAAACGGGTCTTGGCCCGGCTGGACTTCTCCACCTCTTCTTTCTCTTCACGTATCGACTGAGTCAAAGCCTCATTTTGGAAGCGGACAATGAATAGTTCCTGCATTATTTTGTATATCTGATGAGAAACCCACGCCAGAAAGAGACCGAGAATTGCTGCACCAATGGCAAGCAGGAAAAATACCTGATCCAAATATACTGCAAGAGCGTACAGTGACAGCAGGCTTGCTGAAAAGAGGTAATGCAGCGGGGGAAGAATGGAGAGGGAGTAGAAGGTACCACTCAACAGGCCGAGAAAGATGGCCGTGATTGTTATAAATTGATAAGCATCAGAGAGATCAATGAGCCAAATGGCTGCTCCTCCCCAGAGTAAGCCGAGAAGCATCCAGCAAGCCATCGAAAGATATGACCAGACCTCTCCACTGAATCTTGAAGAGTTGCGCTTGTAGAGGGTGGCAACTAACACGATGACTAATGAGATTATAATATCCAGCAGGTACCACCCTCCTGCCAGCCAGTCTTTCCCCGATCCCCATGAGATGTAGAGCACCAGCAGGGCCGTTGCGAGGTTTGGAATCATCGCAATGGGAGCATGACCCATATGAATGCGAATCAGTTCATTTTGAACCCTCTGCTGTTCACCCAGCATCTCAGGCGTGTCGGTCAGAGTTTTGGCATGTGAATTCCCCATAGATCAGACTATAGGTGTGGAGAGAGCTCTGTGTAAATCATCTGATTCTATTTGAACCGTCAGACGGACTACTTTGAAACGACTTTAAAAGGAAAGAATGTCCCGGTGAAAGGGGAAAAAAGTTCCCTTTGGAAGAAATAACCTCCCACTTAACATCTTAATAAGGTCAATAAAAACAATCAGTTAGAAGCAAAACAGCCTTTGGCATCAAAACTGCTCATAAATGGGCAGCGAGTCCAATTAGAGAGGTTTTAGAAAGCATGCAACGAGGATTTTTTGTATCAGGGGTTGCGGGGACTATGGCCCAGCAGAAGCTGGATACCATTACCCACAACCTCGCCAACATAAACACGGCCGGCTACAGAGCGGACCGCACTTCTTTTTCCACCATCTTTACCAATCAGAACTCACCAGGAGCCGATGTTGAACAGGCTCCAGCAGCTTATCTGAGCCTCTCCGGCCAGTATGTGGATGTGAGTGAAGGGGTGATCAAACGGACCGACAACGAACTTGATTTTGCCATTCATGGCCCCGGTTACTTTCGGGTGATGCAAGAGAATGGCACTGAGGCTTATACCCGTGCCGGTAACTTTCGTCTTGATGCCGAGGGTAATCTTCTGACCCAGGGCGGTCTTAAGGTTCTGGATAACGGTGGTTCTCCAATCACGTTGATCTCCGGTGCCATCTCGGTAACCCAGGAAGGTGCGATCTTTGTTGATAGTGATGGTTCGGGAAAGATTGCTGCTGAGGAGATTGGAGCATTGGGAATCGTAACCATTAATGATCTCACCCAGATCAAGAAGGGTAATCTGACAGTAATTGAGACAGACCAGACAAACACAACACCCGCCGGGCCTGAAGTTAGTGTACATCAGGGCTCGCTGGAAGGTTCCAATGTGAACTCTGTACTGGCTATGACCGAGATGGTGGCTGCGATGCGCAGCTATCAATCAATGATGAAGGTGGTTGAACAATACAACCAGCTGGCCGGTCAGGTGAACGAGCGTGTTGGGGTCATCCAAGGATGATGGGGTTGATTGATACAGCTTTGGGCTTCCTGCCCTAAGCTTTGAACGCAGCACGAATTTTGCGAAATCCGCGCTGCTAACTAAAGCCACCCATCCATGGGTGGAAGGTCGCAGGAACAGGTATTAGCGACCCCTCCCCACAGGAAGTGGGGCGAGCGAATGAAAAGAGCTCGTAAGTAAAGCAAGGCCACGCTCTTGCGTAACGATTTAAGGTAAAGGGCAGGAGCCCGGAGCCGCTAGGAGAACTACTATGATGAGATCACTATGGACCGCAGCCACCGGAATGGCAGCACAGAATATGAATGTGGATGTAATTTCCAATAATCTGGCGAATGTGAACACATCAGGCTTTAAACGTGGCCGCGCCAATTTTCAGGACCTGATGTATCAACAGATCAAGGCGCCGGGTGCCGAGGCAAGTGCGGCAGGCACACAACTGCCATCCGGCATCCAAATCGGATTAGGAGTTCAGACAGCCAGTGTGTCGCACAACTTCTCCGAAGGCAGCTTTCAGACAACCAGTAATCCGCTTGATCTGGCGATTAAGGGGAGTGGCTTCTTTCAGGTGTTGATGCCAAGTGGTGATATTGCTTTTACCAGAGCGGGTTCATTCAGCGTGGATGCACAGGGCCAGGTGGTGAGTGCTGATGGTAATATTCTACAGCCTGCTCTGACAATTCCTGCCGATGCCATGTCTATCAATGTGAGTGACGATGGTACGGTATCAGTTGAGCAGCCGGGATCGACCTCTACCGTTGTAGGGCAGATCCAACTGGTTGATTTTATCAATCCGGGTGGCTTGACCATGCTCGGAAGCTCCATGTATCAGAGCAGTAACGCCTCCGGTGAACCGATTACCGGCAATCCCGGCGCTGATGGTTTTGGTGCACTGGGTCAGGGCATGCTTGAGATGTCCAACGTCAACATGGTTGAAGAGATGGTCAACCTCATCGCTGGCCAACGTGCTTATGAGATGAATTCCAAGGCTATCCAGGCAGCTGATGAGATGCTGCAGACGGCCAACAGCATCAGGAGATAGGAGATTATCATGATCTCGCGTCTCCTGCTTGCTCTGACGGCGGCTGCCCTGTTGATGCCAATATCGGCATCAGCAAACGCGATGAAGGACTCGCTACATGCTTTCTTCGCACAGGGCATCCGCCATCAGGGTGCTACTGCTGAATTTATTGAAGTGACCCGCTGGCCTGAAACCACAGGTAATGTGACGTGGCGCCTGCCACAGATTAAACGCCACACATCCCGTATCTCAATGATTGCTGAGCAGGGTGATGGTCAGCAGATGCGCCGCTGGTATGTACCGGTTCGAGTACACTGGTGGGCCAGCGTGGTAACACTGAAACAGGAAGCGCCGATTCGTACCCGCCTGATGGCTGACATGCTGGAAGTGAAACGGGTAGATGTTGCAGGTCATATTGGCCTCTGGTGGGAAAAAACTTCCGACCTGACCGGTATGCAGGTGACCCGTCCGATGCACAAGGGTGATGCTGTTTACTCTGCTTATGTAAAGCAGCCCCCGATGATCAAACGTGGTGATATCATTAGTATTATTGCACAGGTAGGGACGATCTCTGTGCGTGCAGAAGGCAAGGCTCTGAAGTCCGGAAGCAGAGGTGATCGACTGTTGGTACAGAATTTGCGTAGTAAACAGATGTTACAGGCAACAATTATGGATGCAAACACCGTTCATGTAATAATCGGAGGTGCCGGATGAGAGTTGAGATGTTGAAACTGCCACTGCTGCTACTGCTGGGTTTGGCACTTGCCGGCTGCATGCCTTCGGCCAGATCAGTAACTCAGGATAAAAATATCGACCTGATTGAGCAGGCGATGCAGACACCACGACAGAACAATACCGAGTCAGGTTCTCTATGGAACAACTCCGGTTCAACCATGTTTACCGACCCAAGAGCGAATGCTGTGGGCGATCTCATCACTGTTCTGGTTGTAGAGAGTGCAAGTGCGACACGTTCACTTGGAACCAAGAAGAGTAAGTCATCTTCACGTCAAACAGGTCTGGATGCCTTTTTGGGTGCCGAATCTACTATTTTGCCCAATGCAGGAATTACCCCATCTGCTGCTGTGAATATCAGCGACGCAAAAAACTTTGATGGCTCCGGTTCAACCACCAATTCAGACACCTTGACTGCCAGTGTGACAGCGGTGGTTACCAAGGTTTATCCCAACGGAAATTTAAAAATATTGGGCCGCAGGCAGGTAACGATTAACCATCAGCCACAGGAGTTGACCTTCTCTGGCGTGATTCGCCAGCTTGATATTGCACCTGATAATACTGTGACATCTGCCAAGGTGGCTCAGGCTGTGATTAGTTATGGCGGCGGCGGCGAGCTGGCAACGGTTGCCCACGAAGGGTGGTTTGCTCAGACGCTTGATCGTGTATGGCCGTTCTGATGAGAGTTTTTTCAAGGAGTGTTGAGATGAAAGCTGTTAAATATATTTTCCCACTGCTGTTTGCACTTCTTGTTGCGATGCCAGCACAGGCCGAGCGGATCAAGGATCTGGCCGATATCGAAGGTGTGCGCAGTAACGCACTGGTCGGTTACGGTCTTGTGGTTGGTCTGAATGGAACCGGTGATTCATCTAACTCTTCGCCATTCACTATTAACAGTATCACGGCAATGCTGGAGCGATTTGGCGTCAACGTGCGTCCGGATATCAGCACCATGAAACCAAAAAATATTGCGGCAGTCATGGTCACATCTGACTTGGCCGCGTTTTCACGTCCAGGTCAGGAACTTGATATTACGGTCTCCAGCATGGGTGACTCTAAGAGTCTTCGTGGAGGCACGCTTCTGATTACACCGCTGTTGGCAGGTGATGGCCAGGTTTATGCGGTTGCACAAGGAGCGTTATCCGTAGGCGGCTTCGCTGTTGCAGGGCAAGGTGCTCAAACCGTTAAGAATCACCCAACAGTGGGTAAGGTTCCAAATGGTGCTCGTGTAGAGCGCCCAGCACCGCGTGGTATGCGTGCAGATCAGGAGAAGGTAATTCTGACCCTTCGTGATCCTGACTTCACAACTATTCGCCGTATGCAGGATGCGATTAACAAACAGTTTGGTAACGGAATCGCTAAGGCGATTGATTCAGGCACCATTGAAGTATTTAACCCAACCGGCAATGCCGTAGAGCTCGTTGCAGAGCTTGAACAGGTATCACTGATCACTGATCGACCGGCTGTGGTTGTTGTTGATGAGCGGACAGGCACCATCGTGATGGGTGAAGAGGTTAAGATTGATAAAGTGGCTGTGGCACACGGTAATATCAGTGTGAATGTTACAGAAAGCCCCGAAGTCTCCCAGCCATTCGCATTTGCTGCCGGAACCACCACAACAGTGGACCGTACCGATCTTCGTGTGAATGAAGAGGAGGCTAAACTGGTTGTTCTGCCTCGTCAGGTAACTCTGGCAAGTCTGGTCTCTGCACTGAACTCCGTAGGCGCAACACCAAGCGATCTGATTGCTGTACTTCAGGCCATCAAAGCAGCCGGCGCTCTACATGCTGAATTGAGAGTAATGTAGTCATGAGAGACTTAGTCGAAACTGTTATTGCGCAGGTAATCAAGCAGGAGCCATATAGCTCCTCTACCTCGCATGCACGCACTTCGACAGTTAAGGGACAGAGCATTACAAAGAGTTATGCGGCACCTACCGCATTCGATCGTAGTGAGATTAAAGATGACAAGTTGTGGGATGTCTGCTGCAAGTTTGAATCGATCTTTATGCAGCAGATGATGAGTGCGATGCGCAAGTCGGTTCCCAAGTCGGGCTTTATGCCTCAGGGGTATGCTGAAGGCGTTCATGATTCGATGATGGATCAGGCAATCTCGGATGTTGGCAGTAAACAGGGAAGCCTTGGTCTTGCCGTTCAGATGTACCGTCAGCTTGAGTCTGTTGATGCCAGCCGGGAAGAGGCGATTCAAGGAATTTCGGAAGCTACCGATAATGTAGGCATGACAATTTATAACGATATGAAGGGAGGGATCTGATGGTCCGTATTAGTGGAACAAATCCCCCCACCTCTATTCAGAAGTCAGGTGGCAGCAAGGGCTCTGCAAAATCATCAGGTTCAAGCGGTAAGCGTGGAACCGGTGGTGAAAGGGTTGAAGTCTCCGATGCCTCTGCCCTTCGGGAAAGGGCTCAGGTGATGCTGAGCGACATGCCCGAGGTGAGAATGGAGCGAATCGAAGAGATTCGTGATGCGCTTGAGAGCGGAAACTTTCAGATTAGTGGCAAGAAAGTGGCCACACAGATTGTTAGAAATGCCCTGGCAGAGCATTCGTGGAAATGAGCCCTCAAGGAGACGATATGCTAAACACACTTCAGGAATTGCTTGAACGTATGAACGAACATGCAAATGTGTTGGAAGCTATCATTGTGAAGGAGCAGGAGGCCGCACACCAGTTTGATGGTGATGCTCTGATTAGTTTGATGGAGCAGAGGGTTCACGCCTATGGTGAACTGACTGAGTTGGAAGAGCAGTGCAAGGCACTTCTCATTGCACATGGTGCATCTGAAGAGATGACTCTGGAGACCTTTATTGATCTCTATACAGGATCGGAAAAACCGCAGTTTCAGTCACTGAGACGCGAGCTTTATGAGCGCATGCTTCATGTTGAAAAGGGCAATTCAGATAATCGAATCCGTCTGCATGCTGCATACGATGTAACAACCAATGTGTTACAGCATGTGGGTGTAATGGAACAGAAACAGACCTATGGACCAAGTGAACTGAAATGATTTCCAACGCGCTAAATATTGCTGCCAGCAGCCTGAAAGCCCAGCAGAAGTCGATGGATGTGATCTCTCACAATATCGCTAATGCGAATACTGAAGGCTACTCCAGACAGACGCCCACTCAGGTTACAGCGCTGCCTGAGAAGCTGGATCAGAGGGTTTTTGGCCGCGGTGTTGAATTGGGAAATATCAGCAGGATCGTCGATCCGTTGATCGATAGTGCTCAGATCAATAATACGTCTCAACATGAGTTTTTTAAACAGCTTTCCAGCGGCCTTTCTTCGGTCGAAAATGTGTTTGGAAGTCTTCAGTCTACTGGTATCTCAGCAGCGCTGGATGATTTCTTTCTCTCCTGGCAGCAGCTCTCCAGCAATCCTCAGGATCAGGCTCAGAAGTTTAATGTTCGCAACAAGAGTGAGGTGCTGGCCACTCATCTTTCTAACATGCATCAGCAACTGATTACTGCTCAGACTTCAACTGATCAGACGATTGATCAGCGAATTGGTGAGGCGAACATTCTGATTGACGAGATAGCAACACTAACTACCAGAATCAGGCAGATGCAATCAGGACAACAGGGTACTTCAGCTGGAGCCAATGATCTTCTCGATCAGCGAGATCAGGCTGTAAGAGAGCTCTCCATGCTGGTCCCGATCCAGCAGATTGATACTGCCGATGGTGATTTTCTAATCCAGACTAAGGGTGGTGATCTGCTTACACAGGATGATGTATCCAGGCATCTGGGGCGCTCATCCACGTTGAGTGCGAACGGCTTCCGTGAAATTGTTATTACCTCTACCAATGCACCGATTGCAGGTCTTGATCAGGGTGGATCTATCGGAGGTCTTGTCTCTCTTCGTGATGGGCATCTCGGTGATTATATAGGTACGTTGAACGAGATTGCCGGGAACCTTGTGTTTGGTGTTAACCAGATTATGGCCAGCTCTGGCGGTGTGGTGCGCCCGTCGACGATTATCTCAGGACAGGGTGCACTGGATCCGGCGGGATTACTGAATGCTGCTTCACAATCACTCACCTTTACCAATCAGATCCAGACAGGTAGCTTTAAGCTACATCTTTATGATGCGGCAGGAACGCCAGTTACCCTCGGTGGCACGACGATCAGTATTGATGCCACCACGAGCACTATGAACAGTGTGGTAGCAGATATTGATGCTATTGTCGGTATTAGTGCCACATTAGATGCTGTAGGCAGGTTGGTGATCAATGCTGGCACCAACACAGTCGGCTTCTCTGATGACACCAGCAACTTTCTCCCGGTTTATGAGATCAACAATCTATTTCATGGAGATGCCGCCGGTGGCCTGACCATTTCGGATGCGTTGAAGAATAATGCTGCACTGCTCAACACCGGCACCCTGAATACGGCCAACTCCTCGATTGAAGTGGGTGACAACACTGCTGCCGTTGCCGTGATGGGCTTGCAAAATCAACAGATCAGCTTTGATGGCTCAACATCAGAAACACTGCATGTTCGAGCAGCAGTACTCTCCACCCGCTATGGCGACGATTTTGCCATTGCCGATCAGCAGCGCCTCTATCGTCAGACCGAGTTTGAATCGCTGTCACGCCAGAGAGAGGCGATGTCCGGTGTGAATGTTGATGAAGAGTTGATTGCCATGATTAAATTCCAGCGAGCCTATGAGTCAGCTGCTAAGGTGATCTCCACTACCAATCAGATGCTTGATTCACTGATGGGGATACTACGATGAGAATTTCAAATGTTCAGCAATACGATAATTTGCTTCAGGGAATCAACAAACAGTTAGAGATCACCGCCTCGCGGGGTGAGCAGATCGCAGCTGATAAACGTTTTATCCGCCCTTCACAGGCCGGATTTGAGTATAAGACATCACTAGACTTCAGGCACGCTCAGAGTGCTGTTACAGGCAGTTTGAACACCATCGACATTGCCAACTCACGACTCTCTGCCAGTGAAACGCTTCTTAACGATATGAAGAACATACTGGTTCGGGCTCAGACACTGGCTGTGCAGGCAAATTCTGCCCAGATGGGTGTTCAGGAGCGTAATTCTGTCTCCATCGAAACGGCCCACCTGCTTGATCAGCTCTTTACCGACATGAATGGCGAGTGGCAGAACCAGACTCTCTTTGGAGGCACGGCAGTAGATCGCCCACCATTTAGCACCGCTTTTGTTGCTGGTAGCGCGGCTTTTACAGCAGGTGCGAATACGACGGTTGCAGTTTCTATGACATCGAACGCCAATGGAGTGAATGACACTTATACGATCACTCTGGATGCAACGGGCACACAGATTGATGCGGTAACTGATGGTCTGGGTGTTAATCAACTGGCTGCCCCCGTTGTACTGGCTGCAGGTGCTAATGCTCTGAGCCTGACCAATGGTGCAATTCTGGATGCGACGTTTACAGGGCCTGCCCAAGCCAATACAGCGGGTGGATCTCTGGCAGTGACCGGTGCCAATGCGACTGGCAACTACATGTATGTAGGAAGTGATCAGGATCGAGTTGTTGCGATCAGCGATACCTTGACTGCAAAGAGTAACATTCGGGGGGACGACCCTGCATTCCTTCAGGCTCTGCAGTCATTGCAGAGTTTTACAACGGCTCTACAGACCAATGATTCGACAGCCATCGGGCTGGCTCTGGATGGGCTCACTGCTGCGGGTCAAAGCATTACGGATATTACCAGTGAAGTGGGGGCACGCATCAGTGCTCTGGATGCCTCCAAGATCTCCAATGAAGATATGCGTTACACATTGGATCGAAGCATTAATAATCATGAGGCGGTGAATATGGCTGAAGCGATGGCCCAGATTCAACAGGCCAACGTGGTGCTGCAGGCATCATATAGCCTTGTCTCAAGACTGAACTCTCTCAGTTTGGTGAATTTCTTATAATGATGGTGCTAAGACGCAAAGCGGGTGAGGCGATCCGTATAGGCGATGATATAAAAATTGTGATTCAGGAGGTGCAGAATGGACGCATTGTCCGCTTCGGTATTGAAGCGCCGGCAGATGTGGCTGTGCACCGACTGGAAATTTATGAGCTGATTCAGGCAGAGAACCGTGCCGCAAGTAGTGAAGATGCGCTGGCATGGTTGAAAGGAGACAGTGATGTCACAGGTGCAGAGCAAGATGAGTAGTGAAACAGAGCAGCGCACGGAAGAGTTTAGTTTTCCTCAGGGTATCGCAGGATTTCCTGATGCCACCCGATTTGGTTTTATCTATGAAGGTAGAGGCAACATGGTCTGCATGCAGTCAATCGACACGCCTGAGGCAGCATTTATTCTGACCCCATGGGAAGAAGATCGATTGGGTGAGGCTCCCACCTTAAGTCAGGAACAGCGTCAGTGTCTAAACTTGGCAGAGGAGTCGGCACTTATCTGGATGGTGGTACTTAATCCGTTTGCTGATGCTGAGTGGGTTACAGCTAATCTGAAGGCCCCGCTTGCAATCAATATGTCAGAACGGTTGGGTGTTCAGTGCATTCGCCATGAGCCTGATCTGGATCTTCGTTTTCACTGGATGCATCAACCTGACAGAGTCTGATGTCAGGCTCTCTGGGGAGCTGTTTTTTTGACATCTTTATATGCTTTTGAACTAAAGTTCTTAACTCTAACGGCGATAAGTAAGATGTACTAATTCGTCTCTGCTTCCTCTGGATTGCGAGGAGGCGGTTCGGTTTAGGATTAAAAGGAGAATAAGAGCATGTCATTGACCGTTCGGCCGACAGATGGGTTGATTAATCGGCTGCTACAGCAGAATAGTCAGACTGCGGCAAAGCCTGAGGAGGCAAAGCCAGTAGGAATACGGATTGCTGATCAGGTCAATATCTCTGGCAAGGCGCGCCACCATGTGGATACCGGGACACTTTCAAAAACCGAAAGTAGAGCGCATACTCAGTCGAAGCTTGAGTCACAGTTGTTGCGACTCTATACACACCACAGTCCATCAGAGGAGGGGAGATGAGTCGACCTCGGTTGCTTATTGCGGAAGATGATGAGGCCTTGGCTGCACTGCTTGAAGAGTATCTCTCTGAAGCAGATTACGATATTTCAGTCTGCCATCGCGGTGATGAAGCACTCAAACTTCTGCAACAGGAACATTTTGATCTTGTGCTTTCCGATATTGTCATGCCCGGAGCCGACGGGCTGACTCTGCTTGCTGAAGCTCACTCTGAGCCGACAAAAACACTGGTGGTCCTGATGACCGGATACTCAGGCATTGAAGATGCTATCCATGCGGTTGAACAGGGAGCTTATGATTTTGTTAGCAAACCCTTCCAACTGCCTGAAATCCGCGTTCGTCTCGATAATGCGGCCAGGTATCAGAGTTTGCTCAGGCGCTGGAATGCTGTGCAGGGAGAGACTGGTCCTGATTTGGGGGGAGATAGTTACCTCTCATTCAAGTCTGCCGAACAGGCGTCTCATCCAGGGCAGGCGGCCATTCGAGCTTATGGCATTGTGCGAGAGTAGCCAGATATGCTTGATATATTAGTTCTGGAGGACCAGCCCGCAGTACGGGAAGTGATTTCAGAGGTTGTTGAAGGGCTTGAGGTGCCAATCAGTGTTGGCAAGGCTGACAGTCTGAAAGAGGCTCGTGAGAAGTTTGCGTCGCAGTCGTGGGATGGCTTGGTCACAGATCTTAGTCTTGGCGATGGACAGTCACTGGAGCTTATCAATGAGTTGCGCGAAGCAGGTAACGATATCCCTGTTATTCTTGTCAGTGGGTTTCTCTCTCCGAGTCGTCTTGAGCAGGCAAAAAAACTTAACGTTGAACATGTTCTGGCCAAGCCGTTTGATCCGGAAACACTTCTTGATTGCCTTCGCTCTGCACTGATCCCCGATGAGGCAGAAGAGCTTAAAACAGCAGTAAAACGCAAAGGGCACTCAGCAGGAAAGCTGTTGCCTGAAATGTTTGAAATGGACCGCAAACTGGGTCTTCTGTATCGCATGTTTGATGAGATGCCAAAGTATACGGATGTCTCTCAGATGTGTGGCAGTGCACTTGATCTGGCTATGGAGATGATTCATGCACAGGGTGGTTATCTGGCTCTGTTTGATCGAAATCATGAGAAGCTGGTGATTGTAGCTGAAAAAGAGCTCTCTCCAAATCCCATTGGTTCAACCTGTCATCTGGATGAGACACCGTTTCGCAATTTGATTCATGCTGATGAGGAGTTTCTTGAGGTATTCCCTGTCAGTGGCGGTTCTGCAAGCTGTTGGCCTGGTGTGAATGCAGAGCAGTATGTTGCCATCCCTGTTTCACTTCAGGGTGTGCATATGGGTGTGCTCTGCCTGACAGAACGGGTTGGAGATGATCCTTTGAAGACCGAGGAGAAACATCTGCTTGGATTACTGGTGAAGAAACTGGATACGCTACTTGATAACAGAGCGGTTCACGCTGCACTGGCTGAGAGCATGCGTGAAACACTGATTGCTTTGGTGCGCTCATTGGAAGCACGTGACCGATATACCAAAGATCACTCATCCCGGGTTGGTAATCTGTCGGCCCTGTTGGCTAAAGAGATGGGGCTGGATGAAGAGAGAATACAGTTAATACGTACCGGCGGGCTGATGCATGATATTGGTAAGGTGGGCATTGCCGATGAGATTTTGCTCAAGCCTGGCAGATACACTGATCACGAATATGCAATCATGAAGGCGCACCCTTCGATTGGGGATGCGATTCTAAAAAACATGGACTCTCTGGTGCGTGAACGGTTGATTGTCCGCCATCATCATGAGCGTTGGGATGGGCATGGTTATCCGGACAAGCTGGGAGAGCAGGATATTCCCTTTGAGGCCCGGATTGTCTGTGTGGCAGATGCCATCGATGCGATGACCACGCACAGAGTTTACCGTATGGCAAAACCGATCTCGTTTTGTGTTGAGCAACTAAAAAACAATTCTGGCATACAATTTGATCCAGAGGTGGTAGAGGCGGCAGTTGCTGTCATTGAGCGAGGCGGCGTTCATACCCAGGCCAAGGTTGGCGAGTATGAGGCGGAGGGCCTGATGCCGATGATGAGCTTCTCGGATATTGCCTCTGAAATACCAGTGGACGCAGGAGCAGTATAGATATGTCAGATATTAATCGTAGAGAGGATTTTCGTGTAGATGATGTGATTCCGATGCGGGATCAGCCCATCTCTACCGAAGAGTATGAGGTCAAAAAACTGCATATTGGCATTCGTTCCAGACAGAGTTCGATGCTTCGCGAGATGATTGGTAAAGATGTTTTTGCCGAAGGCGGATCTGCCGCAAGTTCAGAGATGGCGAAAGCGGTTGAGGCACTTGATGCCAAGTTGAACTATCTGATTGGTGTTAATATGCTCAATGATGCGAATCGATCGGAACTGAAAGACAGGCCGATCAACTTGAGTATAACCGGGGCAGCTTTTGTCAGCGATGAGCGTTATAGGCAAGGAGATCCGATCGCTCTATCCATTATGCTGCCTGCGTTTCCGCCGACTGTGCTGGACTTGATTGGTGATGTGGCATGGTCAAGACCAACGGATGCTGGTCGTTCACATATCGGGGTGCACTTTCACTTTCGCTGTGATGAAGAGGAAGATGCGATTGCAAAATATGTTTTTAAACGTAACCGTGAAATGATTCGTCTGGAGAAGAAGCGGGAGGAAGAGAAGTCAGCCTCGTAATGCTACTGCATCATAGTGACGCGGTTTCGCCCCTCTTTCTTTGACTGGTAGAGAGCCTTATCAGATCGCTTGATCCATGAGGTGTGATCCTCACCTTCACTCTGCTGAGCCACACCTAGACTGATCGTTACGACAACCTTTCCCTGAGCAGTTTTAAATGGATTGAGCTCTACCGTTTTGCGTAGCTTCTCAGCTACATGAAATGCCTGGTTAGCATCCATCTCAGGAAGCACAACACAGAACTCTTCACCCCCAAGCCTGGCAACCATGTCTGAGCCACGGACGCTCTCTGTCAACAGTGCAGATAGAGCCGTCAAAATTTCGTCACCTACATCATGGCCATACTGATCGTTAACCGTCTTGAAATGATCGATATCGAGCATGATAAAACTACTTCCGGACGAAATCGTGGCAAGAAATTCAGTGAGTTTGCGCCGGTTGCCGAGCCCGGTAAGTGGATCGCTCCTAGCCTGGCTCTCGGCATGTTCCAGTCGTTTTGAGAGTGACTGCATCTGAGTCATCTGGCTCTGTAAATTATCTTTGATTGATGCGGTCGCACTGTTCAGTTTTTCTCCAGCCTGCAGAAGGCTTTCACGTACGCTCTGCATTAGTTTGTGTGCCTCTTTCGGGTCATCAGGGAGATCCTGTTTGAGAATCTCCTGAACCTGTTGTAATTCGGGGCCTTCAACTCCTGCTTCCTGAAGGAGGTCGGTCATGGATGTAAGTGAATTCTCAAAGGCGGATGTGAGTTGATTCAGCTCACCACGAAGTTTGGCATCGTCCTGTAGGTGTTCACGCAAATGTTTTTCAAGCTTCTGACATTTGATGGTGACATCGTTGTCGGTTGCGGGTTCTCTTCCCAAAAGATCACTGCATCGAATAATAAGTTCATACACAGCAGGCATGTCATGCTGAGCAGCTTGCAACATATCGCGTTTCTCTGCGATATAGCGTTCAATCTTTTCGTTCTCTTCTTCCGGGAGTGTGTTGCCACCAGAGCCTTTGATCATGGCAGCATGTTCCGCATCCATGAAGCTGGTAAGCAGAGCTACGATTTTAGTGTGTAGTGCAATTGAAATAGAGGGTTGACGCTCAATGTCTTCGAGATGGTGAAACATGCGTCTAAGCAGGCTGCGAACCTCTGCATTCTCCTGCTCTCCATTCAATACAAGCATACGAAGCGTATCCATATCTTCAATTAAGGTGCGAACGTTACGTCTGATTTCTGACATGGTGCGGCTCAGGCGCTTAGTGAGTGGATGCGTTCAGCCTCAATGGCCAGCATGGTGTCAGCCTGCTTTAATGCTTCAGTTGTTTCACCTCTCTGTTGGTGAAGTTCTGAGCGGAGCTTCTGGATGGTGTTGAGCATCTCATCAGTAGGTTTCTCTCCTGCAGATAGCTGCTCAAGAGCCTGATCGAGAATGTCTGCGGCCTCTTCAACCAGAAGCCATCTTTGTTCGGCATCATGGCCACTGCGCTGATCGGATGGGCTTTTTCCATCAACAGCGTCAATTCCGGCTTCCAGTATGCTCTGAAAAGTTCCGTCGGCTTTGCCCTTTTTAAGGCTTTTCGATGGTTGGCTCTGCGTTGAACTGGTGCCCTGAATTTTCATACAACCCTTCTGGTGATTATAACAATTTACAACACATCGGTTGGATAATCACGTCTAAAGGCACGCAAGAAATGGGCCAGCCCGATTGTTTATCGCTCTTCAGTTGTTAAGGCGCGAATATTGACTGCATGAATGGTTGGACCAAAGAGTTTTTCAAGTGTTGAATAAACCATGCGGTGTCGCTGAATGCGGTTTTTGCCTGCAAAACTTTCCGATACGATCTCTACAGAGAAGTGTCCTCCACCATGCTCCTTTGCACCGGCATGGCCTGCGTGTTTCCAGGAGTCATCGATAATTTCGAGTGAGGGCGGTTGGAACTGCTTCTCCAGCAGTTCTCGTATCTGTTCTTCCCTACTGCTCATTTCTCTTCATTAAGTCGATAGAGAATGAAAACTTTGCCGATGTGATGTACCAGTTCAGCGCCTGTCTTCTCAGCCAGCAGGGTTCCACCTTTAAGTCGTTCATCACGATCACTATGTTGAATTTGAATCTTGATCAGTTCATGGGTGTTCAGGGCGATACCTGTCTCCTGGATCACACCTTCACTAATACCGTTCTGGCCGACCCGGACTACGGGATTGAGGTGGTGTGCCTTTGCTTTGAGTGCTTTACGTTGTTTCGATGTCAGGGACATAGATACCTCCGGAGAGGTGAATGCTATCAGGGCCTGAGTGTAATGGTATTAAATTTGCTAATGAATCTGTTCGTAAATATGCTATTATCAGTTTTAGATTGAGACTTTAATTCGGATTGCAAAGGGAGGAGCATGAAACGCCTGAGAGATGATCCCAGTCGAGTCGTAATATTGGGTGGCGGTTCTGGCGGTACTTCCATGCTAGAGATGTTGCTGCAGGAAGATCTGGTTGAAGTTGTGGCTGTTGTAGACCGTGATGCAGGCACACCCGGCATGAAAAGGGCGCTTACTGCTAGTATCCCAACATATACCGATGTTGAAAAGGCGCTTATTGCCTCTGCTCCCTGTGTGGCATTTAACCTGACCGGCAATGAGATGGTGGAGGCGATTGCTTCTGATATCCTGGGAGCTGGCGGTGTGATCGGAGGGTTAGAGGCCAATTTGATGTGGCGCATGGTGAGCGGTCTGCAGGAGGCCAAGAGCAAATTGCAGTTTCAGGCTACGCATGACGAGATGACCGGGCTCTATAATCGACGACATATGCTTGAAGAGATGGAGCGAGAGCTACATACAGCGATTCGTTATAAGGTTCCGTTCTCCCTGCTTCTGATCGATCTTGATCACTTTAAAGGTGTTAATGATACACATGGGCACGCTGCTGGAGATGCTGTGCTGAAGCGTGTGGCAGCGATTTTGAAAAGTGGTGCGCGTGCATCTGATGTGGTCGGACGCTGGGGCGGCGAGGAGTTTCTAGTGATGCTTCCTCACTGTGATGTCGACGATGCATTACAGGCAGCTAACAAATGGCTGGATAGTTTGCGTGAAGAACCAGTTCAGATAGACCATGGAAAATCGATTCATGTAACGTTCTCTGCGGGCATTTCTATGTTGAAAGAGGCTGATGCTTCAGATTCGATTGATAAGGTGATTGATGCGCTTCTTGCTCGGGCTGATGAACGCCTCTATGCAGCCAAGGATGCAGGCAGAGAGTGTGTGGTTGCGGGGTGATTACGTTGCTATGTTAAGCTCTTTTTTTCGGATGTCGTTGTTCTGTAGATCAGATCAGATATAGTAGCCCGATGCCGCTGCAAAACGATCATTCCGTACAAATCGATGCATCCCATGTGGGAATAGATTCAGAGCTTCCTCCGCGTTTCCCTATTCGCTGGCGCTGGACCATGCTTGTGGGCTTTGCTGTGATGCTGGCGGTACTGGTTTTGTCGCTGGTCATTCTGGATATGGAACGAGAAGCCTGGCTGAAGAATCAGGAGACTCAGGCAGAAGTATTGGTTGATAGGCTGGCCGATGAACTGAAAATTCCAATGCTGGTTGGCAGTAGTGCTGAAATTGAACTTATCATCAAAGGCAAAAAAGGATTTCTGACTAAGGTGCCTGATGTGCTTGGTGTGCATATCCAGCATACCAATGGTAAAGATCAGCACTTTGGTGATATTGGTCAGGATGATCCGTTGCTCAACAAGCTGGTTGATAGTCCGCATATCATTCGTCTGCCGACAGACAGGCTCTGGTATGTGAAAAAAGTTGAGTACGCCGGAACAGCAGTTGGAGCTGTAGGCGTTCGTTACTCTGAGCAGGCGTGGGAGGATCTGGCTGGAAAACTGGTTGGTCGGATGGCAATTGCAGCTGTGCTGGTTGTTTTGATGTCCAGTGTTCTGGTCTACTGGATAGCAGGTAGAATGAGTCATCCTCTGGAGATGTTGGCTGATGCCGCACAGCATGTGGCCTACGGTGATTACAGTGTTCGACTTCCAGTGAGCGGTAATGATGAGATCAGTGATGCAACCTCTCAATTCAACAAGATGGTGGAAGAGCTTGCTCATAAAGAGGAGATCAAGGATGTCTTTGGCAGGTATTTGAATCCTAAGCTGGTCTCTGATGTGTTTGAAGGTGGCAGTATGAGCAGTGCTGAGAATCGTCGGCAGGATGTTACGGTTCTGTTTGCTGATATGGTCGGCTTTACCGCTTTTTCCGAGACCACCGAGACAGAGGTGATTGTTGAAGTTCTGAACAAACATTTTGAAGTATTTCACCGCATTATCGATTACTACGGTGGCCACGTTGATAAGTATATTGGCGATGCTGTTATGGCAGTGTTTAACCATCCTAATGAAGACCCTGACCACGTTCGCCATTCGGTGATGGCAGGTCTGGCAATGACTGTGGCCTGCAGCAAGCTTGGCGTACTGCGTGATAACGGCGAACCGATTCAGTTCAGAGTTGGCCTGAATCGAGGCGAGGCGATTGTAGGCAACATTGGTGCTGCAGAACGGCTTGAGTATACAGTGATTGGTGATACGGTGAATGTGGCTTCACGTATGGGTGGGCTTGGAGAGGGTGGTGAAGTTGTTCTCTCTCATTCAACCTTTGAACACCTTGGCAGTAGCGAATTCTCTTTTGATGAGATGGGCGAGCGTGAGGTTAAAGGTGTCAGTCAACCTATACGTTGTGGCAGGGTTAGGCCGGTGGAAGAGAGTGCACAGCGAAACATTGCTCATGCAGTGGCGCTGGCCTTTGATCTGACTCTTCCATCTGATGTTCGTCAGATAATCGGTGATGTGTAGGAGATTTGAATTGACCAGACTGTCATGGTTACTAATTGTATTGCTACTTAGTGGATGCGGTGGGCTTCTTACAAAAGAGGGCGGCACCACTACAAAACTTAGCTTTCTGAATACTTATGAAGCTGCCCTTGGCGATTACAAACAGGGCCGGATTATGACAGCCAGATCCAGGATTCTTGCTATGGATAAGAAGAGGGAAGATTATTCTCAGGCCGTCAAACTTCTAAAGCGAAAGGTTGAGCCGGCACGTCTGCGGTTGCTCAGACACTACAACACAAATGCCAAGAGAGCTGAGAGATCTGGCAGGTGGTCGAAAGCGATGGAGCTTTATCAGCAGGCTGCAGACCACTCTACCAAACCTGCATCGTTGAGTAAGAAACGTGACTTGATGGAGATCAAGATGCGTCAGGCACGCATGGATAGTCTGTTGGCTCAACGTCGGTCTGAGGATTCTGCTCTGTTAGCCTGGCCTGAAGCTTATGAGCCACCAAGAGGTGTTCCAGCCAAAGATGGCATATTTAGCAGGTCGCGGGAGCATGCTCAGGATATGATAGAGGATCGTGGCAATCTCGCGTATCGGGAAGCACGCCGCTACATCAAAGAGCAGCCGGAGATCGCTTATATTGAGGCCGAATCCTATCTCAGATTGATCCCGGATTCAGATCGAGGCAAGCGTCTGATGGCAGAGGTGAAAAGCTCGATTCCTAAAGGTCTTCGAATTGCTTCGGTAAAGGTGACAAGTTCAAAGAGAGGGAAACTTAGTAAACGTTTAAAATTGCCTGTCTCAGTTACCTTGGAACAGGTGAAAGCTCTGATTGCTAAAGCGGAGTGGATTAAAGCGAGAAAATTTGCTTTGGTTTATCGTCGTGAGGGAGGCAAAGATGCTGAGCGCCTGCTGAAACAGATTCGGACCAGCACTGAGAAGCAGGCAGCGTCTCTTTTTTCCAGAGGGAGATTAGAGTTCCGCAAAGAGAATCTAAACGCGGCTGTTCGCTACTGGGAGAAAGCTGCCGAACTGGTTCCTGAAAATGGTGAGTATGAGGACGCCCTCAGGCGCGCCCGACAGTTGCAGGAGCGGTTACAGGTTCTGAAGAGCGAAGAATCTCAAAAACAAAGCAAATAAAAGGTTTTAGATAGTGCGTGATTCAATAGTGATGCCGCGACGTAAGACGCGCAGAGTGATGGTGGGCAGTGTTGCCGTTGGCGGCGATGCTCCGATTGCTGTTCAGTCGATGACCAACACCCTGACAACCGATATTGATGCAACTGTTGGGCAGATCAAACGACTGGAATCAGCCGGTGCTGATATTGTCAGGGTCTCTGTTCCTGATAGTGAGTCTGCTGCAGCGATGCCGGAGATATTGAATCAGACCGATGCCCCGATTATCGCAGATATCCATTTCAGTTATAAAATGGCGCTTGCCTCACTCGATGCAGGGGTTCATGGACTTCGTCTTAATCCGGGAAACATCGGTGGCCGTGATCGGGTTGAACGCGTGGTTAAAGCTGCAAAAGAGCGGGGGGTGTCCATTCGTATCGGTGTGAATGCGGGGTCGCTTGAGAAAGAGCTGAATGAGAAGTATGGCGAGCCTTGTGCCGATGCGATGGTGGAGTCTGCACTGAATCATATCCGTATTCTTGAGGATATGAATTTTCATGATATCAAGGTCTCTCTGAAGGCGAGTAATATTCCGATGACTGTCGCCGCTTACCGAAAGCTTGCAGAGTCGGTGGATTATCCGCTGCACTTGGGAATCACTGAATCAGGAAGCCTTTTTGGTGGTACAGTAAAGTCATCCATTGGTCTCGGGCTACTATTGGCTGACGGTATCGGTGATACGATCAGAGTCTCTCTTGCTGCTCAACCGGAAGAGGAGATTCGCGTCGGTTTCGAGATTCTTAAATCACTCGCCTTGCGTCATCGAGGCGTCAATTTGATCGCCTGTCCATCCTGTGCCCGGCAGAAGTTCAACGTGATTGAAACAGTGACGGAATTGGAAAAGCGTGTAGCCCATATTCATGAGAATGTTGATGTTGCAGTGATTGGTTGCGTCGTCAACGGGCCAGGTGAGGCCAAAGAGGTGAGTCTAGGCATTACAGGAGGCTACCCAACCCATACATTCTATCAGAATGGTGAGAAGGCAGATAAGCTGAGATCCGGGGCAATGCTGGACCGATTGGTAGATGAGATTGAGCAGCGTGCTGCGGCCATTCGTGAAGAGAAGAAGGATTAGAGATTATGGCTAAGAAACTGCAATCGATCAGAGGTGTTCACGACGGTCTTCCCAATGACGTTACTAAATGGCAAAAAGTTGAGGCGACAGCACGCCGGATATTCTCCCGCTACACCTTCAATGAGGTTCGCCTGCCGGTACTTGAATCGACAGAGCTCTTTGTTCGTTCCATTGGTGAAGAGACCGATATCGTCTCCAAAGAGATGTATAGTTTCGAAGATCAGGGTGGTGATCACATCTGTCTGCGTCCGGAGGGTACGGCTGGCACTGTGCGTGCCTATCTTCAGGCAGGCTTGACCCGTGCCGGTGTACAGCGCTGGTTTTATATGGGGCCGATGTTCCGTAGAGAGCGGCCACAGAAAGGGCGTCTGCGCCAGTTTCAGCAGATCGGTGTCGAGATGTTTGGCGTGAGTGGCCCAAGTGAAGATGTCGAGATGCTATCGATGGCCAGAGATTTTCTGGTTGAATTGAGTCTCGAAAAGGTTCGCATGGAGATCAACTCGCTGGGTTGCCAGGTATGCCGTCCCGGTTACCGTGATCTACTGGTCAGTTATCTTCAGGAACGCGCTTCCAAACTCTGTGAAACCTGCAATAAACGCATTGCCAAAAATCCAATGCGTGTTCTCGATTGTAAGGTGGAGTCGTGTCAGGCTCAGTTGACCGATGCGCCTGAGATGGTTTCGCACCTATGCAGTGATTGCGATACGCATTTTGCCGGTGTCAAAGCGGGTCTGGATGCGTTGCAGGTGCCTTACCAGATCAATCCACGCATTGTGCGGGGGCTAGATTACTATAATCGAACAGCGTTTGAAATCATCACCGATCAGCTCGGTGCGCAGGGTACTGTAATCGCCGGCGGTCGTTATGACGGGTTGGTTGAAGAGCTTGGAGGGCCGGCGACACCTGCGATTGGTTTTGCCATGGGTCTTGAGCGTTTGGCCATGTTGATGCCCGATCTGGAGCCGACAAGACCGGATGTGGCCGTGATTGCGCTCGGCGATGATGTTCAAGGTTATGCGATGAAGATTGCGTCTGACTTACGTGCGTCCGATTTGGCTGTGGTTCATTGCGGCGGCGGTAGTGCCAAGCGCCAGTTCAAAATGGCTGACCGTGAAAATGCAGCTTACGTATTGGTGGTTGGCGAAGATGAGATGGAGAAGGGTGTTGTAACACTCAAGCAGATGAGCTCGGGCCAGCAACAGACCCTCACGCTGAATGCCACAATAGAGTTAATGATAACCGCAGAGTGATGGCGGTTTCCGAAAAAGTTACGGGCCGGATTCAAATGGCGTGGAACACCTTCCGCGATGCCATCTGGCCGTTGGTCGAAGCATTACGGGATCTCACGCCAATCATTGTGGTGATCCTTTTTTTCCAGGAAGTTGTACTCAAACAGCCGATTCCCAATCTCGAAGAGCTGCTAACGGGGCTTGTGTTTGTGCTCGTGGGGCTGGCTCTCTTTATACGTGGGCTGGAGATCGGCCTGTTTCCACTGGGTGAGTCGATGGCACACGCCTTTGCAAAAAAAGGTAATGTCTTTTGGCTGCTCCTGTTTGCATTCCTGCTCGGATTCGGCACCACGGTGGCAGAACCTGCCTTGATCGCGGTTGCTGGCAAGGCGGCTGAAGTGGCAGCACAGGGCGGTGTGATTGAGCATAGTGAGATGGCGATGGCTGACTATGCGTTTGGCCTTCGTATGACGGTGGCGCTCTCAGTGGGTACAGCAATTGTACTCGGAGTGTTGCGTATTATTTTTGGTTGGCCACTGCATCTCTGCATCATGGCAGGCTATGTTCTGGTCGTGGTGATGACCTACTTCGCGCCCGAAGAGATTATAGGCATTGCTTATGATTCCGGTGGTGTTACCACCTCTACCATCACCGTCCCACTTGTCACTGCGCTGGGTGTTGGTTTGGCAACTTCGATTCGAGGCAGGAACCCGGTATTGGATGGCTTTGGCCTGATTGCCTTCGCATC
>Ga0316187_10000952_pt1 | contig 24150 bp, 17 predicted proteins | sample CroRivburrow1_MG_FD_204927 | JGI IMG/M metagenome (GOLD analysis project Ga0316187, IMG submission 204927) | Coastal sediment microbial communities from Maine, United States - Cross River worm burrow 1 | ecosystem: Environmental > Aquatic > Marine > Coastal > Sediment | place: USA: Maine...
CGATATCCGCGTCAGCCTGTTTCCGCTCCTGAGGGGTGACCTGCAGATCGTTTCACTCGAGTTTCACGGTGTCGACCTGCTGCTGGAAAAAGCACCCGGCGGTGCCAATAACTTCACCTTCAGCGAATCCAGCGATCCGGCCGGCATTCCCGCCATTGAGCATATGTCTCTTTATGACGTTGCCATTGCCTACGCTACGCCCGAAAGCCCGGTGAAACGCCTGCATGTCGAAGAGCTAACGGCAAGCAAGATCCCGGGCCGGCCGGTAATCATTGAGGCACAGACAAGAGTGAACACAGTGCCCGTAACCTTCACCTTGCGTGGTGAACCACAAGACACCGCGCATCTGGAGGGTCCCTGGCAATTCATCCTGTCTGGTGACGCCGATGACCTGTCATTGCACGTCGAGAGTGGCATTGTGGACCCGACCGACTGGAGCCAGGGAGACTATCAGCTCGCCATCAAAGGCCAGAGCCTGGATGTGCTCGAAACATTATCCGGAGCCACATTGCCCGACGCCGGTCCCTTTAAGTTGGCCGCGAAACTCCGCTTCAAGCTTGATGAGTATCTGGCAGTCAATGATCTCAGCGGACGTTTGGGAAACAGCGACATTCAAGGCAACCTTCACTGGGACTTTGGTACTTCCCGGTCTGCCGTCACGATCAGGCTTGCTTCGCAACAACTCGATGCCGGTGAATTAAGTATCGGTGATCCGCAGACACCCGGTACTGTTGATAGTGACATAGCGTACCTGGATCAACCAATCGATTTCGGTCAACTTGATGTGGATGAGCTTGATGTTGAGATCAACATTCAGAACCTCAATGGCCTGGAAAAACCCGTGCGGGATATCGTACTGACCTCGCAAGCCAATCAGCAGCAGCTCCAGCTCGAGGTCGTCAAGGCAACCGTAGACCACACACACGTTACCGCAAACATGGTACTTCCCTGGGGTAAACGCCTGACAACATCGTCACCGGAAGCTTTTAGCCTGAAGACACTGCTGCAACAGGCTGAACTGGACATCCATGCACAGGCACCGGACTCTCTATACCAGTACGCAACCAGCCTGATGGAACGCCCGCTGGACTTCACGCTCTCCGCTGTAAAGGCCACCGCCAGGCCAGACACTCCGCTGACAATCACCGCTGAGGCCGCGCTCAATGGCAAGCCTGTCGCGATGAGGCTGCAAGGTGAACCCCTTGCCGCACTGGTACAGCGCCCTACCGGGCCATGGCAAACACTTGCGCTCGAAATACGCGGTGATGACATCCACCTCGATGCAACCGGCAGTGTGGCGCGGCCATTCGAGACCACGGGTTTTGATATCAGCTACACGTTGAGCGGCGCCGATATCAATACCCTTTTACCGCTGCAGGGTGCCTGGTCACTCTCCGGACAATACGCTGATCATCCTAATCGAAACGCGTTCGATCAGCTGAAAGTCCGGCTGGGCAGGAGCGACATAGCTGGCCGAGTGCTTATCTACCAGGACGCTCAGCGACCCAGGCTGGTGGCAAACCTCAACGCCAGGCGGATCCTTCTGGATGAGATCCTCCCGGAAAGCAATGTGAAAACAGCAGCCGAGGCCGACTGGGACCAGCCGCTCAATATTAGTGGAATGGCCACATTCGACCTGGACGTCGATGCACGTATCCAGCAGCTTGATGGCCTGGCCAAGCCGATGCGGGACATCCGGCTGGACGCACACGCCGACGGACAGACGCTGACACTGGCACCGCTCCGGGGAACAGTCGACGGCATAGAGATCGACGCCCGCGTGCACTTGCCATGGGGTGAACGCCTGGTCACTCCGGGAGAAGACGGTATCAGCATCCCGCAGCTGATGCAGCAGGCCGATGTCGCATTAGCGGCACAGCCGCCAAATGGAAAGCTGCAGTTCCAGACCACTATAGCGGGACAAGCGGTCGATCTCGGACTGACCACTTTTGAAGCCAGCGCCCGGCCCGGCAAGGCATTACATATCAGCGCAAAGGCCTTGCTCGATGACAAATCTGTCCAGGCAAACCTTCGGGCTGAACCGCTTGCAGAGCTACTGCAACGACCCAGCGGACCGTGGCGGGACCTGAAGCTGGAAATGCGAGCAGATGATATTCGCTTCGAGGCAAGCGGCAGCGTTGCCCAACCGTTCGAGGCCAAAGGGTTTGATATCCGTTACGCGCTGCGTGGCGCAGAAATCGATACACTGCTGCCGTTATTCAACCTCATACTACCGCTGGAGGGGGCCTATTCACTGACTGGCCAGTTCGCCGACCTGCCCGACGGTTTTGTTTTCGACCAGTTGAAAATCCAGTCCGGTAGCAACGACATCAGCGGCAATATCAGGCTCTATGATGACAAGCCACGCCCGAGAGTGGTGGCCAAACTTGAATCAGATCAATTCTACCTTGGCAATTTATTGCCTGTCAGTAATACGGAAACGGCTGCCGATACAGCACATCTCGTGATACCCGACTACACTCTGCCCGTCGAGCGCATGCGGGAGATCGACGGCGAGCTTGAATTCAAGGGTCAACGCCTGCGAACCACCGCGGGCGACCTGGGCGACATCAGTTTCAAGGCCACACTTAAAGACGGTGTTTTCAGGATGGATCCTTTCAGTGTGCGCGGCTGGGCTGGCGCCTTTGTCGAGTCGCACGGGATGATCGATACCTCGCAGGAACCTCCGCTTATTAAATGGAACTGGATCGGCCGCCAACTCAACTACGGTGAATTGCTCGAAAAGGCCGGATTTGCGGAGACCGTGGAAGGTACAATCGATGTCACCCTGCGCCTGTCGGGCGAAGGCCGTACCCGACGTGAGTTCCTGGGCGATGCCGACGGGCAACTCATTATTGTCGGACAGGAGGGAAGATTCGGCAGCCGCCGGCTCGACCTGTGGGGATCGGCCCTGGTAACCACCATGTTATCCAGGGAATGGCACAGCGAAGACGTTACCGACCTTAACTGTGTGGTCGCCCGTATCGGTATCGAGGACGGTGTCGCCAGCAGCGATAAATTTATTATCGATACACAGCGGATCACCATTGCTGCAACCGGAACCCTGGATCTCGAGACTGAGACTCTGAATCTGATCGTTGCACCAAGGCCCAAGCGGGCAACCCTGGTCGCCCTGACCAGCCCGGTGCACGTCAGCGGCACGCTCGCCGCACCCGAGGTTGCGGTGACCGTATTGCCACGCAACCGCATGGCGGCCGCAGGAACCGGCATGCTGGCAGGCCTGATCAACCCGGGATACCTGATCTTCGCCTTCAGCCAGACGGGAGCGGGACAGGCCAATAGCTGCGAGACAGCGGTCGCTGAAACCATGGCGTTGAAAACGGGTACGCAGGATCAGACCGACGACATCCCCACCAAACCAGCCAGACGTTTTTCGCTGCTGCCAGGCTGCACCCAAACTGTTCGAACACAGCCAGACCAGTAAGCCGGCATCTCACGAAGCATCTGCATGACGGCCTGAGCGAACTGTTCAGTTATTGTGATCAGGTAGGATTAAAAGGAAAGACCAGGGGGGCAACCAGCGCTGTTACCAGGTAGGTCAGCAACAGCAAGGGTACACCCACCTTGACGAAGTCTATGAACTTGTAGCGGCCGGGATCCACCACCAGAGTAACCACCGGCGTCGATACCGGTGTCGAATAGGCAGCGGACGCGGCTACCAGGACAGCGACGGCGAATGGATAGGGTGAGACCCCAAGCGCGCCAGCAGTATAAATTGCGATGGGTGCCACGAGCACAGCGGATGCCGTGTTAGACAGCACGAGCCCAAGCGATGCAGTAAGAAAAAAGATCACCGTCAGCATCATGTAGGGACTGGCATCTCCCATCGCAGACAACAGCGCATCGACGATGAGTTGCGTCCCACCGGTTTTATTCAGCGCATCTGCAAGCGGCAGCATACCCGCAATCAGCACCAGGCTGCTCCAATGGATTGCGCGATAGGCATCCTCCATTGTCAGGCAACGCGTTAACACGGCGGCCAGCGCTGCCATCAGCACAGCTGTCACCAGCGGCACCACGTCAAAAACAGTAAGTAGAACCATAGTTACCAGGATGGTAAGCGCCATCGGCATGCGACGATAGGAAGGCACAATTTCAGCACACTCGGCGGGCATCTCCAGCACCACAAAGTCGTGAGTCAATGACTGCAGATGCTGAATCCGTGACCAGGGTCCCGTGACCAGTAAACTGTCAGAGGAATGCAGCGGCTCATCCTTGAAATCGGCAAGCGCCTCCTTACCGCGGCGCAGCCCCAGGACATGAACATCGTAATTGGAACGGAATTCTGCTTCACGTAATGTTTTTCCTATCAGGCTTGATTCGGGATGTATCAGTACACTGACACCGCCCATTTCCCAGAGCCAGCGCTGTCTGTCCCGCTCTGTTGCCGGCTGCCGCGTCAAAGACTCCTCGGCAAGTAAACGGTCATTGTCCTCAGTTTTACCGATAACCAGCAATACATCCCTCGCCTGCAGCTGACTCCCGGGCGCAGGCGCTGCAATGCGTTCTTCGCCACCGGAAACACGGCGCAGGATGCCGTGGATTCTGACACCGTACCGGCTTTCGAGCCGTGACTCGGCAATGGTAGCGCCCGCCAGAGAAGAATCGGCATTAATGCTGAGCCGGTCGATGTTTTCACCGATATCAAAGTCCTTCCAAAGTTCGAAGAGAGAGCGGCCACGCTGATCTGCAGTCTTTACCGTAACCTCGCCCGGAAGTAGCCGCCGGCCAATAAAAAGAACATAAACAATCGAAACCACCAGCACGACAATACCGACAGGTGCAAAGCTGAAGAATCCGAACCCGTCAAAACCAGACCCCTTGAGCTCTTCATGCACAACGATATTCGGCGTGGTTGCGATAAGCGTCAGCATGCCACTGATGAGCGCTGCGTAGGACATCGGCATCAACATGCGCGAGGCGTTGAGTTTTGTCTCGGCAGCGATGCGCAACACGATGGGAATAAAAATGGCGACAATGGCAGTCGAACTCATGACCGAGCCCAATATCCCCGCAGCAGCCATAATAAGGATCAACAGGCGCGTCTCATTACTGCCACCCTTCTTGAGGATCCAGTCACCGACAGCGCGTGCAACGCCGGTTCGATCCAGCATCTCACCAATGACAAGCAATGCGGCGACAACGATAACCACTGAGCTGCCGAACCCCGCGAGTGCCTCACCGGCCGTGAGAATACCGCTAAGCATCAGCGCCAACACCACCAGGAGTGCAACGATATCAAAACGCACACGGTTGCTGGCCATGAGCCCCCCTGCAACCGCGATCAGTGCAAACACAAAGGTTATTTCGCCACTCATAAGAAGGGGACCTCTGTTGTAAAGGAAACCATGTCTATTGGTTCATGGACGGCGGGAACTGCTCGAGCAATCTACCCACCGCCGTCCGAATGCGTAATTCCTGTTCTTCCGGATTCCTGGCCGGGTACGCCTTATCCTTTGCCGTGCCGCGCCAAAGGAACTGCTGATTTTCGGCAAGTACGAATACCAGGCTCAGCTCGCCCTGTACTTCTGCCGGCGCGTAAAAACTCACCAGGAAATCCGGCGTCTCGCCAGCCAGCCTGAATCCCCGTTGTGCAAGTTTCGCATCGACGGCATCCGTCACCAATGCCTGCACCTGGTCGTTATCCTGAACCGGCGGCATCCACGCGTAGGCATTGAGAGACGAAAACCCAGCTTCAGCGTCATAATCAAACGACACCTGCAACGTCTCGCAACGAGCGATGGAGACAAGGAAGTAGGAGTCCTGTTCGACCAGGCCGCAAAACCTGTCCTGCGTCGCAGCACAGCCGGTGATGAAAATGATCGACAGCAACACTACATATCTACCCATATTGCTTCCTTTATAATACGGTCAGTGCGACGCAGAGAGCGATAGACGATCAATATAAGTTTTACGCGGTCAGGCAGTCAGCTTAAAGACGTTTTACCCGCTTAATGCCCAGGATCGGCCAGAACCGGTCATTCCCCGGATTCTATGAAATGCCTTAATTCTAATTCGTTAACATGCTGGATGGAAACCGAGATGTTGGTTTGTGTGATCGCCAGTCTTTCATCTATACTAAACATTCCACTGCATTTCGGTAAGACAGGCAACCAGAGGTTTCCGCAACTCGTTACTTTCAGGACGACTGACGGAAATGACACAACAATACTGACCAGACCAGGAAGGCCAACGAGATGAACAAAAGTTTAATGATCGCCACCGTTGTCGTCGGAAGCATTGTGACGACGGCTTGTCAAACAACGGGCGGTGCACGCCCGGGCACCGCAATGAGCGTCCAGTACGGTGTGGTGCAGAGTGTCCAGGAAGTGCAAGCTGAAGCCAATACCGGCGGCGGCGCAGCGCTTGGCGGCCTCACCGGACTGGCGGTAGCGGCCGGCACCGGAGGTTCGCGCAACCAGCAGCTTGCCGGCGCTGCCGGCGGCGCTTTGCTCGGCGGGCTGATCGCCAATCAGCGCGCCAACAACCAGCGACTCATGCAGCACACGGTCAGATTGAACAGCGGCGCCAGCGTCGCCGTGGTCACCGACCACCATAACATCACCGTCGGTGACTGCGTCGCTGTCGAGCAGGGCCGGCATGCCAACATCCGCCGGGTGTCTTCGGTGATGTGCAACGATCTGGCTAACACCAGCCGGCCTGCCTACACTTCGACGCACCAGGCCAACGTCCGCGAAGCAGAGGAGTGCGAGCAAGCCAAACGCGAGGTTCTAAACGCCCAGACCGAGGAAGCCATCAGGCTGGCACACATGAGGATGCGTGCACTCTGTGAAAACTAAACCCGAACCCGGTTTTAGCAGTATGCGAAGGTTTAAGCGATTCAGCATGGCAGCTATCCTGTTTGAGTAGCTGGTAAAGCAACACTCTCGGCTATGAGCAGGGATCGACCGATAGCGCCTGGCGGGACACCCCGCCAGGACACACCTGCTGGATCAAAATAATGTACCCCATGCCGGCCTCATCGACGCTCAATCGTAGAATATAACGTTGCCACTACTTACGTCGTACATGGCGCCCACCAGCCCGATCTCACCCTTGTCGATCATCTCGCGTAACACAACACTCCTGTCACGTAACGTCTGCATGGTGATCAGCACATTCATGTCCGTGACGGCCTGGACGAACTCTGCGTTCTGTGAACTCCTGGGCGTGTAGTCTCCCTTCACCGCCTTTACGGCTGGATTGATATTGGCGAGTGTCGCTGTCAGCAAGCCGAGTTGTGCTGCATCACAGGCGCCTTTGACCGCACCGCACTCCGTGTGCCCCATGACCACGATCAGCTTCGCACCGGCGAGCCTGGTTGCGAATTCAAGACTGCCGAGGATGTCGTCGTTGACAAAGTTGCCCGCCACACGCGCCACGAACAGATCTCCGATCCCGCGGTCGAATACGATCGCCGGCGGAATACGCGAGTCGAGACAACTCACCACCGCGGCAAAGGGAAATTGGCCTTTGGAAGTCTGTTTGACCTGCGCGAGGTAATCTCGCTGGATTGATTTACCGCTGACAAAACGTTCGTTGCCTTGTTTGAGCATCTCCAGTGCCTTGGCCGGTGTTATAGCGGTCTGTGCCTCCCGGGTGAGTGCTGCGCCTGCTGAATCAGCGCGGACAACACCAGGAGCTATAAAGGTTGTCAATGCGGCGACCAGTGTAAATACGATTGATTTTGTAATATTTGGCAGCATGATTTTGCTCCTGTTGTTCAGTTGTCGTGACCAGGAAGAGTGAAACGGGAAGACCAGACCAGCGGCAGAGATATAACTCAGGGCATGATCGTATAAATCCCTTTACAGTCTTTATTAGACATCATAATTGATGCTCAACCGGCAGCATCATGATAAAGCCCGACATGAAGCGCTGCCCGAAGCTGGTCTCCGGCTCATTATGGTAGCGTACCTCCTTGCCGCCGATCTCGGTTACCCAGACAAGCTCTCCGCTGTCATCCAGCAGCACCCGGTAACTGTTCTGCGATTTAACACCTTCATCCATGTAGGCGATAACCTGCTCGGCCAGTTCAGGGCTTTCGACATACAAACCCGCCTCGGTGTTGATACTGGCCGAGCGCGGATCGAGATTGAAGCTGCCGATAAACACGGATTCGCGATCAAACACGACCGCCTTGGTATGCAGCGCCGCCTTCGATTCACCCGCTATGACCCGCTGTTTGATCGCTCCGGCATCGGGGCGCAGTTCATAGAGTTCCATACCATTTTCTATGAGTTGCTTGCGGCGCTTGGCGTGCCCGGCGTGGGCAGCCACCACGTCGTTGGAGGCCAGCGAATTAGTCAGCACCCGAACCCTGACACCCCGCTCGGTCAGTTTTTTCACCTCTTCAAAGGCTTTGTCCTGCGTGACAAAGTAAGCCGACTCTATAAGGATTTCACTCTGCAGCGTATTCACCTTTCTGAATAAACCCTGGATCATGACGCCTTCAGTGATACCTTCCTTGATAGCGGCAGGATCGTCCCAGACAATTCGGCCAGGTGCCCAGATAAACTGGTCACGTATGACAGCCAGCTCGGACTTGAGGTCTTCGACATCCTGGTCCAGTGGATACGGATAGTTCTCTTCTTCAATCCGTTCACTTAAAGTCTCCTGAAATATCCTGAGATCTGTCTGGGTGTAGGAACGCTTCACCAGCGCAGCGATCGGTACTGCCCAGTCGCCGTTCCAGAAATGATCAAACACGTTGGAGGTTTCACGCACCACCGGCCCCGCAGCAGCGATATCCAGGTCACGGAAATTGGCATCCGTGGCAACGCCAAAGTAGTGGTTGCCAATGTTACGCCCGCCAACAATGGTCACGGCATTATCCATGACCATCAGCTTGTTGTGCATGCGGTGATTGATGCGGTTCAGATCAAGTAGAAAATCGAACGCGCGTTTGTCACGGTTGGCGAAGGGATTGAAAATGCGGATATCGATGTTCGGATGCGCATCCATTGAAGCCACCTGCCCATCCCAACCCGCCAGGTTGATGTCATCGACCAGAATGCGAACACGTACTCCCCTGTCCGCGGCCTGCATCAGGCGCTCCGCCAGAATACGGCCGGTAGCGTCCGGCTCCCAGATATAGTACTGCACGTCCAGGCTCTTCTCGGCCAGTTCGGTAAGCGCGATGCGGGCCGTGAAGGCTTTACGCCCGTGACGAATAATGGCAAAACCCGACTGGTCCGGGTGCTGGACTGCCACTTCCTCAAAAAAGCGGCCCACGCTGGTTTCCAGGTAATCCGGAAACGCCGTACAGCAAAGTACGCGCGATGCGCGAATATTCACTAAAATGTAGCATACTGAATCGAAACCGGGGCGAATAAAACTCAACAACGGTGGCTGACACCGGAAAACCGATTGTCTTGATTATAGGTGCAGCCGCCAGGTTGTGCACGCCGCTGAAATGAACCTGATTAACGTTCAGTCCTGAGCAGCGATCACCCAGTCCAGCACTTGCTGTTCCAGGTAATCGTAGAACGGGTTATACCTGAGCCGCAGCAACCAGTCAGCCGGGATTTTAAGCAGTCCGCGCTCGCCCTGCACGGCCATCTCCCCCAGGAACAGGACATCGTCATTGCCGTCGGGGCGTTGTCCATACAGCGGGTCATCCGGTGGGAACGGCAGTGCCACGTGGGACAGGGAAATCACACCGCGCGGCCAGCTCAACGCCAGCGGCTCGGTGGTTGCAACCTCGGCCGAGAACGGAGGCTTGTGGCGGGCTATCACCGTGGCACTCTCCGGGTTCTCATTAGTCACCAGGGTAACCGCGAACGGCAATGTCTCATCGTCCATGACATGCGCCGTAAGCGGCCCCGGATCGGAGACCAGCAAGGTGGACTTCATGGCAAAGCGGTTGATGTCGAACAAAACCAGCTCATTACGATTGGGTGCCAGGTGTTTCAGCAAGCGGTCAACCACTGCACGGGTTGAGACAGTGGCATCCACAGTCGATTTCAGTACCAGGATCGGCGGCATCACCCTGTCTGAAGTGGACTCATCCCGGGCAGCGATACGTCCGAACACGGAACGCGTCAGGCGGTGAACCTGCTCAGCGGCATTGGTAGGAAAAGAGTTGTACTTGTAGGGATCAAATTCCGGCTGAACCTGCAACCAGGCAAAGTCACCCAGACCGGGCAGGACCGAAAAGCGGCGCTTCCACTGGGCCAGCACCGCCGCCGGGCTGATGGCAATAGCCGGTGAAACCAACACCAGGCTGGCCGGAATCGGCGCCACGCTGCCCTCTTCGGCATCCAGTGCAAAATTCAGCGCCAGCGGCGCCCCGGTTGAATAACCGATGATATGAATCGGCTTTTCCCCCACCCTTGTGCCGAGGTGTTCCATTCCCAGGCGTACCGCCGCGGCCATGTCCCGCCAGTGCACACGGGCAAGTCCGGAAGGCGCTGTGCCATGCCCGGGCAGACGCAGGCCCAGCACCTGGTATCCACGCTGGTTCAGCGTTTCACCAAGCGCCCGAAGGCTGTAAGGCGAGTCCGACATCCCGTGCAGCAACAGCACGCCGCCGGCCGGTTCATCGGCAGTCAATTCAAAACTGCGGTTCCAGTTCAGCTGTCTTAGCTGCGGATCCGCAGCACTGCCGGTACTGTAACGTTCCAGCGCGTGCTCCGGCCCCGTCGGCGTGAGCGCATAAACTTCGGAATCGAGTTGTTCGAACACCGCGTCTTCCAGCCGGAGGTAATCTTCAAAGCGTGCAACACCTTCTGCTTTGTCTGCAGTGAACTCTGCATCCAGCGGTTCCGTATGCCAGGGTTTCAGTACCGGGCCGTTGCAACCCTGTATATACAACAGTGTGATCACACTGAGTACAACACCCAGTACGGCAAAAGAAAGATAGCGGTTAACGCCCACGGGTAAGGACCGAGTAAACCACACCGTCGGGTGTCTGGATCTGGTAGACCAGTCGGCTCCGGGGTGTAGTGCTGTTCACCAGTCGCAGGAACAGATCGTCGAAAAACTCCGGCGTCTCCAGGCTGAAGTTATGGAAATTACGCGTACGGTTGACCGGTGTCACATCGACAAGCGTAATCAGATCATCGCCCGGCTCCATCATGTCCGCCACCCTGGCAGCCTCTTCAAGCTGATCCGGGCTGAGCGTGCTTTCACCCCGTCGTGGCCCACGATTGATAATACGGCTGACCAGCAGCGCGCGGTCATTGGAAGATACGTAAACCGTCAGGTTTCGTGTCAGTGCTGCGATCTCTTTCTTGAATTGCCGGTTGAATTCTTCCTCGCTGACATCGGGCGCTGTCAGCACCACGTCTTCGATTTCGGTCTGGACGTCAGCCAGGTCAGCCTCGCGGTAAAGCACGTGAAAAGCATCAGCGACAACCTGCCCTCCCATACTGTTGGCAATCAGCCATAGCTTGTCCGGCTGCACATCACGGATCACCAGCTCCAGCAATTGCGCGAGCTCGGCCCCGGATGCCTGCGATACCGCGCGCGCCCGACGGTATCCGGACAGCGACGAACCCTGGTCGCCCGGCCAGTCAAACACCAGTACCGGCGCATTGATATCCAGAACATGCCCCAGGAAAGCGGTCTTGCGCAAGGCCGACGGGTAACGTTCTCTGAAGCCATGCACGACAACCAGCAGCGCGCGAAGCGGGGAGTCTTCAACGCGCTCACGCAACTGTTCGACGAACGCCGGCTGCTCCAGCGGCCGGACATTCCCTAATTTAATTTCCCTGTTCTGAAACCAGGCCGTCGGATCGATGAGCATGCCGAGTCCCAGGCTGGGTTTGATCCCGGCATCAAAATTCCCGAATTTAAGTGATGCTTCGCGTTCCTGTCCGAAGCGTTCATCGAGTGAAGTCGCGTCGCTGCCGGGGATTCGGTTGGTCGCGTAGAAGAACCGGTACTCGCCCTGCTCCGCCAGCTGCGCCACCGTCATGCGCCGGAACTGGAATGCCTCGGCATGGCGGATCGCCACGTCGGTGGAGAGAAAATAGACCTTATAAAACCAGACGCCGGCGCCGATCAGAACCAGCGTGACCAGCGCCGAACCCCATAGCAGACGTCGTTTGAAACGGCTCCTGGCAGTTATTTCACCCATTGATCCAGCCTTCTATAACGCGTCAACACCGATCGGCTACAGGATCGGTAAATCGTAGTTGAGGATAACACGGATATCGTCAACGTCGCTTGCTCCAGCCACATCATTTTCCTGGTCGACAAAGGCAGCGCGTGCACGTAACCACAGACCCTTGAGGGCCTGTGACTGAATACGGTAATCAACCGTAATGTCGAACTCCCGCTGATCCGGCGAAGCATTCGACCCGGAATCCGGTGTACTTCCCTGCGCGTAGTTGATGAAGCTACTCAGGCCCGGCGCACCAATGCGCGTGAAGTCGTAGGATGCACCGACCAGCCAGGCGTCCTCGTCGGCGCGGTTGAAACTCTTGATCATGAGCGAGAGATAACCCGGGTAGCCACCGTAGGGATTGCGTATCCTTGCCCCGTCATCGGTCGAGCTGAACGCCAGCGTCAGGGTCGCATTCCGGTAGCTCGTGGCAATCTTGCCCCCATAGACAAAGGTATCGAAATCGCCACCGATTTCATCGCCGACACTGCGCTGGTCGGTATACTGGCCACCCAGACGCAACGCCCAGTCGTCGCGAAAACTCCACACAGCGTTGGCCTCGGTATAGAGGGTATTCATGAATTCCCAGGCATACTGGCTGGTCGCGCCAATATTGATGTCATCGGTGAAATCGTAACGCACGGCGCCCACACTCAGCGGTTCATCCCTGTCCTTGAAGCCAGCTGCTTCTGACATGCTGACAAAATCATCGCGATTACGCAGTTTCATCTGCCTGACATGTGAGAACAGGAAGGTCGACTTACCTAAAGCTCTGTTAACCAGGGAATAGGCCTCGAACGTATTCGGCACCATGCGGCCGTCGTTCCTGTTGAGGTAGGGCAGATTGAACGACTGCCGGTAGAGCTTCGCCGAAATATTCTCACTAAATTTCAGTTCGACATTGGCCTTGCCCAGCACGGTGAAACCTTGCTGCCCTTCCTTTAAAAGCAGTGTGCCGTCCTTATCGCCCGGGCCATAGGCTCGTTGCGTGGTGTACATCTCCGCGTTGAACCTGACGCGGTCACGCCAGAAGCCCGAACTGTAGGCCAGCCAGCCGCCGTAGGCGAGCGCCTCACTGTCATTTGCGTTTTCCCGGTCACGGTCGAAATAGTATACGCGCGGATGCAACCGCAACTGCGTATCGCGCCAGAACGGTACCGCCTTCTCAAGACGCTTTTTCATACGAGGAAACACTGACGGCATGGGTATTTCCACCGGGACTTCCTCCATGGGGGCGCGTTCATCCTCGACGGAGGCTGGTGCGGGCTGCTCATCGGCAAGGTACTCAGGCGCTGCAGCGCGGGTAGCAGGCGCAAGTGCAACCACGATAAGCGACATCGCCAGGACGTATACCCCGGACTTTCTGTAAAACAATTTGTGCAGCGCTGGAATCGCCTCCTACCTCCGGAATCCTGTAGTGTCAGTCATCAATAGTTACTGCAGCGCCTTCTGACGATCGGTTGCCACAAACTCCCAATAGCGGACATCATTGCGCATTTTCGGTTGCAGGCCGGAACGCTGCGCGGCACGCTCACCGGTGCTGAGCAACGCTACCAGATCAGCCGTCACCAGCGGATGAAAATAGAAATATTCGTGACCTGTGAGCTGGTAGCGGCCGATCGACATGTATCTATCTCGCGCTTGAGTTCCTCGCCTGTGACGGTGCGCCCGGAGAGCACCGGCCGCCTGACCCTTGGGTTATTCAGACAGTAAAGCACGATGTCGTCCGCGCTCAAGGTTCCGTGACCGGGGCGCAAAGCTTTTGCGGTGTCAGCAATCGGCAAGGCTCCCATCTTCTGTGCGATGCGACTGACCCACGCAACCGTTGTCTCGCTAACCGCGCAAAACGCTACCCCCAGAAACCGGCAACCCGGTCGATGGTCCAGAAGGCCGCAACACCTCCGATGGCATAGGTCGCGGGCATCTGTGCCCAGCCCATCGGCCGCTCAGCCACACGCAGCCACAACCCACGCAGGGTGATCACCGCGGCAACAAACAGCAGCTGGCCAACTTCTACCCCAATATTGAAGAACAGTAATGCCAACGGAATGGCATGCGACGGCAAGCCAACCTCGCTCAAGGCACCGGCAAAGCCGAGTCCGTGCAGCAGTCCAAAGACAAACGCAACCAACCATGGACGGCGCTCGGCGAGCCCCGGTCGTCCCTGCCGCGTGCGTACGATCTCCGTGGCCAGGAACAGTATACTGAGCGCGATCAGCGCCTCCACCGGCTGCTGAGGAATCTGGACGTAGCCCAGAACAGCCGCACCGAGCGTGAGACTGTGGGCGACAGTGAAAGCCGTGATGGTCGCAACCAGCGCTCTCCACCCGCGGACGATCAGCAGCAGCGCCAACACGAACAACAGGTGATCAATCCCCGCCAGGATGTGCTCCACGCCCAGGGACAAGTAGGCCGTCGCGATCTGCCGCGTAGTCTCCGCATCGGGAACCGGGAATGACGGATCGCGGGGCGTGAGTCGCGCCGTCTGGCTGCTCTCATCGCCGCGTTCGATCCGCACCAGCACGTCGGTAAGCGTATGTTCCAGACCCCTGATGGAGATGACGCCCCCACTGATATCTCCGTTGCAGGTCAGGGTCCCGCGCTGGATCATGGCACCACCCAGGGTTTGGGACGCTGCCGGAGTCGTCTGCGAACACTGATCAGGAAATCGCGGTTCGAGTTTGAGCCGCGCCCCGCCCCGCATCGGGACCTTCCAGAGTATTGAGAAGCTATCGGGCGCGATCTCCCGAAGCTCCAGATAGCCAGGCCTTACCTCATGGGCGAGGACCTGGCTCGACATCCATAGAACCACCAACCCCAACCGCGCCAGGACGTGCAATCTCATCGTGTACCCGTGGCGAGTTCGGAAATCTGCGCAGGCTCGGGCTGTTCCACGCGGATTTCGTAGCGACTCTTGAGTTCCCTGAACATTGCTTCGTTCGCGGCACGCTGCCGCTTCGCCAGCAGCTCCGAGCGCACCCGGTCACGGATCTCCGCCAGGGCCGGAACGCGCGGCACGGTGCGTTCATGGACGTAGACCAGGTGTATGCCGTAGGCGGATTCAATCGGCCCTTGCCACTGTTTGACGGGCAAGTCAGCCAAGCTATCGGCGAAGGCCTGCCCAAGCAGGCGAGCGACATCGCGTTCACTGTGATCTTCAAAGCGATACCCTAGCGCGAAGCTATCGCTGACCAGAACGGGGTCGGCGTCTTTTCCTTGAATGCCAAGATCATCCAGCAGCAGTTGTGCAGCGGGTAATGCCTGATCACCACGTTGGTCGACACTGAGATACACATGCATGAAGCTGAAACGACCGGACTCCTGAAAACGCTCCGGATTCTCTTTGAGAAACACCTGGAGGTCCGCTTCGGTGGGCTCGCTTCGTGGTGCGAGGTCTTCAATCAGGAACTCCATCTTCTGCGCCATGCGCCGCCGCACAATGGTGTCGTCTCTTTCAAGACCGAGCGCGCGGGCCTCGCGATATAACACTTCTTCGCGAATACGGCTCTGGATGAGACCCTCCAACTCGGCGGACGTGGGCGGACGCTGCCAGCGTCGCGACCACAGTGCGGTCATGCGCTGGATATCATCGGCGCTTACGACGATGCTATCGGAACGAGCGGCGGTGGAGTCGCCGACCTGGTAGAACACAACGAACAGTCCCGCCCCGATCAGCAGGAAATGTAATAGTGGTTCCTTTAACCAGCGCAACAACGGCGAACTCGCAAGGCCCAGGTCGGATGCCATCGGGACCGATCAGGGCGTATACCAGACCGGCGAGGTGTAGGCCCGGTCCTGGATCGTCGCCGGTACGTTATCGGGGCGCTTTATCCCGAAGAACGCCGCATCATAGGTGGTCCAGCGCGGCGTCGGGATCTCCAACACCCGTACGTAGTAGAAGGCGGGCTCGGCCGGGTCGAAATCCGGATCGGTCCAGTGGGCAACCAGCATGTTGTCTCCGATGGTGTTGGTATAGGTGGCCTTTTCCATATCTACCGTGCTGCCGACCGGCTCCCGGGCGCGTCCGTCAGCGCCGATTTTCCGTCCATCGGAGACGGCTACGTCATGAATGCGCTCGTGGGTCTTGCCGTCGGCATCGAGCCAGCCCTTGATGATCTGGATCCGGTCGAGATTGGCGCCATCGGGGTCGCGCAGGGCCCGAACCATGAAACTGGGCGCCTTGCCGTCCGGGGCCTTGAACAAATCGCCGCCCATGGGTACGCCGCGCCGGTAGCCCTGGGCCGCGAAATCGGCCCGCACGACGTCGTTCGGCTGGAAATCCCAGCCGGCGAACACGCGGACGCGGATGCGCGTGCCGGTCGTCCCGTAGACCTCCTTGCGCTTCATCGCATCGAAGATGTCTCCGCGCGTGTTCTCCCGTGCCCAGACTGCGGTGAGGCCGGAGGCCGACTCCTGCGAGGTGTAGATACGCAACGCCTCGTCGTCGGCCGGGATCACCTCATCGTAAAAGCGGTCCGGCGACGGCTCGGTATTGCGATACTTGCCGAAATAGTTCTCCTCGCGCGTGGTGGAAAGCGCCGTGTGGGTATCGGAGGCGGCGTTCATCCCGAACTTGAAGGGATTGACGCCGATCTTCTGGCCGAGCTCCAGACCCAGTTTCAGGGCCGAACGCCCGTACTCGTGCTGCAGCATCTCCTTCTGCTTCGGCACGTTCCCCGCGATGTTGCTAACATCCCAGATTTCGAAGTCGGCGAACTCGTCCTCGGGCGAGAGCAGCGGATGGGTCTCCTCGGTACCCTTCATCTGCGACATCTCGTGCAGCGGCTCCCAGCGCGTGCGCCGTTCGGCGTAGTCGCGCGTTATCTCCTGCCCAGTGAAGGTCGTCCTCGCGAACATCAGGCCGTTGCTCAGATTGCCGTTGTGCGCAATGGCGATGGCCTGCCCGCCGGTCTTTTGCTCATAGGCAGCCAGATACTGCCAGAGGTCCTCGGGGTCGAGGCTATCGAACATGCTGTAGGGGAGCGTCTGGCCGGTCTTCTCCGCGCCGTCACGCTGGATGACCACCCGGTGGAGATTGTCGCCGGCCGGCGAGGAGCTCCATTCGAAGCCCGTCATCGCGGTGAACCGGCCGGGCTCGTTGTAGGTTTCCGCCTTCTCGACGAAATCCACCCAGATGCTGCGCGTCGCGTGTTGCGCGCCGAGCGGGTTCTCGCCACCCACAGTGTCCCGGATTATCGTCTCAAAGGCCTCCATGCGCCCCTCGGGACCGGCATTGAACAGGTCGTAGATCTTTCGGCCCCAGGGGTCCGAGAGCAGCGCCGGATCGGATTCGCGGATCATCGGGGCCAGCCCGATGAGCTCTGCGTGATCGGTGATCACGAGAAAGTCGAGTGGGCGGACCAACTGCACCGGCTGACCGGTATTGGAGAGCACCTCCTCACCACGGGCAAAGCGATAGGCGGCATCGACGTCGAGGATCGTTCCGACAAGTCCGGCGTCGAACGACAGGTTGGTGTGGAAATGGGTGTCGCCAAACAGCACCTGATCCGGATAATTTCTGCCAGCGTAGGGTGAATAAACCCTCTCCTCTTTAAAGTCCTCCACGTTGACCTGGTGATCGTAGGCAGATGCGAAAGCTGCAGCGCAGCTCATACCCGCCACAAGTGTCACCAGCGCCTTTGCCAGTCTGCTTCTCGGTCTCATGGTGCTATCCTCCAAAGTTTCGGTGACAAAATCGGTTCTGGCCATGGTACCAGGCCATTTTCAGCACGGCGGTGACAGCGTGGCGCCGCATTAAAATTTCCAGTTCATGCTCAGCGCCAGGAAATAGATGTCGTCGTTCTTGAGGTCGCTCTTCAAGTCGCCGCGCAGGGGTCCACCCTGCTGATCAACCGGTGCGCTCCCGGCATTCATGTATTCAAAGGCAACGCCCAGGGTGACGTCCTTGCGCCAGTCATAGAGCGCGCCGACGGCATAGCGATACTGCCTGTCAAGCGCCAGGGCGATGGTGCGGTCGGAATTGGACACCGGCGAGCTGTCATACGCAACACCGGCAGACACCGACCACTGGGGATCGAGGCGATAACGGGCGCCGAAGGCAGCATGCCAGGTATCCTGGAAATTGGCATTCACCGTGGTGCTCTTCGAGACCGTGGAGTCGAGCGATACACCCACCTGGCCAAACTCCGACCAGTTCTGCCAGCCGAGATTGCCCATTATGGCGAGATCGCTGGTCAGTTCGTGATAGGCGCCGAGCATGACCTGCTCCGGCAACGTCCACTTCAGCTTGGTCGTTCCACCCGCGATGCCGCTGATCCGCAGGGCCGCATTCAGCGCCGGGCCGGCGCCATTGATTTTATTGTCGTCCTTAAAATCGAAGTCGACCTTGGAGATGTAAGTCAGGCCCACACGTGTATCTTTGCGCGGTTCGATCAGCAGGCCGACGTTGGCACCCACATCGTTGTCGGTATCGCTGAATTTGAAACGGCCATCCGCGCCGCCGTCGAGCAGATTGTTCACCGCCGATTTGTAGTCCAGCTCGCCATGCACAATAGCAAGCCCGGCGCCAACCGACAGCCAGTCGTTGACTCGATAGCCAATCGAGCCGTTGACAAACAGGGTGGTGAAGTCCTCACTCTGAATATAGTAGCGCCCCGCCCAGTCGTTATCGTAATCCACGCCCAAACCCAGATAAGAACCCGACGAAAATCCCAGCTTGAGATCCGGTGAGAGGCTGTGCACGTAGAACAGGCCACCCGAGGGCACAAAGCCACCGGCATTGCCGCCATTACCACCACCGAATGTCGCCACGTCGACGTCCGACTTGATGTCCGTGTAGATCGGCTGCACGCCCACCATGAGCTGTGATCCCTGCAGCCGGGTCATGCCCGCCGGGTTGGCAAAGGCGGTCGCGGCGTCCTGCGCGCGCGATACCATGCCGGCGCTGGCGGTACCCACGTCGGGCGTACCCTGTTCGTACAGCCAGAGACCGGCACTATGTGCTGGGACGTTGCATATCCCGAGGGCCAGTGCGGCACAGCTGCCAGTGAACCGGTTTTTCATCGCTAATCACCTCTTCAATCAGACCTGTCAGCCAGAGCACCCGACCTTGCGGGCACCAAGGCGACGTTGGATGTTACAGACTACTCAGTAGAGCCTGCTTTTTGGCCTTGTACTCCGCCGGCGTGATGTAGCCCCCGGCCGCCAGCTTGTTCAGCTCATTGAGCTTCTGCTCGAGCGTCGTGGTCGCCGTGTGGTGGGCTGGAGCGGCAGGTGCCGACGCAACTGCCGACGCACCCTGCATCTCTCCAGCACTGTACGCCGCCGCTTCGCGGCGCATGTGCATCCGGGTCAGCATATGACCGGCAAGCAGACCACCGGCTGCCCAGACACCAGCGTTGTCATGCGCCGCAGCCGTGGGTGTGTAAGTCGTCATGGACATGGCAACGGTAAACACGGCGGCAGGCAACACTTGCAACCCGAAGCTACAACGTTGGATCGTCTTCATAACATTTTCCTCCTGCTGAATCGGATAACCGTTTATTGGCAGCGCCGCAAGCTGAATTGCTGCATCAGATCGCCAACGCTGGCGACCGCGCTGAACTGGTTCTGCTGCATATCAACCGGTACCATGTGCATGCTGTAAATCTCGTAAGCGTTACCTGCCTTGAGTTCGTGCTGAATATCCTGAAAATCAGACGGCATGCTCATCATTTCGAAGCTCACCACATCGCCCTCGAGGCGCCAGAAACCGACCGCTTCCGCCTTGCCGCGCCGACCATATTCGAAGGTACTGTTGGCGTTGACAATCAGGTGTTCGGCATTCTCGCCGCCGCAGGTTCCCTGTGTATTGAACTCCCACTTCCCTGTCAGGTACCCCGTATCCAGCACCGCAGCCGTGGTACTGGACAGGAAACCTGTCATGACCAGCGTTAACGGAATGACCAGCCAGTTTGTTGGTAACATGTGTATCCTCCTGATTACAATTGCAAACAAGACGCTTATTTATCGAGGCGTATATCCACACCCTCTACACCCACGGCCAGGGCAATACCTTTCGATGACGGTGATTTAAGCCGGAGCTTGACGCCTTTGTCATTCTCTAACCAGAAATCGCCCTTGCCCGCATCGGCCACGGTAAAACCAACCTCGGCCTCCGCATAGACTCCCGAAAAATCCGCGAGATCGTTAAGGTTCCAGACATCACCGTCAAGCTTGACCTTGTGCGCACCAAAGCCGCCGAGTTTGACGCCGCCCATCTTGAACTTGTGCGACTGACCCTGAAACTCCAGCGTCCCGCCCCCGATGTCGCCGCCGACCATCCACATGATCTGGTATTCGTCGATGCGAATGGTTCCGGACGCTGTCTTTTGCGCATCCGTGGTGGCACTGGTTGAACTCTTGTGCGTGCCTGCGCAGCCAACCAGGCCCAGCAGAACAACGGGCAGCATCAATTCAACAATTTTTCTGGAAATCGGTTTCATAATAAGTACTCCATTGCACTTCGCCTATTTACTACAACATTATTTAAAACCAGACTTGTACTGTCTGGCACCCGTATCCGTGGCGGCTGTACCGGGGCAGCCCTCGACGAGATGGCCGTGATGCCGCCACTTCGACATTCCTAGTTCGTTACCGGCTTGCTCAAGAACTCTTCAAACACCCGGTCGAGATTGAACGACGCCGGTTTCTGACTCGGCGGGTAATCCTTCAGTGTGGCGAGGAAGCCGCCGACGAGCGGCTGCGTCGGCACAATCAGAAACGCGCGGCGGGCCCACCAGTCCTCGTAGGTGTTCGATTCGGTGTCCGCTTTCTCGAACGGGTCCATTCGGAGGTCAAACAGTTTCGGGGCGCGCAGATCGACCCAGGGCTCCCGCCAGACCGCCTGCCCTTCGGCAAGCTGTTCCATGAAGACCGCTTTCCATCGCTTGAAGCGGAGCGAAGTAAGTTGGGCGGAACTGTTGAAATACAAAAACATGTCACGCGGTCCCTCCGGCTCCTGGCCGGTCAGGTGCGGCAGGAAATTCATCCCGTCGATGTAACGCTTGAAGTTTCGGCCGTCGGCCTTGTAGCCCTTTTTCACTTTTTCGACGATGTTCGGCTCGCCCGCCGCGGCCATCAGCGTCGGGACCCAGTCGATTGCGGCCATGATCTCGTTGGAGACGCTGCCAGCGGGGATATTGCCGGGCCAGCGGACCAGCATCGGCACGCGGTAAGCCCCCTCCCAGTTGGTCGTCTTCTCGCTGCGGAACCACGTCACGCCCGCGTCGGGCCATGTGGAGGCGTGCACGCCGTTGTCGCCGGTGTAGAGCACGATCGTGTTGTCGGCGATCTGCAACTCGTCGAGCTTGTCGAGCAGAACGCCCACGTCGTTGTCGTGCTGCAACATGCCGTCGGCGTACTTGTTCAGTCCCGACTTGCCTTTCCAGTCGTCCGGCAAGTGAGTGAAAAAGTGCATTCTCGATGGGGAGTACCAGATGAAGAAGGGTTCGTCCGCCTCGACCGCCCGGTCCATGAAGTCCATCGCGCGTGCGCGGAACTTCTGGTCGATCGTCTTCATACGTTCGATGGTTAGCGGCCCGGTGTCTACGCACGTCTGTTTACCGATTTTGCCGAACCGTGGCTCGACCGTTTCATCGTCGACGTCAGTGGCCTTGCAGTCGAGCACACCCCGCGGGCCAAACTCGGCGGCGAAAGACATGTCCTTGGGATAGTCCGGGTTCTCCGGCTCCTCTTCCGCGTTGAGATGATAGAGATTTCCGAAGAACTCGTCGAAGCCGTGGACGGTCGGCAGGAACTGATTGCGATCGCCCAGGTGATTCTTGCCGAATTGACCGGTGCGGTAGCCGAGCGGTTTGAGCAACTGGGCCAGCGTCGGGTCTTGGTCCTGGATGCCGATCGGGGCCCCGGGAAGCCCGACATTGGTGAGGCCCGTGCGGATGCCGTACTGTCCCGTAATGAACGACGCGCGGCCGGCCGTGCAGCTCTGCTCCGCATAGTAGTCGGTCATGAGCACGCCCTCCTTGGCGATGCGGTCGATGTTCGGCGTCTTGTATCCCATCATCCCGTGGCTGTAGACGCTGATGTTGGGAATACCGAGGTCGTCGCCCATGATGACCAGGATGTTGGGCTTCTTTTGTGCCATCGCGGTATCCGCCATCAACACGGCTGTGAACATCGCGATCAGCGTTGCGAATCTTTTGAATAATCTCATGCCTCTCCTCGTTTGATCTTGGATTGGATGCCTATCCTGTGCTTCAGGGTCGCTGCACCGGCCCCACAAGGGGGGTCTTGACCGGTTCGGCGATGCCATAGAAGACCGTCATTCCCGAGCCTCCGCCCCAGGTCGAGGTGGCGCGGTCCGGATCATCGGCAATCGCCGCTTCCACGTTGTTCCAGTTGTTCGCGGACCAGACATTGCCGGCCGGATCGATCTGCACGTCGGTGTTGATCTGCACACCGCCGCTCGTAAACACATGGATGACGTCGCCGGCCTTGGTGCCTTCGGGGTGCCCGGTCGTATCATGACCCGCCATGAGCACGACGTTCTTCGCCCAGAAACCAGCGACCCAGACATCGTCATTGCCGTCGATGTTGATGCCCCAGGGCACATTGATCTCGTCCTCGAAGCCCTTCGGCTCCGGCTGCGTGCCGTCAGCCAGGATCAAGTTGACCACGCCGGTGGTCTTGCCGTCGACAAGGGTCTTCTGCAGGTGCTCGACTGCGAGCTTGAACTGCAGCAAGATCGGCGTGCCATCAGGGATTTTCGGCGGCGGGAAGTCCAGCGAGAAGTTGCTCGCGGTCCACAGGTTGCCCTTGGAGTCCAGGGCAATGCCGCGAACGGCGATCCCGGCGCGGTAGGTTTCCGCCTTGGAGGGATCATCGGCTGGAAACCGCACGACCGTGTCCGACTGGGCGTTGCTGACCCAGACGCGGTTCTGCGCATCGATCGCGACGCCGAAAGGAGACTTCATGCCCTCGACATTGACGATGCGGCCGTCCTTCAGCTCTCCTTTCGGGAAATAAACCAACTGGTTCTTGGTGGCATCGGCGATCCAGATGTCACCATTGTTGGCGACACCGACGCCCTGTAGCCCGCCGAGTTTACCATCGACAGGGATGTCGCCTTCCTTGCCGACGGGATTGCCTTCGAAATCCAGTGCGAGAATTTTACCATTGAAGCTCGTGGTCCAAACCTTGTCCAGGCCGACCGCCGTGCCCCAGCCGATGCCGTCCGTGCCCATACCATCGTAGCCGGTGATCGGCGGCGACAAGATGGTTCCGTCGGGCGTGACTTTGATCACGCCGCCGCCGATGCTGCGGATCGTGCCGGACTGAGAACCCGGCATCCAGTTCTGGCCGCTCCAGAGGTTGCCGTCCGCATCGAACATGAACTTGCCATTGGCGAACATCCCTCCGCCCGCGAAATTGAGGCTGAGCGCGAAGTCATTCGGAACGAGGGCGAGGTAGGGCACGAAGGGCGCGCTGCGCCGGGAGCCGTCCTTGGGTTGCGGATAGGCCTGGTCGAACAACGCGTAGAGTCCCTTGGGGTCAGCCCAGGAGGTACGCGCGATGCCGGCCATCGCTTCCAGGGTGTTTGTTGGCGTCGCTCCGCCGATCGGGGTGGATGCCTTCAAGAAGCGTGCGCGCCAGGCATCGTCGGCCACGGTGGCAAACGCGGTGATCATAGAGCCGAGCGTGTTCAACTTCGCCAGTGTCGTGGTCTGGGTGCTGTTGAGCGGATCGAGCAGCACCTTGCCCCAGGTGCCGGTCACGGGGTCCACCAGGTTTGGCGCATTGCCAGCGGCGATGCGCAAGCCCAGCTCATTGCCGCTGATGCTTGTGCCGTTGATGAAACGGGCGCTGGTGAACGCCGAGGCGACGGTGGTCAGCTCGTTGACGACCACCTTGTCCGGCGGCTCTGTGCCGAGTACCGACATCAGCGCCAGCGCGTCACGGGCGCCGCCACGTGTGGTCAGGTAGTAAACGCCACCCTTCGCTAACAGCGGAAAATCGTGCAGCGTGAAGTCACCCTTGTCGCCGGTTGAAACCTCGGCCAC
>Ga0316187_10000953_pt1 | contig 24138 bp, 19 predicted proteins | sample CroRivburrow1_MG_FD_204927 | JGI IMG/M metagenome (GOLD analysis project Ga0316187, IMG submission 204927) | Coastal sediment microbial communities from Maine, United States - Cross River worm burrow 1 | ecosystem: Environmental > Aquatic > Marine > Coastal > Sediment | place: USA: Maine...
AAGAGCGTGAGAATCGATAGGCCGAGCAGTTTTCGCATTTTTTGGCTCCTTTGAGGTTTGCTGCAACCACCGTATGGGCCCCATGGCAAAGGCTGCCTCCCGGCAACGTAAAGCCTCGGATAAATCGAACGGCCGGCATATACGTTGGAACCGCCGCAGCTTCCCAGCCCGCCATATTTGCGGGGTCTAGAGTTCCGCCAATGTCATGGCCTGTCACCTATGAGCGCAGAGTGCGCTACGCCGACGTCGACTCCCAGGGCATCGTCTTCAACGGCAACTACCTGACCTACTACGACGACGCCATCACAGACCTGTTCCTGGCTGCGGGCATACCGGCGGACGTGACGCACGCCGCCGGTTACGACGTGGTGACCGCCCACGCCTCGATCGACTTCAGGGCAACGGCCACTCTGTTCGAGACGCTCGAAGTCGGAGTCCGAATCGGGCGAATCGGCAACACATCAGTCACATTCGAGATCCAGTCCCGGGTCGGTGACCGCGTGACCACCGAAGCCACAATCATCTACGTCACCGTTGATGCCGAGACATTCCGCCCCACCCCCGTGCCTGATGACTTCGTGGCAGCAATGCAAGCCGTCCACGACAATCCGATACCGCGGTGAGCCACACACCAATACCGGCCGCGCGATTCGTGGGCCGCAATTCGTCCTAGCCTCTTGGGGTGACCACCGACGCCGTCCTCGAACAATCGCTCCAGTCCGAACGCAAGGTGCTCGGTCGAGGACTGCAGTTGATCAGGCGGCAGCTTGGCCGGGCACCGCGTCAGTTCACGCTTGGATTTGCCGGCACTGCGCTCTATGCCGTGATGACGATCGCTTCGGCGTTCGTGATCGGCTACGCCACCGACGAGGTGCTGATCCCCTCGATCGAGGCCGGCAAGGTGGCCACAGCGAGCCTGGTGGGGGCCGGCCTGCTCATCATCGGCGTGAGCGCCGCCCGCGGCCTCGGCATCGCATTGCGCCGCTACGGGGCCTACGCCGCCCAGTATCGACTCCAGCAGCGGGACCGCACCGACGTCACAGACCGCTACCTCGAACTGCCGATCGAGTGGCACCGCCGGTACCCCACCGGCCAGTTGCTCTCGAACGTCAACGCCGACGTCGAGGCCGCCTCACAAATAGCAGCGCCACTGCCGATGGCTTTCGGCGTTGTCGTAATGCTGGCCATCACCGTGGTCGTGCTGATCTTCACCGACACCTACCTGGCCATCGTCGGCTTCGCCATCACCCCTGCGATCGCCTTCACAAACATTGCGTACCAGCGCCGCATGCGCATCGCCGCCGCCAGCGCCCAGAGGCTGCGCGCCGAGGTCACCGAGATTGCCCACGAGTCGTTTGACGCCGCCCTCGTAGTCAAGGCGATGGGACGCGAGGACGCCGAAGTCGGCCGCTTCGGAGCCCGCTCCGAAGACCTGCGTGACCGGATGGTCGACGTCGGCCGGCTGCGGGCCGCGTTCGACCCGATGATGGAGGCCCTGCCAACGATCGGCGTGCTAGCGGTAGTCCTCGTCGGGGCGTGGCGGGTCGACCAGGGCCTAATGACCGAAGGCACCCTGGTTACGTTTGCCTACCTGTTCCGCTTGATCGCCCTGCCGATGCGGGTGTTCGCCTGGTTGCTGGGTCAGTTGCCCATGGCCATCGTCGGCTGGGATCGCATCGAGACGGTCCTCGACGAAACCGGTGCAGTGGAGTACGGGAACGCCGCCTTGACAGACTCCGGTGGCGCCACCGCCGAGGCCGCCACCGTCGGGTATCTCTATCCGGAGACGGAGACATCTGACCTCGGCGACGCCGCCACCACCACCATCGGCGCCACGAACGGCGAGCGGCGCGGCATCGAGTCGGTCACGCTCGACGTGCCACCCGGCAAGACCGTCGCTCTTGTCGGCCCCACCGGTTCCGGCAAGACCACTGTGGCCCACCTCCTCGTGAGATTGTTCGACCCCGACGATGGCGTGATCCGCCTCGACGGGAAGGGCCTCGTCGACCTGGAACGCAACGAGATCGCCGCCGCCGCCGCCCTGGTCTTCCAGGAGGCTTTCCTATTCGACGACACGATCGCCGCCAACATCACCCTCGATGCCCCCTATTCCGAGGCGGAGGTGCGCGCCGCCGCTGAGCTGGCCCAAGCCCACGAGTTCATTGCGGAGCTCCCCGACGGGTACGAAACGCTGGTAGGAGAACGGGGCGCCAGCCTCTCTGGCGGGCAGCGGCAGCGGATCGCACTAGCACGAGCCATCGTCGGCAAGCCTCGGCTCCTTGTGCTGGACGATGCCACGTCGGCCGTGGATCCTGCGGTTGAAACAACCATCCTCGAAGGGTTGGCCTCTCTCGATACAACCGTCGTGATCGTGGCCTACCGCCGCTCGTCGATCGTGCTGGCCGACGAAGTGATCTTCATCGAGGACGGCCGCATCACCGGTCGGGGCACTCACGACCGTCTGTACACGACGTTGGAGCCGTACCGGTCGCTCATCGACGCCTACGACACGGATGGCGCCCGATGAGCTCGACCATGACCCGCAACACGATCGAGGAGGAGGTCGCCGCTCGGACCGGTGCAATGCGAACGATCCGACGTGGCCTGGCGCTTTCACCGGAGCTGCGCCGCGGCCTGCCCGGAACGATCGCGCTCGCCCTCGTCGCCACGGCCGGCAAGGTGATCATCCCCATCGTCATTCAGCAGGTGCTCGACTTCGGCATCACCGAAGACGGAGTCGACATGTCGTTCGTGATGCGGATGATCTGGATCGCCCTGGGAGCCGTGGCCTTCACCGCGGCGGCAACCGGCTGGATGCACCTCCGGCTGGCCAAGGTATCGGAGACTGCGCTGTCCGGCCTCAGAGTCCGGGCGTTCCGCCACATCCACGATCTGTCCATGTTGCATCAGGCATCAGAGCAACGCGGGGCGCTGGTGGCCAGGGTCACCTCGGACGTCGACCAGATCAGCCGATTCATGCAATGGGCCGGCCTGATGATCATCGTCAACGCCGGGCAGGCAATTCTGGCAATCCTGGTGATGCTGGTGTACTCCCTGCCGCTGGCGCTCACGGTCATCGCGGCAATCCCACTCATCGTGCTGGCGGTGCGCTGGTTCCAGACCCGTCTCGAGAAGGCCTACCTGATCGTTCGCGAGAAGGTCGGCCGCATGCTGGCCACCCTGGCCGAGGTCGTCGTCGGCGCTCCGGTCATTCGGGCCTACGGGATCGAGGAGCGAGTACGCGGCAAGCTCGGTACGGCAATCGAGGAGCACCGGGCATCGGCCGTCAAGGCCGGCGGCCTGTCATCAGCTTTCTCAGGTGTTGGCGAGGTGCTCTCCTCTCTGACGATCGCAGGCGTCCTGGTCGTCGGAACCATCCTCGCGGTCAACGGCTCCGAAACAGTTGGCACGGTGGTCGCATTCCTGTTCCTGGTGCAGCTGTTCATCCAGCCCATCCAGACATTTGGCGAGGCGGTCAACGAAGCGCAGACGGCAGTGGCCGGATGGCGCCGGGTGCTCGACGTTCTCGACATTCCGCCCGATGTGGCCGATCCGGGCCCGGAAGGCATCGATCTGCCCCATCGCCCCCTCGGGGTCGACTTTGTGAACGTGTACTTCCGATATCCGAAGACCGGCGAAACGGGTCGCGAGGCCACCGGCACGGTGGCGCTCAACGACGTCTCGATCGCGATCGCGCCGAAAACCAGAGTTGCTGTGGTCGGCGAGACCGGTTCGGGCAAGACGACCTTCGCCAAGTTGCTCACTCGATTGATGGACCCGAGTTCAGGAGAAGTGTGGGTGGGCGGCGTCAATGTCAACACGATTCGCTTCCGCTCACTGCGTGATCGTGTTGTGATGGTTCCCCAGGAAGGCATGCTCTTTCGCGGCACGATCGGCGACAACGTCAGGATGGGAAAGCCCGAGGCAACTCGTGCCGAGCTGGACCAGGCCTTCCGCCGGCTGGGCCTCGACGATTGGCTCGGCGAACTGTCCGCCGGCCTCGACACTCACGTCGGCGAGAGAGGCTCCTCGCTCTCTGTGGGCGAACGGCAGCTGGTGACCCTGGTGCGAGCTGCGATCGCCGACCCCGAGCTGCTCGTGCTCGACGAAGCCACTTCTTCGGTCGACCCCGCCACCGAGGTACGGATTTCTCGGGCCCTCAACCAGCTGACGGAAGGAAGGACCGTCGTGACCATCGCTCACCGCATGTCGACCGCAGAAGCGGCAGACAGGGTGCTGGTGTTTGATCGGGCCGACGTCGTACAGGACGGCACCCACGCCGAGCTGGTCGCCGCCGGTGGCGTATACGGGAGGCTCTACGCCTCCTGGCAACGGGGAACCGCGGACGTCGGGGACTGAACCCCCGTTTTGGCGTCAGACAGCGGAGCATGTTCCGATGTCCGACGCCAGAATCTTGGGGGTTCAGGGGTGGCCAAGAGCCGTGGCAAGGACCTGGAGCACGGCCGCCGGCTCGTCTTTGAGCTGGCGCCACGTGAACCGGTACACCGTCCATCCCAAAGCGTGAGCCAGGTTCTGCTTCGCCCGATCGCGCTGGAACGTCAGGCGGTCCATGTGATACTGCTCGCTGTCGAGTTCGATAAGGATGTTGTGCTCCGGGTAGGCGAAATCGGCACGGCACACGACCCTCGAGTCCTCAACGACCCGATACTGGCTGACCGGGTTGGGCAGCTCCGAGTCGGCGACAAGCCGGAGGAACAAGTCTTCGAGCGCGCTCTCGGTGATCGTGTGCCAACGGGCTCGCCCGTCGACGAGGGGGCGGATCGTGCCGATTCCGTTGCGGCCCGACTTCGCAACCCGCTTGATGAAGCCAGCAACGTCGTCGAGCCGGAACAGGCCGACCCGCAGCCCTGTATCGAGACAGTGCTCGACATATCGCGGCGAAGCCGTCGCTCCGACATCGACGACCGTCCGCACCGGCGTCGTCGTCGGGATCCCATCCCTGATCAGGACATCCCGAGGCTCGAGATCGACCGACTCGTGGATCTGTGGGTTCCTCCGCTGGATCCGCTGATGGCGGACCGTAACAATCTCGACCCTCTCAGGCTCGATGGATGACAAACCCCAGATGAATGCCGCCGTCTTGTGCGACGCCGCGGCAAGACGTGGGACCGAGAGCACAAGGGCGGAGGCGTCCCGCTGCCAGGTCGCGGCCACACCCGGAAAGGCGAACACTGCCGACTGAACCCGGGTTAAGGCACCCCGAGCCACTCGTTTGTCCAAGGTCGATTGGGGTATCCCGGCAGCGCGGGCCTGAGCGAGAGAGAAGACCCCGTGCTGCTTGGCGGCGATCTCCCCCAATGTACGATCGAGGGTTGACACGTTCGAGCGTCTCACAATCCGTACCGCGTTTCGACCCCCCTGACATTTTGGCGTCAGAGCCCGGAATACCTTCCGTTCTACGACGCCAAAACGGGGATGGCATTTCAGGAAGCCGTGACGGCGGCCGATACCGCGAGCTAAGGTCACGTACAACAGAAGCGCCAAATTTGACTTGTCAGCTTGCGGGCGCTCAACAAATACAGCTAAAGCGACGTCGAGGAACCGCCTCCCGTCGTGAGGCGGTTTTGTCGTCTCATCAACCCGCAAGCTCCTGTCGACCGGGCGCCCAGCGAACGGAGTGCGCCCATGCCCGAACGAAACAACATGTTTCTCGATCTTCTCGGCGAGAAGCAGATCCTGGTAGCCGACGGCGCCATGGGCACCGCTCTGTTCGAGGGTGGCCTCGAGGTGGGCGGCTGTCCGGAGATACTCAACGTCGACAACCCGGGCTTGATCGAGTCGGTGCACCGCAGCTATGTCGACGCCGGCGCCGACATAATCCTCACCAATACCTTTGGCGGCAACGGCTCCCGCCTCGAGATCCATCACGCTGCCGACCGCACTCGCGAGCTCAACGTCGCCGCTGCCCGGATCGCCCGCAGAGCTGCCGATTCCGTCGAGCGGCCGGTCATCGTTGCGGGCAGCATCGGCCCGACCGGCTCCCTACTCGAGCCCTATGGGTTGCTGACGGTTCCCGACGCCGAGGCGGCGTTTGCCGAGCAGGTTGCCGGCCTGGTCGAAGGTGGCGTCGACGTGCTCTGGATCGAGACGATGTCGTCGCTGGAGGAGTTGCAGGCCGCGTTTGTCGCCGCGACGTCGCCTGACCTCCCGATCGTCGCCACCATGAGTTTCGACAGCCACGGCCACACCATGATGGGTGTCCACCCCCGAACCCTCGGCACGTGGGCCGCCGGGGCCGACCGGTTGGCCGCCGCCGGTGCCAATTGTGGGATCGGGCCTGACGACATCGTCGCCGCCGTCGCCGGGATCCGGGAAACGGCAACCGGCACCGTCCTCGTCGCCAAGGGGAACTGCGGCGTGCCGCTGTACTCCGGACTCACCCTGGAATATCCGCATTCGGCCGCCGACATGAAGGACTATGCCGACGAGGCCATCACCAACGGCGCCCGCATCGTCGGGGCCTGTTGCGGCTCAACGCCGGACCACATCGCGGCGATCCGCGACCGGGTCGACCAACTTGCCACCGGAGAGCACGCCGCGCTGTAGATGTCTTCACCCGATGGGGCATACGAGGTGGATGTCCTCGGGTTCCTCGGCCAATAGCTCCCGATGCGGCGGGTCGGCCAGTTGGCACCCCTTGCTGAGGTAGAAGCCGACAGCCGAGCCAGTCGGGGCCGCCGACACGTACATCGTGTCGGCACCTGCCTCAACGGCCGCCGCCACAGCCTCTGACCACAAGGCTGTGGCAACGCCACGGCGGCGATGGGGCCTGCTCACGTGCAGAAATGCGAGCCAAGCCAGGCCGGGCTCAAATGCACCTTCAACGATCAAGAGACCGAGGAATTCATCCCCGTCGAAGGCTCCCATGAAGCTCGCACCCGCGGCAACGACCGGCCGCCAATGCTCGATCACGGCGGCCACGCTGAAGTCGCCGGTGCCGTGCCGATCCCACGTTGGGACATCGATGTCAACGTGGTAAGCGGTGAGACGTCCAGCTGCCACCGTGTACTCGACGTCCATATGCTCCGAACGATCGATCTCGGCGATCAGTTCGATGTCGCTCGGCCCGAGTAGTCGAATCTCGCACGTTCCACTCACTGCGCGATCTTAAGAGTGACTCCACCGCTGCGCAGCAACGAAGCGGACTACCTCAGTGCACCGCGACGACGGAAGGCTCCCGCCCACTCGCCCGGCGCAATCCCAGGAACTGCGCCTCGGCGAATCCGGCGACGACCAGCGACACCGCGACCAGGAAGACTCGGCCGGTTCCGGTCATCGCGGTTGGGAACCCAATGAGCACGACGGCAGTTCCGGCCACCCATACAACATCCATAATCGTGGCGAATAGGGCTCCCGCGGCCACGTCCGGTCGCCCGGCCAGCCACCGCAGCAATCCGCCGTACGAAGTCAGCGCGATCCCGGCAACGGCAAGGAACCAGGTCTCAAGGCCCAGTGTCGCCTGCCAAGTACCGGACCCACCAAGCAGTAGCGCTCCACTGAGCGCCGAGAATACGGCGTTGCCCTTCAGAATCAGACTGAGCCGTTCCATGATTTCCTCCTCGTGATCAAGGACTACATTCAATATGACTGCTCTCAATATGGGCGTCGGACGTTATAGAGTCGATTACCTGGTGCGTAATAGACCGCAGTTCAGGTCCGGGTTACTGTCTGCGGCATGACGATCACATTTGGCCACAAGCTGCGCGACTGGCGTACCAGCCGGCATCTCTCCCAACTCGACCTGGCAGCCGACGCGGGCGTTTCGCAACGTCACATCAGCTTCCTCGAGACGGGCCGGGCCAAACCCTCGAGGGAGATGGTCATCCACCTCGCAGCCGCACTCGACGTGCCGTTGCGACAGCGCAACGACCTGCTCGACAGCGCCGGCTTCTCCCCCGCCTACCGAGAACGCGGCCCGAATGACGAGCAACTCAGCCAGGTTCATAGCGTCCTGAATCGACTACTCGAAGCACACGAGCCCTTCCCGGCCTACATCGTCGATCGCCTCTGGAATCTCATCGCAGCCAACGGGATTGCCGCCCGGCTCATCGCGCTGTCCCTCCCGGAGAGTGCCGACCCGATCCAGATCCAGGGAAACGTCATGCGGCTGATGCTGCACCCTGCGGGGGTGCGAGACGCCATCGCCAACTGGGAGGCGGTTGCCGGGGTCCTCGTGCGACGCCTCGCCCGCGAGGTCGCCGAGCGGCCCGGCGATACCGAGCTGTCCGACCTACTCGAAGAGGCGCTGGGCTACGTGAACGCGACCGACGTCGCTCTCACCGAGTCGGAGCCCAAGGCAGACGAGCTTCTGGTCCCGATCGTGCTCATGACTCCCCTGGGCAATCTGGAAACATTCACAACAATCGCCACTATCGGCGCAGCTCACGATGTGACCCTCGAAGAGCTCCGCATCGAGACCCTGCTCCCGGCGACGGCAGAAGCCGAGAATCTGCTGCGAAAACTGGCATAGGGGCCCAGGTCGCCATGCGGCTGGCCCAGCAGGGAAAAGCAGGTAGGGCCAAATGACTCTACCGAATAGGGAACAAAGTCCTCTCGTGTACTCTGCGTGGCATGCCGACGCTCCAAGCTATGAATCTGCGCGCTCGCCTGCGGCTTGACGACGGGGGCCGATCCACTGTGTGGAAGCTCATTCTTGTGGTCGGTCTCTGCATCGTATTTGTCGGCCTGTACCAGACGGCCGCTCCGGCCCGCAGCAGTGGAGTAACCGGCGTTTCCGGAAACCCCGCCACCGGAGGAGACACCTGCACGAACTGCCACGACCAGGAGGGGACCATACCGACGGTCACAATCAGTGGTCCCGCTACGGTGGATGTCGGCACGGTGAATACCTACACGTTGACGGTCACAGGGGCCCAGGCCGGCGGCAGTCCCGCCCAGGGAGGGCTCAACGTTTCCGCTGCGAGTGGCGCCCTGGCCAGCATCGGCGGCCAGGGAACGCAACTGTCCGGCGGCGAGATCACCCACACCACGCCCGCAGCGTTCGGCGGCGGCAACACAATCTCGTGGAACTTCCAATGGACGGCGCCCGGGACGGCCGGCTCCGCCACGTTGTACGGCGCCGGACTATCTTCCGACGGCTCCGGACGAGGCGGAGACGGGAGCAGCGCCGATACTCTGACGATCACAGTGGAGGCGCCGGTGGTGAACCAGGACCCGGTTGCTGATGCCGGGGGCCCCTATACGGGGGCGGTCTCGGAGTTGATCACTTTTGATGCCTCCGGGTCCTCTGACTCCGACGGGACGATCGTGTCCTACGAGTGGGACTTCGACGGTGACCTCACCTACGACGCGACCCAGGCGACACCGACTGTCTCGCACTCCTACCCGAGCGAGGCCATATATAACGTGATGGTGCGCGTCACCGACGACCAGGGCGCCACCGATACTGCCTCGACTCAGGCCACGATCGGTGCGGCCGCTAACCAGCCTCCAACCGCGGTCGCCGGGGGTCCCTATATCGGTACTGCCGGATACCCGACCTCCTTTGACGGGACCGGCTCATCGGATCCCGAGTCCGGTGCGTTGACGTATTCGTGGGATTTTGGCGACGCCACCGCCAATGGGTCCGGCTCCTCCCCCTCACATACCTATGCAGCCGCGGGCGGCTACACCGTGACGTTGACGGTGACCGATCCGGGTCTCGAAACCGATTCCGATACCGCCACAGTCACGATTGCAGCCAATCAGGCTCCGAGTGCGAATGCCGGGGGCCCTTACAGCGGTCCGAGCGGGAGCCCGGTCGCGTTTTCGGGTTCAGGATCGGACCCCGAAAGTGGCGGACTCACGTATTCGTGGAACTTCGGGGACGGCTCCCCCGCCGCCAGTGGCCAGAACCCGACCCACACCTACGGTGCCGGTAACTACACCGCGACATTGACCGTGACCGATCCCGGCGCCGCCCAGGCCACCGACACCGCCACCGTCACAGTCGCCGGGCTCCCCGCCGCCACCATCTACACCAACGAATGCGCCGCCTGCCACGGCGCCAACGGCGAGGGCGGTGGCGCACCATCGCTGCAAAACAGCACCCTCACCCTCTCCGAGATCACCAACGTGCTCACAGTCGGCTCGATGTCCGCATACACTACAGGCCTCTCGGCCGGAGAACTGGACACGCTTTCGAGTTTCGTGAAGGACATGCAAGTCCCGCCGGGGTCGACAACCACCACGACCCTACCTCCCGATGGGCCCGGCCTCTATGCCGCCAAGTGCGCTGCCTGCCACGGGGCAACCGGTGGCGGAGGCATCGGACCGTCGCTGCAAATCAGCACCCTGACGCTGGGCCAGATAACGACGAGTATCACGAGTGGCACGATGTCGCCATACGCCGGCGGTCTGAGCGGTGCCCAGATCGATGCCCTCGCCCAGTTCACGAAAGATCTGCAGGTGCCCCCGGGCAGCACCACGACCACCACTCTGCCTCCCGACGGGCCGGGCCTCTACGCGGCGAAATGCGCCGCATGCCACGGCGCCAACGGAGAGGGCGGCATCGCTCCATCGCTACAAGCGAGCACAGATACCCTGAACCAGATCAGAACCAACCTCACATCTGGATCGATGGCGAGCTACACAGGTGGGCTCAGCGGAGCCCAAATCGACGTCTTGGCCCAGTTCACCAAAGACATGCAGGTCCCCCAGGGCACAACGACGACCACAACGATTCCGGCAAGCAGCGCCGCGGCCTATGCCGCCAAATGCGCCGCTTGTCATGGAGGGAGCGGAGAGGGAACCGGCATCGCCCCGTCGCTACAGGCGAGCACGCTCACGCTCGCCGAGGACAAGACGATTCTCAAGACGGGATCGATGGCGACCTTCACTGGAGGCATGACGAACGCCCAGATCAACGATCTCGCCGGGTTCATCCATGACATGCAGGTCTCCTCGGGATCCACGACAACGACGACGCTGCCACCGACAGACGGCGGTGCCATATATACAGCGAAATGCGCCGGCTGCCACGGGGCGGACGCCGGGGGCAAGGACGGCTTCGGGCCCTCGCTGAAGACCAGCACCCTCAGCCTGTCCCAGATCAAGACCGTCCTCACGACGGGCTCGATGAAGGGATTTGCCACCGGCCTCAGCTCGCAGCAGATCGATGCCCTCGCCAGTTACACAAAGAGCAAGCAGGACCCGACGGCAACCACGACCACGACAACGCTGGCACCGGGCCTCAGCGGGTCGCAGCTCTACGCGTCGCAATGCGCGATCTGTCATGGTGGGTCGGGGCAGGGTGGCGCCGGGCCGTCGCTCGAGACAAGCACAATGTCGCTGTCGCAGATCACCTCGATCGTTCGCAACGGATCGGGCTCCATGGGCGGCTACTCGACGAAGTTCACCAGTAGCCAGATCGACCTCGTATCTAGCTTCACCAGGAGCCTGCAGAGCACATCGGCGACGACAACGACGGTACCGTCCGATGCCGCAGGCGACGCCATCTATGCCGCCATGTGCGCCGGCTGCCACGGGACGGCCGGTGAAGGCGGGCTCGGACCGTCGTTGCAGACGAGCCAGATGTCGCTGGAAGACCTGACGGCCGTGATTGCCAACGGTGCCGGCACCATGCCGGGCTACTCGAGCCAACTGACTCAGCAGCAGATCGACGCGGTCTCGGCGCACTCGTTCGGCCTGCAGGATGCGACCGTGTCCACGACGCTCGCGCCGACGGGTGGTGGCGCTCCGCTATATGTTGCGTATTGCTCAGCGTGCCATGGCGCCAACGGCGAAGGGGCGATCGGGCCCCCCCTCGTTGGCATGGACAAGACACTGGATGAGTTCGTCGAGATCACACGTATCGGGGCGGGAGCCATGCACGGGTTCGTGCAGGTCCTCACCGATGAGGAGATCGAAATCCTCGGTGCTTACCTCTTCAACCTTGGTCAGGTCGGCACTGCTGGGCGAACCCTCGCCGACATCACCGACCCCGCCGAGATGTACACCGTTGCCTGCGCCGTATGCCACGGAGTCGGAGCCACCGGCGGCATCGGCTCGGCCTTGATCGGGACGCCGCTTTCGATCCAGGAACTGATCGCCGTCATTGCTGACGGCGCTCCGAGCATGCCGGCGTACGCCGACTCGATGGAGGCCAGCCAGATCGGCGCCCTCGCCGAATTCATCGCCGGTCTCTCTTCAGAGGACGGAACGCCTGCCGCGTCGAGCGCAAGCCCGAGCACGAGCACGGCGCTCGCCACACCGGTTCCGGTGCCGGACGCCGAGGGCTCGTCGATCGGTCTGATCGTGGCGCTGTTCCTGTTGCTGGCGGGCGGTTTGGGCGCTCTTGCCTTCTGGCGCTATCGGACGCAGCAAAGCCTGCGCCCGTAAACCGGCTAGGGCTCTTCGCTGAGACCGGCAGCCGGCACAACGGCGCCCGACATTACGAGCTCTGTAGCCGCCGCCAGGTCGGGAGCCAACACCCGGTCGGTGTCGAGATGATCGACAACTTCGCGCAACCGGGCGACAACCCGGCCGGTGACGGGGCCGGCGTCCGGTTCACGCATCTCGATCGCCTGGGCGGCAGTAACCAATTCCACGGCAAGCAGTCGGCCGAGATTGGCAACCGCGCGCCGCAGCTTGCGTGCCGCCCCCCAGGCCATCGAAACGTGGTCCTCTTGCATCGCCGACGTCGGCAGCGAATCAACGCTCGCCGGCGCCGCCAGTCGCCGGTTCTCGGCCACGATCGAGGCCGCGGTGTATTGGGCGATCATGAGGCCGGACGACACACCCGGGTCCCCGGACAAGAAGGGTGGCAACCCGTGGGAGCGAGCCGGATCGAGCATCCGGTCGATACGGCGCTCCGCAATGGCTCCCACTTCCGCCGTCGCTATGGCGAGGAAGTCGCAGGCCAGCCCGAGCGGGACGCCGTGGAAGTTGCCTCCAGATTCGACCCGACCGTCCTGGGTGACCACGGGATTGTCGATGGCCGAGCGCATCTCGTTCTCGACAACGCTTGCGGCATAAGCCCACGTGTCACGGGCCGCCCCATTCACCTGCGGGGTACACCGCAACGAGTAGGCGTCCTGGACCCGCGGATCGTCGTGGCGGTGGGAAGCAACGATGGGCGATCCGGCCAGTGCCTCCCGCATGTTGGCGGCCGAGATTGCCTGGCCGGGCTGCGGGCGCATCGCGATGATGTCGGCGGCGAACGCCCGGTTGGTCCCGAGTAGAGCCTCAACACTCATCGCCGCGGTGATATCGGCGGTGGTCAGCAAGGTCTCGAGATCGGCAAGAGCCAGCACCAACATGCCCTGAATCCCGTCGGTGCCATTGATCAGGGCCAGCCCCTCCTTGGCCTCGAGATCGAGCGGTTCCCAGCCAAGTGTGGCCAGCGCCATGGCCGCCTCCTGGTCGACGCCTCCCAGCTCAACGGTTCCCTCTCCCAGCAGCGCCAGCGCGGCGTGTGCCAGCGGTGCCAGGTCGCCGGACGCCCCCAACGACCCGTACTCGTGCACGGCCGGGGTCACGCCGGCATTGAGCATGTCCAGCATACGATCGACAACAAGCGGCCGCAGCCCGGAGAAGCCCATGGCGACCGTGCGGGCCCGCAGCAACATCATGGCGCGTACTACCTCCCGTTCGACCCGGGGTCCCATACCGGCCGAATGGGAGCGGATGAGGTTCCGCTGGAGCTCACGGCGACGGTTCTCCGGAATGAACTTGTCCGCCAACGCTCCGAAGCCGGTCGAGATCCCGTACGCGGGTTCCCCCGACGCCGCCAAGTTCTCGACGACCTGGCGGGAATGCGTCATGGCGTCGCGGGCTTCAGTGCTCAGCCCCACTGTGGCGTCGCCCCGGGCCACCGCGACCACATCGGCTCGAGTGAGCCGGGTACCGGTCAGCTGAATGTCACTCAATCGGATCCACCTTCGGTTGGAGTTTTCGTCATCGTGGAGTCTTCCATGGGGTCGACCCGGCGGCCGGCAATGAGCAGCTCCGACAGCAAGGGAGCGCCAAACCAGTAGGCCAGGGACGGGGCGAAGTCGACGTCCCACAGTGCCAGATCGGCCCGCATGCCCGCGGCGATCTCGCCACGATCGTCGAGGCCAAGTGCGGCGGCGGCGTTCCGGGTGGCACCGTGAAGCGCCTCAGCCGGCGTCAATCCAAACCTGGTGCAAGCCAGCGCCATGGCCAGCTGCATGGAAGCGAGCGGTGCCGAACCGGGATTGAGGTCCGAGGCAACTGCCATGCGGACCCCGGCGTCACGCATCGCCGCCACCGGGGGGCGCCGGCCCTCGTCAAGGAAGGTCGCTGCCCCCGGGATGAGCACCCCGATGGTGCCGGCCGCCGCCAATTGCGCCAGCCCATCCGCAGATGCGTGCTCGAGGTGGTCCGCGGACAGGGCGCCGTACTCCGCGGCGAGAGCGGCTCCTCCCAGGTCCGACAGCTGATCGGCGTGGAGGCGTACGGGGAGCCCGACCGCCAGGGTCGCGTCGAAGACCCGGCGGACCTGTTCGGGCGTGAACGCAATATGCTCCGCGAACGCATCGACGGAGTCGGCCAAACCCTCGGCGGCCGCGGCCGGGATCACCTCGCTACAGATCAGGTCGATGTACGAGTCGGGATCGTCGAGGTACTCGGCGGGAATCGTGTGCGCTGCCAACAGGGAGGTGCAAACCGTTACCGGCAGGTCCTCCCCAAGCCGGCGCGCCACCCGCAGCATGCGCAGCTCCGTGTCGACATCGAGGCCGTAACCCGATTTGATCTCGATCGTGGCCACTCCGCTCGCCATCAGCCAGCGCACTCGGGGCAACGCCAGAGCGTAGAGCTCGTCTTCGGTGGCTGCCCGGGTCGCCGCCACGGTCGATTTGATTCCGCCGCCGCTTGCCGCGATCTCGGCGTAGGTAGCGCCCTGGAGGCGCCGCTCGAAGTCGGCGATACGCTGGCCGGCGAAAACTAGATGGGTGTGGCAATCGACGAGCGCCGGCGTGAGCAGGCTGCCGGCAGCATCAATGATCTCGACCGCTGTGAGTTGGCTCGAGGGTGGCCCGACGTACGCGATCCGCCCGGCGGCGATGCCGACCACACCTTCGTTGAGCAGGCCGTAGTCGCCGGCTACCCCGAGGGTGGCGACCTGCGCCCCCACTATCAGCGAGTCGAGGGCAATGGTCATCGGGCCGCTCCCGCCGGGCACCCGACCGGTAGCCGCACTCTCGTCACGAACGTTCCATCGGGAGATCGACGCCACGCTCCCTGGCCACCCGCTTGGCGATCTCGTAGCCGGCGTCCGCATGGCGCATCACGCCGGTACCGGGATCGGCCGTCAACACCCGGACAAGGCGCTGATCGGCCAGCTCCGATCCGTCGGCCACAACAACCATGCCGGCATGGATGGAGCGGCCGATGCCGACACCGCCGCCGTGATGGATGCTGACCCACGTGGCCCCGGACGAGGTGTTGAGCAGAGCGTTGAGCAGCGGCCAGTCGGCGATCGCGTCCGACCCGTCCGCCATGTCCTCCGTCTCTCGGTATGGCGAAGCGACCGAGCCGGAGTCGAGGTGATCGCGGCCAATAACGATCGGTGCCGAGACCTCGCCATTCCGGACCATCTCGTTGAACCGGAGCCCGAGGCGATGCCGCTCGCCGTATCCCAGCCAGCAGATCCTCGCCGGCAGGCCCTGGAACTCGACCCGCTCGGAGGCGAGTTTGATCCAGCGTGCCAGGGCTTCATCATCGGGGAACTCCTCGAGAACGGCCCGGTCGGTGGCGGCGATGTCGGCCGGGTCCCCGCTGAGTGCCACCCAGCGGAACGGCCCCTTGCCTTCGCAGAAGAGCGGCCGCACGTAGGCCGGGAGGAAGCCCGGGTAGTCGAATGCCCGCTCGAATCCGCCGAGCCGGGCCTCGGTGCGCAGTGAGTTGCCGTAGTCGAAGACCTCGGCCCCGGCATCCATGAAACCAACCATGGCGGCGCAGTGGCGCGCCATCGATTCGCGAGCCCGCCGGATCAGGCCCTCGGAGTCTTCGGTCTGCATACGGGCGGCCGCTTCCGGAGTGAGGTCGGCGGGGACGTAGCTCATTGGGTCGTGTGCCGAGGTCTGGTCGGTGACGATATCGGCCGGGAAGTCCATCTCGAGCAACTGCGGCACCATGTCGGCGGCGTTGCCGACGACGCCGACGCTGAGTCGCCGGCGAGCGTCGCGGGCCTCGATGCAACGGGTCACGGCGGATTCGAGGTCCTGGGCGACCTCGTCGAGGTAACGGGTCTCCAGACGGCGCCGCACCCGATCGGGATCGACCTCAATGCATAACGCCACGCCGTCGTTCATTGTCACCGCCAACGGTTGGGCGCCCCCCATGCCACCGAGTCCCGCGGTCAAGGTGATCGTGCCGGCCAATGTGCCGTTGAAGCGCTTGCGGCCGATCTCGGCAAAGGTCTCGTAGGTCCCCTGGAGGATGCCCTGGGTTCCGATGTAGATCCAGGAGCCGGCCGTCATCTGCCCGTACATCGTGAGGCCGAGGGCTTCGAGCCGACGGAACTCCTCCCAGTTGCCCCAGTCGGGCACAAGATTCGAATTGGCCAGGAGTACCCGCGGTGCCCACTCATGGGTGCGAAACACCCCGACCGGTTTGCCGGACTGGATGAGCAGCGTCTCGTCGTCGTCGAGGCGCTGCAAGGTCGCCACGATGACGTCGAACGCATCCCAGGATCGTGCGGCCCGCCCGGTGCCTCCATACACAACCAGATCGTCGGGACGTTCAGCCACCTCGGGATCGAGGTTGTTCATCAGCATGCGCATTGCGGCCTCCTGGGGCCACCCCCGACAACTGATTTCACTGCCCCGCGGAGATCTCACCGGCCTCGGTCCACTCATGGTTCCTCCTCGACCTCCATTGTGGCGCGAAGCGATCGCAGATGCGGACCGATCGACGTCGTCGAGCGCTGCCGGGCGCCACCGTATCCAACTATCGCCCCGAAACGTTTACGGTTATGACATGTCAACTACTGGTTCCGAAGCCGGCTTCCAGGCTGCCACCGACGACTTCGAAGAGCTGCTGGCGCGCGCCCGCGGCGGCTCCGGCCGCGCCCTGCGCGACCTGTACGACTCGCTGAGCCCACAATTGGCGGGCTATCTGCGCGTGCGGGGGGCCGCCGACGTCGGCACTGCCACCAATGAAGTGTTCCATCGGGCATTCGATCGCCTCGATCGCTTCAAGGGAGGTGAGTCCGGCTTCCGTTCGTGGATCTTCACCATCGCCAACAATCTGCTGATCGATGAGCATCGCAAGCGGGTCCGTCGGCCCAACGTCGTCGCCTCGCTCGATGCGGCTCGCCACGACGTCCCCGGAGGCGATGCCGAGTCCGAAGCCATACGCAACCTCACTACCGCTGAGGTCGATCGGCTCCTCGAGACGCTGACACCCAACCAACGCGAGGTGCTGCATTTGCGAATCATCGCCGGACTGACCTTGGCCGAAACCGCCGAGGTCCTCGAGCGCCCATTGGGCGCGGTGAAGTCACTTCAGCATCGGGCCGTGGCGGCACTGCGCAGCAATCTCGAGAGAAACCGCGTATCCCCCAACGCCATAGGAACGTTCTGAGGTTTGATGAACGAACACAACGACCTTTTCGATGAACTCGCGGCCGGCGACCACCCGACCGACCGCACCCTCGCTGCCGGTCTGCGCTCATGGCGCGACGCCAACCACGACGCGACGGTGGTTCCGGACGAGCGGCTCGAGGCCCGCTTCTCCAACGAGCCACCCCTTCCGACTCCGGCGAGGTGGCGCCAGTGGATGCAGCGTCCCGCCATCGCGTTCGCGGCCAGCTTCGCCGCCGTCCTGGTACTCGGAGCCGGCGCTTTCGCTCTAGTTGCCCGGGACTCGGGCGTGGAAGACATCGCCGCGACCACCTCCTCCTCTTCCGTCGCCTCCCTGGCGGCGATCGATGACGAGCCGGGCGAGATAGACCTCCCTAGTGACCTGACAGAGCAGATGAGCTACGGCACTTGTGTTCTCGACGAACTGACTGCGTGGCTCACCAGCGGCTTCTCCGGCGATGAGGCGCCACACCTCACCGATTCCTGTGGCATGCCCCCGATCCCCGACCTGGGGCCGGAAGCCGCGGCGTTCCAGGAAGATCTACAGGCCTGGTCCATCTGCATGGTCGACGCGTTCGATACCGTGCTGCCGGATCTGCCGGATCTGCTGAGCAAGGGCCACGATGGTGCCGATGGTTTCGCCGAGTTGGAGAACGCGTGCGGCGAACCCCCCGACCCTCGCGACTACGGCCTGGAGCTCCCCTTTGCAGACTTCGACTGGGAGAATCTCGACCCCGGCATGTTCAACCTGGAGGGTTTCGATTTCGGCGAGTTCGACCTCGAGAACTTCAATCTCGGCGACTTCAATCTTGACGAGCTCATCGAGAACCTTCCCGAGGGCTTTCTTCCGGAAGACTTCGATCCCGACCAGCTAAAATCCCATTTCGGCGATTTTGATCTCGAAGGTTTCAAGCTCGATCTCGAGTCATGCGACCCGGCCGATCTTCCCGAGCTGGGCGACATCAACAGCCTCGAGGATCTCGAAGACATCGACTTCAAGGCCTGGTTCGAAGAGTTCGACGGTGAGTCCCTTTGTGGCATCGCCGGCATCCTCGATTTCGATGACTTCGACCTGGAAGGCCTCAACCTCGACGACCTCAACCTCGATAGCTTCGACCTGGAGCAGATGTTCTCCGACCTCGAAACCCAGTTCGGTGGCCTGGAGGGCTTCGAAGGCTTCGAAGGGCTGAACCTCGAAGAGCTGCTCGGCGGTCTGTTGGGAGACGGTGAATTCGATCTGGACACGCTTCTCGACGGATTCGCCGACCAGGACGTCTAGCCACAGGCTCGTGCTCCGGAGTCGCTGTTCGGTAGATCCCCCGCTAAGTGGACCTATTTCCTATCAAGTGGTTAAGTCGACCCGTTTAAGTGGTTAAGTCGCCACTTAGAGTAGCTTCTTGGCATTACCCTTCTCGACAACAACAGCTGCCACTCGTGAAGTGTCATGAGGTGGGTTAGCCAAATCTAGGAGGGAACTGAATGCTGCAGGCAATCTCGGGGAAACGGCGTCTCCTGCCGTACGACCGGATGACAAACAAGAGGACCATGTGGATCCTCGCCGCTGCGGCGGCCCTGGTGGGTCTCATGATCATCGGAGCCTCGGCGGCGGGAGCGAGAAGCGGAGGGGTCAGCGGCTACTCCGGGAACCCGACCACGGGTGGGGACACATGTCTCCAGTGTCATGACCAAGATGCCACGGGCGCGGCGGCCACGTTGACGGGCCCGACCACAGTGACGCCCGGTTCGACGAGCACCTACATGTTCACAGTGACCGGCGGCCCCGCAGTGGAGTCGGGTTTCGACGTGTCGATCGATGACGGCACGTTGATCGCGTCGGGCGCCGGCACCGCGCTCAACGGTGGCGAGGTCACCCACAGCGACCCGCAGGTCTTCGCCGGCGGATCGGCCTCATGGAGTTTCGAATGGACTGCTCCGGCATCGGCCGGCGATTACATGATGTGGGGCGCTGGTCTGTCGAGTGACGGCAGTGGTACCGGAGGTGATGCTCCAACGGCAGCAGTGAGCCTAACGATCACCGTTGAGGCCCCTCCAGCGAACGAGCCTCCTGTTTCGGATCCGAACGGTCCCTACACAGCTTTGGTGGGTGAAACCATCAGCTTCGACGGCACCGGCTCGTCGGATCCTGATGGCACCATCGTTTCCTATGACTGGGACTTCGGTGACGGCAACACCGGCACCGGGGCCACCCCGAGCCACGCCTATGCGGCGGCCGCGGTCTACACCGTGTCGTTGACGGTGACTGACAACGAAGGCGCACAAGATACGGCGACTACCACCGCCACCATCACCGAAGCGCCCACGGGAGATGTCGATCTCGATATCAAGTCGTTCCGTGTGACCAAGCGTGTCAGGCTGGACGGCAAGATGAGGCCGGCGAGGATCACGCTGTCCGTGAGGAACGGTGGCCTCGTCGACGAGCCGCGCACCGCAACGGTGATCGGAATGATGGGCGGGGTCGAGGTCTACCGTGAGCCTGCCGAGGTCTCCGACGCTGTTGGCGACGGCAGCTCGAGATTCATGTTCCCGGGATACGTACCGGACATGAGCGGCGACATCGTGTGGACGGCGATCATCGCCGATGACGATGTCGATGAGGACATGGCCACTGCACAGACAACAGTGGTTCAGCCTCGGAACCAGCTCTTCAAGGCACGCTGAGTCCGGAAGTTCTGACGCGACAAGCGGGCGGCCCTCGTGGCCGCCCGCTTCGACATTCGTGTTCCCCTCCTATACGCCGGACGTCGCCGGGACCATCTTGTGGGAAGCGTCATTCGAGGATGGCAACGTTGCCGTCGACAAGGCCACGGCAACCACCGCAGTCACGAGCCGGTCGGCGAGCATGGTGTTCGTAGCCAGCTAGCCCCAAGGTCCCAAGACTGTACGTGGACGGTCCCTCGGGACCGCCCACTGCATTTCTGCTTGGCTCAGCCGGCGACGCGAGTTCGGAAGACGAGGCGGCTCTGCACACTGGTCTGGCCCCGGTCCTTGAAGGCGTGGTCAAAATCGAGTTCAAAGGCGGTGCCCACTCCGTCCCACTGCACCTGGAGCCTGGTCACGTCGGTTCGCAGCCTGTAGTCGCCGAAGGTGGGGTCCGTCACGTCGACTCGGGATGGGCTTTCGAGGTAGAGCAAGAAAGGCGGTACGTCGGCCGCCACCGTCAGCGGCGTCGACTCTCCGCCGTCCGCGAACAGCATCTGCGCGCCCACGGCGGGACGCACGTAGTACAGCCCGGCGAGGTCAATCAGAACCCTGCGTTCCGTCACTTCGATCCGCACTTCCAGATAGGTTGCCCCTTCGGCCTCTTCCCGAACGCTCAAATTGGCGTAGGGCCCCCCGTCGAAGCGGACCAAGAGCACGCCGTCTTCATTGGAGATAGTCGTGTGGGTGACGCTCCCTGCGTCGTAGGTTGGCGTGACCAGGGGATAGACCAACTCCCCTCGGGACCGCGGAACGGTGCCTTCAAATCGGTGGCTGACTAGTACCGGCGTGACGCCGATCCGGTGCAAATCGTTCATTCCGTCCCGATAGTCGATCTCGAATTGAACGTCCGGGGCGCCGTCAACTGCGACGACGACAACACGCCGCAAGCTGTCCAATTGGATACGAAAACGTGACATCGGGTCGTCGCGGATAGTCAGTCCACGATGCTGCGAGATCACCGCGCCGGGTCGCGGCAGGGCCACAATGTCGGCGATCCGTGACTTGTTCAAGCCGATGACCTCGAGGAGTGGAGCCGCATCTGATGGTGGTGGTTTGTTCGGGATCTCGTGATAGCGGGTTCGAATCTGGTCGGCGTAGTGGGCTGTTGCAGTCGAGACGGGCATGGCCCAGCCCCGCCCAACCGCCGGCACCGTGTTCGGTGTAATCACCGGCCGCGCGGGTTGCGCGACGACAAGCGGGGTTGCCGCCATCGTGGGCAGCATCAATTCGTCAGTCGATTCGAGCCGGGTGGCGGTGGACACGGCAACAAGCTGCAGTGCCGCAAGGGCGGCGAGAACCGCTGAGATACGCTGGACCACTGTCCAGCCCCGGTATTTCTCCCTACCCGCAGGCACTTGCCAACTCCCTGTTTGGCCGACGGTGTCGGCCTTCTCCCCTATAGAACGGTTATCGGCAGAAAGCGGTTCCGGCTACACACCCCACTTGCCGACCATGGCGATGATCGCGATGACCAAAAGGACAGTATCGAGGACCGCCCACGGAATGAGCCGGTTGACCTCGGCATTGCCCGTAGCGTCATCCCCGGCTGCAAAGGCAGCCGTTGCGCGCTCTCCAATCTTGGCCAATACGACGATCCCGAGGATCGTCGCAATGATGATCACCATGAAGCCGACGGAAACGAACGCATGGCTGAACTCCGCCCACCCTGAGTCGATAACCAACCAGGTGCCTGTGACCAGGACGAGGATCGCCGCCGGCATATAGAGGATCCGGCCCCAGAGCACCGTCATTCCGGTCCATGCCGCCGCCACCTGGCCCCCATGAGCCACCAGCCGCTTGGTCGACAAGAACTGGACCACGTTGGCGCCAAGCCACGAGGCCACCCCAACAATGTGTAGTACCAACAACAGATCGCGCATTGACCCTCCCGGTCCATTCCAGAGTTGCCTGTAGCCTACCGCTGCCCGCTCGCCCGAAACTCTGTGGGTATGGTGCCCGGATGTACTCGGAAATCATCGATGCCTCGGCAGCCTTCGATGTAAGTCTGCGCCCGGACGTCATTGAGACGGCCCTCGTGAAGCGACCGGTTTTTGATAGAGAGGGGCGCCGCGTCTACGCCAAGCTCGAGAACACCCAGCACACAGGTTCGTTCAAGTTGCGCGGGGCTACGGCGAAGCTCGAGTCGCTGCACCCCGAGCAACTCGCTGCAGGAGTGGTGACGGCGTCGACGGGGAACCACGGAGCAGCCGTCGCCCGGGCAGCGGCCCACCTCAACACCGCTGTCGAAGTCTTCGTTTCGACTGAAGCGGATGCCTCCAAGGTCGGGGCGATCCGCGACATCGGAGCCACCATCAGAGCGATTCCGGGCGATCCGGTGGATGCCGAGATCGCCGCCCGGGACGAAGCCAGACGCAAGGGTAGGACGTACGTGCCGCCCTACAACGATGCCACAGTGATCGCCGGCCAGGGAACGATCGCCGTAGAGCTGATCCGCCAGATGGAACCGCCGGAGGCCGTGCTCGTCTCGGTCGGCGGCGGCGGACTGATCTCGGGCATCGCGGCCACGCTGAACCACCACTGGCCCGACACCCGAATCATCGGCGCCTCGGCCGCCAACTCGGCCGCGATGCACCAATCCGTTGCAGCCGGCTCGATCATCGAAGTCGAGCACCGCGACACTCTCTCCGACGGCACCGCGGGAGGCATCGAGGCCCGGTCGATGACGTTCGAGCTGTGCCGGGCCCTTGTCTCGGATTGGATTCTCGTCCAGGAGGACGAGATCGCGGCAGCGATGCGTGCCTACATGAGCAATTACCCGGACCGGATTGAGGGAAGCGCCGGACTGGCGCTCGCCGCCCTCGACCACGCTGACCTGGGCGGTCCGGTCGTCGTGGTGATCTGCGGTCAGAACGTGGCCGATGCCACCCTCGCCCGCATCGGCCTGAGTCGCTGAATAGCGGCCGCGGTACATATCATCCGCCGATGACATCCGGGCCTGCTGCGGCCATCGAAGCGATACTCACGAGAGTCGACTGGCTGGCCGACCGCGGCTCCCTCGTGATGCGGGCGGCCGCGGTCTTCGCCGGGCTCGGTGCGATAGCTGCCACGGCGGCGGTGTTTTCGGCGCTCGGCGAGCCGGGATGGCTCCTCGGCGCGATCTGCTTGATCCCCGGTTGGATCCTGTGGCGCTACGGCGGACGGCTCGCGTCCGCGCTCGATGTCGAGAAGATCCGAACCCAGCTCGACGACGTAGCCGGCCTCGCCAAGACGAGGCTGACCGAAGCAGTCGGCGTCATCCCAACCACTCGAAAACAGTTGTTTCGAGGAGGCCTCCAGGTCATCAAGTCCGTCCGTGCCCTGCGCTCCGATCTCGGGACCTTCGGTATCGACGTGTCCGACATCACCCGGCTTGCCAATCCGGGGAGCATCGGCATGGCCGTAACGAGCCTCTTCATCGGCCTTGGGCTCTGGATCATCGCCGCAATCGGCGTTGTCTTTCGGACCTTGCTGTAAGCACGGGCTCGCGCTCCCACCGGCGGCGTAAGCTGCCGGCATGAGCGAATTCCCCACACTGCAGCAGCCAGAGATTCACCCTGATGCCTTCATCGCAGACACTGCCCGGATCTTCGGCGACGTGACGATCGGCTCCGGGGCGTCGGTTTGGTACGGCGCGTCGATCCGCGCGGAGGAGGCACCCGTGACCATCGGTTCGGGCAGCAACGTCCAGGACAACGCGGTGATCCACACGGACTCGGGCTTTCCGGTCCATCTCGGCACCGACGTCACGGTGGGCCATGCCGCAGTGGTCCATGGTGCCATCGTCGAAGACGGCGCCCTGATCGGCATGGGGGCGCTTCTGCTCAACGGGGCAGTGGTTGAGCGGGGA
>Ga0316187_10000954_pt1 | contig 24124 bp, 17 predicted proteins | sample CroRivburrow1_MG_FD_204927 | JGI IMG/M metagenome (GOLD analysis project Ga0316187, IMG submission 204927) | Coastal sediment microbial communities from Maine, United States - Cross River worm burrow 1 | ecosystem: Environmental > Aquatic > Marine > Coastal > Sediment | place: USA: Maine...
ACTCGGAAGAACCTGGCTACGAAGGCCGGGTTTGATTGAAGAGCTGGCACTGGATACGGAATCAGAAGCATTGCTGGCTGAGTTCAAAGACGAATACAGGAAAGAGAAATGACCAACATTATTGACGAAATCAACGCGGAACAGCTGAACAACAATATTCCCGAGTTCGCGCCGGGTGACACCATTGTCGTCAGCGTTAAAGTTAAAGAAGGCAACCGCGAACGCCTGCAGGCTTTTGAAGGTGTTTGCATAGCCATCCGCAACCGTGGCCTCAACTCGGCGTTCACCGTGCGCAAGATTTCACACGGAACCGGGGTAGAGCGTGTTTTCCAGACGCACAGCCCGCTGATCGACTCGATCAAGGTCAAGCGTCGTGGCGACGTCAGGCGCGCCAAGCTTTACTACTTGCGTGAGCGCGAAGGCAAGTCCGCCCGTATTAAAGAAAAGTTGGGTTAGGCGCCACGTCGACCAGAACATAAAACCCGCCTTTCGGCGGGTTTTTATTTTTACCGGGTGCTCTCTCTTTCGGGGCACTTTTTTTTGCTGCGCAAAAACTCGTCCTCTCTCTCACACCCGCTTTGATTTTGGCACTTGATTCTGGTGGCAGCACCCTCATTTATCTGTGCATCGAAACAACCTGCAGTTGAGAGACTATGAGCGAAACACCTACTGTTGAAACCCATGCGTTCCAGGCGGAGACCCGCCAGGTTCTGCACCTGATGATTCATTCCCTGTATTCCAACAAGGAGATTTTCCTGCGGGAACTGGTCTCCAACGCCTCCGATGCTCTGGATCGGCTGCGCTTCACTGCGATTGCCGACGACAGCATCTACGAAGGCGACAGCGACCTTCGGATTGAAATCGAAGCAGATGAGGAAGCGGGTACCCTGACCATTCGCGACAACGGCATCGGCATGAGCCGCGATGATGTGATGGAAAACATCGGGACCATCGCGCGATCAGGCACGCGGGCCTTCCTGGATCGGCTCAGCGGTGATGAGAAAATGGACGCGCACCTGATCGGACAGTTCGGGGTCGGCTTCTATTCTTCTTTCATCGTGGCGGACAAAGTCACCGTGCTGACCCGCAAGGCCGGGGAGGCAGCAGAGTCGGGAGTGCGCTGGGAATCGGACGGTGGCGGCGAGTATTCATTGGAGCCTGTTGATAAGGAAACGCACGGCACCGAAGTGATCCTGCACCTGAAGGCAGATGAAAACGAATTTCTCAACAGCTGGACGCTGAAGTCCCTGGTCAGCCGTTATTCCGACCACATCGGTTTTCCAATTCGTATGCCGGAAGAAGTCACCAGCGGTGAAGCCGAAAAGGGCGAAGAGGCAGACACCCGGGTTGAGTGGAAAGACGTGAACAAGGCTTCGGCGCTGTGGACGCTGCCGAAATCCGAGATTTCAGACGAGGAATACCAGTCGTTCTACAAGTACCTGTCGCATGACCTGGACGATGCCATGTGCTGGGCGCACAACAAGGTCGAGGGCAGCCAGAGCTACACCACGCTGTTATACATCCCGGAAACCGCGCCGATGGACCTGATGCTGCAGCGCGATGAACGCACCGGCCTGCGCCTATACGTGAACCGTGTGTTCATCATGGATGCCGCACAGCAGTTGCTGCCCCATTACCTGCGCTTCGTTCGGGGCGTGGTGGATTCTGATGATCTGCCGCTGAACGTGTCCCGTGAATTGCTGCAGGAAAACGAGCTGTCCGGCAAGATTCGTTCAGCCGTCATCCGTCGCAGCCTGGACATGATCGGCAAGGTGGCGAAAGACGATGCGGAGCAGTATGAAAAGTTCTGGAACCAGTTTGGCGCGGTGATCAAGGAAGGCGTGGTGGAGGATTTCTCCAACCGCGACCGCATCACCCCGTTGCTGCGTTTCGCTTCCACCAAGGGTGACGGCGCCAAGCACGTGGTGGACCTGGCCGGCTACATCGAGCGCATGCCGGAAGGGCAGGAGGCCATTTACTACATCACGGCCGAAAACCACCAGGCTGCGGCCAACAGCCCTCACCTGGAAGTGTTTCGCAAGAAAGGCATCGAGGTATTGCTGATGTCCGACCGGGTGGACGAATGGATGATGGCCTACTTCACCGAGTTCGACGGCAAACCGTTCAAGTCGGTGGCCAAGGGCGACATCAACCTGGCATCCATCGGTAAGGAAGAAGCAAAGGATGAGGAGGCAGAGGAAGCAAAAGACGAGTCTGCTCTCGATGCCGATCTGCTGAAGAAAATCGGCGAGTCACTCGGCGATCACGTCAGCGAAGTGCGCAGCAGTCAGCGCCTGACCGATTCCGCCTCCTGCCTGGTCCTGGGTGACCAGGAAATGGCGTTGCACCTGCAGCGATTGCTTGAGCAAGCCGGCCAGGACGTGCCCGACAGCCGACCCGTGCTGGAACTGAATCCAACGCATCCGCTGGTGGAAAAGCTGGCCGGAGAAGAAGATCAGCAGGCCTTTGGCGATTTGTCGCTGGTGCTGTTTGAACAGGCGCTGCTGTCCGAAGGGGCGTCGCTGGAGGATCCGGCCGGTTTCGTGCGCAGAGTGAACAGCCTCCTGCTCGAGAAATGACGCCAGGCATCAGCCTGGGAGAATTGGTTCGGCAGTAGAGGCGCAGGGACCATTCCCTGATGTCAGGACACGCTCGAGACGTCCATGTTCGCTCTTCGGCTGTTCCCGACAGCCGAAGGTCCTGAAATCAGGGAATGGTCCCTGCACCTCTGTGGAAGATCTTCCCGGGCAGGCAGGTACCCGGCTTTACTTTTGCTTGGTGAATTGGATGATTTGGCGGCGTTGGCGCTTGTCCGGCCGTCGCTGTCTGTTTGCGTGGGCTTGATGGTCGAGCCTGCGCTTCTGGATTGCGGTTTCCCGGCGCTCGATGCTCGCAGGGTCTTCTTCATACCGCTGTTGTGCGAGTTGTGCCGAAACTCTCCGGTCACCCAAATCCAGAACGGAAATCTGGAACTCGTCCTCGCCTTTGCGGATGGTCAGCTGGTCGTCAATCGACAGGGTCTTGCCGGGTTTTACGCGGGTGCCGTTGAGCTGGACTTTGCCGCCCTTGATGGCGTCGCGGGCGAGAGCGCGGGTTTTGTAGAAGCGGGCGGCCCAGAGCCATTTGTCTATTCGGACTTTTGCGGTCACAGGTCTTTCAATTCATACAGCAGGGCGAGAGCCTCTCGCGGTGTCAAAGAATCCGGATCTATTGTGTCAAGTTTATCTTTTAACATATTGTTTTCAAATAATTCATTTGGCTCTTTCGGCTCTTCAAATGCGGCCTGATCAAACAGGCCCAGTTGGGGTTCGTCAGCATGTTGCTGGCGCTCGAGCGTGGCCAGGTGCTGGCGGGCCTGGCGCAGGACTTTTGCGGGGATTCCGGCCAGGGCCGCGACCTGCAGGCCGTAGCTCTGGCTGGCTGGGCCTTCCTGTACCGAATGCAGGAAGACGATCTTGTCCTTGTGCTCAACCGCCCGCAGGTGAACGTTGGCGACTGACGGTTCCATCTCAGCCAGGCGGGTCAGTTCAAAATAGTGCGTGGCGAACAATGTGTAGGCACCGACATGACGGACCAGGTGGCCGGCGCAGGCCCAGGCCAGGGCCAGGCCATCGTAGGTGCTGGTCCCGCGGCCGATTTCATCCATCAATACCAGGCTGTTGGCGGTAGCGTTGTGCAGGATATTGGCTGTTTCGGACATCTCCACCATGAAGGTAGAGCGCCCGCGCGCCAGGTCGTCGCCGGCTCCGATGCGCGTGAAAATTCGGTCAATCGGACCGATTTCGGCTGACTGCGCCGGAACCCAGCAGCCGGCGTGGGCCAGCAGGATGATCAGTGCAATCTGGCGCATGTAGGTCGATTTACCGCCCATATTGGGGCCGGTGATAATCAGCATCCGGGTCCGTTCATCCAGCCGGATGTCATTGGGCGTAAAAGGCTCCTCCTGTATCTGTTCGACCACCGGGTGGCGTCCGCCCTTGATCCTCAACCCGTCCCGCCGGGTCAATTTCGGCCGCACCAGGTCCAGCCTCTCTGCCCGTTCCGCAAAGGCGCACAGGACATCGAGCCGGGATAGCCTCGACGCCATGTCCTGCAGTGGATCCAGTGCTTCGAGGAGTTGCTGCAGGAGCTGGTTGTAACAGTGTTTCTCCCGTGCCAGCGCGCGTTCCCGGCTGGACAGGACCTGGTCCTCGAAGGTTTTGAGTTCCGCGGTGATGTACCGCTCGGCGGCCTTCAACGTTTGCTTGCGGGTGTACTCGGGCGGCACCAGCTGCTGGTGCGTGTGCGTGACTTCGATGTAATAACCGTGCACCCGGTTATAGCCTACCTTCAGGCTGGGGATGCGAGTCTTCTCTTTCTGCTCTTGTTCATAGGCCAGCAGGAACTCACTGGCGTTTTCCGATAGACCGCGCAGCTCATCCAGTTCTTCATCGTAGCCCTTGGCAATGACACCGCCGTCGCGAATCAACATCGGTGGTTCTTCGATAATGGCCCGCAGCAACAGGTCATGCAGTTCCGGAAAAACCGGCAACTCACCGATAGCGGCTCCCAGTTCATCGTCACCGCTGCCGAGGATAGCTGCGAGGCGCGGCATCACGCCCAGTGCATGCCTGAGCGTGGTCAGGTCACGCGGGCGCGCGGTGGCCAGGGCGATGCGCGAAAGAATCCGCTCCACGTCGCCCACCCCTCTGAGTTCATCACGGAACGCCTCGTAGCAGTGGCCGTTCAGCAAGGCGCCGATGGCGTTGTGCCGTCGGGCCAGTTTTTCACGATTCTGCAGCGGGCTGTTCAGCCAGCGACGCAGCAAGCGCCCGCCCATCGCTGTAATGGAAGAATCGATAACACTGACAAGGGTTGCGCGTTTGTCTCCTCCCATGCTGGTTTCAATTTCGAGGTTGCGCCGGCTGATCGCGTCCAGGTGCAGGAATTCGTCCTCCTGCTCCAGCCTGATACTGCGCAAATGGGGCAGGGTGGTGCGCTGGGTTTCCTGAAGGTAGTCCAGCAAGACACCCGCAGCAGTGATCGCTACCGGCGTTTCTGCAATGCCGAAGCCCCGGAGGTCGGACGTCTCAAACTGCTCACAGAGCATCTTTCCTGACTGCCCTGCGTCGAATTTCCAGGGTGGGCGCTGGCGCAGTCCTTCCAGGTCGCTAAAAGGCACCTCCAGGCCTTCTTCAATCAGCAGTTCAGCAGGCCGCAGCCGTTCCAGTTGGGCTTCCACGGCTTCCAGCGATTCCAGCTCCCGCACCAGGAAACGGCCTGAAGCCAGTTCCAGCCATGCTAAAGCGATGGCGTCTTTTCCTACAGCCAGCGCTGCCAGCAGGTTTTCCTGCCGCGACTCCAACAGTGCTTCCTCGGTGATCGTGCCAGGGGTGACCACCCGTACCACTTTGCGGTCAACGATGCCCTTACCCGGCATGGGTTCGCTGACCTGCTCACAAATGGCCGCTGACTCGCCGAGGCGGACCAGCCGGGCCAGGTAATTATCGAGTGCGTGATACGGCACGCCCGCCATTGGAATAGGGGCACCACCGGATTCGCCACGGGTAGTCAGCGTGATATCAAGCAGCCGCGCGGCGAGTTTCGCATCGTCGTAAAACACTTCGTAGAAATCACCCATCCGGAACAGCAACAGGGTGTCGGGAAATTCAGCCTTGATGCGAAAGTACTGCTGCATCAGGGGGGTGTGTCCCTTGGAACCTTTCAACGATTTTTGTGCAGGTTTGAGCGGGGCTGGTGAAGACATCCTGAGCAGTGTAACTTAATGCGGAACGATGCTGAAAGAGTGAGAGTGTGCTGGTGCAGAACAACCCGGTTCCTGATGACGCCAGCCTGGCAGGGCTGGTCGAAGAACTGGCCGCGGTATTGCTTGCCCGGGAACAGACATTGACCGCGGCAGAATCGTGCACCGGCGGCTGGATTGCCAAGGTCTGCACCGACAGGGCGGGCAGTTCCGGCTGGTTCGACCGGGGATTTGTGACCTACAGCAATGCGTCCAAGCAGGTCATGCTGGGGGTTGACTCTTCCATGCTGTCGGACTTCGGCGCCGTAAGCCGGGAAGTTGCGCTAAAGATGGCACAAGGTGCGCAGGCCAGGGCCGGGACGAATATTGCCGTTGCCGTGACCGGTGTCGCCGGGCCGGCTGGTGGTACGCCGGACAAGCCGGTCGGCACCGTCTGGTTTGCCTGGGCTTACGGGGCATCACTCGATGCTGAGCTGCAACTGTTCCCGGGTGATCGTGATGCGGTTCGCCGCCAAACCGTTCAATATGCCCTGCAAGGATTGATCGACCGGCTTTGAATACGCAACAGGGACACCGGCTGTTTTTTGCGCTTGCTCCTGGTGGTGGAGTACGGCGGCAGATTGAGCAGGTTCAGAGTCACCTCCAGGTCACGGGCCGGGCAGCGAACCCCCGCCAATTTCATGCGACTCTGGCCTTTTTGGGGCTGCAACCGGCCCGCTTGATTCCGGAAATCAGGGCGATTGCTTCGCGGCTATCCTTCGAGCCATGCACCGTTGCCCTGAATAAAATAGGGCGGTTCAGCCGGGCCGGTGTTTTGTGGTTGGGCGCCGGCAATATTCCCGCACCGTTGATGCGCTTCCAGCATTCGCTGGTAGACGCCTTGCTGGAGGCCGGCATAGGGTATGACAAAAAGGCCTGGAAATTTCATGTCACCCTTTATCGCAAAATGAGAAACGCGCCACCGATAATGGATCCTGTCGAAATTGAGTGGCGCCTGGATGGTTTCGAATTAATTGAGTCCATCAGTGTCCGAAGCGGTGTTGAATACCACTCAATCGGACATTGGAAAGCGCGGCCAGGAGGCGATCTTGCCGATGATGTGTAGGAATTGAACCTGCCCGTCAAAAATCGGCTGAAGCAGGACTTTGGGCTGTGTCATAATTGCGGGCAACTGCGTGACAGGCGCATAAAAAAATAACGGAGAGGAACATGGACGACAACAGAAAACAGGCATTGGCAGCGGCACTTCAGCAGATTGAGCGCCAGTTCGGCAAGGGCGCGATCATGCGCATGGGCGACGCTACAGCGGCGGAAGGAATCCAGGTTGTTTCGACCGGTTCGCTGACCCTCGATATGGCGCTGGGCATCGGCGGCTTACCCCGCGGCCGCGTGGTAGAAATTTACGGCCCTGAGTCCAGTGGCAAAACCACCATGACGCTGCATGCCATTGCCGAAATTCAAAAGATCGGCGGCACGGCGGCTTTCGTGGACGCTGAGCACGCCCTGGATCCGGGTTATGCCGAAAAGCTCGGCGTGAACGTCGAAGACCTGCTGGTTTCGCAGCCCGATACTGGTGAGCAGGCGCTGGAGATTACCGACATGCTGGTTCGTTCCGGTGCCGTCGACATGGTGGTTGTCGACTCTGTCGCGGCCCTGACTCCGAAAGCGGAAATCGAAGGCGACATGGGTGACACCCACGTGGGTCTGCAGGCACGCCTCATGTCGCAGGCTTTGCGCAAACTGACGGCCAACATCAAGCGCTCCAACTGCATGGTTATCTTCATCAACCAGATTCGCATGAAGATAGGCGTCATGTTCGGTAGCCCCGAAACCACCACCGGTGGCAACGCGTTGAAATTTTACTCTTCGATCCGCCTCGACATCCGCCGCATCGGCGCACTGAAAAAGGGTGATGAAGTGGTCGGCAACCAGACCCGCGTCAAGGTCGTCAAGAACAAGATGGCTCCTCCTTTCAAGCAGGCTGAATTTGAAATTCTTTACGGCGAAGGCATTTCCTGGGAAGGCGAACTGATCGAACTGGGCGTCAAACACGGTTTTGTCGACAAAGCCGGTGCCTGGTACAGCTACCAGGGCGACCGTATTGGCCAGGGCAAGGAAAATGTCCGGCAGTTCCTGAAAGATAACCCGGATATTGCCGAGTCCATCAGTAACCAGCTTCGCGAAGAGTTGATGCCCTCCAAGAAAAAACCTGCTGCCAGTGAAGAGCAGGTCGCGAGCAAAGAGGCCATCGCCAAGTAAGAATGCCAGGTAAATCATTTGGCTTCAGACACACAGGAACAGCCCTCATCGAATGAGATGAGGGCTTTTGCGTTTCGGCTGCTGGGCCGGCGCGAATATAGCGTGTTCGAACTCGACCGCCGGATCCGTCAGAAATGGCCGGAGGCCAGCGGCGTACAGGACCTGCTGGACGCCCTGGTCGAGGAGAACCTGCTGTCTGACGAACGCTTTACCGAATCCTTCGTCCGTTTCCGGATCCAGCGCTACCAGGGGCCCCTCAAAATCAAGGCTGCATTGCGCACCAAGGGTGTGTCTGATTACCTGATTTCACGTGAACTCGAGGGTCACTCCGACGAGTGGCTTGACCTCGCTATCCAGTGGCTGGATCGGCAAAACATCGGCGAAATCGATTTCAACGCCAGGAAAAAGTACTACCGGCGCCTGGTGAGTCGCGGTTTCACGCACAGCCAGGCCATGGATGCGTTGAATCGAAAGTGATGGCCCTGTGCCGCGACTTGGGCGTTGGCGCGGGTACCGGGCCCCTATTTGTCGGACACACTCAAGCCATCCCTGGTCGTTCGGTCGGCTGTTCCCGACAGCCGACGGTCGGAAAAATAGGTGTCCGGTACCCGCACCAACGCAGTCACGCAGAGCCCCCAATTTCGCACAGGCGAGGCAGAGAGGGTAGGTGCCTGTTGCCAGGAACTTCGGCTGTCGGGAACAGCCGAAGAGCAAACAGGGATGTCTCGAGCGTGCCCTGGCAACAGGCACCTACCCTCTCTGCCGTCATAGCACATAGGCATCGACCCTTGGATTCGGTACACTCCGCACTCACATTGTTTTATTGCTGATACAGGTGCAGGGCCAGATCAAAATGGGTATGGAAAGCGGGTCAACATCAATAAAATCGACCAACGAAATCCGCCAGGATTTCCTGCTCTATTTTGCAGGTAAGGGCCACACGGTAGTGCGCTCGAGTTCGCTGGTGCCTGCCAATGATCCGACGCTGCTGTTCACCAATTCCGGCATGGTGCAGTTCAAGGATGTCTTCCTGGGCGCCGAGAAACGCAATTACGTGACCGCGGCCAGTTCCCAGCGCTGTGTACGCGCCGGTGGCAAGCACAACGATCTCGACCAGGTCGGCTACACTGCGCGTCACCACACGTTTTTCGAGATGCTCGGCAACTTCAGCTTTGGCGACTATTTCAAGGAAGACGCGATCCGTTATGCATGGGAACTGCTAACTGATGTTTACGGACTGGAATCCGACCGTCTGTGGGTGACGGTCTACGAGACGGATGACGAGGCCTACGATATCTGGGCCAAAGAAATTGGCGTGCCGGAAGATCGCATCGTGCGTATCGGTGACAAGCCCGGCGGCGCAAAGTACGAGAGCGATAATTTCTGGGCGATGGGCGACACGGGTCCGTGTGGGCCCTGTACCGAAATTTTTTACGACCACGGTTCGGATGTAGAGGGCGGCCCGCCGGGTTCGCCGGACGAGGACGGTGACCGCTACATCGAGATCTGGAACCTGGTCTTCATGCAGTTCGATCGCACCACTGACGGAACGATGAATCCATTGCCCAAACCCTGTGTCGACACGGGCATGGGGCTGGAGCGCCTGGCGGCTGTGCTGCAGCACCATCACAGTAATTACCGGACCGATCTGTTCTGCGCGCTGACGAAAGCGGCCGCCGGGCTGACCGGCTGCAAGGATGCCGAAAATACTTCGCTGAACGTGATCGCCGATCATATTCGCGCCTGTGCCTTCCTGATTGCTGACGGTGTCGTGCCTTCCCGCGACGGCCGGGGTTACGTGTTACGGCGCATCATTCGACGTGCCATCCGCCACGGCTACAAGCTGGGTGTAAAGAAGCCGTTCTTCTACCGGATGGTCGAGCCACTCGCTGAACAAATGGGTGACCAGTACCCCGAATTGCGCGACAAACAGAAGCTGATTGAAAACACACTGCATGAAGAGGAAAAGCGTTTCGACCGGACGCTGGAGACCGGCATGCGCATCCTCGATCGTGTCATGGAGAAAATTGCCGAGGAGGCATCCGGGCAGATCGATGGCGAGAGCGCCTTCCTGCTTTACGATACCTATGGATTCCCGCTGGATCTGACCCAGGACATTGCCCGTGAGAAAGGCCTGACCGTTGATCAGGCAGGGTTCGATGGCGCGATGGCAAAACAGCAGGAGCGCGCCCGTACCGCCGGCAAATTCTCGCAGCAGGCCCAGATTTCCACCGACGCGATCAGGGATCTCGAGCCCACGCAGTTCAGCGGTTACGACGAACTGGAATCGGTTGATGTCGTCATCGATGCGATCCTCATCGATGGTCAGCAAGTGGACCAGCTCAAAGAGGGCGGCGAAGCCTTGGTGCTGCTGGAGCGAACCCCGTTTTACGCAGAGTCCGGTGGACAGGTCGGTGATACCGGTATCATTTTGGCACGCGGCGCTGAGTTCGAGGTTTTGGACACGATCAAGGTTGCCGGTGTTTACCATGGTCACATCGGGCGACTGAAAATGGGCAGCCTTAAAGTGGGTGCACGCGCCGTTGCACGCGTCGACGCGGCTCGCCGGGAGTCTATTGTTCTACACCATTCGGCCACGCACCTGATGCACGCGGCACTCAAGCAAGTGCTTGGCGCGCACGTGGAACAGCGCGGCTCGCTGGTGGCTCCGGACCATTTGCGATTCGACTTTACCCACCCGCGTGCGGTGACGCCTGAAGAATTGGCCGAGGTTGAGCGCTTGGTCAATCGCGAAATCCGGGTCAATCCGGCGTCCGATGTGCAGGTAATGGATTTTGATGATGCCCTGGAAACCGGTGCTACCGCGCTTTTCGGAGAGAAATACGGCGACCGGGTTCGGGTGATGAAATTCGGCGAGTTCTCGGTTGAGTTGTGCGGCGGCACACATGTTGACCGGGTAGGGGACATCGGGCAGTTCAAGATCGTCGAGGAATCTGCGATTGCAGCGGGTATACGCCGCATTGTCGCAGTAGCGGGAGAGGCTGCGGTAGAACAGGTCCAGACCATGGATGCCCAGCTGAAAAACCTGGCCGGTGTTCTGAAGATTGCACCGGATGCAATGGAAGATCGCCTGCGCCAGATTCTTGAACGCAGTAAATTACTGGAGAAAGAACTGGAAGAGCTCAAGTCAAAAATGGCCAGCGCCAGTGGTGATGAAATGGCCGGCTCCGCGGTCGAAACCAACGGTATAAAAGTGCTTGCAGCGCGAATGGATGATGTCGAGCCCAAGGCGCTTAGGGACACGGTCGACCGGCTAAAAGACAAGCTCGGAACCTCGATTGTAGTGATTGGAAGCGCAGATGCTGGTAAAGTCAGGCTGGCAGCCGGGGTCAGTAAAGATTTACTTTCTCGGATTCAGGCCGGCAATCTGGTAAACTTCGTCGCACAACAAGTCGGCGGCAAAGGTGGAGGACGTCCAGATTTTGCCCAGGCCGGTGGCTCCCAGCCGGAAAATCTGGATGGGGCATTGACGTCAGTGCAGCAATGGGTCGCTGAAAACAGCTAGCGGAATCTGCACAAAAAATGAAGGGAATTGGCGCAGTGGCAGTCGCAGAAAAGCTGCTTGCTGCAAACTAATCGTCTCGCGATGGTTTTGGCATAAGCGTAGAAGACAAGAATAGCGCGGATACATGAGGTGTCCGAAACCAAAGGAAGGTTAATATGCTCATTCTGACAAGAAGAATTGGAGAGAAACTTGTCATTGGTGACAACGTCACCGTCACCGTACTAGGTGTAAAAGGGAATCAGATTCGAATTGGTATCGAGGCGCCTCCCGAGGTTCAGGTGCACCGTGAAGAAATATACCAACGGATACTGAAGGAGCGTTCGGACGGGACCGGCAAGCCTGCCGACGATCGCTGATTAAAGTCTGAACCGGCTAAGCCGGAATCAAACAGGCTCCAGCCACCCGCGTAGCGGAAAGGGCTGCCGCCTGCATTTTCCTGTTTCAGATTTCCCCGCAAACGTATAAAATACCGCTTCCAAGATTACGGAGAGGTGGCCGAGTGGCTGAAGGCGCTCCCCTGCTAAGGGAGTATGGGTTTAAAAAGCCCATCGAGGGTTCGAATCCCTCTCTCTCCGCCAGATAAAAAAGGGGGTCAGGTTAACTTTTGCCGTTTGCAAAAGTTAACCTGACCCCCTTTTTGTGCCTTTTTGATCCCCTTTTTTGACCAAATCGTCTGTTTTCAGGTCAGCACATCATTCATTCGTTTATGTCACGTTGGAGGCGGGAAAACTGCTGACTCCGTGTAACTTCTAAAACGATGTGCAACGAGTGAATGAATACCCTAGAATAGTTCCTTTTTTAGAATTTGAAGGCAAAGAAATCAGTTTTGGTTAATTTGCCTGCGTGCTTAGCCTGAATCACAAATTAAAGATGATTGGAATCTGAATGCTGCTGTCACGACGGCTCCTGATAGCCCGAATCCTGTCTGTCGCAATCTTCCTGTTCGTGGGAGTGTGTGATGCAACGGCTGCGCGCCGGGGTGTGCGGGTGGATTTTCTCGCGTGGAGCGATGAAACGCCCATTGACTCATGCCCGGGGTACTCTTTTTCGTACTACGTTGTGAATGCAGAAAACGCCAGGTTCTATACTTCCAGGACTCTGGGTTTTAACGAACCGTGGAAATCCTACTCCTATTGCCAGGACTCGATACCCTGGTCAGAAGGGCTTGATACCAGCGAATACCTGAACCAAGACGTGTTCTTTGAAGACGAATCCGTGCTCGCTGGTGAAATCGGCAGTAACAATTCGGTCAACGCGTCTCAAAATGTCACCGCACGTAAATACTCCTATTTGGGTGAATTTGGATTCGGCTACCAATGGACTTTTTATGATTTTCCCGATGGCTTAACCCTTGTTGGGTATTATGACTCTGCGATCGACCAGTCCCCTCGCATCAAAACAGCAGACGGTACCATCACGTTGTGGAGTGGTGACTATGACGGGGAATATTTCTGTTTTGAAGGCGGTGAATTTATTGGTGTTTCGGATGGTTCGACCTATTGCGAGGACCAGTCACTTCCAGAAACAGAACGCGCAGCGCTCGTTGCCCTTTACAACAGCACCGATGGCGCAAACTGGGTGAACAACGACAATTGGCTGGACGGGGACCCCTGTTTCAATAGCTGGTATGGCGTGACCTGTGCAAACGGAGAATATTCGGAATCTGAAGATTTCGCCGCAAGCACCGTCACGCAACTTGGCCTGGATAACAACGGCCTGAGTGGAAGCATTCCGGACGAGCTGGCCGATTTGAGCGGCCTGAGTAGTCTGAACCTGAGCTATAACAATCTGACTGGGGAGCTTCCTGAAGCCCTGGGTGATTTGCCCAACATGTTCCAGTTGTGGCTCCATGAAAACAGTCTTACCGGGAACATCCCGGAGTCATTCGGCAACCTGGGCAGTTTGAGTGATCTGTACCTCAACGGTAACAAACTCACGGGTTTGATTCCCCATTCATTGATGAATCTGGAATGGACGAATATTAATTTGAAGTGGAATGGGTTGCGAACCGATGACGCCCTCTTGGATAGTTTTTTGGATGATGCTAATTACTCAGACGACTGGAGCGCCACGCAAACCATTCCGCCGGCCAACCTGGTCGTCACCGCCGTAGGGCCAACCAGCATCAGTCTGTCCTGGGACACTATTGAATACACGGGAGATATCGGGCGTTACCGGGTCTTGTACAGCACCTCGCCGTCCGGTCCCTTCTCGGATGGAGGTGTAACGGATAGCAAGCTGGATACGACGCATACGCTTACGGGCCTGGAAAGCGGTGTGCCTTACTACGTGATCGTACGATCAGAGACGGACAGCCACGATAGTAACCAAAATGAAATTGTCAGCGAAGATAGTGAATTGCTGAACAGCGCTCAAATCCTGGCAAATGGGTTTGAATAATCATGCCCGGATGCTGGATTGGCTGCAGAACGAGACCCTTACAGTAGCTAGAAGCCTTTCTGACCAAGAATCTCTTCCAATTGCACAGCCGCGCGTTGGCTGAAATAACTCGCCTTTCCCCAGTGGTCGATAATTCCTGCCTGTGCCGTTCTGGCTTCTGCGACATCAACCCCGGTCAAGTCAGAATCATCTGAACCCAGTTTGCGGCAATAAGCCCGTGTCAGAATCGCCCGCTGGCTGCGCCAGTTGTCCGAACCGAATGCTTCCTTGCTCACGATTACCGCCTGCTCTGACCATTCGATACCTCTTTCCACCTGTCCTTCCAAGCACTGAACATCCGCCAGGCCAATAAGGATAGGACCGTGCATCCGGTGTGCCGATGATTCAGCGATGGGTAGTGCTTCATGCCACAGCTCAGCTGCCTCTGCATAATCCGCCTGTGCCATGCGTACCAACGCCAGATTATTCAGTGTGTAGGACAAATCGTCAAAGTCCGCTTCCCGGTGCTTTCGATCCACCTCAAGGGCATCGCGTAACAGGATCTCAGCTTGCGCGTAGTTACCCGATTCAAATTGCAGGCGCGCCAGGTTGTTCTTGATGGTCCCCACCTCGGGATGCGTTTCATCAAATACCTGACTGGCGATGGCCAGAGTCCGGGTCCATATTTCGCGTGCTGTTTGCGTGTCACCGTTGCTATAGGCCGCCGAACCGTATGAAAGCATCGCCCAGATCGTGTCAGGGTGCATGTCTCCGTACACGGGTAGCAGAATGCTTACCGCCTCGGCGAAATATTCCTGTGATGCTTTGTAATCCCCGGCGAACAGGTACAGCGTGGCCAGGCCGCCCAGGCTGCGGCTGCGGATCGATGCGCGTTCTTCGTTTGAAAGGGCGGCTTGATCAAGCGTGCTCAGCGCCAGCTGAAAAGCCTTCATGGATTCTGCATCCTGTTCCTTGTAGGAAAGGATGTCACCACGAATATTTGCCGCCTGGGCTATTTGCTGCAATGTGAGATATCTGGCCGATTCCGCTGACTCGATTTGCTCAAGCAGAGCCATGGCGTCATCGTAATTGCCCATGCTGAACCAAACGTCGGATAGTTCAAGCTGGCTGTCGATGCGCTGCTGCCAGGACTCAGCCATTATGTCGCCTTCGGGAAGGGTCTGTAAAGACTGCTGCAGCAGTTCAGTACTGCGATGATTCATTCCAAGGCTGGAATAGGCCTGCCCCATGGTTGCCAAAAAACGCGACTTGATCACCGGGCGGGCAAAATCGGTGCTGTCGATACGGGCCACAGCGCTGTCGAGCACTTCGCGGACGGTAACCGTCGTGCCACGAGCTTCACCCGGATCGGCCAATTTGAATGCTGACAGCAGAAAATTGCGCGTCTGTCGTTCTGAAAGCAATTCCAACTCTGCCTGCGCACGCGCCACGCGTGCCTCGTTACGGGCGACCGTAGCGCGCCAGGCCAGCACCGCGAAAACAGCTGTCAACGCCAGCGAAACGCTACCCAGCAAAATCCAGCGCCTGTTCCTTCGATGAAGCTCCCTGTGGCGCAGCTGATCGTAGTGAACACCGATCAATCCCGCGACCAGCTTCAGGAAAGCCGTCGAAAATCCATCCGCTTCGCGCCTGGCATCGGCAGCCAGGGGTTCGGTGCGTTTGCCCAGAGGCTGGTCAATATCCACTAACAACAGATTGATCGGAAAAACTGCGTTTTCTGGATCAAGGGCCGGGTCCGCAGTTGGATCTCCCCGTACCACAAATGCCAACACCGGTCGGCCGGGATGCTCGCGGCGGAAATAGGCAATCTCCGCATTCACCCACCGCGACGCAACTGCGTCGGGTGAACATACCACCAGCAACGCTTCGGATTCGTCAAGCGCCTGTTCAATGCTCTGCGACAGTGACTCGGCAGTAGCCAAATCGTCACGGTCCCGAAAAACTGGTCGGATCTTACCCGTTTTGAGCGCTGGATTTTCTCTTTGTAAATGCTCCGCTACCCGATAGCTTTCCAGTTTTTTATGCAACCGGTTGGCCAGGCGCGTGTCTCGGTGCGAATAGCTGATGAAGGCGCGGTATCGAAGTGAAGTGCTCATTGAATGGCGCCGGGCTAGTCGGCTACTCCTTTTACATGGAACAGTGGGAAGGTGCCAAACTTCTTGGCCAGCGGAACCCGGCCGACGTACTCGCAAACGTAGGAATCGACGCCAGCACTGGCCGATAATGCCGCGAATGATTCGCTGGCATAAACCTCTCCAGGCGGCGTGATCGGTTCGATCCTGGCAGCCTGGCTGATGTGATGGCCAAAATAGTTGATTCTGCCCAGGACCGGGTCAAACAGGGCACTGGCTGGAGCGGAATGGAGCGCAATACGCATGTTGAGCGAGTCAGGCAACATCACTTCTTCCCAGTCGCTGGCGTAGATGAAATTTCGGAGTTCGAGCGCGAACTCACCCAGTTTTTCAACGGACTTGAAGACTACAAAAATGGCATCCCCCCAAGTGTTGATAAAAGTCATTTCATCTTCATAGCGATTAGAAAGCTTCCGGATTCCTGCCAGGAAGTGCTTCACGTAGGGATCAATTTGCGGGTCCTTTAACTTGCTGAAACCGACGACATCGGCAAACAAGACAGAGACCAGCGTTCTGGCTGGAGTTTCGCACTCGGGCACTGCCATCTGTTTAACCGGCCTGCCCACATTGATCACGCTCAAATCTTCTCTTCTTTGCTGCCAGTGGCTGACGATCTCGGATGTTCCTCCTTTGCGCCAGGAATCAGAGCCGTCCCAGACTGCGAGGCAGCAGGTTTCTGTTTCAAGCGCCCGGGCGCGCAGCATCGCAGCCCCGTCCAGGTACCGGTTGGTATAAGTAAAAGCGATCGCCCCGGGAGCCGATGCGTCATCGTCCAGGTTGATGACTTTGCTCGCCGATGCCAGGACATTTTCGAAGCGCCGCTCCCAATCGGGGCCGGCAAAACTGACGCTGGATTTTCGGAAGTTTTCGGGTGAGAACGGCAATACGATTATCGACTCGACCCCCCTCCTGTTCGCTTCCTCCAGGAACAGGATATCAGACCCGCAAGCGGCGCTGGAATATGTGATTCCAATTTGATTCGAATCAAAAAACTGGCTGATTTCGGACTGCACCCTTTTGATATCTGCCGCTTGAAACCGCGGGGTTTGCCGGCCCTCCCTGTCCAGCATGTGGCCACTGAACACGCACACCTTGGGGACATTGAATACGGCATCCAGCGCTTCGGGATCAAATCCGCAATGTTCAAGCGCCAGCCTGGCTTGTTTCCGCATCGTACCGATGTGCGAATTCCTGCAACTGTGTGTTTCCTGGGCGCGCTCGTAGTGAACCCTGGCACGGTTGGTGTCGCCCAGGATGATCATCGCTTCTCCGAGAGTCGCTTCTATCCAGTGCTTTGACCGGGATGATCTGGATGCCAGCAATTCCATGCACAGGCTCCGGGCTTTTTCTGCGTATTCACCAGCCAGGTCGCGCCGGGACAGGAATACGGCGGTGGAAGCGGCGTTAATCCAGCTGTAGTAGGACTCATGTTCGATGCCAGCCCGGTCAAATTTTTCAGCGGCTTCAACGTACAGGCCGTGTGAACGCGTCACGAATTGCAAGCGTTTACCGGAGTCCCTCGTGGTTTTCCACAGGTCCTTGTAAACACGCGCCAGCGAAGCGCATAGCTCTGGCGTTGGAGTGTTCAGGTACTGTTTTTCCAGTATGTCTCTGGCCCGGAGGTGGGAACCACAATTCGCCAGGGCTTGACCCAGCAGCTGCCAGCACTTTGATGAGAGCTGCTCTTTGTCCTGGGACATCAGTAGATCAAAGGCGACGATCGGCTCACCCATTGAAATGGCTCGTTCCGCCTGCTTCTCAAGTTGCGGAATTGAAATTTCTGATTTTTCTTCTATCACAGGAACAATCGCTTTGGACGCGATGATAATACCCCAATTGTGACGACCTGATCGCGGCTCCTTTTGGATACCGCTAGCCGATTTCCGGCTGAGGGCAGGGGTGTGTCTTGAAACCCAGCACTTTTCGGATAACCCAAATCAGCCGGGCTTTCCTTCCACGATCTTGAGGCCGGGACAGATTTTCAAATCACGGACCGTATGCTCATTCTCAGTGAATTGAATCCTCCGAATTCAAGCTGGTCAGGTTGCGGCGTCGCGAGAGCCGGGCACCAGGTGGTCGAGTGAAAAGCGTCTGCCGGCCTGTATTACAAGACGTTCAACGGCCAGTTCGAGCAGGTGCAGTCACTGGAGACTTTCGTCGTTGACGGTGTGGAAATTATGTCGCCGGTTACCGTTACACAGGTAAGCCCTGATTCGAGCTAAGCCTGAATTTGACTCTTCACCTTTACAGGCCGACACTGGCTCAATCTACGGCAATGAGGCAAGTTTCTTTTGATGACCCAAACCGCAATGCTCAAATGCGCTTTCCTCCTGGCAGTCGCCACCTCCTTCTCACTGCACACTTCAGTTTCACACTGCGACAGTGATTGGCCCCAATTGACAGGTCCCTACCTGGGACAGAATCCGCCCGGAAAGGCAGCAGAAATTTTCGCCCCAGGGATCATTTCCACTGATGCGAGTGAAATCAACTCTGTCTTTTCTCCTGAAGGAGACGAATTCTACTTCACGGCCTGGATACCGGAAACCGGCACAAAGATCATGGTCACCCGATTGAGCGACCGCCTGTGGTCCAAGCCGAAAGCGGCGTCATTTTCAACGCATCCCACTGATGTTGACCCGGCCTTCAGTCATGACGGCAAGAGACTCTTCTTCAGTTCAAGACGTCCCCGTCCGGGTGAAGCCGAAGTCAGGGAAGCTGGTTTTGATCTGTGGTTTGCCGACCGCACAGCAGCAGGCTGGAGCGAGGCCCAATACCTGGGGCCAGTGGTTAACTCGGGGGAAAGCCAGGTCTATTCAACCGTCACCCAAACCGGGGCACTCTATTTTCAGTCGGTGAGGAAAGATGGCTACGGGAAAGCAGACAGCTATCGCTCCCGACGGGTCGGCGGAGTTTACCAGGCGCCGGAGAACCTGGGCCCGGTGATCAACTCTGAAAATTACGAAGGCGATATCTACATCGCGCGGGATGAGAGTTACCTTGTTGTCTCCGTTAACGGCCGCCAGGACAGTCTTGGCGGGGCAGACCTGTATGTCAGCTTCCGCGGTCGGGATGATTCCTGGACACCACTGAAAAACCTGGGTAGTGCGGTCAACTCTGACCAACGCGATTTTTGTCCAATGGTCAGTCCCGATGACAAGTACCTGTTCTTCTCCAGTAAACGAGCAGGTGAAGGTGATATTTTCTGGGTTGATGCAAGTGTTATCCAGCAAGCCCGGGGCCGGTTAGGCCACTTCAACCCCGGGCAGGACCTGTTCCTCCCACAATTCGACAGCAAAACAGACGTCGATGACCTCCACTCCGTCGCCGGTGTCGCAACCATGCTCCGAGATCCCCGTTTTTCGGAAGTCAATTACCACGCGGTGGCGGGAGCCTACGGTATCCAGGAAGGCCTGTACGTCCCGGCACCCGGTCTGTTCAACCTGGCATTTGGCGCTCGTTGGTCAAACGCCCATGAAGACAGGGAAGGGGCACTGGCCGAAGTGAGCAAGTTAGTGGCTGAAACGCTCAACAACGGCGGCCACGTGTGGGTGGCCGAGGCCGGACAATCGGATTTCACGGCAGACTGGCTGAAGCTCGTCAGGGAACGCCACCCGTCCGTGGTTACGGAAGAATTGGTTCACGTTGTTCAGCACTCCGACTGGAACGAATCCGTCACATCCCCTGAAAGTCTCGCCTACGTCAAACAATATGCGGATTATCAGAAAATTCCCGATGGCAATGAACTGGATAACGGCACCCCCGGCCTGAGAACCGAATCGGGTGCTTACTGGCACGTCGCGCTTGGCTCTGCTGGAAACGGCGAAAGCTGGAGCCTGGCACGGGATATTGCAATGCAGTACAACGGCCGGGACGGGCGGTACAATAATGACGCCATTGCGATGGGCGGCATGGATTTTTCAGACGTTTCCGAGAGCTGCTGGATATTCGGATTTTCGGATATTCGTGGAACCGAATCCTTCTTCGCGGAGTTTTTGTCTGCGCAATAGCAGTTCCGGTTCATGGCAGACTACTAATCCAGCTGTCGTCCTCCAGCCATTTCTTCCGCAGCTGATCGAGAATTCCGGTGTCTTCGATACCGTTGAGGAGGTTAGATATCAGGTTCTGAAACTGCAGGTCTTCGCGTGAGATCGCAATGCCGACGGGCTCTATATTCAACGGAGACGCCAGGGTCAGCAGGTTGTCGTCAGGATTTTTCATCACCGCGAGTTTGCATACCGTCATGTCGGCGATGACCACGTCAACTTCCCCCTTTTTCAAAATCCGTATCGCATCATCGTAATCCCAGGTCGTGATAAGCCGCGTGTTGGGCAGATACTGCTCTGCCAGCCGCTGACCGGTCGAGTTGGCAATGGCGGCGACCTTGATATCGGGGCGGTTCAGATCAGCCGGGCTGGAGGCTCTGGCCAGCAGCGATGAGCGGGTCAGGATAGAGCGGCCCGACAACATGTAAGGCCCGACAAAAGACACCATCAGTGTCCGTTCGGGCGTGATCGACATGTTGGACATGACCATGTCGACTTCGCCGTTTTTCAGGGCGGCAAGCAACTCCGGGAAGGGTTTGGGAACCATCATCAGTCTCACGCCAAGCGCCTTGGCCATGACATTGGCCAGGTCGACTTCCAGACCGATAAAGGCGCCGGTCCGGCTTTTCACGTTCATGGGTGGCTGGTTTCCGGTCATGCCGACACGGATTTGACCATTCTTGATGACTCGCTTGAGAACCTCGGCATCCGCGGCATGGACTGCGGAGGCAGCGCCAAACAAAAGCGAGAGAATCAGCGCGGGGCATACCAGGTATTTTCTGAGGGACACTTTAAACTCCTATCGACAGGTTTATCATTGATTTTAAATTTTGATGATCCCACGCCATGTTCATATAAACCCCAGGGCCGACAGTACCGCAAAACCGGCAGTAACCGTCACCGGCATGATAAGCGTGGTCAGTGCGATGGTCTCTGCAACGCCTTCACTGTGAGGGGTCATTTCTTTCGCCATCACGAAGGCCACCATGGCAGTCGGTGCGGCGACCATCAGGAAAAGTATCCCCAGGTCCTCTCCCCTGAAGCCAAACCATACCGCAGCGGACGTCACACACACCGGAATGATAACCATCTTGAACAGGGCGGCCCAGAGCACGTGTGGGTGATCGAAACTGATTTGGCGCCAGGCCAGGCTCCCACCGATGCAGATCAGGGCCAGAGGCAGCGCCATCCTTGCAAGGTAGCCCATGGCGCCTTCCACAGCCTGCGGCAGTGGCAGTGCGAGCTGATTCCAGAGAATTCCCGCAAACACACCGATCAGCAGGGGGTTGGCGGCCAGGTTCCTGAGGACCATGCGCCGATCGGCGGTCAGAACCATGATCGAGAGGACGTTGTAGCCAACAATCATCGCCGCCGCGTAAATGCCTGCCCTGCCAAGGGCGTCCTCGCCAAAAGCGTTGAGGCACAGTGCAAGCCCAATCATGCCGATATTGCTGCGAAAGGAACTCTGCACGAATACGCCGCGTTTCGTTCTGTCGACCAGGAATGGTGCAATCAGCCAAAGCAGGCCGACCACGCAAAACGTGGCCACGACGCCGAATGAAACCAGCGGCAGGTCCTCGTATTTGGATAACGGATTGGTGGCCGTGGCCAGGAACAACAGGCTGGGCATGAATACATAAAAAATCAACCGGTTTCCGACTTCGACAAAGTGGCCGTCCACCCATTTTCTCTGGCGGAAAAGCACACCCAGGGCCAATACCAGGAGAATGGGCGCCGTGACGTTGAATCCCTGCGCGAGGTGGGTGAAAAGGCCGTTGTTCATGCAGGGACAATCATACCCTCTTTAGGACGTCCCAAACCGGTATACTTCGCGCTTGAATTGACAGTTACAGAACAAGCGGGAACATCTACTTTGCGAAAAACCCTATCAGTGATAATCACGGCTGCCCTGTGCTGGCTGATCCCGGCGAGTTCCATCCATGCCGATACCGCCGAAGACTTCCATGCCCTCCTCGACGAGCACTGGGCCGCCGCAGAAAAGGAGCAGATATTTTTCCGCACCGATGCGGATGCCTTCAGGCTCAACGGGAAGTTGCCTGAGTTTACCCCCGCGGCGCGCGCCCGCCGCCAGGCCTACAACGAAGATATGCTCCGGCGCTTGCAGGAGATCGACGCAGACAGCCTGGAAGGGCAGGACAGAATCAGCTTTAAATTGTTTCGCTATGAGCGTGAAACAGAAAGAGATTTCTATCGGTTTTATGATCACCGTTTCCCCATCAGGAGCCTGACCGGATACCACAGCTATTTCGCCCACGCCCCCGGCAACATGGCTTTCAACACGGTGGAAGATTACGAAAAGTACCTGGTCAGCCTGGCGGATTTCCCGCGTTATAACCGCGAAAACATGGACCTGATGCGTGAAGGCATCGAGACCGGCTATACCCAGTATTGTGAATCGATGGAGGGCTACGAAAACACGATCAGCGAGTTCATCGTGGACGACCTCGACCAGAGTGTTTTTTACGCGCCTTTCCTGGATTTCCCGGTGACCGTTCCGGAAGCAGTTCGGGCAGACCTGTCAGAGCAGGGCGGGAAGTTGATTCGGGAAAAGGTGGTTCCAGCATACCGGGAACTTTATCGCTTTTTCACCGAGGAATACCAACCCAACTGCCGTGAAGCGGTCGGCATCACCAGTCTCGAAGGGGGCCAGGCATATTACGCCTACCTGATCCGGTTTTTCACGACCACGGACATGCAGCCGCAGGAAATTCATGACCTGGGATTAAGCGAGACCAGGCGTATCCGCGCCGAGATGGAGGCCGTCATCGCATCGACAGGTTTCGAAGGCAGCTTCCAGCAGTTTCTTGAATTTCTGCGCACGGACTCGCAGTTCTTTGCCAGGGACTCCCAGGACCTGCTGGAGAAAATCGCGCTCATCACCAAGAAAATGGACGGCCAGATGCCCCGTTTCTTTGGTACGCTGGCAAGGAACACCTATGAACTGCGGCCGACTGATGGTCGCGGCGCCTATTACGTCAGCGGTGAAGAAGGCGGCAGAACCGCGGGAATCTATTTCATCAATATCACCGATCTGAAAGCACAGCCTCTCTACAACCTGGAGGCGCTGAGCCTGCACGAGGCGGTGCCAGGCCATCACCACCAGTCTGCACTGGCCATGGAACTCGACCTGCCCGAATTTCGCAGGACTCTCTACCACGCGGGATTTGGCGAGGGCTGGGGCTTGTACGCCGAGCACCTGGGCAAGGAGGCGGGTTTTTACCAGGATCCCTACAGTGACTTCGGCCGGCTGACTTACGAAATGTGGCGGGCCAACCGCCTGGTGGTCGATACCGGGATGCATGCGTTCGGCTGGTCACGTCAGCAGGCCATCGACTACCTGTTGCAAAACAGCGCCATGACTCCGACCGAGGTCACCAAGGAAGTGGACCGTTACATCACCTGGCCGGGCCAGGCCCTTGCCTATAAAATTGGTGAGCTGCGAATCAAGGCCTTACGCAAGAAAGCGGAAGCAGCGCTTGGCACTGATTTCGACATACGGGCATTTCACGACGTGGTGGTCGGTAATGGCTCACTGGCCATCGACGTGCTCGAAGAACTCGTCGATGAGTGGATCGCGGAGCAATCTTGATTCCTTAATGGTGTTGCATTACCACTGGGATGGATGATTTTCTCAGCATGAGCTCGGTCATGCCGCCGAAGACCAGTTCCCGGACCCTTGCCCGGCTGTAAGCGCCCATCAGCACGAGATCCGAACCCGTTTCCCTGAAGCTTGCTGTCAGTTCAGTCGATTCATCGTGGCCCTGTGTCATGATCCTTTCGGCCTTGATCCCGTAATGAATCAGGTAAGCTGCCAGCTGGCTTGATTTCGGTCCCAGTTGGTTATCGCGTCCGGCGCTGATGATCTGGACTTTTTCGGCGGCCTGTAACAGGGGCATGCAGGCGGAAACCACCCGTGCGGCCTCGGGACTCTGGTTCCATGCAATGGCGATGCGTTTTCCGGGGATGCCGTTTTTCCCCGGCGGCATGATAAGAACCGGCC
>Ga0316187_10000957_pt1 | contig 24112 bp, 25 predicted proteins | sample CroRivburrow1_MG_FD_204927 | JGI IMG/M metagenome (GOLD analysis project Ga0316187, IMG submission 204927) | Coastal sediment microbial communities from Maine, United States - Cross River worm burrow 1 | ecosystem: Environmental > Aquatic > Marine > Coastal > Sediment | place: USA: Maine...
TTTAAATAAAAGTGGACCTTCACCATTTATTCCATATACCGCATCTACTTTTAGTTTGCCATTTTCAATATCGGTTTGGACATCAGTATAATAAGCGATTTCATTCTCAACAATATTCCTGACGGAATCAAGGCCTTCGTTTCCGTTTTCTATTTCTTCATCAATTGCTGCAAGGGTGTCTTCAAGAACAGCCAGGGTATCCTCAACTTTAATCAGGCTGTCAATATTATAAAATTTAAAAGATACCAGGGATTCATTAATACTTGGCCCACATTCCTCACAATCCTGGCAACTAAGTATTCCTAAAGGTATTATTACCAGTACCCAAAAAAAATTTAAAATTGTATCCTTCCTTTTCATATTTCCCTGACCGGACAAATTTATATTCAATAAGCGTAATAAAAGTATAGAATATTAAAAATTTTCAAACAGGGTCCACATTGAAAACGATTTTACCGCTTTTATATTCTTTGTAATTAAGTAAGGCGATAGCAGTTTCTGCCAGAAAAACTTTTACTAAAGAGAGATTTACTTTTCCTCTTTCAAGTTTGATGAGAATATGCTGCAGGTATTCGTTCCTGATCTTAGATATTAGAGGCTCTTCAGGTCCAAGGATTCTGCCAGCCCCCAGCTTTAATTTTATTTCTCTCGAAAACATAAATGCAAGTTGAGCAGCTTTTTCTTTGTCTTTGTGCTTAAACATGATATCAATCACCCTGGAGTATGGTGGGTAGGTATATTTTTCTCTTTCAATGAGTTCTTCTTCTGCCATACCCTTAAAATCATTCTCTATTACTTTTCTAAATACCGGATGTTCCGGATTTGATGTTTGAACAAGTGCCAAACCTTTTACGTCACGTCTTCCTGCTCTTCCACCTACCTGTGACATCATCTGATAGGTTTTTTCAACAGCCCTGAAATCAGGATAATTCAGCGTTTGATCCGCATCCATTATGCCAACTAAAGTGACCTCCCCAAAATCTAATCCTTTGGAAATCATCTGAGTACCGATAAGAATATCAATTTCACCTGTATCAAATTTGTTGATGATCTGTTGGTAGCTGAATCGACTCCTGGTAGTATCCAGATCCATCCTTTTCACCCTGGCTTCCGGAAAGAATAACTGTATATCTTCTTCGATTTTCTCTGTACCGAATCCTACTGTCTGAATACTGGTAGACCCACAAGCTTTGCAAGCAGAAGGAATAAATGACTTATAACCACAATAATGACATCGAAGTTCATCATTGTACATATGATATGTTAGGCTTACTGCACAATGATCACATTGCGGGATCCACCCACAGTCATTGCAGATAACAAAGGGAGAGTATCCTCTTCTATTTTGAAAAAGCAATATATTTTTACCTTGTTCAAGAGTTTTCTTGATTTCCTCGATCAAAACAGAAGAGAAATTATTTTTCAGTGATTTATTTTTTCTTTCCTGGCGAATGTTCACAAGTTTGATCTCAGGCAATACAGCTGTGCCATATCTTTTATCTAACGTCACATAACCATATTTTCCTTGTTGTGAGAGAAAAAAGGACTCCAGGGAAGGAGTGGCAGAGCCTAATAATGTCTTTGACTTATGTAAACTGGACATGTATAAGGCTATATCGCGTGCATGGTACCTGGGAGCCGGCTCCTGCTGTTTATATGATGTCTCCTGTTCTTCATCTACTATTATCAGGCCAAGGTTTTGAAAGGGCAGGAATACAGCAGAGCGCACCCCCACAACAAAGTTAAACCTGCCAGTAATTACGCCCTTCCAAACTTCCACCCGCTCATTATCAGAATATTTTGAATGGTAAACACCCATACTATTTCCAAAAAGGCTGAGAAGCCGCTCCACGATCTGAGTAGTAAGTGCTATTTCAGGGAGCAAGTAAAGCACTTGTTTTCCTTTAGCTATCTGCTCATTAATCAAGCTTACATAAATCTCCGTTTTCCCGCTTCCTGTAATTCCATGAAATAAAACAGTGTCCTGCTTAATAAAAGCAGCCTTTATACCATTTATTGCAATAACCTGATCCTTGCTTAATTCCGTTTCTTTTAGTTTAGTATCCGGAAGGTCAAACCTGGGAACAAAGATCTCGAATTCATCCAGTATCTTATTTTTTACTAATGTATTATATGATGAAATTGAAAGATCATTCTTCAAAAGTGTCTTTTTTTCCATCCCTTTCTCATTTAGATCAGGATCATCAAAAATCGGTACTAGCTGCAAATACCTCATTAACACATCGAGTTGTTTGGGTTTGCTTTCCAACTCCTCAAAGATTTCTTCAATAGCACCAGCTTCCTCCAGGTAATCAATACTTATCCTGGCTCTTTTTTCCTTTTTTGGTTTATATTTTTCTTTGATCTCCTCATAAATTAACAGAGCATTTTTGTTAATAAGAGATTTAAGAATATGGTATATGTTTTTTACTTCAAGAAGTTTGGCAGCTTCAGGATAGGTCATCGATTTTCCAAATTCAAGAGATTTAATGAGCATTAATTCCTTGTCATTAAGTGAGATATTACTTTCATCTAAGGAGAACTCCGGGTGTAGCTGGATTTTTGATTCACTGGAAAGCTTAAGTCCTGTTGGCAATCCTGCATTCATTACTTCTCCCATGGTGCACATATAGTATTTCGCTATCCATTCGAATAAGGGCAACTGGATGTCTGAAAGTATTGGCATTTCATCGATTACATCTAAGATAAATTTAGCATCATATACTTTGGGGGGAGTATGATGAAGTTGCCAGATGATGCCGGTTACTGTTTTTTTACCAAACTGGACAATAACCCTGAATCCTTTTTCTACCTGGTTGAAATAGTTATCTGATATTCTATAGGTAAATAACTTTGGTATGGGAATGGGAAGGAGCACATCTGCGAACAGTCCTTTTTCATGAGTTATTCGTATAATATCTGGTGATTGTTTGTCCAACATTAAATTAATAACCGGTATGCTTCTTCTACGGATTGTACCGGTAGTTTACATGTTTTATTATAACAAACATACAGTGTGGTATTGTCTTTGGAAACTTTTCCTGCTAAAAGTGGCAGATCAGAAGTATCCATCGTTCCACAAACAATCTTATTAGGGTAATAAGATTTCATGAAGTTATCCCTCATTGACATGGAAGCTCTTCCTACTATTGCTACTTCCGCCGTTGGCTTACTTATCATCATATGAAGAATACCCCATTTTGACATGTATTCAGGTTCAGTAACCAACAGGTTTCCAACTTTACGCAACATCTTTTCAGAAATATCCTGATAAAGATCATTATCAAATAATAATCCAGCGATGTAAAGATTTGATGCCATTACTGCGTTGGAAGAAGGTATTACATTGTCAAGTATTTCTTTCTTTGCTGCAATCAGCTGTGGTGAATTCTTATCAGTAAAATAGAAAAGATCTTCCTTCTTATCAAAGAAATTTTCTATTGTATAATCGAGAAGTGATTTTACTCTTTCAAGCCATTTTTCATTAAAAGTAGCCTGATATAACTTCAGGAAAGCTTCAATTACAAATCCATAATCTTCCAGATAACCGGGAATCGCATTTGGGCCATTGAAGGGAGTTCTGTAAACTTTACCAGAATCAAGATGATGTTCAATAAGGTAGTTAGCTGTTTCAAGAGCAAGATCTAAATGTGTTCTATCCCCCAAAGCATCATAAGCATCCAGGATGCCACTAACGATCATGGCATTCCAGCCTCCTAATATTTTATTGTCAAGACCGGGTTTTACTCGTTTATCCCGGTAAAACCTTAGTTTTTCTTTTATGTTTTTAATCAAGTCTTCCTGATCTTCGAGGCTGACATTGAATTCAAGAGACAGGTCTTCTGTAGTTTTGGTAGTTACCGGTATATTGAATCCCATTTCCCAATTTCCTTCTTTACGAATTCCAAAATATTCCAACCAGAAATCAGTATTTTGATCCAATTGTCCTTTAAACTCTTCGTAAGTCCAGGTATAGTATTTCCCCTCAACCCCTTCTGAGTCAGCATCCAGTGCAGCATAGAATCCCCCTGTTTCACTTTTCAGATCTCGCTTTAAAAATTCTATGGTTTCGTTAATTACTCTGCTAAACTGCGGTTCTTTTGAAAAAGTATAAGCTTCAGCAAACAGGCTTAAGAGTTGTCCATTATCATATAGCATTTTCTCAAAATGAGGTACAAGCCATTTTTCATCCACAGAATATCGTGAGAATCCGCCACCAATCTGGTCGTAAATCCCACCGGAGGCTATTTGTTTCAGAGTGAAAATTATATGCCTGGATAAGTCTTTCTCCTCCATCAGATACCCGTAACGCAGGAAGAACATCCATAAGGAAGGCATTGGAAATTTAGGTGCCTTGTCCATTCCCCCAAAATTCTTATCAAATTTTCCTTGTAGCATCCGCATGGACTCTTCCAGCTGTTCACTTGAAATATCATTATATTCGGACTCCAATCCATATTTTATTACTTCGCTTTTAGCAATATGATTGGTAAGTCGTTCGGCGGATAAATTCAATTCTTCCTTTTGGTCTTTATAAGCTGAAATTATCTTATGAAGTACTTGTGTAAAAGACTGAGGGGGGAAATATGTACCCCCATAGAATGGTTTTTGCTCGGGAGTTAGAAAAACATTCAGAGGCCACCCTCCGTTTATTCCCATAGCCTGAACAGCATCCATATAAATCTGATCTATGTCAGGTCTCTCCTCTCTATCAACTTTTATACTGACGAAATGAGAATTAAGATAGTCGGCAATATCATTGTTCTCGAAAGATTCCCTTTCCATCACATGGCACCAGTGGCAGGAGGAATATCCTATACTAACCAATATGGGCTTTTCTTCTTTTATCGCTAGTGACAGCGCTTCTTGTCCCCATGGGTACCAGTTGACCGGATTGTGGGCATGTTGTTGTAAATAAGTGCTGGATTCATTTATCAGTCGATTAGAATTCATGTTAATTGTTCTTCAAGTAATTTTAACTCTTCAGTGATATCAATATCCCAATTTAATTTTTTGAGTTTTTCAATAGTATTCAAAATGAAATCCTGATGTTCTTTTGAATCAGGTTGGAAGGGTTTGTGATGCATTGCATTCAAAATCTTATTCCATTCGTTGATAAAGGTTATTGTGTCAGTGTTAAAATAGGTTCTTTTAAAAAGATCCCAAATATAGTCAATGGCTACTTTATTTGGATGAAGCATATCAGCTTCATAGAACCTGTAATCCCTCAAATCATCCATAAGAATCTCGAAAGAAGGGAAATAATGCATGTTTTTATAGCTATTAGTGAGTTGATAAGAGGCGAGCCGCAAGGTTGACTTACTGACAGCATTCATTTCAAGAGTGTCTCTCATATGTCGTACCGGGCTGACAGTGAGTATAAATTGGACATCTTGATTATAGTAGTTTAAATGTTCGTTTAAACTACTGAAAGATTCTATAATTTCTTCAACTGTCAGCAGGTGTTTGCTAAACGAACCAGCAGGTATTTTATGGCAATTGCCAACTATATCATCCAGTTTTTTGTGTTTATATACAATGGCCGAACCAAGTGTAATAAGGACCCATTTTGATTGTTGCAGCTGCATTCGTGTAATTTCATAGGCATCCTTTATTATCACTAATAACTCTGATTCTTCTGTTGAGGATATGTCAGAATGGAAATCGAAATGTTTATAAACGCCCTGATCATGAATGATTCTGGAAGTATCTATTTCTTTTTTATCCAGGGTATTCCTTAATAATCTAAAGATAGAAATGGGATTATATAGAATGCCAAAAGGGTTGACGAGGATATCGAATTTGTTTTTGGCTAACAAATTTCCAATATTTTCCGTAAAACAGGAGCCGATCATAAACAGCGGATCCTTATAATGGATTTTTCGGTTCGAAGCTTGGGGTAATATGGGAGTCCTGAACATGATTTAAAGTTACCGATAGATATAAAAACAAAAAAGCGTTCCAATTAAATTGAAACGCTTTTTTTATTTATGAATTATATCTTTTATTCACTAACTACTTTAAAAGGAACTTCTTTTTTTACTTCCTTATGTAGATCAAGGGTTACAACATAATCTCCTACGTTTTTCACAGAAGAGTTAAATTTAATTTTTTTCCTGTCGATCTCAAATCCCTTTTCTTTCATAGCGTCTGATATTTGTAAAGTAGTAATAGCACCAAATATTTTTCCACTCTCACCAACTTTAGCTCCTATTTCGAGTATTATATCACCGATACTTTCAGATAGTGCCTCTGCATCATTCTTTATCTTTTCTGCTTTATGAGATGCTTGTCTTATGTTTTCCTGGATCATTTTTGTGTTAGACACATTGGCCACCATTGCCATACCTTTAGGGATCAGGAAATTTCGGCCGTATCCAGACTTTACTTTAATAATATCGTTTTTATATCCCAGGCCTTGAATGTCCTGTTTCAATATCACTTCCATGCTTTCTTCAGGTTTATTTTAATGAATCGGTTACATAAGGCATCAGTCCAATATGGCGAGCGCGTTTAACCGCCTGAGCTACTTTTTTCTGAAATTTGATGCTCGTTCCTGTAATTCTTCTGGGCAGTAATTTGCCTTGTTCGTTAACAAACTTCAACAAGAAGTTAGCATCTTTGTAATCGATGTATTTGATGCCATTCTTTTTGAAACGACAATACTTCTTTTGATTTTCGTTCCTGTTTAAAGGTTCATTCATTAATGTCATGCTGCTTGCTCCTCCTTAGCTTCAACTTTTGGTTTCTTGTTAAATTCACCTCTACGACGCTTGTCATTATATGCCAATGCATGCTTGTCAAGCGAAACGGTTATAAACCGTAGTACTTTTTCGTCTCTTCGATACTCCAATTCCAAAGCCGTAACTGTCTTAGGATCTGCTGCAAACTCAATCAAGTGATAGAATCCTGTTGACTTGTGCTGAATTGGATAAGCCAATTTTTTAAGACCCCAGTTTTCTTCGTGGATGATATCAGCTTTATTATCAACCATAACTTTCTTGAATTTTTCAACAGCATCCTTCATCTGAGCTTCAGACAAAACGGGAGTTAAAATGAATACTGTTTCGTAATTTTTTAATTCCATTTTTATAAACTTACTTAAATTTTGGAGGGCAAAGGTACGTAAATTTTGGATTTTACCAAAGGTAAGCGCAATAATTCCGATGAAATGATATTTGTTCTTTATTTTACAACAAAAGCCTTTTCACCCATCAGGTAGTCTTCAGTATATACCTGCATTTCATATCGGCCAGGAGTATATTCACTTCCCTTGTCGTAATCGAAGGTAAGTTTCTGTAAAGTATTGTCAAATAGAATTTCCTGCTTAGCGGTATAAAATTCCTCTTTGCCATCAAATATGAAAGTTCCCGATCCTGATGCTACATCAAACAAAACACTTTCATCAGGTCCAATAATCCGAATCATAATCTCTTTTCCTTCAATTGGGGCAATTTCATTTTCTGCAATATTGAATTCAACTCTTATTTTATCAATATATCTTGATTTAAACTCATTTTCCTTCACTCTGCCTCTACTATTTACAGCAAAAATGCTGATATTTTCTACTTTCAATCTTGCTGCAATCTGCATTTGTTCTTCCAGTTCTTCTCTTGATTTTATTATTTCTGACAGATCGGCATTTAGCTCGTTTTTCTCAGTTTTTAACTCAATATTCTCTTCGGTAAGTTCTTTATTAATGAATTGTAATTCATCAATTTCTTTGTCTTTCAATACCAGAAGTTCCTGGAAGCCTTCAACTTTATCTTTTAGAGCAGATAATTGCTTGTCAGAATATTTCCTGTTTACAATTAATTTTTCTTTTTCTACTTCAAGTTCTTGTACAGCCAGTTCTAAATCCTGTATATCACCACCAAGGCTTTCAATTTCAACGATCCTTTCTCCAATTTCATGCTCGAGGATAGTAATCTGTTCTTTGGCATTCTCTATTTCTACATTATGGGCACGATCAGCTCTGTTTTTAATAAATAAATTGATGCCCTGTACGACAACCAGCAAAATAATAATCACTATGATTATATTTCGTTTGTATCTTTTATTGCTCTGGTTAGGTTTTGGTGTTTTATCTTCAGCCATTTCTTGGAATTATTAAAAATTGATAAGTAAAATTAGGCTAATTTTAGCTAATTTCAATCATTTGGGTTGAGAAAATGCAATTGTCTGTCCTGATTAATATTCAAACCTATAGTGCCCGGGAGGTAATTGATCGTTAAATAGGACAAGACCGCATTGAAAGATATCGATATATATTGTTCCTGAAGAATCTTTCATAATCCACTTCCATGCATTTGTCATTTCTCCCGACCAATAAATGTCATCAATTACGATCATGGCTTTTTGCGATAGGTGTGGTAATAGCTGTTTATAATAACTAATAGTAGATTGATAGGTATGATTGGCATCTATATAAACAAAATCGATCTTGTTGGTAGATTTTAAATATTGAGGCAGCACTTGATCGATATTGCCTTCTGTCAAGTCAATATTGGTTATGTTAAGAACTTTGAAATTATTTCTTGCAATCTTCGCAATTGAAGAGCTACCTTCAATAGTGGTTACATGAGTTTCGGGATGAGCAGAAGACATATATAAACTGTGAATACCAAAGGATGTTCCCAGTTCCAGTATTTCTTTAAAATCCATGTAACGGATAATTTTTTGAAATAATATCGAATACCGGGCAGAAGTAAGACCTCTTGTAGCTATGGAACTGATAGATCGATTGACTGCTGGTGATATTTTTGATCCTGCACCCATATCAGCTATCTTGATTTTTGATTGGTTATCAATTAACTTTTTTCTGAGTTTCTCAATTTCGATATTGAATTGTATTTTTTTTGGATTTCTAAAACATTCAGTATAAAAATTGTAAAGGAAGGGACTGTGTAAAGAGAACTCGTTAATTGCATATAATTTATGCAAGACATAAGCCCGGATCAGATGTAATATTGGCACCTGGCTAATTTAATAAAAAGGGAGCTATCATAGAAAACTCAGGAATAATTACGTTAAAAGTCTTTCCATCAACAATTCTTTCCATCAAATAGGTTCCATACATTTTTCCAATCCCCGCTTTTAAATTACATCCTGAAACATAGCTATGGGATTCTCCTGGTTCCAGGACTGGCATTTGGCCGACTACTCCTTCTCCTTCAATTTCCTGGCAAGGGTAAGGGCCATCAAAAATACTCCAGTGGCGTCTTAATAGCTGTGTGGTATATTCAGACTGGTTATCAATGAGGATTTTATAGGTAAAAACATAATGATTCTGTTCAGGAATTGAAAATTCTGACTGGTATTCAGTTGTTACACTAACTCTAATTCCTTTTGTGATCTCTGTGACCAAAATTAAACAGTCTTTTAAATTCAAGTAATCTATAAAAATAACTGATTAGTTTGGAAATTAGATATATTTATCGTTAAAAAATTTTCTCACAAAATGGATGTTAAAATAGAAACTTCCTGGAAGAAGGTACTTTCAAGTGAATTTGATAAGGATTATTTTATAAAATTAACAGAGTTTGTTAAGTCCGAATACCTTAAAAATCAGGTATATCCACCAGGAAAGGATATTTTCAGGGCCTTCGATAGTTGTCCTTTTGATGAAGTGAAAGCTGTTATAATAGGGCAGGACCCATATCATGGTCCCGGTCAGGCCAACGGACTCTGTTTTTCCGTTCGTAATGGTATTCCCAAACCGCCTTCCCTGGTTAATATATTCAAAGAAATTAAGAACGATACAGGTAAGGAAGTCCCGCCTAGTGGAGACCTGGATAGTTGGGCTGCCCAGGGAGTACTTTTATTAAACGCAACATTGACAGTCAGAGCCAATTCTCCCGGATCGCATCAGAACAAAGGATGGGAGATCTTTACAGATTCGGTTATAGAAAATTTGAATGAAAAAAGAGAAAACCTGGTTTTTTTACTTTGGGGATCCTATGCACAAAAGAAGGGCGCTCTGATCAACCGTGGGAAACACAATATACTACAATCAGTACATCCTTCTCCACTTTCAGCCAGCAGAGGATTTTTTGGAAACAATCATTTCACAAAAACCAATACATACCTTCGCTCTAAGGGAATTCGTGAAATTAATTGGTAAACCTAATTAATCAATGAAAATAATCTGCGCCAACGGATCTTAGAGAAAAAGCTTTCTGTTTTATCAACTGACAACCAAATGAACAAGGCTTTGCCTACCACATGATCATCTGGTACAAAACCCCAGAATCTTGAATCCTCAGAATTGTGTCGGTTATCACCCATCATAAAATAGTAGTTTTGTAGAAAGGTGTAAGAAGTCATTTCTTCTCCTTCAACAATCAGTTTGCCATCTTTGATGTCAACCTCATCATAACCTTCATAATACCTGATTATATCACCATATTTAGAAAGCGTTTCCTCATTAATTTCAATAACCTGTCCTTCCTTAGGTACCTCTAGAGGGCCAAAGAAATCTTCATTCCATGGGAACATATTTGCATCAGGGTAGATCCTGGGATTTACCTGGTCTTGGCCTAAGGTGGTTATATGCACCTCATTTACAAAAGGAAGCGCTTTCAATTCTACTGCTACTTCCGGGCTTGTCATGATATAATAACCTCCCTGAGATCGATAATACTCTGAAATGTCATATTTCCTGAATACTCTTTCATTGATGACCTCATCTGTAATGACAAAGTATCGGAATTGCATTTCTGGAGGATTTTCCAGTGGCTCGCCATTGATAAAGACTTGTGTGTCCACAACTTCAATTACATCCCCTGGAATACCCACACATCTTTTAATATAATTAGTTTTAAGATCGATTGGGTGTTCAAATTCCGGTGGATAGTTGAATACCACTACATCGTTTCTTTTTATACTGGAAAATCCGGGTAGCCTGAATTGCGGAAGCTGAATCCAGTCAACATAAGAGGGAATATTTGTTCCCCAGATTGTTTGATGAGTAAGAGGCAATTGCAAAGGTGTTTTTGGAGTTCTGGCCCCATAATGTACTTTGCTGACAAAGAGGAAATCTCCCACCAGCAGTGATTTTTCCATCGAAGGAGTTGGTATTGTGAATGCCTCCAGGAATAACCATCGGATAATTGTAGCAGCAACTACAGCAAAAAGAATAGCATCAAACCACTCCCTAACAGCAGATTTTGGCTTCTTCTGTTGTTCTTCTTCTTCTTTCTTTTTCTTAAAGAATTTAAATTCCATTTTTTCTCATCTTAATAAACGATTGGCAAAAATAACCGATCGTGATCAATCGCAGCTTATATTTTTAAAAAATCATTCATACTGAGTAGGCCTGTCTGATTAATTATCCATTCAGCTACCATAACAGCACCCAATGCAAATCCTTCTCTTCCAAAGGCTTCATGGGTGATTTCTATTTGATCAATATCCGAAATATATCTTAGGCTATGAGTACCGGGGACCATGCCTTCCCGCTTGCTTGTAATTGCTAGGGTATTTTTATCTTCTACTGCTTGATTCTCCCAACCTTTTATTGCTGAATTTTCCAGAATAAGATCTTCAGCAAGGGTGATAGCAGTACCACTAGGAGCATCTTTTTTTTCCGTATGATGTATCTCAGTCATTTCAGGAATATATTGAGGGTAATCACTCATTATTCGTGCCAGGTATTTATTCAGCTGTAAAAAGAGATTGACACCAATACTGTAGTTGGAAGCATAGAAAAAACTGCCATTATTCTTTTTGCATGCATCTTCTATTACCTGCTTCTTATCCAACCATCCTGTCGTTCCTGAGACTACCTTGATACCTTTTGTCATGCATTTCATTATATTTTCAAAAGCGGCATCTGGTTGGCTGAACTCAATTGCAACATCTATTTTATCTGGTTCCAGGCTATCAAGAATATCTATATTTCCCAGGTCAATAATTTCAACTATGTTATGTCCTCTATCTGTGGCTATCTTCTCAATAGATCTGCCCATTTTCCCATACCCGAGAATTAGTATGTTCATATTATAATTAATTAAATTTCAAGGTAAGTTTTAATCCGTATTGTTGTGTGGAAACCAGACTTTGTGTTTCTACTCCCGGGCCTATCCCTAAACTCAGATCGTCGGTTATCTCGAAGTCCATTAGATGAGCATCAACATGAGCATCAAGTATTTGTAATGTATAAAATCCAACCAGGAGAATCATTAGCAAATCCCTGTTGCGTCTGTAATAATCCAAGCCTCGCTCTAAATTTTCCTCACTGAGCTCAATGGCAAGGTTATCATCCAGTAACTCTTGAGGAAAGGATTTTTTAAGTAGATAGGCATTTCTGTATTGCTGATATTTTTTATTGTTGTAGCTTATGAAATATCCAATGGTTCCTAAGGCCCCATAGATGATTGGAATTTTCCAGTATCGTTTATTATATATTTGACCAAGTCCGGGCAGGATGGCTGAGAAATTTGAAGCTTTTTTAGGTCTGTTCAAATTGTCTTCATCAATATAGATTGAATCAATCAGATTGATTAACCCTGTCGTATCCATCCCGGGTTGTAATATTAGCTTCTCATCTTTAGTATCTTCTTTTTCCTGAGCATGTGCATATATAGAAATGCAAAGGATAAAAAACCATGTTAATAAAAAAGATAGTTTGCGCATTACAACTGGATTTCAAGAATTTCTAGAATCCTGTTCAAGTCATCAATTGACAAATAGGGTATTTTGATTTCACCTTTTTCCCCACCTCTGGTATTTAACTCAATTTTGGTGCCAAAATGAGATGATAAAACAGTTTGTAATCTTTTTAATTCTTCAGGGAGTTCTTTATGTCCCTGTGGAATTCTTTTTTCAAGACCGAAGCCTTCTTTGCCGTATTTTCTGACCAGTTCCTCTACCTTCCTAACTGAGAGATCATCGGAAATTGTCTTTTTGAAAATAATTAGTTGTAAATCAATGTTTTCAATAGATACCAAAGCCCTTGCCTGCCCCATTGAAATGGTATCTGATTTTAAAGCATCCTGTATATCAGGGGGTAATTTTAAGAGCCTCAGGTAATTGTTTACAGTAGTCCTTTTTTTGCCTACTCTGTCCCCCAGTTCCTCTTGCTTTAGATCACATTCGGAAAGCAGCCTTTGATAACTTAACGCAATTTCAATGGCATTTAGATTCTCCCTCTGAATATTTTCTATGAGAGCTAATTCCAACATTTGCTGTTCATTAGCTTCTCTGATATAGGCAGGTATGGATTTTAATCCTGCTTTTTTGGAAGCCATTAATCTACGCTCTCCGGAAATCAATTGATATTCCTTATTATCGATTTTTCTTACCGTAATAGGTTGAATAATACCTTGGGTGATAATAGACTCGGCAAGTTCTGCTAATGATTCTGGATCAAAATCGGTTCTTGGCTGAAAGGGATTTGATTTTATGTATTTTAATGGGATATCATTAATGGAACCCTGTTTAACGCTGTCAGATGCCAGTTTAGGTCTATTTGAAATCGGGGAGTCATCCAACAATGCGCCCAATCCGCGACCCAGCGCGCTCCTTTTCTTTGTTGGCTTTTTTTTATTCATAATACCTTAATTATCCCAAATTATTTTTACTGATAACCTCACGAGCTAAATTCAAATAGCTGATAGCCCCTTTACTAACGGCATCATAAAATAAAGCAGGTTTTCCGTAACTGGGAGATTCACTTAACTTAATATTACGAGGAATGATGACATCAAATACCATTTGCTTGAAATGAGTGGTAACTTCTTCCACTACCTGGTTGGACAAGTTTAACCTGACATCATACATTGTAAGAAGAATCCCTTCAATTTCCAGATCTGTATTCAGTCTGGTCTGGATTATTTTGATGGTATTTAAGAGCTTGCCAAGACCTTCCAGGGCAAAATATTCACATTGAACAGGGATCAATACTGAATCTGCAGCAGTCAGGGCATTTATTGTAATCAAGCCAAGGGAGGGAGAGCAGTCAATGATTATAAAATCATAATCATCTTTGATTTCTATAAGAGTATCTCTCATTTTCTCTTCTCTTTGATCAATATTTACCATTTCAATTTCAGCTCCTACCAGATCGATATGAGAAGGGAGTACGTATAGAAAATCAATTTCTGTTTCAACAACCGCGTCTTCAGCTCTTACCTGCCCCAACATACATTCGTAAATACTATTTTGTACTGCTTTTGGATTGATGCCTAGCCCGGAAGTTGAATTAGCCTGAGGATCAGCATCAACAACCAGGGTCTTAAATTCAAGTGCAGCAAAACTGGCAGATAGATTGATCGCAGTGGTTGTTTTGCCTACGCCACCTTTTTGGTTTGCAATTGAAATTATTTTACCCATTGTTGAACATTTTATTCTCTGCTGAGAAATTTATGACTTTTTTTTCGAATTTCATTTTTCGAGTACAAATATAAAAGATTCAATCACAAAATTATGATAAATCTCGTTTGTCTCTGTTAAAAAGTTCGGGTAATACTAAAACCAGGTTTTTCCTAATTGAGGGACCTATAGCAAATAATTCTATTTTCTTCTTTTATTCTTGGTTGCGTCTTTCGTTTTCATAGCTTCTTCCAGTTTAAGCTGGAATTTTGACTTTTTCTTAGTAGAGACCTTTTTCCGGTTCTCATCAAGGATTTTCTTAATCTTATCCTCATCAACAAACTTCCTGATTAAGGCTTGTTGTCCAAATGTGACCAGGTTAGAAACGAAATAATAAAAGCTTAATGCAGCAGGAAAACTATTCAACACAAACATAAACACGACAGGCATCATGTATTGCATTGATTTCATTGGCCCTTGTACTGTGCTTACCTGGTTGTTAGACCAGGTATATAAAATTGTAGATAATGTCATGAGAATAGTAAACAAGCTTACATGATCACCATAAGCCGGAATAGAAAAAGGCAGCGACAGTACTGAATCGTAAGTTGAAAGGTCCGTCGCCCATAAAAATGATTCCTGTCTTAGTTCTATAGAATTCGGAAAGAAATAAAACATAGAGAAAAGTATGGGCATCTGCATCACCAGAGGTATACAACCACTTAAAGGATTTACACCCACCTGACGGTATAGTTTCATTTGTTCCGCCTGAGCTTTTTGAGCATCATCAGGAAATTCCGCCTTTATCTCATCCAACTCAGGCTTCAATACCTTCGTTTTAGCCATTGAAATGTACGATTTATAAGTCAATGGGAACAGAAGGAGCTTGATAAAAATAACTAGCAGTATTATGATAATCCCATAATTAGATATGTACCTATCTAAAAAGTTGAAAGTAGGAATTATGAGAAACTTGTTTACCAGATTTACAGGTGTCCAGCCAAGGTAAATATTTTTAGAAAATCCTTTGGATACTTTTTTAAGGATCTGATAATTGTTAGGCCCATAGTAATAACTATTTGTACTTTCAAAGTCTACTAAAGGCAGGTTCGTCTGAATCGAGGCATTTTTTACAGTTTTATCATCCACAGAAGTGGGATCGGTGGCTAGATGTGCCCCGTTAAAAGGTTCCTCACCGATGATAGCAGTTGTAAAAAATTTTTGTTTGAAAGATATCCACTTAACCGTTTCTCCAATAGTAATCTCTTCTGGATCAGATGATGATTCACTGAGATCATCAAAATCTCCGGCAGCCGTATAGTAATTGATGGTTGTTTTTATCTGGCTGGTTTTGAGATCTCTTTCAATCTTCTTGATGTGATTATTCCATGTTAAAACAATTTGGTTTGTAAGGAGTTCATCTTTGATACCTTTAAGTGAAATGTTTTGAGAAAGTGTATAGCTCGCGCCGGGAATCCGGTACATTTTAACAACTTCCTTGCCGGGCCCGATTTTTGAAATAAACTGGATATCCAGAGTGTCACCCTTATTTACTGTTGTAGAAATATACTCAGCAGTAAAATAAAACTGGTTTATATCAAGAGGGCCATTTCTTGTTTCAATAATCTCATAAATCTTACTGGAAGATTTATCCAAAAGAATCAAAGGCTGCTTGTCAGCTGTGAAAAACTCCTTTAAGGTAACACTCGTAACATTACCGCCAAGAGTAGAAAAAGTATAGATAACATCATCAGTTTCAATGGTGATTTCTTTTTCCTCGCCTTCTAAAACATTATTAAAATCCCCTAATTCCTCATTTAGTATAGGTTTTTCAGGTGTGTCTTTTGTTTCTTCAGCAAGGGTAGTAGTTTTTTCTATTACAGTTTCCGGAGTTTTCTGTACCAACTCTTGTGGTTGTTCAACATTTTCGGGTTGCTGTGGTGTTCCTGCGAAAAAGTAGAAATAAACGAGCATTAGTACAGATATTAATACTAATCCCGTTATTTGATTTTTATCCATGCTTAGGTATTGATTAACTTACTATCTTCAACTTTTTTTTTGCTGTACTCTATGGCCGCAGCTACAAATTTAACAAATAATGGGTGAGGATTTAAAACTGTGCTCTTTAATTCAGGATGAAACTGAGTTCCGATATACCATGGATGATCTTTCAGCTCAATAATTTCAACAAGGTCAGAATCCGGATTGATGCCAGAAAACACCATTCCTTTCTCTTTCAATAGATCCATATACTGATTATTAAATTCAAATCGGTGCCTGTGTCGTTCTGATATATTTTTCTCTTTATAAATATCATGAACTTTTGTGCCAGGCTCTAAACGGCAATTATAAGCTCCCAACCTCATGGTGCCACCCTTCATTGTTATACTTTTCTGCTCTTCCATTAAGTCAATTACAGGATCTGGAGTTTTTGGATTTACTTCAGTAGATTCTGCTTCTGCCAGTCCTGCAACGTTTTTGGCAAATTCGATTACTGCACATTGCATTCCAAGGCAAATTCCAAAAAATGGAATTTTTTCTTCACGAGCATAACGAGCGGCTTCAATTTTACCCGGAATTCCTCTTTCTCCAAATCCGGGAGCGATCAATATACCATCCAGATGATTCAATTTTTCTTGTATATCCTCAGGGTATAATCCTTCAGAACTAATCCATTCTATCTTAACTTTAGTCTCATTTACAGCGCCAGCATGAATAAATGATTCATTAATGGATTTATATGCATCATGAAGTTCAACATATTTCCCAATCAACCCAATTCTGATTTCGCTTGTTGGATTTTTAAATTTGCCGAGAAATTCTTTCCAGAGATCAATATTGGGATCTTTTAAATTATTGATATCGAGTTTTTCCAAGACTCTTTCATCTAACTTTTCAGCCCTCATACGTATGGGAACGTCGTAAATGGTTTCCACATCGATTGATTCAATTACTGAATTAATGGATACGTTACAGAACAGAGATATTTTCCTTCTAATATCTGAGGGTAATGAATATTCTGTACGACATACCAATATGTCAGGCTGCACTCCAGCTTCCAGGAGCTGTTTAACAGAATGCTGAGTAGGTTTGGTTTTTAGTTCGCCGGAGGATTTGAGGTATGGAACCAATGTAAGATGAATGACAAGGTGATTGTTGGTCCCAAGGTCTTGTTTTGCCTGTCGTACCGCTTCAACAAAAGGAAGAGATTCAATATCACCTACACATCCTCCAATCTCAGTTATGATAACATCATAATCACCTGTTTCGCCTAGCCTGTAAAAATTTCTTTTAATTTCATCAGTTATATGAGGGATTACCTGTACTGTTTTTCCTAAAAATTTACCTTCCCTTTCCTGAGTGATGACGTTATGGTATATTCTTCCTGTGGTAACATTATTTGCCTGGGAAGTAAAAACATTTAGAAATCTCTCATAGTGTCCAAGGTCCAGGTCAGTCTCAGCTCCATCTTCTGTAACATAGCACTCGCCATGTTCATAAGGATTAAGTGTCCCGGGATCTACATTAATATAGGGATCAAATTTTTGAATAGTTACCGAAAGACCTCTGGCACGCAATAACTTGCCAAGTGAGGCAGATACGATTCCTTTACCAAGTGAAGATGTCACTCCTCCAGTGACAAAAATATATTTAGTGGGGCCCATAAGCGAAAAATTAGAAGTATACCTATGGGGTGCAAAGTTATGATTAATAAATGAATTTTAATTATCACTATAACAATTTTATTATTATTTTTTCTCCCGGCATAATTATTGTGAATTTATTGATTCTATTAGCATTTGATAGATAAAATTAAAATAATCCCAATATTATTATGATTAAATTTGTCGTCAAATTACAATAAGGCCATTAGTGAAGAATTATAAACATGTATTGGAAGCGTATCCTGTATTCCGCGAAGTAGGAAAGATTGCGGATGAAATTCAGATGGATACATATGTTGTTGGCGGTTTTGTAAGGGATTATTTTTTAAACAGGATCTTCAAGCATATTGATATTGATTTCGTGACTATTGGAAGCGGTATTCAACTAGCCAGGAAGGCCGCCGAATATTTCGGAAAGGAGAACAAAATCAATATCTATAAAAATTTTGGTACTGCAATGTTCCGGGTAAAAAATATAGACTTGGAATTTGTTGGTGCCAGAAAGGAATCATATAACCGAGATTCAAGAAAACCAGTTGTTGAAGATGGGACACTGCAGGATGATCAGAATAGAAGGGACTTTACTATAAATGCAATGGCTTTCCATTTGAATGAAAATCATTTTGGTGATCTCCTGGATCCATTTAATGGATTGTCCGACATAAAAAGAAAAATCATTCGCACACCCCTTGATCCTGATATTACTTTTTCTGATGATCCATTGCGAATGATGCGTGCAATACGGTTTGCCTCACAGTTGAATTTTGATATCGAACCTGAAACGTTTGATGCCATCGTCAAAAATGCCGACCGTATTAATATAGTATCGAAGGAACGTATTTCCGGGGAGTTGGAAAAGATCATAATGACGGATAAACCTTCCTATGGATTTAAGCTTCTGTATCATTCCGAATTACTTTCACATATATTTCCGGAAATGTGTGCATTAAAGGGTGTTGACAAGATTGATGGGAAAGCGCATAAAGATAATTTCTACCATACTTTACAAGTGTTAGATAATGTTGCTGTAAAATCAAGTGATCTTTGGTTGCGATGGGCAGCAATACTCCATGATATTGCAAAACCTAAAACAAAGAGGTTTGATGATAAAGCTGGATGGACTTTCCATGGTCATGAGGATGTAGGTGCCCGCATGGTTCCTCAGATATTCAGAAATATGAAGCTTCCCATGAATGAGAAAATGAGGTTTGTAAAAAAGATGGTACGCCTTCATCTACGGCCTATTGCTCTTGTAAGTAGCCAGATAACAGATTCTGCTATTAGAAGGTTGGTATTTGAGGCAGGGGACGATATAGAGTACCTTATGGCTTTGTGTAAAGCTGATATAACTTCAAAAAATCCAGATAAAGTCCAACGCTACCTCAGAAATTTCGAAAGAGTTGAGAAAAAGATTCAGGAAGTTGAAAATAAGGACCGGATTCGTAATTTTCAACCACCAATTAGTGGAGAAGAAATTATGCGCACCTTTAATTTAAATCCCTGCAAAGAGGTTGGTATTATTAAAAATGAAATAAAAGAAGCTATTTTGGAGGGAAAAATTAAAAATGATCATAAGGAAGCTTTTCAGTTTATGATACAATTCGGAACTGACCTTGGATTGAATGATAATAATAATTAACAAATATAGAAAAATGAAAAAGACAATTTTTAGTTTACTATTTTTTATGGTGGTAGCCGCTGCGATGAACCATGCAGTTGCCCAGGAAAGTACCGATATTCGAAATACTATAGTTTACAGAATTCAGAAAGGTATTTATAACCGGGCCCTTAAATACAATGATGTACCTGTTGCTACCAATGCATTATATAATTTATGTATAATGGAATCCCAGAATGATTCCCTTTTGTTCGCACTTGGTTATATGTATTTTGATAATCAGAAGTATCTTTCTGCTGCTCTTACTTTAACTGATGTACTTATGTTAAATTCTGGTAATGTTTCAGCCCTTGAAATGAAGGCTTTGTCCCTGGAGCAGATAGGTGCCAAGGATAAAGCACTTGAAGATTATGAAACTTTATACCTGAAAACGAATAATATTAATTTTTTATATAAAATGGCAGTTTTTCAATATGATCTTCAACGATTAAAAGAAGCAAAAACCAATATTGATATTATGTTAACCAATAAAGAGGCAGATTCTATAAAATACTATTTCCCGAATAAAGAAAATGAACAGCAGGAAGTAGTTATGCGTGCATCGCTTCATAATTTAAAAGGAATGGTTGCCAAATCTGAAGGTAATAATGAAGAAGCCAAAAAACAATTTGCCATTGCATTAGAAATTGATCCTGAGTTTTTCATCGCCAGGAATAATCTTGAAGAATTACAGAAGTAATACTTATAATCATTCAACATCCTGGTTTATAGCTATTACTATACTCCAGGATGTTTTTTTTGTCAAATGCAACCCTGTGCATTTTCACCTGTCTTTATATTGAATTTTACTTAAACTTCCGGGATTGGAACTTGAAAGTCAGAACGAATTGATTAAAGCATGTATTGGAGGAGATCGCTCTGCCCAATATGCTTTATACAATAAATATTCTACGGCGATGTATAATATATGTTATAGAATTACTAACGATCCCGATGATGCTGAAGATGTTTTGCAGGAAGCATTTATAAATGCATTTAAAAATCTGCAATCCTTTAAGGGTGAATCAGCGTTTGGTGCCTGGCTTAAGCGGATTGTTGTGAATGCTTCTATCAATCATGTAAAGAAGCAGAAAATGTTGTACGCGCCTATCGAGGATCATGATATTGAGGAGGAAAGTGATTTGCCTGATGAAACACTGATACTTGAGATTGGAAGAGTAAGAGAATCGATTCAGAAACTTCCAGATGGTTATCGTACTGTACTTTCCCTATATCTTTTAGAAGGATATGATCATAGAGAGATAGCACAGGTACTGAATATATCTGAATCGACATCAAAATCACAATACAACAGGGCAAAAAAACGCTTAAAAGAGATATTAACGGAAAGAGTTTATGAAAATGGATAAGCTTGAAAAATATATAGTTAGCAACAAGGAACAAATTGATGACAAACGGCCATCTGAAAAGGTATGGCATAAAATCAATGATCACCTTGATAAAAGTGATTCTACGAATTTTCAGATTGGAAATTATTTATGGCGTGCTGCAGCAGTAATACTATTTACAGCAGTTATATGGTTGTTATATGACCGTAATGCCATGGATGAAACCATTGCAGATTATTCAGAGATTCATGATACAAATAATATTGTTTTTAATGATGTGGAGTCACATTATATCAGCATGATCGAAAGTAAACAGGAACTGATTTTACAATACGTATCAAATAATCCTGAAATTGATAAAAACCTACTGTCTGAAATCGATCAGCTGGATTCAACATATAATGAATTGAAAGCAAACAATAAAGAGGGTTACAGTGAACGAATTATGGATGCAATGGTTGTAAACCTGCAGATGAGAATCGATATTTTAAACAGGCAATTGGACGTATTAGAAAAAATTATAAATATAAAGGAAGATGAAACGACAAGTATTTCAATTTAGTATTTCTTATGCTATTGTTATAGCCCTATTGATATCAGGGCATTTGGCACTGGCGGATAGTGAAAAGCGTAAGACAATTAATAAGTCTTATCAGGTAAGTAGTTCGACGGATCTTACATTTTCTAATTCATTTGGGAAAATGCATGTGGAAACCTGGGATAAAAATGAAGTTAAGGTAAACATTGAGGTGGTCGTAAGAGCCAGTAGTGATGAACGGGCACAGAAATTACTTGATAAAATCACTATTGATATCGACGATAATAATCCCAAAAGTGAGCTATCTTACAGAACTTCAATTAATAACAACAATTCCGGGAGAAGTTCATCTTTCGAGGTTAACTATAACTTATCGGTTCCTAAAACCAGCAATCTTACCTTGAAAAATAGCTTCGGAGACACTTACCTTGATGATCATTCTGGGGAAACGGAATTAGATGTACAATATGGCAATTTAAAAGCAGGTAAGTTATCAGGTGAATGTGATGTTAAACTATCTTTTGGAAGTGGATTTAGCGAAATAGATGCCATGCCTAGCGGCAATTTAAAAGTAAGTTATTCTAAATTGAGTGTTGAGGAAATGGGTAATGTAGATGTGAATAGTCAATTCTCTACTTTTACCAACGAGAGTGCTGATAGGATAAATTTGATAGCCAAATATGGTGAAGTGGAATTTGGTAAGCTCAATTATTTGGATGCAGATGTTAATTTTTCAGGATTTGAACTTGACGAAATTCACAAATCCATTGTTCTTGATATTGATTATGGAGGATCAATAGATATTGGAATAAAGAAGACTGTCGAGCTGGTTGATATTAAGAGCAGTTTTGGACCTGTTAATATTGAATTAGATGAAGGAGTTAATGGCACGGTAGAAGCAAAAATGAGTTTTTGTGACTTAAGGTATGATGAAGAAAAGATAAATTTTAATAAAATCATCAAGGAACATACTTCAAGTGAATACGAAGGTAAGATCGGGAATGGAAATGGAACAAAATTTAAGATTGTATCTAAATACGGTAATGTTCGAATAAGATAATATACATTAATAAAAAACTTCCTTTAACTCGAATTTTTCAATTTCTGAATCAAATATATGACCACCCTCGCATTTAAGAATACGTGCAGGGTGGTTTTTTATAAGATTATAATCATGAGTAGCCATAATTATTGCAGTACCACTCCTGTTGATTTCCAGGAAGAGTTTGAAAATGCCATCAGACACTTCCGGGTCAAGGTTTCCGGTAGGCTCATCAGCAAATAGTATCTGTGGCTCATTGAGTAGTGCCCTGGCAATAACTACCCGCTGTTGTTCTCCTCCTGAGAGTTGATGTGGCATCTTATTATCAACTGAACCAAGTCCTACTCTCATTAATACTTCAGCTAAGCGTGCCTTCATTTTTGATTTATCTTTCCAACCTGTTGCTTTCATTACGAAAAAAAGATTGTCAGCCACAGTGCGATCATTAAACAATTGAAAATCCTGGAATATAATGCCGAGTTTTCTTCTTAAATAAGGGATCTCATTCCTTTTTATCTCTCTGATATTGAAACCGGCAACTTCTATCTGTCCCAACCTAAGAGGCAAATCTGCGTAAAGAGTCTTCAGCAATGATGATTTGCCACTACCAGTTCTACCAACAAGAAAAACTAGTTCACCTTTGCCAATTTCAAAATTCAAATCACTGAGAATGGTATTGTTTTCCTGGAAAATTGAAGTTTCTTGAACATTAACGATTGGATCTGATGAAAAACTCATTATTATAATTCTAATTTTTGAAGTTTGCCAAAGGGTAGTTTTTCCACTAGTGTTTCAAATTCTTTTTCTTTGCCCACAAGGCCGAATTTATCAAGCCGGCTAAATGGCCGTCCTGGCCTATAGCTAATATAGCCAATAAGCACGAAATCCTCATCTCTGATTTGAATATAGTTCGGAATTTTCCTTTTCCCTTTTACTTTTATAATATACATATTCTGTTTTTGATGTAACAAAAAAACTCGAATAAGTTTTATTATTAATTATGCCAAATATCAATAAAGAGATTTAGAAATGGCGAATATGAGGAAAAAAAAGTGAAAATAAAAAAAAGGCAAATCAGATATCGCACCGCTACAACTATCTACCCTTGCTTCCTTCCAGATCTGGGGGAGTTCGATAGGAGCTAGTCGTATCGATTTGCCAATACAAAATTAATCACTAATCCTCCTAATTCAAACAGTAGGGTGCTGCAAATAAAATATCATACTAATTCACTGAGATATACATTAAATTCAAGGGCATTGCTGGGCTCAAAACCATCAACATCAAGATCATCATAAATATCCGCATCAAAATGCCTTTGGGTTTTTTTTAAATACTTACTTCCGGAAACTAATATTTCAACACCTTCAAGCGTATGGGGATTGATTTGTATAAGTATAAGGTCTGTTTCAACCTTTTTACGGTAATATTGATGTATAACGTTTTTCAATAATCTTCAAGTTCTCCAATGTCCGAGTCAAAATCATCATCGTCTTCCATTAAATCATCTCCCAGCACATCATCAAGCCATTCAATTTTTTCCGGAAT
>Ga0316187_10000959_pt1 | contig 24079 bp, 24 predicted proteins | sample CroRivburrow1_MG_FD_204927 | JGI IMG/M metagenome (GOLD analysis project Ga0316187, IMG submission 204927) | Coastal sediment microbial communities from Maine, United States - Cross River worm burrow 1 | ecosystem: Environmental > Aquatic > Marine > Coastal > Sediment | place: USA: Maine...
AGAGATCAAGTGGCGTGAAGAGGCTCCAGTTGGCAAGCTGGATCTGATGGTCGACATTAACTTCCGTCTCAACTCTACAGGTGCTTACTCAGACATTATTCTGCCTACCGCTACCTGGTATGAGAAAGCTGACCTGAACACCACAGATATGCACCCATTCGTGCACCCTCTGGGTAAAGCAGTTGATCCGGCTTGGGAAGCCAAGTCAGATTGGCAGATCTTCCGCTCTATCGCCAAGAAATTTTCTGAATTGTCAGAAGATCATCTTGGCACCCGCAAAGATGTTGTTGCGATGCCTATGCAGCACGATAGCCCAATGGCATTGGCGCAACCACTGGGCCAGGTTAAAGACTGGAAACGCGGTGAGTGTGAGCCAGTACCAGGTAAAACACTGCCTGTGCTGAAAGTTGTTGAGCGTGATTATCCAAACACCTTTAAGAAGTACTCCGCTCTTGGTCCTTTGATGAATAAGCTGGGTAACAATATCAAAGGTATAGATTGGAATACTGACCTCGAGATTGAACAGCTTAAAGAGCTGAATGGTGTGATCAAAGAAGAGGGTGTCTCTAAAGGTATGGCTTCGCTTGAGAAGGACATCGCTGTATGCGATACCGTCTTGCGCATGGCTCCTGAGACCTGTGGTGAAGTTGCTCACAAGTCATGGAGCGCACTCTCCAAGAAGACCGGTATCGATCATAGCCACCTCTACGAAGGTCGTCATGAAGATAAGATCACCTACGATGATATCGTGGCCCAACCACGTAAGATCATCACGGCACCTACCTGGTCAGGTATTGAGTCTGAAGAGGTAAGCTACAACGCGGGTTATACCAATATCCATGAGCATATCCCGTTCCGTACGCTGACTGGTCGAGCATCATTCTATCTTGACCACGAATGGATGCTGGACTTCGGTGAAGGACTCTGCTGCTTCCGTCCACCACAAGATCTGAAGGCACATAAGAATCTGCCTAAAGAGCTGGCCGGTAAGCTGCAAGGTAAGAAGACACTAACCTTGAACTGGATCACGCCGCACTCCAAGTGGGGTATCCACTCCACCTACCAGGACAACCTGCGCATGTTGACCCTGTTCCGTGGTGGCCCTTACTTCTGGGTAGCTGAGGATGACGCCAAATCTATCGGCCTTAAAGATAACGACTGGGTAGAGGCGGTTAACGCCAACGGTGCAACCGTTGCACGTGTGGTTGTCAGTCAGCGTGTACCACGCGGTATGGCGCTTATGTATCACGCTCAAGAGAAGAACGTTAACGTACCGGGTTCGAACACCACCGGTAAGCGTGGCGGTATTCTGAACAGTGTGACCAAGGTAATCATCAAACCTACCAACATGATTGGTGGCTATGCGCAGCTTTCATATGCCTTCAACTATTATGGTACGGTGGGATGTCAGCGTGACGAGCACGTTATCGTGCATAAGATCGAAGATGCAGATGTCGATTGGTTAGAGCGTCCGCTAACACCTGAGCGTGAAGCCCAACTTAATCCTCCGGGGATCAATAACTAAGGTTATCGATTAAATATCAACGTGCTGGTTGCGAGGCACAAACACTTCGCAACCAGCCCCGGTGGTGAAAGAACTTCGAGGAACATAAAATGAAAATACGTGCACAAATTGCAATGGTCCTAAACCTGGACAAGTGCATTGGTTGTCACACCTGTTCAGTGACCTGTAAGAACATCTGGACCAACAGAAAAGGTGTTGAGTACGCTTGGTTTAACAACGTTGAAAGTAAGCCAGGCATCGGTTTTCCAAAAGAGTGGGAAAACCAGGATAAATGGAAGGGCGGTTGGACTCTCTCTGATGGCGCTTTAGAGCTGAAGGCTGGTAATCGTTTGAGCAAACTGCTCAACATCTTTGCCAACCCAGACATGCCGCAGATTGACGACTACTACGAGCCGTTTGACTACGACTATGCCAAGCTGCAGAACAAGCCGCTTTCAGAAGCTGCTCCAACTGCACGCCCAGTATCCATGATCACAGGTAAACATATGGAGAAGATCCATTGGGGACCAAACTGGGAAGATGATTTGGCGGGTGAGTTTGAGAAGCGCTCAGTAGATCAGAACTTTGAAGGGATGCAGAAGCAGATCTATAAAGAGTTTGAAAAGACTTTTCATATGTATCTGCCTCGCCTGTGTAATCATTGTCTGAATCCTGCTTGTGTAGCTTCCTGTCCATCAGGTGCCATCTACAAGCGTCAGGAAGATGGCGTTGTCCTGATCGATCAGGATCGCTGCCGTGGATGGCGCATGTGTGTCACCGCATGCCCATACAAGAAGGTCTACTACAACTGGGAGTCAGGCAAATCAGAGAAATGTATCCTCTGTTTCCCTCGTTTGGAGTCTGGCATGCCGCCAGCCTGTGCTGAGTCCTGTGTGGGTCGTATTCGTTACGTTGGTGTGATTCTGTATGATGCAGACCGTATCAGTGATGTGGCATCAACCAAAAGCGACAAGGACCTGTATCAGGCCCAGACTGATATATTCCTGAACCCGAATGATCCGCTGGTTATTGAGCAGGCGCTGGAGGATGGTGTTCCTCAGAGCTGGGTTGATGCTGCTCAGAACTCACCTGTCTACAAGATGGCCATTGATTGGAAGATCGCCTTCCCAATCCATCCTGAGTACCGTACCTTGCCAATGATGTGGTATGTGCCACCTCTGTCACCCGTACAGTCTCAGATTGATCAGGGCAATCTGCCAACTGAAGCAGATGGTGTTATTCCTAAGACTGATGCACTGCGCTTCCCAGTCCGCTACTTGGCTAACCTGTTGACTGCAGGGGATGAGGCTCCAATCATGAGTGCAATCACCCGTATGTTGGCTATGCGTAGCTATCAGCGTTCGGTTAATGTTGAGCAAAAGGCAGATCTTGAGGTGCTGAGATCAGCGGGTATTACTGAAGATCAGGCTCAAGAGATGTATCGTTACTTAGGTATTGCCAACTACGAAGATCGTTTTGTCATTCCTACCAGCCATGAAGAGATTCGTAATGATGATCCGTATGGCTTCCAGGGACAGAATGGTTTCTCAGGCGGTAACACCAGTGCTCATGGTGAAAATCCTGGTCAGGATGATCTCACTCTTTTCCCTGCTCCACGTAAGCGCACGGTTACTCCGATGGGCATACAGAAGCGGTCTAAATCCAAAGCGTAAATATAGGGGTATATAAATGCGTATATACACAATATTGTCGCGCTTATTGGATTATCCGACAGCAGAACTCATCGAGAATCTTTCGGCGGTAATTGATACGATCAAATCTGATCCTGATATTACTGAGACAGAGCGCAAAGGCATGATGGATCTTATTGCATGGATGCAAGTGCATGATGTGATTGGTTTACAGCAGAACTATGTGCAGACGTTTGATATGACGCCTGAGCATGATCTACATCTGACTCATCACCTGTTTGGTGATGACCGCGGACGTGGCCCTGCATTAATCGATCTTAATGAGCACTATAAAGCCAATGGCTTGGCAGTTGATGCAAATGAGATCCCTGATTACCTGCCATTGATTCTAGAGTATGTATCTACTCTGGATGATATGCAGGCACGCGTCTTTTTGGGGGATGCTAGTAAGGTCGTCACTGTTATTGCTGATAATCTCGAGAAAGTCGAAAGCCCTTATGCAAGGGTGCTTCGAATCATTGAAAACCGTGGGCGTTTAGCCCAGGCAGCCTGAGGAGACACAACGATGTCTGATTTTATATTTGGAGCCTATCCGTACTTAGCGGGTACCATTTTCGCGGTTGGATGCTGGATTCGATTCGACCGTGAGCAATACACTTGGAAGGCTGACTCAAGTCAGTTGCTTGATAACACCAATATGCGTTTGTACAGCAATCTGTTTCATGTTGGCGTACTTGGCATCTTTCTTGGTCATTTTGTAGGTCTACTAACGCCGCACAGCTGGTTTTTGGCACTTGGTATAAGTGACGTAGCTCACCAAAATATCGCTATCTATGCTGGTATGGTATTTGGTATCGCTGCGCTGGTTGGTGCTGGTCTGCTGGCCAAGCGTCGATTGACAGTGGAACGGGTTAAGGCAGTTAGCCGTGGCCGGGATAGCTTTGTAATCATCTGGATTGCTGCAACAGCTTTTCTTGGTTTAATGACCATTCCTGCTTCTATGTATCATGCAAGCCATCAGGATGCTGCAACAATGGTTGCGTTGTCAGAGTACATAAAGAGCATTGTCACACTGAGTGTAGATCCAACCCTGCTGAAAGATGTGAGCTTTGTCTATAAGCTGCACATGTTCTTCGGTATGACCTTGGTGCTGGTATTCCCATTTACACGTATGGTGCATGTGTGGAGTGTTCCTTTCGGTTACCTTGGCCGTGCTTATCAGGTGGTTCGCGCAAAGCGTGCTGTATGCCAATAATGGCATTCTAGGTATGAAGAAAGCCCGCCGGTCGGCGGGCTTTTTTTTGGTCAGTATTGCAGATACCAGTTAAAATCAGAAAAGATATGATGGCAAAACGGTAACGATTATGTTGTGGAACTTTTTGATGCATGCATTGATGGGCTGGCTTGGTCCTGCGTATTTTACCTACACGCCAGATGGGATTGGTATGGCTGTGGTGGTTGTATGTCTTACTCAAGGAGTAGACCAAGTAAGAATTAAAAAAGATCATTATCTGGAGATCGCTAAGTTACCGAAATCAGAGCAGGCCGCTGCCACTAAGGCCTTGGATGCCCAGATTAAATCCATATTGGTCAAGGCCTTTATCCAGAATGTAGTGCTGTTTACCGCAGTAGTTTTGATTACAGCAGATATTGCAAGGACCTATGTCTGGTAGGATATATATTGGCTATAAAGACTGTGGTTGACGGATTGGACAAATCACCACCATTGCTGTGATGTAGATTTCAAAGAGATTTCTCAAGTATGAGTTCTGAAGTTAAAAACAGCCCATTGAAGGCGTTAGTTGCCCTGGGGCTTATCGTTATTTTGTTTGTATCGGTTTTTCTGCTCAAGGCACCAGTAAAGAAAACGGTGCCTGCTGAGTTACAAGCGGTACTTTGGCCGGAGCCACGGCAGCTGACAGCCTTTGAGTTAGCTGAAGCGGATGGCAAAAAGCTGAATCTGAAACGATTGGCAGATAAATGGACGCTGTTATTTTTTGGCTATACAAGCTGTCCTGATGTATGCCCCATGACACTTGCTGTTTTGAAAGCTGTCTACAAGAGGCTTGCTGAGCACCCCCAGATACAAGCAAACACACAGGTTGTCTTCATCTCAGTTGATCCAGGTCGTGATTCGCCTGAGCATATAGCCAAGTATGTGGCCTACTTTGATAAAAGCTTTGTGGGCGTTACGGGTTCGGTTGGGGGTATAGATGATTTTGCTAAGCAGCTGAGTGCCGGTTATGTCAAAGAAGAGCCGGATGAGGATGGGGCTTATCAGGTAAACCACACCGGCTCAATCTACCTGATTGGGCCGGATCAACGTGTTCATGGTGCATTTGCTCCACCGCATAGACCAAAGGCCATTACGGAGCAGTATCTGGAGGTCTTAAAGTTTCAAGAGTAATGCAGTTGCGCTACGCTGGGGCTTAGTGGTGATGTTTTGAATGCGCTACGCCAGAGAGGTCCTGGCTGTTTTTAACAGGCACCAGAAAGGTGGTTTTGCTACCGGTAGAATCTATCAATGTAAGATCAATCTTGTCCTCAGCCCGTAGTGGTTGGTTGCTGCCTGTTAGCATGAAGTGAAAACCACCTGGCCTGAACTCAATTCGGCTATTTGCCGGAATCTTCAGCTCTTTCAGCGGCATCATTTTCATCATGCCCTGATTGGATTTTATCTGGTGGATCTCAATCTTCTTGAATGTTGAACTACTAAAACCAGAGAGGGTGATTTCATGATTGCTGCTGTTTTCAAGGGACATGTAGGCGGCATGCACTTTGGTTACAGGTGGAGCTTCAGGAATCCAGGGATTGTGCACCTTGATGCTTCCCTCAGTGGCAGATGCGGGGGATGCTAGTAGCCCGCTCAGGAGGGCAGCGATTGCGAAGAGCGGTTTTATGTTCACTGGGGTATACATTCTCACCGTAAGAGATCTCTGTTATTTGATACAATTCGTTACCAAATTGGATTCTGGGTAGACCCCATCTGCTACTTAAATGATTTTCTGCGATAGCTCATGCATAAGTTTAAATATTATTTTCTCATTGTAGTCCTTTTGCTGACCTGCTCACAGGCATGGGGGGGAGATGAGGGTGCTGCGCCTGTTAATCATGCTACCGAGTCTGGGGTGGTAGTTGTTGCGGAAGCAGAAGAACGAAAGATGTTTAATGATGAGCCAAGAGAGATGCCAGGTATCGTATTCGGCTCGATTATTGTGAATCTTATCTTACTAACGGTGTTTTTTGCGCTATTGCGGAAAGAGTGGAAAAAACATAGGAAGCCTGCTAAGCCAAGCCCAAATAGCCAGTGTGAGGAAAAATAGTGGATTTTGTCCCGGTATTGCCGCATCTGCAGGCAGGTTTAAATATCACAACGGTCTGCTTGATCAGTATTGCTTACTACAACATTCGGCAGGAAAACCGCGCTGTACATCGCAAGTATATGAAAGCGGCGCTGGCGGTATCGGTGCTGTTTATGATCTCCTATCTGACTTATCATAGCCAGGTTGGTAATGTTAAGTTTGCGGGGGAGGGTGGAGTGCGCCCGGTCTATTTTACGCTCCTGGCCTCTCATGTCATTCTTGCGGCACTGATTGTACCGATGGTGATAACTACAGCCTTTCATGCATTGAGAGGTAGCTTTGAACGTCATAAACGCATTGCGCGTTGGACATTCCCGCTATGGATCTATGTCAGCGTCAGTGGCGTCGTTGTCTATCTGATGGCTTTTCACATCTATCCACCCCTGGTTGGTCTGTCGTAAGATAGGCCCCCGGTTTTTAGATTATATTCAATTCATGGTTCTGGGTTTTAGCCCACATATCCGATAGTTTTAAATGATGAGGTGAGAACAGATTATGCTGCAAATGCTTATGTATACGGTGACAGCGATCGCGCTTTATGTGCTGTCAGATCGGATATTGCTCGGACTTGAGAAGTGGCGGGGGAAGCCGTTTGCGAGCAGAAACATTGTCTTTTTTATGATTATTATGGTGCTTTCTGTATCGGTGTTTGAAGGTATACAGCGCTTCTTTGGGGATGTTTTGCCAGATGGAGAGGTAGCAACAGAAGGACAGGAAATTCCGGAGCCTGAACCTGAACCAAAGCTCTTGCGTTCACCAGCATTGCCGCCACTTGATGTTGCAGAGTAAATAAAAAAGGCCACCTGTTATTTGCAAGTGGCCTTTTTCATTCAGATTACAAGCGTTTTGCATAGTCGTTATTTTTCAGGTCGCATGGCCTTGTAGACAACAACAAGGTAGATGATGCCGCCTGTGATGGCGATGACCCCGCCGATCCCCATCAATGCCATGGCGATGTGCTGATCTATGGTCTTTAGACCCTGGGCTGCCCCTGCTGTTTTACGTTGCACCCCGTGGCCTCCAGTGTAGGCCATAGCCAAAACCCAGAGCATTTGGCCTGTACCATAGATAGCAGGTTGTCGGAGCGCCCATTTCCCCATCGGTTTGCGGAAACCAAGTCGTGGTAGCAGATAATAGGTGATGCCCATAAATGCCATGGTGACGCCGATGATGGAGCCATGATAATGCGCAGGCACGCGCACGTTGCTGCCTGTGATCATAAAGCCAATAATGCCACCTGTACCAAACAGCAGTATTGAGAAGATCAAAGCGGAGCGCTCGGCCCGATAGACATCAGAGGCTTTGTCAGCACTCATGAGCGAGGTGATGAGGATGAGACCAATGGGTAGTGCTGCAAGGCCTCCACCGTATTTCATTAGCCAGGTAAAGGTGATTGCGTAGCCGGGGTCCTCTACCGGATAGGTGAGGTAAATGAACGGCGCAAACAGAACCGGCATTGCGCCCAATGCAAAGAGCACCAGGATTATGCGGGGGTTGGCTTTAATGGTAACGCCAGAGACTGTCGCCAGCCACAACCAGGCCACAAACATGAGCTGGGTGTGTGTGAACTGAATAACGTGTCCACCGCCCCAGAATAGCAGCTCATAATAGTGCTGCCCTTCTATCTCTGCTGGCATCATGCTGTAAGACCAGCCAATAGACATCATGGAAAGAAGTGCAGCCACCAGGGCCGTGTAGAGCCCGAAACGGAGCGCCGCACTTCCATCCATAAATTTGCCAACAGGCTTTGAATAGATCAGGCCGTTCAAAATCTGTAGCGTGAAGCCTAGCCCAAAGATGCCGAGGGCGACAAAAAATATAGGGTCTTGCAGAACTGGAACATAGTTGTTCATCAGTGGATTTCCAGCTCCCAGGAATGGAGATGCGGTAATGCCAAGCATTCCAAGTGCAGCTAGAAAGATAGGTGGCCAGCCGAGTGCTGTACCGCCACTGTTATTGTTCAGGCTCCAGAAAATCCCAGCAAAGGCGAGAAACCAGACCAGCACAGTCATGTCGACATGAACGACGAGGGCGGTCTTGAAAAAGTCTACCCAAGGGATGATGTCTTGGATGCCGGGCGTCCGAGAGAGGACGATAAGTATGACAAATAGCCCTCCGATAACCAAAGAGGCAAGGGCAAGAATGAGCCAAGCGGAAGTTTGTCTGCGGATCGTGCGATCCGCAGAGATATCGAGCGAGAAGTGTTCAGTCATTTAGAGAAAGACGAATCCGTTTTCTTGTTGGCTAAAGTCAATAAACAGCAGTTGAGCCGCTGTTAAATCTACGGTGTAGTCATTGCTGTAGGTAAACTCATCACTCTGATCGTTATCTTTCATTCGCACAGTAAATGTATGGCTGCCAATAGGTACGGTGACATTTTCGTATATATCTACGCCTTGATCCTTAAAGGCACCAGGGGGTGGGGCAGTAAGATCGTGAATGAGTTTGCCATCCATAATAAGCTCGATATGAAGTGTTGAGCGCTCACGGGGGCAGTCCATCGGTGCACGCATGTTGGGAGCCAATGCTGCCAGCTCCTCTGGTGTGCGCATACGACAGTCACGCACGGGCTGGCCGGCATGACCAAAGGCCAGGGTGACGACAGCCATGCCATCTTCAAGTTGTTTAACAGTAGGGCCAGCGGAAAATGAAGCTATCAACCACATAAAAATAGCAAGATTAAGAGCCTGAAGCAGATAACGAACTATCGGATTGTTAGTCATGATTCACCTCCGTGGCTGTGGTCGCAGAGGGTGTTGTCTTGTTAGTGGCAAGCGATTCATGGAAGGCTTTGAAGTCTTTATGAAGTTTTTTGCCATCTGTGTCGGCGCCTCCAAGGATCTTAATCCTTGAACGATCTACTTTTTCACGGAGCACTGGTTTGCGTTCACCATGAATTCGGAGATCCATCCAGTGGTTACCGAAACGGTAGAAACAATCGCCGTGGCGACATCCTGAAATAACCACACCATCAGCGCCATTTTTGAGCGCATATTCAGCGAGTGCAGCAGGCATCATCCCGGTGCACATGAAATGGAAGGTGCCAACATTTGGAGCGGTGAAGGCATCGATGTCGTAACCGTGCTTACAGCCGAAGGCCATAATCTTGTTCTCGCCGGTTAATTTTGCCAGCACCTCATCGGTCTGCTGTTTGAACGCATCCAGGGTTAGGTCAGGCATATCAATACCGGTTTTCAACTCTCCCTCATCAGCTTTGCGGAATGGGTTTGATGACGGGCATGAGCCAGTGCAGATGCCGCATGCAGCACATTTTTCATCATGGACGATGATCTCACTGTCCCATTTAGCGCCATCGGTACGAGGTTGCAGGCTGATGGCATCAAAGGGACAGTCTACAACACAGAGGCCACAGCCATTGCAGTGATCAAGGTCAACGACTGCAGGGGCGCCTTCATTCTTTTTTGGCAGCCAGGGCATAAGCATCATAAAAATGGTGATGCCTCCTACCAAAAGCCAGATTTCTCCGGGTGACCAGTATTGAAGGAGTGGGAAAATGTTTAGATAAAACCAATCCAGCTGAAGTTCAGCAGGGACTTTTGAAAGATTAACGGGGTCATGACTGACAGCAGGCACTGCTATAGCAAGTATTGATAAAGCAATCAGGACACCGATTGCAAGCCCTCTAGGGGCCGTTACCTCTACATGCGTCAAGCGGCGAACGTGGAACCACATCATAAATACAATGAACATGGGTTGGCCAAGTAGATGCATGAAGGCCAGGAGTGTGGAGAAGCGGTCACTCAGGTTGCCGGGTAAAAAGTTTCTGGCCATTGAATCAGAGAAGATGGGTAGCGCATCCAGCAGGTGCGAGGCTCCCATGGAGACATACAGTGCGAGCTCATCCCAGACCATCCAATACCCAGTGATGCCAAAAAGCACCACCATCCAGAGTGTGGGAATGCCGGTAAACCAGGAGTACCAACGAGTACCACGATAGCGATCCTGTGAGAACTCTCTAAAAATATGCAGGATGATGGTGCAAATGGCGGCGTCTGAGGCGTATCGATGCAGGCCACGCATGAGAACACCTAACCCAAGCGGGTGCTCATTCATGATGATCTCAAGTGATTCATGCGCATGAGATACCGTGGTATTAAAGAAAATGTACAGATAGAGCCCAGAGACCAGTGCTATCCAAAAGAAAAAGAAGGTTAGAGGACCAAGGTGGTAAAGCGGGTTCCACTTCTCACCAAAGGAGAGATTGAACCACTCTTCAAGGTATAGATAACCGCGTTTGATAGGGTTAGCACTTGATTTCAATTGTATGATCCTCGCGTTTTAGCGTTTTAAACGGTGGGCAAATAATGTTGACTAATTTAGTCAGGAATAATGGCGCTATATTAACATTTGCTGATGAATCCGTCATTTGATTTTCATATGTATCAAGAATGCCATTGTTGAAGTGCAAAGCCTCCCCAGTATCTTATGGATATGCGGCATTGGGGTTTTTATTGCATCTGCTAGCTGGAATATGTTGGTTAGAGATCAATAAGTTGCTTTTTGGCTGCCTGATGAGCTCTAATCTATCGTTCGGCCTTTTTCCAGGCACGTGCAATAAAATTAACCCCAGGGATAATTACAGATAAGCCTACCAGGATACTGATGAATAATGAGTAATCAAAAACGTAGGTATCTCGAATTGGGTCATATGTGGTGCAAAAAAGCTTTACTCTCTTCACAACATCATCAAGCAGCGAATCTGCTGTTGATTTACGGCCGAAAACAAGATCCTTCAGGGGTTCGATGAGAAGTGGTGTGTCAAATACCTCACCATAAACCTGTCTGTAGATAACGCCATTAGCATCAACAACGGTAGACTGCACCAGGTGATCAAAGCCGCGCAGTGATGGGAAAAAGATGAATCCAAGCTCTTTGATGAGTTGATCTCTGGTGGCTTGATCGGTGCTAAGTAGCTTCCAGTCATCACCATCTACTTCCTGCTGGCGACCAAAATAGCGCATTGCGCTAGGAGTGTCATTCTCGATATCAAAGCCGATAAGCGCAACGTTGAAGGATTGATCACCCAGGGCATCTTTGGCTTTTGCCACAACCTTGGCCAGATTGCGTGTGGTCATGGGGCAGGTATGAAAGCAGCTGGTATAGACCAGGCTAATGACTAATGGTTTGCCTTGCAGTTCTTTCATGAACAGCACATCACCAGTGCTGGACATAAATCGATGGTTGCTTAATTGGTTGCCAATTGCCTGCTGGCTGGTATTTAGAGCTGTTTTGTGGTCAAACTCGGGGGCGGCTGAATCAGGCGTATTGGGCTGCGAGGTAATTGTAGGCAGCGCTGCTTGAGCTGAGGCTAATAAACTCAGGGTAAGAAAAAAAGTACCAAGGATAAATTTAAGCGACTGCATGAGTGCATGAATTCAGGATCAACCGAGCAGGCTGACATCCAGCACGGCGCAGATTAATAAGAGGCCCAGCTGAATGAGTGATGCAAAAAAGCTTGCCATGGCCACGTTGCGTGAGGTGTCGCCCACGAGCTGAACATTGCGATAGATGAAATAACCGCCACCAGCTACAGCACCAAAAAGATAGATCCAGCCTAATCCGAAGAAGAAGGGCATTATAGATACGCTGACCAGTGCCAGCGTATTGAGCAGAACGGCCTTGGCGGCGGTTTGGTCTCCAACAACAACAGGCAGCATGGGCACGCCGGCAGCAGCGTAATCGTCATGCCGGGCGATAGCTAAACTCCAAAAATGGGAAGGAGTCCAAAGGAAAAGAACAACGGCGAGCAGAGCCGGTATGGGGCCAATCCCGCTAGGGTCGACGACGGCTGCTCCAGCCAGTACAGCAAAGCTCCCGGATGCTCCACCGATAACGATGTTGAGCCATGTCCGACGCTTGAGTAAGACGGTGTATACGATTGCGTAAAAGAAGGCGCCAAGAAAAATAAACAAGGCAGCCATGCCGTTTAGGGCAAAACCGGCACCAGCTACGCCAGCTACTACCAGGCCAGAGATGAAAAACAACCAAAGGCGGTTGTGTTGAAAATCTCCGTTGATGAAGGGCCGTCCCTGCGTCCGCTTCATTTTTACATCAAGATCCGTCTCATAATATTGATTGAATGCGCCAGCACCGCCTGCAGCAAGAAGTACGGCCACTGCCAGAATGGTTATTTCCCAGCCGGTAACAGGCTGTCCAGGGGTAACGGCCAGTGCAACAACGGCTGTAACGGACATAATAACGCCGATACGTAGCTTTAACAGATTGATAAGTTGCTTGACCATGTGTGGATTTGAAATGCTGCCGTTTACGAGATTGGGTTCAATGCTTCTCTGATGAGCCGATAAATATACCACTTTATCTGGTCATCTGCTCCATAAAAAACTGGAAAAAAACGGGGCGAACCCAAATTGGATTCGCCCCGTTCTTTGGGACCTATTAAGACATAGGCCAAACTTCAGACAGATACTTCCAGTTAATGAAGTAGTAAACCACGAAGCTTACCAGCAGAACCATAGCCAGGATAAAGGTTCCTGGTGCTTCAAAGCTGGTTTCATCATGGTGGCTTTCTACTGCTTCAGCAGGTGCCATTGGCAGACGCTCAGGCTTTTCAGTGGTGTAAGCTGAGTCAGCCAGGGGAACACCAAAGCTCTGTAGTAGACCGGCTTCTTTTTGCAGAGGCTGGCCAAATATCAGTGAACCAACCGTGACGATTAAGTACATTGCACCGCCGATAACACCGATAACACCGCCGATACCGGCAATACCCATCAACAGGTAAGCGGTAGCTGGATACTCAAAGCCCAGTGGGTTGCCTGCGAAGCCCATATCCCAGTGACGACGTGCAACACCCAAGGTGCCAGCGGCCATGTGGAAGACAGCTACCAGAGACATGCCAAGACCAAATACATAAGGCTGCATTTGAGCAACTTTGGGCAGGATCATCTTGCGACGGAACAGTACTGGAATCAGCAGGTAGGTCAGAGCCATCCAAGCCATTGTGGTACCGATTACAACCGTTGCATGGAAGTGACCAGGTACGTAGATGGTGTTGTGGATGATGATACTGATCTGCTCGGTACCCATAACTACACCAGAGATACCGCCCAGGAAGCCGAAGCCTACCAGAGAGATAAACATACCAGAGAAGACCGGGTTGCCCCATGGTGCTTTACGCAACCATTCGAACGCTCCGTTAGTCAGGCCCTTCTTACGCTGAGCTACCTCGATGGCGCCAGGAACGGTCAGACCGTGGATCATGGAAGCCAGAACAGCCAGATACATAGCGTATGAGGTGTTGAAAACCTTCCAGTCAGAGCTGATGCCTGGATCGGTCAACAGGTGGTGAGCAGAAGCAAGCTGCAAGAAGAAGATGTAGAGCAGGTATGCTGCACGACTAACCTTCTCGGACATTGGACGAGCACCGAAAACAACACCAGCGATCAGATACCAAACTGCCACGTGAGCAGACACGTTGATCTGCTGTGAGGAGTGACCCAGTGCCCACCAGATAACGCGGTACATAGCAGGGTCGATGTGGCTGATATAGCCGATAGACCACAGGTAGGTTGGGAGCAGGATCTCAGCACCAGATGCGATGGTGAAGATGGCAATACAGCAGGCTACTACGCCACCAAAGGTTACCAGTGGTATAGAGCCTTCGTAGGTCTTCTCGTTCTTAGCGACAACCAAGGTGCCAAGAAAGACAAAACAGCCGATCAGTGCACCAACAGCGAACAGAATCAGGCCCAGATAGAAGCTGGGTGCTGCGCGCATAGGTACATATGAGGTCATCATCACGCTGGAGTTGCCTTGGAAGACAGCAACCAGGGTCATGATGGCGCCAATGATCATCAGTGCAAAGCCAGCCCATGCCCAGCGAGGCGTCGCCAGTCTGCTGCGAAGCAACGTGGAGCCTGCAAAGTAGAGAATAGCTATCTCAAAGAAGATGACCCAGAAGATCAGCGCACAGATACCATGGGCGGTCAGCACCATGTAGAAGGCATCAGCAGGTAGCAAGTGAACTGCAGGCCAGCGAGTCAGAACAACCAGAAGGGCGAGAATACCAGCAATCAGCAGGCAGACAGCGCCAGCTACCGCATTGGCCTTCATCAGGTTTTCTGCTTCTTTGTGAAAAAATAGTCCTGTGTCAGGACATTGTCTAAATTGTGCCATTATTAATTACTCCTTCACCCAGATCTTGCCCAGCATAGTGTGGTGCATGATGCCGCAATATTCGTTGCAGACAATCGTATATTCGCCTGCTTTATCAGGAGTCACGTTCAGGACAAATTCATATCCCGGGACGACCTGCATGTTGATATTGACAGGCTGCAAGGAAAAGCCGTGGTTCCAATCGATGGAGGTCAGGTGAAGGCGATAGGTTACGTCCTTCTTGAGTTCCAACATCGGGTACCACTGCCAGAGTCGTGCCATCAGGTAGACGTCGCCGCCATCGGGTGGTGCGACAACAGGGATTTTCATAGCCCCTACTTCGCGAACCTTGTACTTCTCGATCATCTCGTTGACTTTGGCTTGGTACTTAACAGGTGTTACCCGGTAACCTTCGTTGGAGATGTTCTGTTTACCATACATGTGCCAGTAAGGCATCATGATGAACATAATCAGACACCAAACCAGCGCGATAGCAATCCAGACGATCTCTTGGCGGCCAACCGGCACGGCCCACCAGTTCTTCTGGGCTGGAGGCATAAATGAAGTCATGCGTTACTCCCCTCTATTTATTAAAAAATTTGTTACTTAGCCGCGCTGCCTAGTAGGGAGCGGTCGGTATTGTTGCAACTTCCATGACTCCCCACAGTGTGTAGAACACGGTAGGCATTGCTACGCATATGAAAAGCAGCAGAAATGGATCTTCGATAATTTGTTGCCAAGGAGAGATGTTTTCATCTTCCTGCTCGTCAGTGTTGTGTTCGTCAGCCATGGGCTGTCTCCTTCAAGTTGTTGTGAAATGGTGTTAACCGGCTAATTTATTTTCGCTGAGCTACCCGTGCATATTTCTGTCAGAACACTAAATATGCGCGGTTTCATTTCAGAATCTACCTATTCCAGTTTTTTAAACTCTGAATCCAGAGGAAACCAACCCCGTCTCCCGCTTGTTCTGCTTTTGACCAGAGTAAGGTGGAAGCACATTTTGTTTCGGTAAGTGCCTGAAAAGCCCCTAAAAGTTGAAGGGACATTATTGTCACAGCGAGCCATTTTAGGTTCCCAGGCATTAAATCATCGGTAGCAGGGAATGCTTTTGATCTGTGTCAATTTGTCGCAGATTTTAACCTGCTTTTTATGTGTTTTGCCAGTAGGTTCTGTTTGCCATTGAGGATCTATTTGGTAACATCGCCGGTCTTTAATTATTTAAGCCCGGCTGCAAGGGCAGAGTTGGAACTATGGAATCTAGCACGAACCAGCGACCTGTTGCGATCTGGTTGTTTGTCTGTTGTGTTGTAATCTTTGCTATGGTCTTGCTGGGTGGGGTCACTCGTCTGACTGGCTCAGGGCTTTCGATGGTGAAGTGGGAGCCGATTACTGGGGTTCTACCGCCATTGAATCAGACTGAATGGAAGGAGGTCTTTCAGCTCTATCAGCAGTCACCAGAGTACATAAAGAAAAATTCCCACTTTAACCTAGAAGAGTTTAAGTCAATTTTCTGGTTTGAGTATTCACACCGTATCCTGGGTCGTCTCATTGGCATGCTCTTTCTGATTCCGATGTTGTTTTTTATTGCCACAAAACGTGTTGGTCGTGCGCTTACCCCCAAGTTGGTGATAATGTTTATACTGGGTGGGCTGCAAGGGCTGCTGGGGTGGTATATGGTGAAAAGCGGTTTGGTCAGTAATCCCCATGTGAGCCAATATCGCTTAACTGCCCATTTTGGGTTGGCGGTATTGGTTTATAGTTATATTTTTTGGATCGCGCTAGGGTTGTTTTTTAAAACTGATTCGGCTTCTTTTTCAGATGGCTCCAGGCGGGTGGTGGGATACTCCCGTATTATCACCATCCTGATTTTTATTACGCTGTTGTCGGGAGGTTTTGTTGCCGGACTGAAGGCCGGTTTTGCCTATAACACCTTCCCATTGATGAATGGTCAGGTTATACCGGATGGCATTTTTCGGCTTGATCCTGTGTGGCTGAATTTTTTCGAAAATGTCACCACGGTTCAATTTGATCACCGGGTTTTGGCGACACTGCTGTTTTTTGTGATCCTAGTATTTTGGTGGTACTCGAAACAGTTTGCATTAAGCGCTAGAGTGCGCTTGGGGATGCATCTTCTACTGGGTGCTCTTTTGCTTCAGGTGACGCTGGGTATTTCAACCCTGTTGCTTCATGTTCCCATTCCTTTGGCTTCAGCTCATCAGGGTGGTGCGCTTTTATTGTTGACGGCATCGCTCTTTGTTTTGCAGCAGTTAACCGCTTCCAGGGCGCAGGTTAGTCAAAAGTAGCTAGCTGGTAATAGGCGTTTATTTTTAATGTTTTTCTAGAGGTTAAGTAATGACTCAATCGTTGCGTGTGATGTGGACTGGAATGGCAGTTTTGCTGCTTGCTCCTTGTATGGTGTTTGCAGAGGTAACTTGGATTGTAAAAGGCGTACCCAAGATACTTGATGGCAAGACCCTTGAAATCAATGGTCAGCAAGTGATTATGCAGGATCTTGATGCCCCTGATTTGGATCAAATCTGTTTTACCAAGAAAAAATACTATAAGTTTCGTTGTGGCGTGGCAGCAGCGGAGAAGCTTGCAAAGCTGATTAGCAATCAGGTGTTGAGCTGTGAGGGTGCGAAAACGAATGACCAAGGAATATTATTGGCAACCTGTTGGGTTGGAGAGGCTCCCCAGCGAATTGATATTGGCGAGCAGGCAGTGATGAATGGATGGGCTGTATATGATCCGGCACAAAGCGCTAGATATAAACGTGTTCAGGCTGTTGCTCGTCAGCTCAGGCAGGGGTTATGGCGTGCTAAGTTTGTGATGCCGTGGGATTGGCGCAAGGGCGATCATGAACCGCCTAAAGAGAACGTGCCCCATAATCAGTAAAACGGCAGGCAAAGAGCAGCTGGGGTGGTTTGCATGCCCCGGCTGCTGTTATCAATGGTGCTGGTGTTCTGCTTCGCTGCTTGAATTTGAAATGTTGCCGATGGCATCTCGCAGTTGTTGCCGGATGCGTTTTTGATAGGCTTCAAATTTCTCTTTATCAAGTTCACTGAAAGGCCGTACTGTCCCGCCAAACTCTTGTGCAAAACTATCTGCATCGGCGTGCTGACCAAATGTAACCAGCGTTGGGCCCATAGCACCAAAACGGCTGCTGTCCATTACAATGAAAGCCTGCTTTATGTCGATCCAGTTGTCTTTATAGCTGCCCCATTTGCGTCCGCCAAAATCCTGCACAAAGGCCTGTTTGATCTTCACGTTGTAGTTTGAATCAAAGAGAGTTGCGATCAGTCCTTTGGTATCACAAAAAAAATGTAGTTCTCCATTTTTATAGATGGCCTGTCCTTTGGGGCCTGGGTGATCAAGTAATATCATGCCATCGATCATACAGACTGCATCCCGTGTTAGATCTTTTGGAGTAAATGCTCTTTCATCACTGCTGTTTTCGCTGCAACCGCTGGTGAGTAGCAGTGTGAGCAATAAAGAGCAGGCAAAAGTAAGATGATATCTGTTCAATGTTATTTTCCTAAAGCCTTGATACGCCAACCTGCAATGGCCGTAGGGATGATTGACCAGGTTGTGATGGCAGCAATGAGTGCAACTGTGGGTGGGATCTGGCCTGTTAACCCCAGTTGTTGAATCATTACGCTATCCATCATGAGATCAATGGATAGCAAGCGATAGAGTGCGGTGGGGTTGAGATAAAACAGAAGGTTGACCAAATCCATTGGAACATCGCCCTCTGTAGAGACAAGTATGCCAATGATGCCAAGATCAAACAGCACAACAAACAGTAGCCAGATACCAATGGAGATAGCAATCAGCTTGGTGCGGTCTAAAATTAATACAGAAAACATGATGGCGATAGAGATAAATACAACGCCAATCCAAATGGAAGTAATGAGTAGTAACGTCCAGGCTTGGATGGTATGTCCACTATAAATAGATATAGCTGCTGGAATGGTCAGTCCTACAATTAAAGTTGAGGTTAGTACTAAAAAAAGCCCAAGCCATTTACCATAAAGCAAAAGGATGGTTTTGAAGGGGTAGCTGCGCAAAAGATCAAGCGTGCCTCGTTCATATTCACCGGCAATTGCGTCATAACTGAGTAGTAGACCAAGCAGTGGAACAAGATATATCACCAGATTGATCAGGCTGAAAAGTGTGCTCTGCTCTTGACCAATGCCTACGGTGCCGGTAAACCCAAAACCTGCAAAGGTGATTAGCAGTGAAAAGATGGCAAAGGCCAAACCGACGGCAATGATCCAGCCATTGCGAAGATGGTCGATAAACTCTTTCCGAGCTATGGCAAATAAGATTGAAAATGTAGACATGGATTAAGTGGTATTCAGCTTACTGTTTAGCTGTAGAAACAGCTCTTCAAGGCCTGGATCGTTGACAACAAGCTCTGAAATAAGTTGGTCAGTTGAGAGTAGCTCAAGCAGCAAGGCCTGTTTATGTGCAGGAAGGCAGGTGAGGACAAAGCTCTCAGTCTGCTCCAGATAGCTCTTCTCAGAAATATGCTGCTGGAGAACCTGCTCCAAGGATTCGGCACTGAATTTTGGGCCTTTTCTAAATTTGATAATGCTTGGCAGCTTAGCATCAGTGATAAGTTGGTCCACAGTGCCGTGGGCGCTGATAATGCCATCTTTAAGCAGTGCCAGTGCATCTGACCTTGGTTCAATCTCAGCTAGTAGATGGCTGGACATTAATATAGCAACGCCTTCTGTTTTAAGCCGTTCAAGGATCTGGTAAAACTCATGGATGCCAGAGGGATCGAGGCCATTGGTTGGCTCATCAAGCAGTAGCAGTCTGGGATCACCAAGCAGGGTTTGTGCAAGCCCAAGGCGCTGCTTCATCCCTTTAGAGTAGGTTTTAACACGCTGCTTTGCCGCATGTTCTAAACCGACAATTGATAGTGCCTCTGCAACCTTGGTGTTTGACCGCTGCTTAAGTGAAGAGAGATAGTTTAATGTCTCCTGCCCCGTTAGGTTAGGGTAGAAGGCAGTAACCTCAGGCAGATAGCCAAAGGAGGCCTTTTGGGTGATTGATCGGTTGCTGCTGGCTGTCTCTCCGTTGATTATTATTTCACCCTCATCTGGCTCAAGCAGGCCGAGGATGATTTTCATCAGTGTTGTCTTGCCTTGGCCATTGTTACCGACCAACGCCACCAGTTGCCCGGGCTCAATCTGCAGGTTGATTGAATTCAAAACCGTCTTGCCAGGAAAGCGCTTACGTATCTTGGAGAGAGAAAGGATTAATGATCCATTCTCTACTGGGCTGGAAGTAGCTTGGGTGCTTGGCATTGTTACAAACATGCCTTGTCAGGTGCGGCAATGTGGTTGGGTGTGGGCAGTGTTGGGTGCATGGCGGGTTTTTTATCAATCACGCTGGCCGCCCGGAGTACGGGGAAGCGGGTTTCAAGGGCCTGTAAAAGTTGAATGACGGGGCTTAGTGCAAGCAGCCTCATCTTTGGGTGGCGGTGCATCAGCTGATCCATCTGGTTTGAGGCGTAGTATATCTTGTCGCCAATTCCATCGCTATCGTAGTCCCAGCCGAGGTAGTCGCTCCAATAGTTGCCCTGTTTATCATCGTGCCAATAGAGTGAATAACGCCAGGAGAAAAGCACCTGCACGGGGTTTGAGATAAAGTTGTTGCCTATGACTTTTGTATCTTCACCGCTGGCCATTACGTTGATGCCAATGGCATTGTTCTCAACCCAGTTATTGGTGATCTCGTTAAAGTCGGAGTCGTTGCTGAAGATGCCCTTGTTATTGCCATAGGCAATGTTGCCATCGATTTTAGAGTCATAAATGGCGCGCAGCATCAGGCCGTGGTCTCGATTATTGATGACAGCATTGTCACTGATAACCAACCGTTTTGAGAACATCATAGCCTGCCCAACCATGGAGTTGCAGGTGGTATTTCCGGTTACACGGTTGTTGTCGTTATACATGTAATGGACGCCAAAGCGTACATTATCCATCACATTATCTTCAATGGATGATGTGCCTGTATTTGATAGGTAGATGCCGTCACGTACGCCAAATACCCGGTTTCCTTTGATCAGCCCATTCTTAATGTTCCAGATGTGGATGCCATTGCCTCGGTCTGAGAGGAATTTTTTTTGGTAGCCAGTAACCCTATTGTTGGTTATGACAGGATCGGAGCTGCCATTGACCCAGATGCCAAAGGCGCACTGGCTAAGTGAGTTGCCATCCAGCTTTACCCCAGTGGCTGTTTTGGTGACATAGATGCAGGCATCGGAATCCTCAATGATGTCGCCACTGTGGCGCACATCTAATCCAGAGATGGTGACATTGGGGCTGCTAATGGTGATGGCCTTGCCTTTGCCAGCCCCATCAATGATGGAGCTGTTTTCCGGGCTGCCTATCAACGTGAGTGCTTTGCCGACTATCAGGTTCTCTTGAAAAGTGCCGGGTGCAAGATGGATGCTGTCGCCTGCGCTGGCGGCCTTGATAGCTGAGGTAATAGTAGGAAATTGTTTGCTGGGAACCTGGAGGTCAGCGGCTATAAGCTGGTTGGATAGGGTGGTGGCTGTAAAAAATAACAGCAGGGATGCAGCAATGCTGACCAGCCTGTTGAGATAGGGGCTGGTCAGCGTGTCGCTATTGGAACTAAAGAGTGGATGATGAGAAAAGATCAGGGTTGTCAATTAGTGTCTTTCCTACAACTGTCCTGAGGCTTTTTTGAATGCTTCATTCGCGCTTGGATTACTTTTAGATCTGCTGCACTTATTCTCTCTAGCTTACCCTTTTTCAGGTAGACGAGAGGAGGGCAAACCTCATTGTCGTGATAGGCCTGTTCGCACTCAAAGCATGAGTAACACTCATAGCGGTTGATCTCTCCCTTGCTATTGATCGACATGGAGTCGCAGTTTACTTCGCAGACATTGCAGGTGTCGCAGAAGTCGTACCGCTTGATCCGGTCGATCTGGAAGAAGCTGGCGAGTGAGAATAGCGCGCCCAGTGGGCAGAGATAACGGCAGAAAAAACGATAGATAAAGAGGCCGATGCCAAACAGGGCAAACCAGTAAAGTATCAGATACCACTCACGTGAGAAGATGCCGACCAGCCAGGTTGTCTTAAAAGGCTCTACTTCAGTCAATCGTTCTGCCATCTCAATAGAGAACATGGAAATTCCAGCCAAGGCCAAGAGGATCACATAGCGCAGCTTGCGCAGTACATCATGCACCTTTTGTGGAAAGTTATAGATGTACTTTTTAGGCAGTATGCTTCGCGCCAGACGGTGGCTCAGCTCATGCAGTGCGCCGTAGGGGCAGATCCAACCACAAAACCAGCCGCGCCCAAACCAGATAAGGCTTATGGCGATAGCAATCCAGAAGACAAACTGGACAGGATCAGAGAGATAGAGATCCAGTTGGAAGCCATCCTCAAAGGTATGTAGCAGTGGGTAGATATGGGTCATTGAAGGGGGTGACTTCAATATAAAACCAATGATGACCACGGAGAGCGTCAGGATGGTGATGTGTACCGCATCTAACCGTTTGGCAGAGCTCCTTATCAGATCGCGCCGGACAAATAGGAAGAAGGTAACGGCTAGGAAGAGCACCAACAGCGTGACCTGCCCAAGCTTCATTTTCCACATCTTTTCAATCAGTGTGGGGCCTTTCTCCTTTTCAATGATCTTGAGGTCAAAGTATTTTTCAGGAAACTGGAAATCTGCGCTGTAGGTCTTGAAGATCTTTGATGTGGCTGTCTCGCCGGTCAGATGGCTGGCGATGTAGTAGAACTGCCAGAGGTTGGATGAGTCAAAACTATCCTCTTTGAGGAAAAAGAGGCCGCTCTCTTTAAAGTTAGGCGTTCCCTCTGCCTTGATCCCATAGAGGTGTTCGTAGTTGAGATCGCGGAAGACATACTTATTAAAGCCTTGTTGGAAATAGAAGCGCTCAAATATGCCGCCACGTACAAACCCTGAGCCTTTGTAACTGTCCTGGCCATTGGAGACGACAATGAAGATCTTGCCATTCTCTCCGGCCCTCTTTTTGGCCCAGTCGTATCCTGACTCACCTAGCAAATTGATACCGACTGCGGGTTGCGTGACATCTGCAAAATAGATGTCTACCCAAGCCTCGTCCTTATTTGCGGAGGGAACAAGGTCAGCGGTAGGGACAAAAAGGTGGCCGATGCTGCCTTCTGCAAGCAGCTCATCCCAGGCTTTAGGCTGGTATTCAGCGTGCCAGGTAACAATACGCGTGTCGTCGGAAGCAAGGATGCCAAGGGCTTGGGCCACCATGCGACCTGAGGTGATCAGGGTCTGATCCATAACCTGGGCTGTTACGGTTGCGCCCGTAATCATATCAATGGGGACGTTTCCGCCAACCTCTGAGGTTTTATTCTGTTGTGCCCCTTCAATCTTGTCGGCGCCTTGGCTAAGAGCTCCGCCGGATGTGATTTCAAATTTATCGGCGATATTTTTCCCGATGTACTGCGCCATGAAGACCTCAAGCACAGACTCTGGGATGCCAACCAGCAGGATAGGTTCGCTGTGGTGGACAATCTCGGCATTCAGTATGGTGCCTTTGGGATCAATGGCGATGAGGGTCACCATCGGTTTGCCGGAGTAGGCGGGGATATCAACCAAATCGGTTGAGAGAAAAATATAGGCGAAGGCCTTGCCCCCTTTCAGTGCCTCGATAACGGGCAGGGAGATGGTCTTTGACTGTTGGAAAGCATCAGCATTCGGCAGAATATGACTGCATTTGTAGGCCTCACAGAAAGGTTTTCCATCTTTTAGAGTGAGTCCATTGGTGCCCCAGCTTAAGGTGCTGAAGAGTAATAATATGGGTAGCAGTAGGGGGTATCGGCTCTTTTGAGCGCAATTGGCAAGGCTAGAGAAAAAAGATGCAAGCAGCTGTGGAAGTATATATTTGGGCATATTGGTAGAAATCTGTCTCTAATAGCCTGATGGATTAGCCAGATTTGATATATGCAACTAATCGTTAGTTGTTACGCTGGGCCGATGGAGGGGCCGCAAGAGGGCAAGTATCAAATCAATCAGGCAGAATATAAGGGAGTCTGATATTAATTGCTACCCAGTTACTTTAGCATTTACTGATATTCTAATACAACTCCGCCCCTTCTTCAGATGAAGAAGGGGCGGAATTCAGGCCTTAAAAGACTATCTTAAGAGACAATCATTCTGCCGCGCATCTCAAGATGCAGGGCGTGACAGAACCAAGGGCAGTAGTACCAGAATACACCCTTCTTGTCGGCTTTAAAGGTGACCGAAGCGGTCTCTTTAGGTGAAACCCCGAAGTTGATGTCGTGCTGGGTTAGGCAGAAGCCGTGAGAGAGATCCTCTACGCCGTCCATGTTGGTCAATACGACGGTAACGGTATTGCCCAGCGGTACATTGAACTTAGTGAGCGAGAATGC
>Ga0316187_10000960_pt1 | contig 24069 bp, 16 predicted proteins | sample CroRivburrow1_MG_FD_204927 | JGI IMG/M metagenome (GOLD analysis project Ga0316187, IMG submission 204927) | Coastal sediment microbial communities from Maine, United States - Cross River worm burrow 1 | ecosystem: Environmental > Aquatic > Marine > Coastal > Sediment | place: USA: Maine...
ACTGCCCGACGCTGGGTGAGGCGATGCATATCCTGCCCAATGAGTACGATCACGAAAACCCCTGGATCGGTCAGCACCAGCAGCTGACCGCGTTTATCGAGATGGAGCCGCACAAATCTGAAAACTACCAACGCCTCGCGCGCCATTACAACGATACCGGGTTGCGAGAGAAATCGATTAATGTGGCCGAGCGCAACGTCGCGCTTAATCCTTTGTCAGTACGGTCAATAAAGGAACTTGCGTCAGCTTATCTGCACCACGGTCGGTACGCCGAATCGTCGGATCTGTTCGAGAGGGCGATTGAGCTGGGAAGTACATCACCTAATTTTGCTCTGCAGAATCAAAAGGCGGTTTCCTGTAGAGATGATATTGATTGCAGGTTGGAGAACCTTCCAGAGCCCTTCATGCCGTTTGCCGATGAGTTGCGACTTGTCTATCGCGAACCGGCAAATGTAAGAGAGGCACAGGAGTCGATCGACCTGGCGATGAGTTTGTTCGAGTCCAATCCGCATATGTGGACCAACTGGTTCAACTATGCAGCTTGTAAAGCTGAACACCTCACGCCCCTGTTCTTCCGGGTATGGGAAGGCAGCAATGCGAACGAGACCTTTTGGTATTGGCCCAATATGTGGAACATAGGCTGTGATGCAATCTGGTCTTCCCCGGACTTCCACCGATTGGTCGAGGAGGTTGGCCTCGTCGAGTACTGGCGAGAAGTCGGCTGGCCAGAGGCGTGTCAGCCAGAGGGTGAGGGTTTCGCATGTGGTCGCGACGCGCGACAGGAGCAGGCACAGAAATAACGCCCGCAATGGGCGTTATTCTGTAGTGAAATAGCAACAGGAAACCCGCTCAGCGGCAATATTCTCGAGTTGTTGCAAAAAAACATCAAAATTGTGGCGCGCTCCCGCCAGGAAAATCCCGTCTAACACCGTATAAATAACAATCAGTTATAGATAATTATGCAAGAAACGGCGTACTTTCGCGCTTCGCTGATTCTTCAATTTGTTGCTTTAGAACAATTTGTTGGGGATGTGGTACTCGCGGGCTGAATAGTATATATTCCGTCCACTTGTTCGTAGACCGTTGCGTTTTTACGTCTATCAGTTTTGTATGATGACAAGAAAAAGTAGCCCAACGGACATTTATTCGAAAATTCTAGGGGATATATTCTCATGGCAAGAAATCTGAATGTCAGAAATGCTGTCAAGCTCGCGCTTGCGGTAAATGCTGGCCTCATCGGATTGTCGGCAGCTCCGGGCGCTCTCGCGCAGGAAGGTGCTGATCAACTCGAAGAGATCACAGTTACCGGTTCGCGTATTAAGAAGAAGGACTTTACGTCCAACGCACCTGTTGCGACGGTAGGCTTCGAGCAGATCGAAATGACCGGTACGGTCAACACCGAATCACTGCTCAACACACTGCCGCAGGCTGTACCTGGTCTCGACCGTACGTCGAACAACCCGGGTAACGGCTCAGCAACGGTTAACCTCCGTGGCCTCGGTTCGAACCGTACATTGGTTCTGATCAATGGCACGCGTGTTGTACCGACCTCGTCGGGCGGTTCTGTCGACATTAACGCGATTCCGAATGCGCTGATCGAAAACATTGAAGTGCTGACCGGTGGTGCATCCGCTGTATACGGTTCTGATGCTGTTGCAGGTGTTGTTAACTTCATCCTGAAAGACGACTTCGAAGGCGTGAACATTAACGCTGGCTTCGAGCAGACGTTTGACGGTGACGCCGGTATCTGGAGCACTGACCTCACGTTGGGTGCCAACACGGCAGACGGTCGCGGTAACGTAACCCTGAACTTTGCTTACACGGATCGTGACGACCTGTTCCAGGGCGATCGCGACTTCTCGTTCTTTGCACAGTTCGATGACGGTGACGGTAACCTCTACAACGGCGGTTCTTCGGGTGTTCCTCAGACGTCGATCTTCTCCGGTAATCTGGAATCGTTCACGCCGGACAGCTTCGGTGTTGTTTTCAATACGGACGGCACCGTGCGTCCGTTCGAAACGGCTGACCCGGTCAACAACGACTTCTACAACTATGCGCCGGTCAACTACATCCAGTTGCCGCAGTCGCGTTACCAGTCGACGGCTCTCGGTCACTACGACATCAGTGAAAAAGTGTCGGTCTACGGCCGCGCGCACTTCACTTCGTCGAAAGTTCCGCAGCAGCTCGCTGCAACGCCGATCTTCCAGACCGTGCCGTTCACGCTTGACGGCAACCCGTTCCTGACCGGCAATTCGCAGGCGGTTCTTTCGGGTAACAACACAGACTACGTTGGTATGGGTCAGCGCGAGACTCCGATCTATCAGGACCCGGATGATACGACCTCCCAATGCTTGAACTGCGTATTCGATAGTGCCGATGGAAGTACCGATCCGCTGGATTGGGATACGACCGCGATCATCGACGCAGACAACAACGGCGTTGCTGATAACGGCACTGCATTCGTACGTCGTCGTATGCTTGAAGTCGGTCCGCGTATCGTAGATTCCAACAACACGAGCTTCCAGATCCTGGGCGGCGTGCGTGGCGACATCAGCGAGAGCTGGAGCTACGACGCTTACTACCAGGCTGGTAACGTGACGGGTTCTAACACCCAGTTCGGCAACGTCGACCGTGGCCGCTTCACACAGGCCCTGTCGCTCGATCCGGATGATCCCACGCAGTGTGCGGACCCATCCGCCAGCGGTGCGGGGACTGGTTGTACTCCGATGAACATCTGGGGTGAGGGCAATATCTCTGAAGAGGCTGCGGACTTCGTACGCACGAGAGTTTCGTCGGTATTTGATTACCAGCAGGACATCTTCGCCCTGAACTTCACGGGTGACCTCGGCCGCCTCCAGCTTCCGGGTGGCGCGATTGGTGTGGCACTCGGTTACGAGCACCGTGATGAGAACTTTGAATTCCGTCCGTCACAGGCACTGGCCACCGGCAACATCGCTGGCTTTAACGGTGCGCCGGCGGTACAGGGTGGATACACTGTAGGTGCGTTCTACGGTGAGCTGTACCTGCCGATTCTGTCAGGCGTAACGGGTGCCGATCTTCTGGACCTCGAGCTTGCCTACCGTACGGCGGATTACTCGACGTCAGGTAAAGTTGATTCCTACAAGGTCAGCGGCTCCTGGGCGCCGGTTGAGTCTTTCCGCATCCGCGGTGGCTACAACCGCGCTGTTCGCGCTCCGTCAATCGGTGAGCTGTTCTCGCCACAGGGTGAAAACTTCCCGGGCGCTACAGATCCTTGCTCCGCTAACGGTGATCCGGATGCGGCTACGACGGCAGTTTGTATCGCCGACGGCGTTCCAGCTAACGTTGTAGGCACGCCGGCTATTAACCTTGCTTCGAGCCAGGTACGCGCCATTACGGGCGGTAACCCGGATCTGTTGCCGGAAGAAGCTGATACCTACACGGTCGGTTTCGTATGGCAGCCGGGCTTCATCGACGGCCTTAGCCTTTCTGTTGATTACTTCGATATCGTAATCGACGGTTACATCGCCGAGTTCGGTGGTGGTGCGGCTAACGTACTGGATGTTTGCTACAACGATGCAGATGTGGGCGGCGTAGGTTCGCCGTTCTGTAACGTCGTTAATCGTCGTCCGGACGGCACAATCAACTTTGTGTCGCTGACGTCGTCGAACGTTGCTGAACAGACGCTCAAGGGCTACGACATCCTGGCGAGCTACGATTTTGACATGTTCAACGGTGACATGCGTATTGCCTACGTTGCTACCTACACGACAGAGTCAAACTTCACGGCTTACCCAGGTGCAGACCCGGATGACTGTGCCGGTGCATTTGGCCAGGCAATCTGCGGCGAGCCGCTGCCTGAGTACAAGCATCGTGCAACAGGTACCTGGTCGAACGATAACTGGAGCACTATGCTGTCATGGCGTTACGTAGGTGAAGTATTCGATGATGATCCAGGTGCTCTGTATAACGCTGAGAAGATCGACGGGTTCAACTACTTCGATCTCTCGGGTACCTATCGCTTCACGGATAACTGGGCTCTGACGTTGGGTATCGACAACCTCGCGGATGAGACGCCGCCTATCATGGGCGACAACCAGGAACAGGCTAACACCTGGCCCGCAACTTATGACGTATTTGGTCGCACGTACTTTGTAAGGGCGTCGGCACAGTTCTAAGTAAGTCTGACTTTTGTCAGGGGAACGGCGGGCTTCGGCCCGCCGTTTTTTTTACAATGTCTTTTACAGATTTCGACGATGAGTGACGCCAAAAAAGGTTGGTCCGACTACTGGGAAAAAGACAGCGCCGAGGGCGAGGTCTTTGTTGACGCCCAAGGTGAGCGGCACCCGGCGCTGGGCGATTTCTGGCGGGCGCATTTTGAGAGTCTCCCGGACGGGGCACGAGTCATTGACCTGGCCAGTGGTGCCGGATCAATCTATGCCCATTTGCCGGAAGACCATACATTCCAGCTGTCAGCGACCGATATTTCTGACGTAGCGCTCCGGGCGCTGCAGGGCCGCTACCCACAGGTATCGACCATTGAATGTTCAGCCGATGCCATTCCGCTTGATGCTGGCTCTTTCGACGCCGTCGTGACGCAATTTGGTGCCGAGTACGCTGGAATCGGTGCGTTTCCCGAGGCGGCACGGTTGCTTGCGCCGGGTGGGAAGTTTATCGCGCTCTGTCATTTTCAGGACGGCTACATTGATAGCGGCAACAGGCGGCAACTAGCCGAGGCGAAGATTGTCGTCGAACAAGCATTTATCGATCATGCGACGCGCATGATCACAGCGGCCTTTTCGGGCGACGCTGCCACCCTCAAGAGCGCACAGGACGCATTTGTGACGGCTGCGGGGCCGGTTGTCGAAGGTATGAGCCGTTGCAAAAAGGGAATCCATACCTATTTGTATCAGGGCTTCCGCCAACTCTACGAGCAGCGGCAACAGTACGACCTCGCCGACATAACAGGATGGCTCGACGCGATGCGCGGCGAGCTGGACATCAACCTGGATCGTCTGAGTCGGATGTGTGCGGCCGCCCTCGCGGAAAGCGATATCGACGAAATCCGCCGAATATTTGAAGAACATGGCCTCAAAGAGGTACATTGCACGCCGTTCGAGACGGCTGGCAATACACTGCCAGTCGCCTGGAACCTGACGGCGCAGAAAGGGAGTAAATAGAATGACCGACACGAACACTACGAATACGAGCCTGGCCGGCAAGATGTTTCTTTACGAGAACCCGGAGCTCCTGACGACCGAAACGCATGGCAGCATGGGGTTCACGCCGTCGACCAGGCCGTTCGATTTCGCGAGGGGCGCTCGCGTGGTTCCACTGACGATGATCGAGTTTGGCTCGGCAATGCGATCGTACCCGATCATTTTTTCGAACCTGGAAACGCCGACACCCCTGGCCGTTGTTGGAGTGCTCGAGGACGACAATATGTTTGTCAATGAGGAAGGCCAATGGGACACGATGAGCTATGTTCCTACCTACCTGCGCTGTCATCCATTCACGTTGGCGAAGGAGGCCGGCGGAAAACTGGCCATCGTTGTGGATCGTGATGCGGCATCCGTTACCGAGGAGCCGGTGTATCCGTTCTTCACGAACGATGAGCCGTCAGAGCAAACCCGGTCTCTGATGCGGCTCTGTTCTGAGTACGAAATCGAACGCCAGCGAACGGCTGAATTCTGCAAGAAACTCGTTGATCTCGAATTGCTTGCCGTGATGCAGGCCACGCACAAGCCCGCGGGAACCGAGGAGCCGCTGGCAGACTACGTCGCCATCGATGCGGCGAAACTCGACGGTTTGCCGGCCGAAACGATCTACGAGCTTCACAAGGCAGGATTCCTGTCTGCCTCATACTTGCACTTGTATTCACTCGAGAACTGGCGTCACCTGATGGCGCGCCGTGTGTCGCTGGGCAAGGCAGACTAGACCGGGACGGCGTCGAAGGGCGCCGTGACGCGTACGGAGCCGTCATGGATGGCTTCGGTGCCGTGCCAGAGGAAGGACGGAAACAGCACGAGTGTGCCGGCCGACGGTGCGATCCACTTTTCAGGGGGAGTTGCCGGTGTCGTTTCGAACGGCGGCTCAGCAAACTTGATCCAGCCAGCCCGGTCTTTGGCGCTCGCTGTCTCCGCGGGAACAGAGACGTAATACGCGGAGCTGATCCAACCCTCGGGGTGTACGTGATTAACGTGCCAGCCGCCGCCTTTGAGTTTTACTGACCACGCACCCGTAATGCGGTAGTCGCCCGTGTTGCGGGCGGTCAGGGGATGATCATCCCCACTTCCGACGTCCGTCATGTACTGGCGAATCGGAATATCCAGGGCCCTGTAGAATGCCTGGATGACCGGGTCGTCGATGGTTGTCAGGTCACGTGGCGTCTGGCTGCCGTCCCGGAGCGATTGATCGAGCGGATGTGTCTCGTATTGATGCCACGGCTCCAGTGCCTTCAGGAGCGCTGCATTAAATTCGTCAATACTCTCGAAACCCTCCGGTACCGGCAGCGCGTATGGGCGAACGAAGCGTTCCAGATCGACAATCTGGCCGTAGCGCTCCGATCCCATCAGTCGCAGGGCCGTTGCCTCGTAAGCAATCCAGTGCTGGCCATTGGGCTCCGCCTCACGCATGGCCTGGATGTAGGGCATTGCCTCATCGGCTTTGCCCTGCATCAGCAGCGCCGTCAGCAGGTTGCCACGAATCAGGCGGTCATCCGGGTAATTCTCCAGGCATTCTTTGGCTTGGGTCTCTGCCGCCTCCGCCTCGTTCAAATCGATGTTTGCACCGGCTGAAACCACCCATGCCTCCGCAGGCAATGCGACGGTCTCCCGGATATTTGCCAAGGCTTCGAGGGCCACGCGCGGCTTACCGCTCTGGCGCAGAATGTCGGCGCTCGTAATGACCAGTTCGGGCAGGAGCGCCGACTCGGTCAGCAGTGCGTCAAATGCGGCGTTGTCTCCGCTCATCCAGTAAGTCTGGGCGAGCGCCCGCAGCGTGAAGTTCGTCGGCTGTGCAGCGTGTGCGATCTTGAGGTCTTCGATTCCGCTCTCGATGTGACCGAGTTCCAGCCGTGTTCGTCCCCGCATAAAATAGATATTGGCGTCGTTCCTGCCCTCGGCAAGCAGCGCATTGAACAGCGCTTCGGCCGCGTCAACCTGGCCGTCGCCAAGCAATGCCGTCCCGAGTCCATAGCGCGCGCCAACATCACCCGAATTCGTCTTGAGGAGCTCCCTGTAGAGCTCGAGTGCGTCCGGCCAGCGTTCGGTATCGATGAACAGCCTGCCAAGGCCGGTCTTCGCCTGCTGGAATGTGGGTCTTAGCTGCAAAGCACGGCGATACTCGGTTTCCGCGAGTGTATGCTGGCCGGTGTTGCGAGCAAGGGTTGCCCGGTTATTCGCAATCTCGGGATCTTGTGGGTCCATTTTGGCCGCACGCTCAAAGAGCAGGGCGGCCTCTTGCAGTTCTCCGGCACCCTTTTCGACCAGCGCCAGGAGATGAACAGCCTTTACATGATCGACTGGCCGCAGGTGACGCCGAGCTTCGTCGAACGCGCCCCGTTGAAACGCGGCGTAGCCCGCCTGCAATGGCTGATTGATTTGCTGCACGTCTGGAACGACTACTGAGTTGCGTCGACTTTCGCGACCTCGGTCGTATTCTGCCGCAGTTCCCCTTCTATTTCCTCCTCGTCAAAGGAATAGCGAACCTCAAACGTCTCGTTACGCGTGCGGACCGGCTGCCCTTCCGAAAAACGCGGACGGAACGCAAAACCGCGAACGTGATTCTTCACGATGTAGTCATAGAGTCCCGGAGGCACGGATTCAACCACCCGGATATTGTCGGATCGACCACCCTCATCGACGTCGTAGCTGACGACGATATAGCCGTTTTGTTCGTCCGTCGGGTTGGCCGCCTCCTGGAGGAGATTCTGCATTGCGGCAGAAGAACTTTTTGGCATCGGGTTTAGCAATACGGCGTTGTCAAACGTCTGGTCGCGATAGCCATGAAGTTCCGGATTCCGGTCGAGGTATTCCCAGCCCCGTGTGTAGTTGCCGATGACAATCGTACGATTTGACGTTTGCGTGCTAAGAAAGTCACCCATAGTAATAAAGACGTTGGCCTTGTCCAGGTCGCTCGTTTCTTCGCTATTCTCGGTGATTATTGCCGCCCGCCGCAGGTATCGTTTTGCTTTTTCGGTGCCATCCTCGCCGTCGATAACGACATTGTTGATGAGAATGTCAGAGATCGCCGTGAACGCGGGCACCAACAGCATGGAGTCCATTCCGTCGGCATCCTCAATCAAGGCAATAAGGCGGCGATAGGCATTCAGTGAACGAAAAACGCTGTCGGTCCGATACAGCATCTCGGCCTGACTGTGGAGGGACGGCACGCGCTCGATACTGTCGCCCGGATAGTGATGCTCTACCACGGATATGTAGGACTTCTGCATATTGTTCGCAGCTTCAAAGTCGCCCATCGTGAAATAGGCTTCGCTGAGTTCGTTTACGACTTCGGCTTTATCGAGACCCCAGAAACCGTTGTTCACCTGCTGTATGTGCAGTGTACGGTGATAGTTTTTCTCGGCTTCTTGATAACGATTCGCGGCCATCAGGCTACGGCTCATGCCGAGCACTGGTGCGATAAGCTCGCCATTGAGGCGATCGCTTGCGAACTCGATGGCCTCGATCGCGAGCTCGTAGTTCTCGATTGCTGCGTAGTACTCGCCGCTCAGATGCTGGGCGGTCGCAAGCTGCGTAAGAAGCTGGCCGTAGGCCATGCGGTCGTAGTCCGGGTCCTGCAGAAACTGCATAAGGACCAGTTTTACGGAATTGGCGGCCTCGACGTATTCGCCGTCGGCGATCAGCTGATCATAGTCGCGCTGCACCAGATCAAACTCTGACGCACGGGCATCGGCACCACTGACGGCAGCCCATCCTGGCGCTGTAATCATCAAGCTGGCAACCGCCAGCCACAGTAGTGGTGGTGCTGTCCTGGTCTCCGCCATTCCTCTCCCCGTTCTTGTGAGGGAGTTCGACTATATATCGGGGCGAAAGTTCTGGTAAAGCCTGTCGTTACTCTGCGACATCAGCCCTCAGCACTGACCGAGGCGGTGGTGCCCTGGGACGTCATTATCTTGACGCTGGCCCCCTCTGAGAGATTCTCAGCGCCCCGAATAGCAACTCGATCCCCGGCGTTCAGTGGCCCGGTCACAGCGGTGAGTTCGCCTGCTGAATCGCCGATCTGCACAGCGACCTGTTCCGCGACGTTGTCGCTGTTGATGCGGAACACAAACGAGCCATTGTGGCGCAGTACCAATGCGTCGCGTGGCACGGCGATTGCGGATTCTCGCGCGCGTACGGGGACCGAGACGCTGACGAGCTGGCCAACTGTCCAGCTCGACAGGGCTGCAACGGGGAGATCGATCCGCGCCTCAAAGGTCTGGGAGCGGACATCACCTGTAGGCACGAGAGACCGGATACGCCCTGAGTAGATGGCGTCCGTGGCGAACACGTCGATCGAATCCCCGACAACTGTGCGCGGCAGGTGCTTCAAAGGTACAAATGCCCGAACCTCCATGTTCTGGATGTCAGTCAGTTGCGCGAGTACTTCACCCCTGGCGACGTCCTCTCCACCACGATACGCACGATTGATAACAACGCCCGTAAAAGGGGCACGGACGTCGGCACGTTGAATCTGGTCATCGATCTGCCGGATTCGCACGCGCGTAATCTCGGCGTCGCTAATTGCCAGGTCTCGATTTGCCTCGGTCTGCTCGAGTTCGAATTCGGACACCAGGTCCGAGGTCTGGAGTTCGCGCTGGCGACGTAGCTGGCTCTCGAGTTGCCGCACGTTGATTTCTGCGCGCCGCAATAATGCCTCCTGCTCTGCCCGTTGCAATTCGAGCGAGCGTTTGTCGATGAGCGCGACGGGCTGACCTTTCTGCACGAGCGTGCCCGGCTCGGCCACCATCAACAGCTGGCCGGTAACACCGGCCGTAACCTGTACCTCGTTGCGGCTGTATATCGTTCCGGGAACCGCGACAGTTGGTGCGATTTCCTTGCGTTCGACGCTGGCGACCTGCACGACCTTGGCAGGCATTTCCTGCTGAGCGAGTGCCGCGCCGGCCAGAAGGCAGCATGTAAGGATCGTTGTTGTCTTTCTAAGCATCGGCAATAGCCCCCTGCGTAGCCGGTGCTCCGGCAGTCCCGCGTACCCGGCCAACGAGTGGCGGCAACCGCAGGATGCTGGGCATCAGGATAAGTGTAAATATGGCGCTGAAGAACATGCCGCCGATAATGACGGTGGCCAGTCCGCGATAAATCTGTGAACCCACGCCCGGTACGACCATCAGTGGCAGCATGCCGAAGATGCTCGTCAGTGTACTCATGTAAATCGGCCGGGCCCGGACTCGAACCGCGTTGGCAACCGCTGCGGCTCGATCCATGCCGTCCTTCTGTGCGGTACGCGTCTGCATGACCAGCAGAATGGCGTTGTTCACAACGAGGCCGAGCAGGATCAGGAAACCGATAGTCGTCAGCAGGTCCATTGCCTGCGTTGTAAACAGGTTGAGCACGCGCAATGCAACCACACCGCCTGCGACGGCCAGCGGCATCGACAGCATAACCAGCGCCCCATCGCGCAGTGACCGGAACATGGCGGCGAGCACCAGGAACAGGACAATGGCAGCGATCGCGAGATTGACCTTCATCGTGCTGAATGCGCCTTCAAGCCGGTCCGCGGTGCCGCGATAGGCAAAACTGACGTCGTCCGGCACGATCTCACGGAGCTGCGGACTTACAACGTCGCGCAGTGTATCCAGCGCTTCCTGCACCGTCATTTCGGGTGGCGGCGTCACCTGCAGCGTCAGTGTCCGCTGCCCATTGACGCGAATCAATCGCGTCGGTCCGACGGTCCGCCGTATCTCGGTCAACTCGCCGATACTCTGGATGCCGGCGAGCGGTGTTGCGATAGGCACAGCAGCCAGTTCCTCGGGCGATGTCCAGACCGGTCCTTTCAGGATCATGTCCATGCGATCGTTGCCGTCGAAGTACTCGCCGACGAAAGCGCCGCTGGTCATTGCCCGCACGATAGTGGCAACGGCGGCACGGTCCAGACCGGCCGCCGTAATGCGTCGATCATTGGGAACGAGTTGCAACTCGGGTTCTGCGATCTGCAAACCTGGGAACGGCCGTACCTGGGCACCTGGAATGGCTTCATTAATCATCGGCATCGTCTGCATGGCCGTGTCTGACAGCGCGTTGATGTTCGATCCCTGGATGTCGAGGTTGATACTGCGGCCGCCATCGAAGCCGAAGTTGAGCAGCGACGAACGCTGCACGAATGCCTGGGTGTCCGGCAGGTCGATGAGAACCTCATCCCGGACGATACCGATCATCTCCTCGATGCGGTTCGGATCCTGCGGGTAGATGAACAACGCGTTGAACGATCCGAACGACGAGAGGTTGTAGCCGCGTATGTAAGGCTGCTGTTCGTGATCCATGTAGGGACGCAGCCTCTCGACAATCTTGCCGGCGATCTCCGTCTCCACCATTTCGACAGTGCCGCCCGGCGGCATGGCGAAGAATGCATTCAGGGAGTCGGATGGCGCCTGTGGCAGCAGGTTCGCCTTTGGCACCAGCAACACGATGACGAGCGCCGAGGCACCGAGAATGCCGCCAATCCAGCCCCAACACATGGCCGGTGTACGTGTCAGTCGCATGACCAGACCGGCAATACGATCCCACCAATGGACCAGTGGGTCATCGTTTTCCTGTTTGAGGAAGAACTTCGCAGCGACGGGCAGTACGGTAATCGCGATGAAGAACGACGCCGATACGGCGACGGCGATCGTGAGCGCGAGGTCCTGGAACAGTTGTCCTTCCATGCCGCTCATGAACAGTACGGGCACAAAGATTGCGACGCTCGTCACTGTCGATGCGAATAGCGCGCCGGTAATCTGGCGCGTTCCTTTAGCGACGGCTTCGTCCTGGCTGAGGCCATTCTGTCGGCAACGCACAATGTTTTCGAGTGTCACGATCGCGGCATCCATCACGAGCCCGACCGAAAACGCGAGACCGGCCAGCGAGATGACGTTCAGCGATTTGTCGAACAAACGCAGCGCCACAAATGCAACGAGCACGGATAATGGCACCGTCGCTGTGACAAGAAATGTTGCTCGACGGCTGCGCATCAGGAAATACAGGATCCCGATGGCGAGTAGCAGACCAATCCCCAAGTTACTGCGCACGAGCGAAATTGCGCGTCGAATGTGGATCGAGGCATCGAAGCTCAGGTCCATCTCAAGGCCCGCAGCGTGCAGGACATTGTCATTAAGCTCGACGATCGCTTTATTGACCTCGTCGAGAATCGTAACGGTGTTCGCGTCGTAGTCGCGCTGCACGGTGATGTAATAGGCCGGGTAGCCGTTACGCAGGGTAAAGCCGTCCTGCTTGCGCGGGACGATCTCAACGTCGGCTACCTCGTTGAGGTAGATAGGCCGCTCGTTACTCCAGCCGACGATGAGCTGGTTCAGCTGCTCCGGCTCGAACTGGCCGACAAAGCGCACGGTGTACTGTCGTCGCCCCACGTCGGCAAATCCACCGGAACTGTCCGTCGCTCGCGAGACCGTGGCGATAATGTCATTCACCTGGACGCCGAGGGCCGCGGCCCGATAGGAGTCAAACGTGATGTGCAGTTCTCGTGGCTGCTCGCCCTGCAGATTGACCTGCGAAACCCCCGGGATGCGAGCCAATCTTGGCTGAACATGATCCTCGATGAGTTTCTGGTAGTCCGACAGTTCGCGATTCGGATTGTCCGGCAGGACGCGGATCAGCAGGGATGCAGCCCCCGGTGTCTGTCCGCCGCCACCCACGTTTACCTGGGGCTCGAGTGCGTCACCCGGGCGCGGTGGCGCCTGGGTCAGGTTGTTGATGACGTCGAGTTTCGCGGTCTGGATGTCGGTGCCAACAGCAAAACTTAAGTTTACGAAACCGGAACCGCGCCCAATGAATGAGTTGATGTTGGTCACGCCGGGCGTGTTGCGCAGGACGTTTTCCTGCGGCTCGACAATATTGGCCTCCATCTCCTCGGGCGCCGCAGCACGCCAGAAGTTGGCCACCGATATCTGTGGTTCCTCGATCGTGGGCAGCAACTGAATCGGCAGCGATGCTATCGACGTCAGGCCGAACAGCGCTACGAGGGCGACGGCAGCGGCCACAGAAGGCCACTGCCGGGTGCTCAGGTCCGTGAGATTCATGCACCATTAGATGCGATTCGGCGCGGTTTCGTTGCACTTCAATACGGGCAAATCGCCCGTAGCGTTATGCCCGTTTGGAATATAGAGAGGCTCTAATCGCCGCGGCGCGGGATTTCCTCTCCAAGCATCAGGGCGCGAACGAAACGGACCGGTGGCGATCCGTAGGACAGGGCCTGATCATGGTAACGCCGTAACGTGAACTCGTCCCCCCAGGCCTCCTGAAGGGCTGCACGCATTTCGATGTGCTCCTGGAAGCCCACGAAATACGTCGAAAGCTGCGCCGATGTGAGCTGTGCGCGGACCCATTTCCCCGCCGCCTCACGCTCCTCCTGGAAGCCTCCCTCGACCATCAGTTTCATCGCCTCGTCGCGCGTCATACCGTCGACGTGAACGGCGGAATCGATGATGGCATTGGTGATGGCACGCAGGTACCACTTAAGCGTGATCAGCTCCTGCAACGGATCATGATCCTGGTAGCCCTCGTCAATCATCATCTGCTCGGCGTATACGGCCCAGCCCTCGATGAAGGGTCCTGACTGCAGCACGCTTCTCAGGATCGAGGGGTATCGATTACTAAGCGCAATCTGCAGGTAGTGTCCCGGCACGCCCTCGTGGATCGTGAGGTCCTGGATTGAGAAAAGATTGTACTCGCGAAGGAATGATTCCACCTGTTCTTCAGTCCAGTCCTCCGGAAGTGGCGCTACGGCGTAAAACGCGGGCTGCTCCTTGTCGAGCGCACCCGGTGCGTCGAGGTAGGCCAGTGTCACGCCGCGGCGGAACTCGGGCATCACAATGATTTCAACCGGCTCGTCCGGCATGGTCACAATGTTGTGTTCCACGACGAAGTCGGTCGCTTCCTGCAGTTGTTCCCTGGCCACCGCGACAATGCCGTCAGGTGGCGGCAGCTGGCGATAAGCTTCCTCGAGCGCCGCCCGGATAATGACTTGCTTGTACGACTCGTCCGGGTTGTCCGGAAATGCGGTCATCGGGTTTTTCGCCAGGTAGACGACCTTGGCAACCTCGTACATCCTGTTGCGCACGTTCTCGTATTCCTGTTCCGCGCGCGCCGTCACGTCCTTGCGCGACATGGGCGAGTTCAACGCGAATGCGAGTTTGACGTCATACAGTTCTGCACCGATGCGAAAGTCACCATTCGCCCTTGGCAGTAGTTCTTCCTCCAGCCAGGTTTGGTGATCCGCGACCGCGTTCTTGGCCGTCTCGATTGCCGCGTTGAGCCTGGCCTGATCTGCTGCGTTCAGGACGTCCATTTGCGGAATGATCATCTGCTCGATCATCGATCCGAGCCCGGGGTTTTGCTGCACAGCCTTCTCGGCGTGGATTTTCGGTACGCGCTCGGGCTGCAGCTCCCCGCGCGCCTGCTCGAGGAAGCGTGGAATCTGCTCCAGTCGGGAAGCAGCGGCCATCAGGCGTTGTTCGATGGGTGCGTAGTCGCGGGATAACAGGCCATAGATCGATCCACCTGAACGACTGACGTAATAGAGCGGGTTCCATGCCCACTCCTGCAGTTGCTCGGAAGACCAGATACTGGACTCAAGGCTGTGAAGCAGCAGCTCCGCGTCGACCTGGTTGGCGCGTGACATTTCGTCCCGATCCAGCGCGCTCAGGGCGTCGCGATATTCGCGCAGTAATGTCAGCGTTTCTTCGCGGGCCGCGGCATCGACCTGGTCGAGTTCCCCATCTGCACTGTGGTCTCCGATCATGGTCGCGGAAACAGGCGAAAAATTGGTGAGATCGCTGATGTACTCATCTGCCAGGTTCTGGAACGCATTGTCCGTGGCCGTGTCGGCATGCGCGCTGGCAGACAGAATACTAATGAGCAAAACAAGGATTTTTCGAGTCACGGTGCAGCCCCGGCCTGGTTGAATATGCGATGGACCTTAGCATGGTCGCGAACGGCCTGTAATATCCGGGTATGTCGAGAACCCTCTTACTCGTCGGGCTGCTCCTGGCGCCCATGTCCGTGCTTGCTGAATTGGTGCCGGCCGGGGTGTTGCGATTGCCCGAGTCGACGCCGACGGTATTTATCGCGGAGACTTCAACGTCGGCGTTCCACCGCTTCGACCGGGCAGGCGACGGTGTCGTGAAGGTCGGGCAGGATTACATGTCCATCGGGCAGGGTGGCACCGGGAAGGAGCGCGCGGGCGACCAGCGCACGCCCCTGGGAATTTACTTCGTGATCGAGCAACTCGATACGACACGCCTGCACGACAAGTACGGGGTTACCGCGTTTCCGCTTGATTATCCGAATGCGCTGGACCGTCGATATGGCCGCACGGGCGACGGCATCTGGGTGCACGGCGTCGATCCAAAAGGGGGCGCTCGTCCACCGCTTGATACTGACGGGTGTATTGCCCTGCCTAATGACCGGCTGCTCGCCCTGGAGCCGAGTTTCACCGCGAACGTTACGCCTGTGTTGATTGCAACGGAGTTGTCCTGGGACGAAGCCCGGGCCGTCGCCGCCGTACGGATCGCACTGGAACAGTCGGTGCTGTTTTGGGCTTCCAGCCTCGAACAGGGCGACATGTACGCGTGGCTCAGCCTGTACGATGACAGCTTCGAACACTGGGGCATGAACAAGGCAGAGTGGTCGGCCTTCAGCCTTGCGACGGTCGGCCAGCGGCCTATAGAGGCGGTCACGGTCAGCGATCTGCTGTTGCTCGCAGACCCGGTAGAGGAAGGACTCTACCTGAGTCGATTTCGACTGGAGATTAGCGAAACTGCATCGAACAACGTGATTTCCATGCGCCGAATATACTGGCGCCGCTCAGAGAGCGGCGCCTTGAAGATCGTTGCAGAAGACAGTGGTTAGCGCAGGCCTTCCCGAGCAATCAACTCGTCGATGAGCTCGATGAGTTCATTGTAACCGCCGGCGTCGGCGGCACTGGTGCGGTACTTGCCGTTGACGACAATTGCCGGCACTGACGTGATGTTGTAGCGGCGAAAGAGATCCCCGGCAACCCGCATCATCTGGTTAACCTCGAACGACTTCCAGGTCTTGTCAAATTCTTCATCCGAGACGCCGTAGCGGTTGAACAATGTGCGAATCGAGGCCATCGATGTCAGACGATTGCCGCGGCGGTGATACTCCTCGAATACGGCGTTATGAAACGCGGCCGGGTCCTGGAGTTGGCCATTGCGGCCCAGGATATCCTGCGTGAAGTAGATCTGGGCGTGCATCTGGGCAGCCTGGTTCCACATCGCGGGAATTCGAACAAAGCGGACACCCGGATCCTTGGTGGCCGCCCATGCATTGATATACGGCTCCAACGTGAAACAGTGTGGGCAGCTGTACATGAAAGACTCAGCAACCTCGATCTTGTCCGCGCCGCCCACCGTTGGCTGAGTCGGCACCAGGCGGAAATAGTGCTCGCCTTCCTTGAATTTCCATTCGCGCGCAGGGGCGTCCTCGGGATCGGCCAGAGCAAGGACAATCGCCTCGTCCGCGGGCTCTTCTACCGAGGCGGACTCCTCGACAACCTCGAGCGTCTCTTCCACCGCTTCTTCAGTCGCTTCGGCTGCTTCCTCGGCAGGCGCCTCGACTGTCGCCGTTTCCTCGACGACGGCCTCCGGCTGTTCTTCCTTGCTGCACGCCGGCAGTGCGAACAGCACAGCGACGAACCAGATCAAATGTTTTCTCATTGTGTCTTCCTGAACGTAACGGGTGGAGATGCCTATCTCAGACCCTGAACATAGGAAGAAAGTGCCGCGATATCTTCCTTGCTGAGGCGACCGGCGATGTCGCGCATCATGCGTGTCTTGCCATCGGTCTCGCGCGTGCCGTCCGCGTAGTCATTGAGCTGCTTGGCGGTGTAGTCGGCGTGCTGTCCACGTAGCGCCGGATACAGCGCGGCCGGGTTACCGCGACCCGAGGGGCCATGACATCCGAGGCACGCCGGAACGCCGGCGTCGGCGTTGCCACCGCGATACAGGGACTCGCCACGATCAACCGTCGCGGCGTCCTTCACGGATTGGGCCGCGGCCGGAAGACTCTCGAAATAGACGGCGAGATCAGCCATGTCCTGTTCGGACACGAGCATGGCCTGGCTCGTCATCAGCGGATCGACGCGCGAGCCGTCCTTGAACGCCTCGAGCTGCGCCAGCAGGTACGGTGCGCTCTGACCGGCGATATTCGGCCACAGGGCGCTGCTGCTGTTGCCTTCAGGGCCATGGCAAGCCGTGCAGGTAAGGGCTTTCGCTTTGCCAGCGTCTGCCGAACCATCAACCAGGCTTTCGGCCTGAACCTGGGATGCAATAAGCGCCATACCGGTCATTGCGGCCATGGCGAAGTGCGGTGCGAGCTTGATTTTCATATTTCCTAACCGTTACTTCCCTGCGCTGACAGAAGTCATCGCTTTTGATACAAATCCGTTGGCTGAGTGACACCGGAAAGGTGTTAGGTTGACCTGTACTCAGCAAGCGCGAATTATACACAGAATCCACGGGGCATACCCATGTCGCAGTACCCAGAAGCCAGCTTCATCAAGAGCGCCAACAGGCCCGACCAGTTCGTCGCCGACGAGGGCGCGGAAGTTGCATTCGCGGGCCGCTCCAACGCCGGAAAATCCAGTGCTATCAATGTGATAGTAAACCGCCGGCAATTTGCGCGCACCAGCAAGACACCGGGCCGAACGCAGCTCGTGAACTTCTTTTCCCTGCGAGACGATGCGCGCCTCGTGGACCTGCCTGGCTACGGCTTCGCGAAGGTCGCGAGCCGCATGCGCAACCACTGGGCCGACCTGATGGCCGAGTACTTTGAAATCCGCGCGAGCCTCAAGGGAATGTTCCTGATCGTCGATATCCGGCGTCAGTTGACCGACTTCGATCGGGCGATGCTGGCCTTCGCCGAAGCGGTAGGATTACCCGTGCACGTACTGCTGACCAAAAGCGACAAGCTCAAACGCGGACAAGCTGCCAACGCCTTGCTCAAAGTGCGCCGAGAACTCGGCGAACTCGGCACGGTGCAGCAATTCTCGGCACTCAATCGCCAGGGCGAAGATGAAGCACGCGCCAGGCTCGAGGAGTTCCTGACCCTGTCGGACGAGCAATAAAAAGCCCCGAAGCACGTGCGTGCCCCGGGGCCAGAAGAAGCAACAGGCTTGGGGAAACCGTGTTGCGTGCCTGCTTAGGGAGGTAAACAGGCAAGTGACTTATGCACTCATTACAATTAGAGGGACTGGCTCCGCCAGAGTTCCATCAAACCATAACTGACTGATAAATAATGAAAAAGGGATGAGGGTCATTCGGGCTTGTTGCGCAGTCGCGCCGACGGGGTACAGGTAGCCGAACACGCCTCGCGTGTTCCGTCGGTGGCGCGTAGTTTGGTCCTGGTGCCAGCTCGGCTATGGATTCGGCTACCTGTCCCCCGCCGTCGCTACGGAGTGTCCAGCATTCAGATCACCACCAATTTTTTCCCAGGGGGAGGGTGGAACTCAGCCGGGTTGCTGACAAAGTCTGGAGGCGGCGCAGGGATGCATGTTCCCGAATCCATAGCGGAGCGACTGAGTCGACCAAACTACGCGCAGGCGCAGACGCGATGCGTGTTCGGGAATATGCATCCCTGCGACGCTCTGAGGTTCTGCTAGTGCGCTTCATCCCAGTTCGACCCAGTACCCACATCAACTTTTAACGCCACCGACAACTCCGCAGCCCCATTCATCAACTCCGTAACTTTGCTCGATACCTCATCAAGCTCATCGTCCCGAACTTCAAACACGAGTTCATCGTGTACCTGCATGATCATCCGCGCACCCGGGCGGTCGGTGTTGAGCCAGTCGTGTACGGTGATCATCGCGCGCTTGATGATGTCGGCAGCCGTGCCTTGCATCGGTGCATTGATGGCCGTGCGTTCGGCGTACTGGCGGCGTTGGGCATTGCGGGCGTTGATTTCAGGAAGGTACAGGCGTCTCCCGAAGACGGTCTCAACGAAGCCCTGTTCGCTGGCTCGGGTGCGGATGTCATCCATGTACTTTCGTACGCCCGGGTAACGGTCGAAATAGAGGTCGACGTACTCCTGCGCCTCGTGGCGTGAGATACCCAGCTGTTTTGCGAGGCCGAAAGCCGACATGCCATACATCAGGCCAAAATTGATCGCCTTGGCTGACCGCCGCTGGTCATCGCTTACCTCGTCAAGCGCCATCTCGAAGACCTCGGCGGCCGTCGCGCGATGCACGTCCTGTTCCTTCTCAAATGCCTTGAGCAGGCCCTTGTCAGCAGACAGGTGGGCCATGATGCGGAGCTCGATCTGCGAGTAGTCGGCTGCGAGCAGCGTGAAGCCTTCCGGCGCCACAAACGCCTGGCGAATTCGTCGACCTTCCTCCGTACGTATGGGAATGTTCTGCAGGTTCGGGTCCGTAGACGACAGTCGACCGGTAGCAGCCACCGCCTGGTGATACGACGTGTGTATGCGGCCCGTCCGTTCGTTGATCTGCAACGGCAATTTGTCGGTGTACGTGCTTTTCAGTTTACTGACGCTGCGGTAATCGATGATCACAGCGGGCAGCTCGTAATCGTTTGCCAGTTCGACGAGCACATCCTCGGCCGTCGACGGCTGGCCCTTCGGTGTCTTTCGGATAACGGGCAGCTCCTGTTTCTCGAACAGGATCTGCTGCAACTGCTTGGGCGAGCCAAGATTGAACGGGCCGCCGGCAAGCTCGTGCGCTTTTGCTTCGAGCCCGGCCATCTTTTTTGCAAGCTCGCTGCTTTGCGTCTGCAACATTTTGCGATTGACCAGCACGCCGGTTTCTTCCATGTCGAGCAGCACAGGGACGAGGGGCTGTTCGATGTCTTCGTAGACGGCTTTCAGGGATGGCACTTCGCAGAGTTGCTCCCACAAGGCTTCGTGAAGCTGCAACGTGATATCGGCGTCTTCGGCGGCGTAAGGCGACGCGGTCTCGAGATCGATCTGGTTGAAGGTCAGCTGTTTGGCGCCTTTTCCGGCCACGTCCTCGAAATGGATTGTCTCCTTGCCGAGGTAGAGGCGTGCTACCGAATCCATGTCGTGCCGCGTGGCGACACTGTTCAACACGTAAGACTCGAGCATCGAGTCGTATGCCATGCCGGCGAGTGCGATGTCGTAGCGGGCAAGGATGTGGGCGTCGTACTTCAGGTGGTGGCCCACCTTCTTGCTGCTGTCGTCCTCAAGCCACGGTTTAAGTTTCGCGAGCACTTCGTCTCGCGGCAGTTGATCGGGTGCGCCGGGGAAATCGTGCGCGAGAGGAATGTAACAGGCGTCGCCCTCGGCGACGGCCAGCGACAATCCGACGATTTCGGCGTTCATGTAATCGAGACTGTTGGTCTCGGTGTCGAACGCGACAAGTGGCGCTTTACCGACCTTGGCCAGCCAGGTATCGAACGCGGCCCAGGTCAGGACTGTTTCGTAGTCAATCTTTTCCTGTTCGACCGCGACGGTTTCCGGCGCATCGTTGACGGCTTCGTCAAGCTGTCGCAGGAGCGAGCGCAGTTCGTAGTGACTGTAGAGTTTGCGTAATGCTTCGTTGTTAGCCTCGTTGGCTTCGAGGTCATCGATGCCAAGCTCGAGATCCACATCCGTCTTGATCGTCGCCAGATCTCGGGATAGCCGCATTAGCTCAACATTGTCGCGCATGCTCTCGCCGACCTTGCCTTTGATTTCCTCACCATGCTCGACAATGCCGTCAGCGCTGTCGTAGAGATTCAGCCATTTGGCGGCCGTCTTGGCGCCGACCTTCGGGACGCCCGGAATGTTGTCCGAACTGTCGCCGACCAACGCGAGGTAGTCGATGATCTGTTCCGGGTACACGTCAAACTTGGCTTTCACAGCATCCCGGTCCAGACGCGAGTCGTTCATGGTATTGATCAACGTGACCTTGTCCGTGACCAGTTGCGCAAGGTCTTTGTCGCCGGTGGAAACCAGGACGTTCAGTCCTTTCGTCTCGGCTTGCGCGCACAAGGTTCCGATCACATCGTCGGCCTCGACGCCTTCGATGCGTAGCAAGGGCAGGCCCATCGCCGCGACAGCATCGAGTATCGGCTGGACCTGCGAACGCAGATCGTCGGGCATCGGCGGCCGGTTTGCTTTGTATTCGGCAAACATTTCATCACGGAAGGTTTTACCGGGCGCGTCGAACACGACGGCGACATGCGCCGGTTGTTCATCGCGCAGCAGTTTGAGAATCATCGTTAACACGCCGTGCAATGCGCCCGTTGGTTCACCCTGTGAATTGGTCAGGGAGGGCAGCGCGTGAAAGGCGCGATACAAATACGATGACCCATCGATCAAGACGAGGTCAGTCATGGCAGTGAGACTTTATTCCTTGTCGTCGTCGTCGCCGTCTTCTTCCTGCTCTTCTTCAGCAGTCGATTCAGCAGTCGATTCAGCAGACGATTCAGCGGCCGGCGGTTGTACCTGGACCTCGCTCGGGTTGCCAGAGAGGTAGAGCGGGCCACTTTGGCCGCAGCCAGCGACGATGAACAGGAGTGTGGCTAATAGTATGGACAGACGTTTCATTTTTTCGGCCGTTACAGGGACCTGTCGATTATAGAGGTCACCCGAGCCCCATGTGCGTCATTTTGCGTAGCGTTTGGCCACTTTCCGGTAGGCATCGCGAAATGGCATATCCTCTTCGGTCACCAGTCGATACGCCTCAGCCGTGGCAAAGATGCCTTCATCGAGCTCGATATTATCGGGCAGGAACTCGAGCCCTTCGAGCAGGTAGGCCATGATGTCGACACTTTCGATCGCAAGGTCGATCGAGCGAAACACCGGTGACTTCAATCTCTGCAGGTCGCGGTGATACCCCGATGGCAGTTTCGCCGTGATCATCATGGTTTCATCGAGGCACGCGTGAGCTGTAGCGGCTGCCGCGCGCAGCAGCTCGAGAACATCGGGGTTCCGTTTCTGCGGCATGATTGATGACCCCGTCGTGACCTCCGGTGCGAGCGACACGTAAGCAAACTCCTGTGTATAGAACAGCAACAGGTCGCTCGCCATGCGGGACAGGTCCTGCATCATGAGCGCGATCTCGAACAGCAATGCGCTCTCCGCCTTGCCGCGCGACAGCTGCGCGGCCGTGACGGGTTCCTGGGTGCCGTCAAAGCCGAGCTTCTGCGTTGTGAGTTCGCGATCCAGGGGCAGCCCGGGTGTCCCATAGCCCGCCGCACTGCCGAGCGGGTTCTTGTTGATGCGCTTGTGAACGGCCTGGAGGCCTGCCTCGGCATCGGCAAAGCCCTCATCGAAGCCCCCACACCACAAATCTACAGATGACGGCATCGCATGCTGCATATGCGTGTAGCCGGGTAATTCAACGTCTCCCTGGCGCCTGGCCAGCGCCGCAATCGATGAACGCAATCCACCGACGCGCCCGGCCAGGTCGAGCGCCGCGTCCCGCAGGTAAAGGCGCAAAGCAGTGAGCACCTGGTCATTACGGGACCGTCCAAGATGCAGGCGCCCACCAGCCTCACCGATATTCGCAGTTAAGCGGGATTCGAGCGCCGTATGCACATCTTCGTCTTCGAGGCTGATCTGCCAGTCGCCTTCGGCGAAGCTCTGTTCAAGTGCCCGAAGTCCGTCGCAGATCGCACGACAGTCGTCGCCGGAGATGAGCTCTTGGGAGGCGAGCATCTCCGCGTGCGCAATGGAGCCCCGCACGTCGTAGGAAACCAGGCGGGCATCGAGCCGATGGTCTTCTCCGGCCGTGTAACGGAGTACGCGCTCGTCGAGCGGCAATCCCTTTTCCCAGAGTCGACTCATGAGCCTTCGCCCTGCTCTTCGGGCGACAACGCGGCGATATCGTCGACGACCAGCGTGCCCGTCCCCTCATTCGTGAATACTTCGAGCAGGATACTGTCGGCGAGCTTGTGAGAAATGACGTGCACACGCTGCACGCCGTTGGCGATCGCTGCGTCGATGGCCGCCGCCTTCGGCAGCATGCCATCTGCAAGTATGCCGTCGTCCTTGAGCTGCTTGAGATGTTTGCGGTCGATGTAGCTGATCAACGAGCCAGGGTCCTCAACGTCCTCGAGAATACCCGTCGCGCCAGTAACAAGAATGAGCTTCTCCGCGTCCAGTTCGGCCGCAATTGCCGCAGCGACCGTGTCGGCATTGATGTTGAGCAAGGTACCCGACTCGTCACAGGACAGCGGGCTGACAACGGGCATCAGGCCATTGTCGAGCTGTTTCCTGAGTATGTCGGCGTCGACCGAATCGATATCACCGACGAAGCCGTAATCGACAGCCTCCATACCGTCGCGCTCAACAGGCGGCCGTTTGTGAGCACGGATAAGCCCCGCATCGACACCGCTGATACCAACAGCCGGAATCTGCAGGTCCCTGCAGGTCGCGAGAATGCGTGTGTTGATCTGGCCGTTCAGGATCATCGTTGCAACGTTGAGAGAATCGCTGTTGGTGACGCGGCGTCCCTCGACGAATTGCGTATCGAGACCCAGATCGTTCGCGAGCTGGGTCGACTGTGGCCCCCCGCCGTGGATTAACACCGCGCGAATGCCAACCTGGTGCAGGATGCCGACCTGTTCAACAAGGGCCGCTGCCTGCACAGGATCTGCAAATACTTCGCCGCCAGCTTTGATGACGAACACTTTGCCTTTGAACAGCCGGATGTAGGGCGCGGCGTGTTTGAGCGCCGACACGACAATTGCGCGTTCTCTTTTCGAGGTCAAGGTTTTGCTCCAAGCATTTGGTGAAGTACAGCCATTTGGGCCAGCATGCGATTGCGAGCTTCCGGAATGACAATGCTGCGCGGTCCATCGAGAATTTCGTCTGCAACCACAACGCCACGCCGCACGGGCAGGCAGTGCATAAAGCGGCAATCGTCTTT
>Ga0316187_10000961_pt1 | contig 24068 bp, 24 predicted proteins | sample CroRivburrow1_MG_FD_204927 | JGI IMG/M metagenome (GOLD analysis project Ga0316187, IMG submission 204927) | Coastal sediment microbial communities from Maine, United States - Cross River worm burrow 1 | ecosystem: Environmental > Aquatic > Marine > Coastal > Sediment | place: USA: Maine...
TGTCAGTAATATTCCAAAAAGCGCGACCCAAAAGGTGATTCTGTTGACCATGCGATAATCCGTTTCTAATAAAAGTGAAGTAAGTTCTTATCAAACCTAACGTTGTAGTAAATTAATCCAACAAAAGTTCCGAAATTAAATTTCATTTTTGCTCGTTTTTCTATGAGACCAACACCAATTTTTCTTTGCGAGAAGATTTGGACTTGCAAGAAAACAGGCAAACGTCACCTGGCAACGACTCACTTTCAGAGCCGGGGCTATTTCGTCAATATTTTTATCTTGCGGCCAGCCTTGATCGTCTCTGTCAATTCCATACCATTTAAAACAGCTAATTTCTCAGGTGTTAATACCTTGCTGGGATGTTTCTGTAAGAATTTCTCCAAGGTTATGCTTTTGGGGACTTTTACCAGGCGAACACGCGCTGGTTGAACTTGTTTGGCCTGACGATTTAGCAATTTGTTGAAGCCATCCATGGTTCGGCGAAACGAACTCAAATGCGCTTTGAATTGTTCCTGAGCGGAGAACCCATGAAAAGTATAGACTTTGCCGTCTTTCTCTATGAAATAAGACAATATTGACAAGGTGCCATTTTCGGTTGTTAGCTGAGCTTGTCTGACCTCGGCAAGATGACCGTTGACCCTTTTGCTATTCGATATGGTTACAGCAGCTTTAGAGTCGGCGACAAATTTTTGGGCTGCTTCCCGCGCGCTTTTCACTTGAGCAATTGTAAACTGGAGACCCGCTGTCTGATCGGAATTGACCATTGATATGAGTTGCGGTGAATTTTGAGTTTTCCATCCTGCCGGCACAGGAAACTGAAAGTTAAGTTGGGGATGGAAAAACATCTCATTTTCAAAAAAACCTTGTCGTGGATCTTCGCCAAAAACAAGGCCGTCGATGAGCGCCAGGTATTGCTCGCGATTGGTCTGGAAGTTTTGCATGCCGGAGTTGACTTGCTGCTCTTTAGCCAGTTTCAGCGTGGTCTTTTCACGCTCTTCCGGGTTTGGATGCGTCGATTGCCAATCAGGCAAGCCCGAGCCACCTTCTGAACGCAGGCGATTTAATGTTCCGAAAAAATGCGCCATGTTCCCGGCGTCATAACCAATCGTTGTTGAATATTGCACGCCAAGTTTGTCTGACTGGCGTTCCTGGTCTCGTCCGAATTTTAAAAACAACAAGCCGAGTCCCTGCGCCGCAATTTGGCTTATTTGGCTCATTGATTCTGATATCAAACTGGTTGCGGTCAGGCCAACCTGGGCGAGTTGAGATCGCGTGTAGGCTTTGGCGCCGTGCCTCGCCGTTACATGACCGATTTCATGGCCAAGCACGCCTGCGACTTCCGCTTCAGAGTTCATGTGCGCCAGGATTCCACGGGTAAAGTAAACATAGCCGCCCGGCAGCGCAAAGGCGTTGATCACCGGGCTATCTAAAACCCGAAAGTGGAATTGCAGATTTGGACGATGGGAAATGCCAGCCATTTTCTGTCCCATTTCATTGAGAAAGGCGCCGAGCTTCGCATCATCATAAAGTCCGTATTGGGCGATAATCGCCGGATCGGATTGTTTGCCCAAGACGATTTCATCTTTTTGGCTGAGTAGGTTGATCTCCCGTTTGCCAGTGACCGGATTGATCGCGCAGGAATTGAATTCAAAAAGAAAAAGACCGCTAAGGATAAAAAAAGTCAAGTATTTAAAGCAAGTTTTCGGCATTGGATACCTCCGTGTATTACCTTGACATTCAGGAGCATGTTTGCTATAATGAGCTGTTTAATTCTGAGCTCGAAATTATACGATTTTTGTTTTGAAATGCAAAGAAAAAGTCATATTGAGACCGCTTGTATTTTGTGCTCTCCTCGTCAAATTATTAATACCCTATATTATTTATTCAGGAGGAAGAAATGACCCGGATTCGTTTTTGGATTGTTTTAACCGCTTCCGTTATAATGTTCTTTTCATGCGTAAAGAAAGAGAACGTTGAATTAAATATTCATGAAGACGTAAGCGAAATGCTAACAAGATTTGCGCCTGTAGAAATTACAACAGATATCTCTTTTCTGGCTGAAAATGAAAAACAAGCGCTTGCGAAAATAGTCGAAGCAAGTCATTATATGGATGAAATTTTTCTGCGCCAAGCCTGGCAAAAAAACCCGAAATACAAAAGGGCTCTGGCCGCGCGGAAAGATAAACTTGGTAAAGACGCCGCCGCTTATTTTGATATTTCAATTGGTCTTTGGGACAGACTGGATGAACATGAGAGGCCTTTTATTAATAGTCTAAGCAAACCGCTTGGAGCGGGATTTTATCCCGAAGATCTCACCAAAGAAGAGTTTGAAGCTTATGTCGGTTCAAACCAGACTCAGGCTGAATCATTGAAGGGATTATTTACAGTTGTGCAACGACAAGGCGCAGCTCTGGTGGCCGTTGATTATTCAGTTGTCTATGAAAAATGGCTGACACCTGCCGCCGCTCTTCTGCAAGACGCCGCCAAGCTGACTGAAAATAAATCGCTGCGCAATTTTCTAAATTTACGCGCCAATGCATTCTATTCAAATGATTACCATGAAAGTGATATGGCGTGGATGGATTTGGATAGTCCGGTTGAAGTGACCATTGGTCCGTATGAAGTTTATGAGGACAAACTCTTTGGTTTTAAAGCGGCTTTTGAGTCTTTTGTCACCGTAACCAACCCTGAAGAGAGCCGCAAACTTGCCAAGTTTAAAAATGAACTTCCGGCAATGGAAAAAAACCTGCCGATTCCGGAAAAAATGAAAAATATGAACCGTGGATCGGAATCGCCAATTCGGGTAGTCGATGTTGTGTTCACCGCAGGAGACACCAAGTCGGGTGTTCAGACAATCGCATATAACCTGCCGAATGATGAAGTTGTGCGCGAACAAAAGGGCAGCAAGAAAGTTTTGCTGAAAAATGTAATTGCCGCCAAGTATGACAAAATTCTTACGCCAATAGCAGAGACGCTTATTGCCGATGAACAACAGCAATATCTTTCTGCAAATGCTTTTACCAATGAAGTGCTGTTTCATGAACTTTCACACGGACTTGGGCCGGGCAAAATAACCATCAATGGTCGCGCAACAGAAGTTCGTCTTGAATTAAAAGAACTTTATTCAGCTATTGAAGAATCGAAGGCCGACATTATGGGCGTATACAATATCCATTATATGTTGGATAAAAAACTTTTTGATGAATCCTTTCGGAAAGAAATTGCCGTCACCTACCTTGCCGGTTTGTTTCGCGGCATCCGGTTTGGCATTGGCGAAGCGCATGGCAAGGGCAATGCGTTACAGTTGAATTATATGTTGGAAAAAGGCGCGATTACCTATGATAGCGCCACAGGCAAGTTTGCAGTCAATTTTAAATCTTTTGAAAATTGGGTGCGCGAACTTGTGCAGGATATCTGCATTTTGCAGGCGACAGGTGATTATGCTGGCACAAAAGCGCTTTTTGATAAGTATGTTGTGCTTACTGAAATTATCTCAGGTAGTCTCAGCAAACTAAATGATATTCCGGTTGATCTTAAACCAGAATACCCATTGGCAGCGCAACTTGCGCCTTCTAAATAGGACTTGCTCAATTACGGGCATGTTTGCTTTTCAACAGCGCTTGTATATTCGGTGAGCTTTTTTTTTGAACAGTGATTCATTTGGTTTTGTAAAGAGGTCAGCTTGAAAGAGTCGGGCAATATTTACAAAATGCCGTTTAGTGGGAATAATTGAACTTTTTATTACTGTTTGAAAAGCATGGTTTACTATTTGCTTCGGGTATGCCGTGGCGGCGACAGTTTATAAGTCGCAGACTTTTTCACACACTAAATATAAATGTCTTGTTTTAGGCAACAGTTCAGATATGACAATTAGGCTGGAACCAATTGGTTTTGTCAATTTCGTTTGTCGCAGATAAAGCGTTCTACCGGTCTGCTGGCAACGCATTTCAGATTCCGGTTTGTCAGTTGGTCATTTTTGCTGAGAAAATAAGAAAATGGAGGTTTTTATGATTGAAGTAATAAGTCCATCTAATGGTAGAAAAATAAAGACTTACGATGAATTTACACCGGAGGAGACTGCTACAACCGTAGAGTTGGCGCACCAGGCTTATCTTGAGTGGAAAAAAAGTAGTTGGACGCAGCGGGCGGAATTGATGAAAAAGGCCGCGATTGTTCTCCGGGAAAATAGTGCCGAATACACTGAATTGATGGCTGTTGAAATGGGCAAACCGATTCGTGACGGCAGGGGTGAGGTTGAAAAATGCGCCTCGGTTTGTGAGTATTATGCTGACAACGCTGAGCGTATACTAGGCAAAGAAGTCATAAAATCTGAAGCGGCAAAAAGTTATGTTTCTTTTCAGCCAATCGGGGTTGTGCTGGCGGTGATGCCATGGAATTTCCCGCTTTGGCAGGTTTTTCGATTTGCAGCGCCAGCATTGATGGCGGGAAATGCAGGTGTGCTCAAGCATGCTTCCAATGTGCCAGGTTCGGCGCTTGCCATTGAAAAAGTGTTTCGCATGGCTGGCTTTCCAGAGCATATTTTTAGAACGCTATTAATTGGCAGCCGACAGGTTGCGGCTGTTATCGAGAATAAATATGTCAAGGCCGTTACCTTGACTGGCAGCACGCCTGCCGGCAAAGCGGTTGCGGCAAAAGCCGGTGAAATGTTGAAGAAAACCGTGCTTGAGTTGGGCGGCAGCGACCCTTATATCATTCTTGCAGATGCAAACCTTGAGGAAGCGGTCGCCGCTTGCGTGACAAGCCGCTTGATTAACGCCGGACAAAGCTGTGTTGCAGCCAAACGGTTTATTGTCGTTGAATCACTTAAAAGTGAGTTTGAAAAACGATTTGTTGAACAAATGAAGGCTCGTAAAATGGGTGATCCATTGCAGGAAGACACTGTTATTGGCCCGCAGGCGCGCCACGATTTACGAGATGAGTTGCATGATCAAGTGGTTCGAACCATCGCTGGCGGGGCAAAATGCCTGTTGGGGGGAGAAATACCGGATTTTCCCGGCGCATATTATCCGCCAACCGTGCTTTCGGATGTTCAAAAAGGAATGACCTCTTACGAAGAAGAACTTTTCGGTCCGGTGGCCTCGATAATTCCGGTTAAGGATGAAGCCGAAGCAATCTTCGTTGCAAACGATACTATTTTTGGCCTTGGCGCCGCTGTATTTACAGCCGATCTTGCAAAAGGAGAGCGCATTGCAGCAACGGAACTAGAGGCCGGATGTTGTTTTGTGAATTCATTTGTCCGTTCCGATCCACGCCTGCCTTTTGGGGGCATAAAGGAAAGCGGATATGGGCGTGAGTTGGCAAATTATGGCATTAAAGAGTTTGTCAATATTAAAACAGTTTATGTGAAATAAGTTTGTTCGCTGTTGATTGAAAACGGGACTCAATGTTAAATTGTTTTTGTGTCAGTGCTATAACTTTTCAAGGTATAAATAAAAACGGCGCGGTCTCAGAGGATGGAAGCGTTTGCTGACAGCGCCTAAATGAACAACACAATAATTATTACCGCTGTATATTATTTGAAAGGTGAAATTGAATGAAAATAATATGCCAGGCATTTATAATGGTTGTTTTTTCTGTCGGCTTGCTGGTGAATTTTTCCTGTGAAAAAGAGCCGGATACAGAAGGGAAAAAAGCTCAAACCTCGCAAAAAGAAAGTGCAGTCAAAAATGAACCTGCATCGCGCCCCACGCTAAATGTAAAAGAAAATGATAAAATTGCTTCTCCTCTGTTGGTAAAAGTCAATTCAGAAGGAATTTGGCATGCGATGGAAGGGGAGCTGGGCTGGATTCAGCTGGTGGACGAAAGTGGGAATGAGTTCGCCAAAGGGATATTGTTTGCGGACGGGGAATGGATGGTAAGCGGCTCTGTAATGTTCTCAACCACCCTGACTTTTGATTCAAAAAATGCAAAAACAGGTCGATTGATTATTAGCCATGATCAACCTGGAGATGGAGAAGGTGACGAAGAAGGCGAAGTGATCAGCTTTGAGGTTCCTGTCACATTTTGATATGAAAGAGATAAACGAATTACAATATATTTGCTGTAATTCTTGTTCGACCTGAGTTGGGTTCACCTTTTTGAATCCAACTACATTTCCCCCCCTTTGAAAACCATGTCGCAAGTTTAGGCATTTGATCGAAATAAACTTGCCATCTTCCACTCCATCTGAACTCATAATTCAAGGTTTTCATGGTAATATTATTTTGACCTGAACCCTTAGTCTGGAAATCTGTCTTTGGATTCTTTGAAAGATGTCCAAAGCTCCTCATGCTGCAATCATTTAGCTGGATTTTGGCTCCATTGAGTTTCTCCGGGAACTGCCCTTGCAATGAATTATAGCATTGGTGTTATTGCGCAAGCTGTGGTTGAAAAAAACGACAGAGGCGTTTTTCAGGAAAACCGGCTTTCGTGACAGGCTGCCAACGCTTGCCGATAAAGCCAATCCTTTGCCCTGAATTTTAGAGAAAATTGACAAAGAACGCTTGAAAAATACAACCAAAATTTGGTAGCGACCGGACAGTCGAAAAAAGCGCCAACCAACAGCATTTGCCGCAACGGCAAACCAGCCCTTTTAAACCAGCAAGCCCGGCGTTGGAAGCGGCCGGGCCCGGGTGGTTGCGTTGATTAAAAAATGGTGGGTTCAAAAAGATGAACCCACACGACATTACTTTGACTACGCAATGTTGTCAACATTGTTGTTTTGACCTGATCTCTTAGCAAGGGTACCGGTACGACCGAGAATCACGAGTTTTATCATTCCTTGATTACGCCTAAAAGCATTAGTACACTTAAAATCATTAATAATGTAGCTGCAATCATTCCTAGAATAATCATCCCTTGAGTGTGACTACTTGTACTTTCCCAATTTTTCAGATCGTTCCTATAGCTAAAGAGAACCAGAATAAATAAGACAGTAACTGCATGTATTGGTTCTATTCCACGTTCTTCAAAAAAAATGCGTAAAGAATGAGCTATTTTTCGCCTAAAGTCAAACATATATATCTCTCAAAGTATAGTGAAAGTTACTTTTTTTTGATTATTTTTGATGTGGTAAGGCCGAGACCCACCTTGGTTGCATCCGCTGCCGCAGTAATTCCAAATCCCGTGAGGTCTGAAACATGACGCGAACCCTGGGCAGCAGATCTTCTAAAAGCCCATCCTCTTAGATTTGAACTAGCATGTCGAACCAATACTCTTTTGGTTGCCCGATCTAGTAATTTCCCTCCCGCTACATTCGCCATAGTAACAAGCCCTTGCTCTGAAACAGCACTAAGGGAACCACCAAATGCTAAAAAGTCTACGGCTTTAAAGCCTAATGAGATAACATCGGCAGCAGTTCCTACCAAGAGAGCAGGCGCTGTAACGGCCAATAGTGAAGCTCCTTTTGTAAAAGGAGAAGCCACAACACCCGCAGCAACCACATATGAAGCTCCAGTAGAGGTGTAATCAGAAGCTTTAATACCTACTTTCGTTACAAGTTTGGCCGCTCCAACAGCATCATTCTTGACGCTCTCAGCAGTGCTTTGAACTCCATCTGCAACAGCCTCAGAGGCATCTTGCGCAGCGTCGCTAATTCCATTCACTATCGCAGCTAGAGCTTCGCCTGGGCCCATTCGCGCCGGGTTTGAAGTTTCTTGTTCTTCGGGTGATAAATTGCCGCTTTGACCATGAATGACACCATCGATAAAAAGTTTGAAGTTTCTTGTTCTTCGGGTGATAAACCGGTTGGATCTACTAAGTTGATTGGATTGTCAAATGTGTAGTGGTATGGGCTCCAGGCTGGCATTTTGCCGGTTAACGGATCCACTGTTCTGAAAATTCCAATCTGCGGATCGTAATATCTTGCCCCGAAATAATCCCAATTGAGGCCAAAGTCGTCGTCGCGCTCTTTACCGGTGAACTTGTTGGGCAGATCCGGCTCCGCGCTCCAGCTTCTTCCGGCCAGTTGCATGCCCCAGGGTCCATAGTCATCGTAGCTGACCAGTTGACCGTTTCCGTCAACCGCGGCGCGCACGCTGCCGAGATGGTCTTTGAGGTAGTAGATGGCATTGTTATACGGCAGGCTCCATTCAACTTCAAGGTAGGGCTGGTCAAATAGCGATGGCGCCGACTTTCTGGAGGCAAAGCGCAAATCCTTGGCGAAAATTGGCCGTCGGCCTGTTACTCATGTTTTTCCAGAATAATTGTTGTCATCAGGCGAGCAAGAATTTCTCCTCTATTGGCAAAAAATAACCAGCGCTTGTCTGTATCAACGACCGGCATGGAGTCTATATGCAACTCCTGCATTTTTTGTAATACGATTTTTGCTGAATCGTTTGGACGAACGGTTTGTTCATTTACACCAACGATTCTATTTCTAAGGTCGCTATAATTGACACTGTTCCGGTTTTCCGGAAGCTGGGCGACAAAGGCGGTTGACGAGATCCAGCCATCAAACTGATCACCCTGTTGAAAAACAACAAACTGCAAACCAAGCGTGCTAATGTACTGTTTCAACAAATCGACTGAATAGACAATTCCGTCTGGCAGCAACAAAGTGTTGATGTTGTTTGACGGGTTGTCCCGCAGTTCCTCCTGTAACCTTTCCAAATCAGTAGTTGACCCTTTTCTAACCACGCCTGACGAACCGCCAATGCCGCTGATCGAGAGATCGTTGTTATGTGACAAATCGGCGATTTCCGTTTGGTTGGCCGCTTCTCCTAATTTGAGAAAGCCGCCTATTTCGACGCTCCTTCCAGATTGTGCGCCGCTTAGCAAAACATCATATATTTCAGTAGCCTGACGATTGAAAATTAACAGCAAAACGATAATAAAAAATGGCCAAACCATTGACTCCGTAGAGGGCCAGGACATTAACATAACCGGCGTTGAGCAAAGTCAGCGCATCAACAACCCCTTCGGTGAGGATGAGTTCGCCGGTTGTCAGCGGTGGACAAAACAGGCCGCGCCTGGCTCCGGGCAGAAAATAGTGACCATTACTCGTGACTGAACGCCCGTAGAGATTAACGATTTGGCCGGCTTCATCAAGCAGCGGAAAGATGACGCAATCGAGGAAATGCTCGCGGCCGTTGCCGGAGAGAACGCCTGATTCGATGAGCGAACGGCGCAGCTCCGGAGTCAGGGTTGCGATCAAATTGCCGGCGGCAAAACCGACTTTGACGGACTTGAACAGTTGCGCCGAGGCAATGCCGCGTCTTTGCAGATAATTGGCACCGCGCAAATCGCTGTTAAATGTTTTATGGTAAAAGTCAAAAACCTGGGCGAGCAGCGCTTCTCGCGACAGATTTGGCTCGCCTGCTTTTTGCGATGATTGCCGTTTTGCTTCCGACGCCGCCGCGCTGTTGTCAAGCAACCTGACCGCTTCCGGAAAGCTGAGCCTGTCAATCTCCCGGACAAATGCGATGACGTCGCCGCCGATGTCGCAGGCAAAGTATTGCCAGACGCCCGTCACCGGATTGACGAAGAAACTTGGCTTTTTATCGTCATGAAACGGGCAGCGGCCGCGATACTCATTTTTCTGTCCGGCTTTCGTCAGTTTGACGCCGCGACTTTCGATATATTCGCGCAGATTGACGCTGTGTTTGATTTGGTCAATGGTTTCCTCTGGAATTTGCGACATGAATTTTTCTCCGTGGCTTTGGAGGACGAGGCTTGCTTTTTGCGCGGGAGCGGCTTAAATTGGAGCTTGCAAAAAGGGCTTCGCCCTGTTTTGTTGATATTCTGGCCGCCAGATTTGTCTTGCAGGACGTTGGCGGCCTTTTTTTTGTAAAAATGGATTGTGTTAATTCTGGGCTAATTATACATATTTATCACAATTTGGTCAACGTCTATTGCGCACAAAAAAAACAGACTCTTGATTTTATTGCTTTTTCTTGCTAAAGTTTGTCATTATGAAAAACAGTGACCAGGAAAAAGCTCTTCTCGGAAAACAGATTAAAAAGCTACGCGAAGAAAAAAATCTCTCACAAAATCAATTCGCTCACAAAATTGGGGTCTATCCTCAAAACATTGGAAAATATGAACAGGGAATTAGCGTGCCATCGGCATTGCTTGTAAAACGAATGGCGGAAGTGTTTGAAGTGACCGTTGACACATTGCTCTGTGGAAACGGCGCCGCAAGCAGGGTGGCAAATTTACAGCATGTTGAATTGCTCAGGAAAATTGAAAAAGTCGATCAAATGGATGAAGAAGACAGAAAGGTGATTGAAAGCGTTATGGATTTTGCGCTTTTAAAATACTCAGTGAAGCGACTTGCAAGCTGACCTGAAAAAAGCCGCTGAAAAAAAACAAAAACGCCCGCACTCCGCAAAAGAGGTTGGGCGTTTTTTGTTTTTAGCCGGCTCGGTTTGGCAGCTCCCGGACAGCCGAAAAAAGCGCCAGCCAACAGCATTTGCCGCAACGACCAACCAGCCCTTTAAAAACAGCAAGCCCGGCGTTGTAAGCGGTCGGGCTTGGGTGGTTGTTTTGGTTAAAATGTAACCCACCCCTACGTTACTTAAGCGCCTCCAGTAATTTGACTTTTGATGTTGTACCAACCCCACGGTAACCATATATAATGCGCCTCACTTAGCAAGGATTCTTCCCCTGCCAAAGATGAATTCTTAATAATTGCATAAAAAAAGTATTGGTTTATATCAGACTCAAACAATGGACTGTCGTAACCAGTTACTCCAGAAAGGTTCTCTTTCTCTTGTATCACCTCTTTTGAATTCAGCATTGTCAAGGAGTCGGTATACATAAATTGACGATGAACTTCATCTAATGTAATTTTAACGTCTTCATCAAAATGAAAATAGGCTGAAATAATGTGTTTTTTTGTCCATTCTGAAACAGGCAGATGATGAATATTGGTAATAATGAGTGATCTTCTTGATATCAAAGATCCAAAAATGAATACCAAACCAATTATAATCAGTGCAGAAACTATTTTTGACTTTTTCATGGTTTAACTTTCCAGTACCGGTAGCTTGAATATTGTCCGTTGTGGTCTTTTTGAACAGAGCCAAATCGATTATTAAAAATTCGATTCATAACCGAAGCGTTGGTTGAGTTAGGGTGCGTATGACCAACCATTTCATGAAAAAATATTCCTTTGGCAGACTCTCCATAGTTTTTTGAGCGTGATTGTAAATTTCCTAATGGGGAAATAAATGTATTTCCATTTCCATCATTGAATCCTCCACCATACTTTCCAGACAATGAAGCCCCATTGTACGCATCCGTAAAACTAACCGTAAAAGTCTCAGTGGAATTAACGATATCATTCAACATGCCAAACGCTCCGGTAGCCAAAGCGTTGTCACTAGCTGATAGCAATGGATCTTTTGCCGAAATATTATCAAACCCTTCTAACGACAAAGAAAATACTGTTTTTGTGGTGCTTACGTTTCCTCCCAAAAGGTTGGCCACTTTGGCAAAGAGACCGGATAGGCCAGTCTTGGCAACCTCTTTTTTGGCGACCGAAGCGCTTGCGCCTTCTATACCTTTATCCGCCAAAGCCTGGTTAACTTGTTCAGCGGCCTGGGCAACACTACTACTATCGCCGCTAATTTCCATTCCGTTCGGATCGAAAAAAGCGACAGGATTATTTGCAACATAAACGTAAGGTGAGAGTGACGGATATCGATTTGCTAATGGATCAGGTGAAAACCACCTCCCAATCTCTGCATCATAATATCTTGCCCCGAAGTAATCCCAATTGAGGCCAAAGTGCGCATCATGCGAAGCGCGACGAAATTGGACGTAAAATGTCTCTCGATAGCAGCGTGAAATTTTTGCGCTGAATTTTACCCTGCTAATATTTTCCAAAAAGTAATCTTTGGTTTAGGCATCAGTTGGTCTCTCTGCAAGCGATAAACTGTTGATGTTTTTGCCTTTAACAATAACTGAGTTGTTTCTGTTTTTTGAAGGAACGCTAAACCGTATTTGAAATTCAGATTGGCTCAAAATGCAAGGACAGCCTGTTCTCTCTGTTAGAAAACGAGAAGAAAAAATAAAACAGTAAATGTGAAAAGGAAGATTTTACAGCCAGATATTGCTGTAAAAAGTAGCTACTCTCCAAGAGGCATTTGCTAAAATAAAAATTTCGGGGCTGAAAGAAGAATTCAGCCGTTTCCGCTCAGTTTGACAAAGTTACCTATTGGCTAATTGCATGAGCAATTCCTGATTATTTTTGGTTCTGCGAATTAACTTAAGCAGATTTACCATTGCTGTTTTGGGTTCAAGGCCAACCAGCGCCCGTCGTAATTGGTAGAGCCCCTGGATTTCGTGATCATCATAGAGTAGTTCTTCCCGTCTCGTGCCGCTTGCCGAAATATTAATCGCAGGGAAAATTCGTGTGTCAGCAAGCGATCGCTCCAAAACCACTTCACTATTGCCCGTGCCTTTAAATTCCTCAAAAATAAAATTGTCCATTCGCGAACCTGTGTCAATCAGCGCTGTGGCGAGAACGGTTACAGAGCCGCCGCCTTCAACATTGCGAGCCAAGCCGAAAAAACGACGGGGAATTTCAAGCGCCTTTGCGCCAAGACCGCCTGAAAGTGTGCGTCCGCGACCAGCCTCGGAGGCATTGAACGCGCGCCCGAGTCGGGTGATGCTGTCGACCAAAATAACGACATCCCTGCCGCATTCCAATTCACAGCGAACGTGCGACAAGGTCATTTCTGCAAGGTTTGTATGCGAATCAACGCTTTGGTCGTTTGAGCTGGCGAGCACTTCGGCTTTGGTGTTTCTGCGGAAGTGGGTCACCTCTTCAGGCCGTTCATCAATAAGCAGCAGAATAACCCGGGTTTCGGGTTTGCTAAAATAAATTGCGTTGGCAATGTCTTCTAATATTTGAGTCTTGCCTGATTTGGGTTGGGCGACAATCAAACCGCGCGTGCCTTTGCCGACCGGAGCGATCAACTCAACAATTCGCATCGAAGTGCTGCCAATATCTCCCAACCGAAATCTTTCTTCCGGGCTGATCGCCAGTAATCGATCAAAACGGGTTCTTTTGTGAAAGTCTTCAATAGGCAATCCACAAACTAATTCAACTTCGTCCAGTTGAATCCCTTTTTTGTTTTTGGTGGCAATGCCCGTAATTTCAGCGCCGTCGATTAGGTCCAGTTTTTTCATCAACTGGGATGAGACCCATACATCGTCAGAGCCGCGTTGAAATGATAGGTTCGGATTGCGCAAAAAGCCTCCTCCCTTTGGAAGCGATTGCAGTATACCGTTTGCTTTAATTGACATAGTAATCCTATGAAGTTATTTAAGGATAATGAGTGATTTATTGATAAATAGACGACTTACTTCAGTTTTTCCCGAAAGACTGTACGGAAAATGCCATTCGGGCTTTCGTTTGTACCTGAGAAGTGAGAGTTTGAAAAAATGCCTGCGAGGCATGAACACCATCATGTAGTCGGGTAATATAATTAACTTATACATACCACACAACATTCATATTGCAATTTTTCATCCATTTTTTATGCGTTTTAGTTTGCGGCTAACCTTGGCAGCCATGTCACCGTTTCAGGGAATAGCAATAATATTGCCAAACCGATTAATTGAATTATCACAAATGGAATGATGCCCCAGTATATTTGCGTCGTTTTTACCCTTGCCGGAGCCACTCCTTTGAGGTAAAACAGGGCGAAACCGAACGGAGGGGTAAGAAATGATGTTTGCAGGTTCATTGCAATCAAGACACCCAGCCAAAGCAGGTCGATCTCCAGATTTTGAAATACAGGCGCGACCACAGGCACAATAATAAATATAATTTCAATAAAGTCGATAAAGAAGCCTGCGATAAAAATGACAACCATTACCAGGGCGATAAATGTATTTGCCCCAAGGTTGGCCGAAACGATCCATTCCGTTAGAATTCTGTCGCCATGCATTCCTCTGAACACAAGCCCAAAAGCTGTTGCGCCAACCAATATGATAAAAACCATACTGGTTAACTGTATCGTTTCTTTCATTACATTGCGCAGGGTTGGCAAGTTGAATTTGCCGTAAGCTGTCGTGAGTAGCGTTGCGCCGAGCGCGCCCAATGCTGCGGCTTCTGTGGGAGAGGCAAAACCGACAAAAATTGCGTCGAGAACAGTGACAATAAGGAAAACCGGCAGCGCGAATGCCTTTAAAATCTGAAGTTTTTTTTTATGCCCGTGAATTTTGCCAATTCGTCATCAGGCATTGGCGGCGCATGTTGAGGCCGAAAAAACGAAAAAATGCTGATCCAAAGTAAATAGAGAGCAACCAACATGACGCCCGGAATGATTGCCCCAATAAACATGTCGCCGACAGAGACATTCAGAATGCTGCCAAGCAAAACCAATACAATGCTCGGAGGAATGATTTGACCTAAAGTTCCGGATGCAGAAATTGTGCCGCAGGCAAACTCTACATTATAGCCACGTTTAAGCATTGTTGGCAGACTCAAAAGACCCATCGTAACAACAGTCGCCCCTACAATTCCCGTTGAGGCGCCGAGCATTGCCCCGACTAAAACCACAGAAACGGCCAGCCCGCCATGTAGTTTGCCAAACAGAAGCGCCATTGTTTCCAACAGGTCTTGCGCCAAGCCAGACTTTTCCAGCATGGCGCCCATAAAGATGAAAAGTGGAACTGCGATCAAGACATAGTTGGTCATAATTCCCCAGATTCGCAGCGGCAGGAAGTGGAAAAAATCATGCCGAAAGTTGCCAGTCCGAAAATGACGGAAACGCCTCCTAGTGTAAACGCTACTGGAAAGCCGAGCAGCAATAAGACAAACAGCGTTGCAAACATGATAAAAGGCAAGGCTTCAATCATCTGTTTCTCAACTATTTAGATGTTTTTGGTTTGGAAACATTTCTGCTCGCCGGGCTGATGGCGTTGTCGTTGTTTTCTAATGGCGCGTTGCTGAGCATTACGGAAAAAATTGTAATCTGTTGGCTCGGTTAATTTTTGTCCTTTGCCAGAACGAAATCAATAACCCGTTCATTGACGGCAACTCTGACAACACGCACGTGAATTTGGTCGCCGAGACAATAGCTGTTTTGATTTGTTTCGCCAACCAGTCGATGGTTCACAGGGTCGTGAATATAATAGTCGTCGGCCAGATCAGAAATATGAACAAGACCTTCAACCAGCAGATCATTTAACTCGACAAAAACGCCAAAAGGAACGACTCCCGAAACGGTTCCCTGAAATTCATCGCCCAGATGGCGCTGCATATATTCAACTTTTTTCATTTTGATCGACTCTCGTTCGGCTTCAAGCGCTTTGATTTCGCTTTCGGAGGCAATCTGAGCCATCTTGCTCAAATGTGATTCTTTTTGCTTGAATGATGCGGCGTCCAAAGGGTGTTGGTATTCCTTTAACAAGCGATGAATTTCAAGGTCAGGATAGCGTCTAATTGGCGAGGTAAAGTGTGTGTAGTTTTTGAACGCGAGCCCAAAGTGTCCTTTATTCTCTGTATCATACTTTGCTTTCATCATTGAGCGCAGCATTAAAACGCGCACAATTTTTTCCTCTGGTCGACCTTTCAAACTTTTCATAAAACTGCCGAGCAGCTTGCCGGTTATTTTTTTATTCGCATCGATGGGAATGCCAAGTTCTTTAACAAATTTTCGGAAGTCATCCATCTTTTCTTGCAGCGGCTCTTCATGGATGCGAAATACAAATGGCGGAACAGGGCCTTTTTTAGCTAGCATAATCGTAACATGTTCAGTCACAGTTCGATTGGCCAACAGCATAAATTCTTCAACCAGGCGATGACTGTCAAGCCGCTCGACCTTCTTTAACTCAATTGGCGCGCCGTTCGCGTCCAGTTGAACTTTCACCTCTGGCAGATCAAAGTCAAGGCTGCCGAGTTTGGCGCGATCAGCGGTTAAGGTTTTGGATAGTTTATGCATTTCTTTAATGTTTTCGGCAAATGGTTCAGCGCTTTTGCGGCTGTTAATAATACTCTGAACCTCTTCATAGGTAAAACGGCGCTTGCTGTTAATGACAGTTTCGGCAATTTGGTATTTTACAACTTTACCCTTTGGCGTCACTTCCATGATACAGCTAAAAGTAAGCCGATCTTCATGGGGTCGTAAACTACAAATTTTGTTGCTGAGTTTTTCGGGCAGCATTGGAACAACGCGATCAACAAGATAAATAGAAGTTCCCCGTTTAAGCGCTTCTTTGTCAATTTTTGTTGCAGGGCGCACATAGTGGCTGACATCGGCTATATGCACGGCAAGGCGAAAATTGCCATTTTCCATTTCAGAAAGCGACACTGCGTCATCAAAGTCTTTTGCATCGATCGGATCGATTGTAAAGCAATTTTCAGCGCGCAAGTCGAGCCTGTTTTTTATGACATGCGCTGGAATAGTCTCCGCAATGCCATCTGCTTCCGCCTCAACCGCCGACGGAAAACTCATCGGCAGATCGAATGATTTCACCAGTGATATAACATCTACGCCGGGATCGTTCGCCCAGCCCAACACTTCAATAATTTTTCCTTCCGGGTTCGCGCGTTCGTCTTCCCAGAAAACAATTTTAACAACCACCTTTTGGCCTGATTTCGCCTTGTTATTCGGGTCATCTGGAATGAAAATATCTCGTTGCGTTTTTATGTCATCCGGCACGACAAACCCAAATTTGTGCTTTTTTTGATATGTGCCAACGATTTGGCTTCTGCCTCTTTTTATCACTTTGGTTACGCGACCCTCAAGGCTCTTGCCGGTTGTCTGCGCATAAAGTTGCACTTCAACAATATCTTTGTTCAGGGCGACACCCATGTTTTTGCGGCTGATAAAAACATCTTCTTGACCCTCTTCGGTTATCAGAAATCCATAACCCTGCGTCTTGGTATGCAATTCTCCCTGAATTGATTTTGTAGTTTTGAGATTGCTGAAATTATTTCCACGATGTTTTGCAATTTTCCCTTCGCGCGCAGCCTGCTTCAACAGTTCGCGAAAAGCCTGGTATTGTAGTTTGGGCACGCCAAGTTTGCGAGCCATTTCCTTTGGTTTAAATATCCTTTGCGGGTGTGTCGCCAACAAACCCTGGATTTTCTTCAGGTAAGCTTCCAATTCGTTCTCAATTTTAAATTTTTATAAGTATATGGCTCGGTTTTGAAGCCATCGGGTGTTTTTGTGTTTTTGGCGCACAATTTGTCAATAGTGATGACGGCCTGAATTATGAGGCGGGTTTTTTTGTGAACATGGCAAAATATAGATAGAATATTGTCCAACAGCAAATACCAAATTTAACGTATAGTTTTTATTGCAGCTAAACTATCTATCGGCTTGGACGTGGATTGTTCCAACCGCAGCTATTCTTGCTCTTCGGCAGAAAACGCCACTGAATGTCTGCGATAAAGAAGCATAGTCTGAGTCCGGCGGGCTGGGTGGTTATTCGTAATTGTTGTTTTCAAGCTAGGCGCTATGATATGTTCTGCAATGACACTTTTCGTGATTGGCTTACATTTTTGTTAGTAATCTTGTGATATTTTCGGGCATTTTTTTCGTGTTTTGGTTTAAAAGATGAAGATGCGGTATTATTTCCAGTTGTTTTTAATTGTATTTTGAAGGTGCATAATCTTGGGTGTGTGCTTCTTATATAGATTTGTTCCTGGAAAGGCGGTTGAAGTAATTTATGGCATATTAGTTGCTAAACGGAGAGTAGCCATTTGATTTTCTAACATGATTGACAGCTTCTGGTAACCTTCTTTTATGAAAATTTGGTATAATTTTTTATTCGCATTTTTGATTTTTGGGCTGTTTTTTTCGCCTCAGGAATTGGTTTACGGTCGAAGCGCGCAATCCGGTTTTTATTTGAAAAGTTCCGTTGGTTTTGCCTTTTATGACAAGGCATTGCAACTGGAAGCCAGCCCCACTTTTGGTTTAGGAACAGGAATTGAAATCGCCAATGATTTCAGTCTTGGTCTGTCTTTTTTTTATTGCCCCTCAAAACAGTTAGTTGAACAAGCCGACTCAGCCATTGCAGCAAAGTACAGGGTGTACAAATATGCTTTGCAGGCAAACTTCAGCCCGAAAAAACTTTTACTTGGACCGCTTCAATTTTATATAGGCTTGCATTTGCAAGGTATGCTGATCGACTCATTGCCGGTTGCGCTAACAATTGGCGCGTTGGGTTCTGTCCGCACAGAATCGCCGCTGTCTCATTATATCGGAGGCGGCCTGCAAGCAGGAAGTGTTTTCAGGCTATCCCGCATTCTCAGGGGAAAAATTGAAATAAATCATAATCAACTACGCGCCACTTCAGGTCAAGCCGGGCGTTGGTTTGGCAATTCTGCTCTCTTAACCGGTTTAGAGCTATTGTTCTAAACTTTAGATAAGACTCAACAGAATAGATATGTCTAACAACAAAAATATAGCAGTTCTGATAATTTTAATGACCGCATTGACAGCTATGCCAATGCAATTGCATGCCAGAGAGGTGGTTATTAAAATTCCCAGGGTTGAGGTCTATTCGTTGCCAACCGCAGGTGGTTCGCCCGTTGCGCAATTAAAAAGAGGCGACAAGGTTCGTTTAATTGGCAGGCGGGGCGATTGGGTTAAGGTTGAATTTAATAGCGGTAAAAAAGGCTGGGTTCAGGTGAAGTCTGGACAAAAGAAGGCGTCTCCTGCCAGAGTTGAGAAAAAAAATATGCAGACCGGCGCTGGGAAAAAGTCGCTGGCCTCTGGCACTCTTAAAAATTCTGTTTTAAGCGCAGAGCAGTCTCCGGAAAATGCTCTTGCTGGCGGCGGGGAGGCTTCCTTCGGGTATGGCGCCCTTCCTAAACTTGGGGATTTGGGTTATTCCTTCGGCATGGGGTTTGTTGGATCAGGATTTGTGTATGATTTGCGTTTTATTCATCAAACCACGCGTAGACTTGCGATGGTTGGTTCTTTTCGGCATGCGTTAGGCGAGGCTGCTGACAGTTATTTTATTACTGTAAATTGGGACTACTTATTAAAAACAAAGGGTGAATGGCTTCCGTTTTTAACCACTGGTTTTGGGGTTGTCAATACCACAACAGCAAATGATATTGTGCAGGGAAATTTGTCAAATATGGTAGTCAATTCCGGAATTGGCGTCAGAAAGAAATTAGGACGTCGGACGTCCCTTATAATCAACGCTTCTTTCAGTTCTGTTTTTGTCGGTAAGGGTGTGCGGCATTGGAAAGGGGTGACGGCTGGTTTTATGGTTGGTGATTTTTGGAAAAGCTAAGAAGCATATTGAGTGGGCAGGTTTTTAATTTTATGGAATACTCCTCAACTATAAACAAGAGTTTAACTGTAATGATGACGGTTTCAACAGATTTAGCGCGGAAAAAAAATACAAATATGAGCCGATGTAAAGGCATTGGTTTGATGATGCTTACGCTTGCAATGCTGATTGGCTGTCAAGGTAATTTGCCGGATGATCTGGCGCAGCAAGATGCGGCCTCGGGCATTATTTTTGTGAAGGCCAAAAGTACATTCAGAACACGTAATAAATTTAAAGCCGGCGGCAATCTTTTTTCACTCGTGCCTGCGGCGCCGAGCGGCAAGCTGACCAATTTGACCAATTTGGAAAATGGAGATGTAATGGCTCCCGAAATATCATTTGACGGAACCAAGGTCTTATTCTCCATGCGCCGGTCAAACAATAAGCCCTGGCATATTTACGAAATGAGCGTGAATGGCGGATTAATGACCCAACTTACTTTTTCTGATGTTGGCCATAACCTTGATCCGATTTATCTGCCAGATGGCAACATCCTTTTTTCTTCAAGCAGTCATGGCGCATTTGACGAGTATGAGCGCTTTAATGCGGAAGTATTGCATGTGCTTGATCGGTCAACGGGAGAAATTAAGCGGATTTCCTCAAATATGAGTGATGACATGGATCCTTTCGTAAAGTCGGACGGGCGCATAATTTACACACGCTGGGATCATGTTGGCGGGCGCAATGAATTCCCGCTCTTCTTTACCAACCCGGACGGCTCGGGAACTTTTACGTTTTTTAGTCCGCACGCCAACAGAAATGGCAGAAGGGTTTTCGACGCCCGCGAAATGCCGGATGGTTCGGTTATTGCCATTTTGTCTAATCAGGTGTTGGGTGATCGCGGCCGAATTGCTATTATCAAAGACTTTTCCACTGCGGCTGAACCGTTGGAAGACGGTATGTTGGAATTTGTTACGCCAGACGTCCCACTGACTGGAGGCCCTTATCCAGACGGCGTTTTTCGGTATCCGCATCCTTTGCCAGATGGTCGAATTGTCGCGTCTTATTCAACCCCGACAAAAATTGGCAAGGATGAAAACGGGGATGACATTGAAATCAGGGAACCCGATTATGGCCTCTATGTAATGGATCTGGATGGAAGAAATTTAACACAACTTTACAATGATCCAAACACACATGAATTTGAAGCTGTTGTTATCAGCGAAAGACCGATTCCTCCAAGTCTTACTTCCATACTGAAAACGGAAGATATACAAACAAAGGAGCCTGGTGTTTTTACTGTGCAAGACGTCTATTTTCGTCAGACACGTGATGGACAGGAAATACCCGACCGTGATATTCTAGAGGCAAAAACGGTGTTGGTCGTTGAGGGTATTCCAACCGTGCAGGCAACCAAAAGGTTTGATTTTGGTCATACTCAATTTGAGCGTCAGCGCATTATTGGCGAGGCGCCCATTGAAGCCGACGGCTCCTTTTCGATTTCTGTTCCTCCTGATATACCGTTGCGTTTTAATGTTCAGGACTCACTGGGCAGATCCATTGTAACCAAGCGAAACTGGGTTTCCGTTCGTCCCGGTGAAAAGTTCTTGAAATGTGTTGGATGTCATGGGCCGCGCGGCAAGAATTCCGGCAATCCCAATCCACTTGCGGCCAACCGACCGCCGACTGATTTGAACGTTGCGGAAAGCGCAAGGCGCGATGTCAGTTTCAGTGTTGTGGTTCAACCGATTATCGATGCAAAGTGCAGTCCATGCCATGGTGAAACAAACCCTGCAGCCGGCCTGGAGTTGACCAACCGCGCTACTCCTCAACAACAACAACAAGCCGTATTCACCGAAGCTTATGATAACCTTGCTGCGTTTATCAATAATGGTTTTTCACGACGCAGCAAGTTGATTGATATGTTGTTTGGTGTCAGCAATGGTTCACGAGTGGAAGCGCATCCGGCGTCAACTAGTCAATATGCGCTAACGAAGGCTGAAATTGATAATTTTGTAAAGTGGGTCGATTTAGGCGGCCTGTATTGGTAAGGGGATTCGTATGCTGAAAAAAACAATCATCATGTTTTGGCTTATTTTCGGTCTTTGGGCATTGGCTCTGGCTCCGGGACAACCAGGGGTTGGTTCACAAGCATGGGACTTTACTCTGGAGTCTTTCGACGGCGAAAAGGTTTCTTTGCACGATTTTAGTGGAAAAGTTGTTTTTCTTAATTTTTGGGCAAGTTGGTGCAAGCCTTGCGGTGAAGAGATACCCATGCTTGACATGCTACAAAAAGTATACATGAAAGAAAAATTTGCAGTGATTTCGGTCAATGTCGATAACAATAAGGAGAATGCGCTCCGGTTTATAGAAAAACATAATATCCGGGTTCGTTCTGTTTGGGACAAAGAAAAACAAGTGGTTGCGAGTTATGATGTAGAAACAATGCCGACCAGTTTTATTCTTGACGGGAACGGTAAAATCCGCTATGTGCATTCCGGGTTTAAGGCGGAAGATTATTCCCGTTACAAACAAGAGATTGAAAACATACTGGGCAAAAAGAAACGGATGAAAACCAAAAAACGGCGTCCCAGTCGCCGCCAGGCATATTCGGAAAAAAGGTGATTGTTTTATATGAAAAAGGGGAGAGTACAAATGCGTGAAATATTTTTGCTCAGCTTTACAGGGATTTTGTTAATAATTTTTGGAATCACGTTTAACGGCTGCGTAGCTATTAAACCTTATGAACGTGAACTTTTGGCTGACAGGGTAATGGATTTTGATTCAATTGATGAAGAACGCGTAATGGAGCGTCACTTTTTGGAAACCCGCGAAGGAAGTGTTGGCGGACATGGCGGTTCAGGCGGCGGTTGCGCCTGTAACTAATTGGCGCGCAAAAAAGAAATCGTATGAACAGGAAAGTTATTCAAATTACCGCTGCGGCTCTTCTTTTTAGTTTGAGTCCCCTCATTTTAGCGGATGAAAAAGTAAGTATGCGCGCTAACTATTTTAGCGATAATACAGGAACAGTGGTTAAGTCGCCGGCGGCTGAATTTGTAAAAGATTTATTTGGCGGTTTTGAGTTTGGCCTGCGCTACAGCCTGGATCGTGTTCTGATTCCGCCGATTAACAGCATTCAGGTAAGGCCGACAGATGGAACAACCGGCGCGTCGCGTCCTGCTGGAAACGCCGATAAAACTTATGCGAAAAATAGAAGTGAAATCATCGCAACTTTATCAAAGGACTCCTATAGCGCCAGTTACTATTACAGCAATGAACTTGATTATGTCGGCAGAATGGCGACAATTGCCACAAATGCCGACTTCAATCGCAAGAATACCAATATAGCCGGCTCCTATAGCTTTGGTTGGGATAACATAAAGCCAACCGGAATCGACACCGCTCTTACGAAAATCGCCCACAATATCAATGCGACGCTTACGCAGGCGATTGGGCCGAAAACCATCGGTCGCTTTGGGGTGGATTTTGCTTACTTAAGTGGCTTTCAGAGCAATCCTTACAGAATTGTGCGCATGCAAAATGTGAACATCATTCCGATTGAAAATCATCCGTTGCAACGTTTGCGCGGCGCATTTTTTGCCAAATTGAACCATTACTTTGAGTCGAAAACAGCTCTTAATTTTGAATATCGCTTTTACGCTGACGACTGGGCAATTCTGTCAAACACAATGAATATGTACTACTATCAATATATGAAGGAAAATGTCCTCATTCGCTATCGTTATCGCTACTACACGCAAAGCGCATCTAATTTTTATCAGGACATCTATACCGGACAGCAAGCCTTCATGACCGGCGATTATAAAATGGAAGCTTTTTCCGCCCATTTATTTGGTTTGAAGGTTGAATATAAATTGAAGAAACTTTTGGACGACGGCTTTTTTTCATTCCTTGCCGGTTCAACCATTGATGCAAAATATGAACGTTACTTTTCATCCAATGATTTCACCGCCGACATTTTTCAATTTGGCCTGGTTTTAAACTATTAATGAAAAAAGTAAACGATAGTGTCTGAGGAAACGAGCAACATGAAAATCAATTCTATTCTGAAAATATGTATAACACTATGCCTGTCAGGCGCCGCTTTTGGATTTGTGGCGCACAAGGAGCAATCCCCGCAAGCTCTCGGATTTCATCAGGCCAGGGTCGATGACGAAGCCCTGTTAGAACTCGCTGTCGATCAATTGAAAGAAGGGTTTCGCCTCGGACGCGTTGATCTGATAAATCGCGTTCTGGCTGCGAATTTCGGTCAACAAGTGAACTCCGCAGTAAAAGGCGACGCTGAGTCATTAACCGCTGAAAATAAAAACGACAGTTTTGATTTGACGAAAATAGGCAATCTGCCAAAGCTGGAAATCGACGATTTGCAACGTTCCATTGACGACAATAAAGCCTTTCTTTCCGGAATTTTACGTGATACGGGTTCGAATGTGCAATTAACATTCGAAAAACAACAGCAACAGTGGAAACTTATCGCATCAAAAGGATTGTTCGATCAGGTTAAGCAAAATCGTTTAAGCAATTTACCAAAACAATCAACAAGCGAAGACTATCACCATTTATATACAGAGGCCGCAAAAGCACAAAGTTCAATCGCCCGCAAACCGGTTAGCGCCCAACATGGCATTGACAAGCTGACCCGATCCGTTACCGAAGAAAAGCTTGATCGGGCATTGTTTCAGAAACCTTATGCAGGCGTCTTGTTTTCATCGGTCACGCAGTTAGACGAAGCGCCTTTCTTTCAATCGAGCTATGTGCAGCTCATCACAGATCCAGCTTGGAATCGTGTGGTCTACGGAAATTATAACGGATGGCTGAAATCGTTTCACGGAAATGGCGCCAGCGCCTTGAAAAGTCCG
>Ga0316187_10000962_pt1 | contig 24059 bp, 21 predicted proteins | sample CroRivburrow1_MG_FD_204927 | JGI IMG/M metagenome (GOLD analysis project Ga0316187, IMG submission 204927) | Coastal sediment microbial communities from Maine, United States - Cross River worm burrow 1 | ecosystem: Environmental > Aquatic > Marine > Coastal > Sediment | place: USA: Maine...
TTCTGTAGGCTCGAAATTCATCGTATTGACCTCTGCCTTCGGGTTGTCACTTTGCAGCTTTGATAGAGGCCCGTGGGCCGAACCGTCAACACGACTAGCGACTGACGGACACATAGTGCATAGTTAGAGTCAGGCCTCATTAATGTTATCCATTCCGCGGGAGGATATTTTGCCTGTAACAAGGCGAAAGGGCGCAGGAAACCGTCCGGTTTTCAAGGCCTTTCAACGCTGTCAGGGGCAAAATAGACCCCGCCCTCCGGGTTTGAAAGAAAACACCCGCCTGAAGTCGAAGATGCTCGAAAAGGCACGAACCCTTGTCTTGCGCTTTTTCATCATCATTCGAATGTTTTCTTTCAAACAGAATTGCATAAGATTAATGAGTCCTGACCCTAATCTGTCAAAATCCGTGAGAAGCCTGTTTCGATGACCCACCCTCGTTCCAAAGCACTGCATACGCCAGTGCAAACCCCAATCGCTCAGGAAACCGCGCCCGGCTATCCAGGCACCCGCCTGCGCCGCACAAGGCAGGCAGAGTGGTCCCGCCGGCTGGTCCGGCAATCCGTGCTGACGCCGGATGACCTGATCTGGCCTGTGTTTGTCATGGGCGGAAAAAATGAACGCGAGCAGGTCTCGTCCATGCCCGGTGTAGAACGCCTCAGCATCGATCTTGCGGTCGCTGCTGCAAAAGAGGCCCGAGATCTCGGCATCCCGGTGATGGCAGTGTTTCCCAATACGCCTCCCGAAAAGCGCTGCGCAGAAGGCCGCGAAGCCATGAACCGGGACAATCTGGTTTGTACGGCGGTCCGCGCCATCAAGGATGCGGTGCCTGACATCGGCATCATGACCGATGTTGCCCTGGACCCCTACACGACGCACGGCCATGACGGTCTGCTCCAGGACGGGCGTATTCTCAACGACGAAACCATTGAAATCCTGGTTGCTCAGTCACTGGTGCAGGCCGAGGCCGGTTGCGACATTATTGGTCCGTCCGACATGATGGACGGCAGGATTGCCGCCATTCGAACGGCACTGGAATCATCCGGCTTACAAGACGTGATGATCATGGCCTATACGGCCAAATATGCGTCGGCTTTCTACGGACCATTCCGGGATGCTGTCGGCTCATCCGGGATCTTGGCCGGTGACAAGAAGACCTACCAGATGGATTTCGCCAACATCGATGAGTGCATTCGGGAAGCTGAACTCGACATTGCCGAAGGCGCTGACATGATCATGGTCAAACCCGGCATGCCATATCTTGATGTCGTGGCGCGTCTGAAGTCCGAGTTCGGCGTTCCCACCTTCGCCTATCAGGTGTCGGGTGAATACGCGATGTTGATGGCTGCAATCCAGAACGGCTGGCTCGATGGTGAAAAAGTCATCATAGAGGCCCTGCATGCTTTCAAGCGAGCAGGCGCGGATGGTGTGCTGACCTATTTCGCGCGCGATGTGGCACGCAAACTCAACGGCTGATCCGGGAGAACACTGAATGGACAACAAGGTTATCAGGCTGCTTCCAGGCGGTGATCCGGTCACCGGCATGCAAAAGTCGGAACTGACGGCACCGGGTGCCTTCACCAGCGACGATCACACCGAGCTCAACCACACGTTTTTTGCGACGCCGGATGAAACCGTTCTGTCAGGCGTCTGGGAGTGCGCCCCTTGCCGGGAGGAAATTGACAGCTATCCGGTGCACGAAATGATGACAATTATTTCAGGCGTTTTGACGGTCACCAATGCCGACGGGCATCCGGAGACTTTCAGGGCCGGCGATACGTTCTATATCGCCAAGGGTGCAAAGTGCACCTGGCATATCGAGGAAACGCTGCGAAAGTTTTACATGATCGTGGAGTGATGCAGCCCATCAGACAGGAAATGCATCCACGGTGGCGTAACTCAACTGTCCAAGACCGTTGAAGTCTGTGCGCAATGCATTGGAGTACGCACCCATCCAGCCGAACACTACATAGTCACCTTCATCAATCGAATCCGGCAACTCGATCGTGACCGGCAAGACGTCAAGGCTGTCGCAGGTTGGGCCGAAAATGGTGAACGCGCGACCTGCACCGTCAAACCTGGATCCGTCTGGCTTGTACGCGGCAACCGGTGGCGCAATTGCAGAAAATTTTATTTCATTCATGGCGCCGTAGATGCCATCGTTGAGATAAAGGCTGTCATGCTTACGCAGGTGTACCTGCGCGATTGTGGCACCGCCCGTCCACGCCAGGGCAGAGCCTGGCTCGCAGTTCAGAGCAACCCCGTTCATGTGCTCTTCCTTCGCCGCCTGTATGGCAGCAAAGAAGTCTTCCAGGCATCGGTTATCCGGCATCAACACCGATGGATAGCCACCGCCCAGATTTGCATACTTCAAAGACACTCCGGCCGCTGCCGCACACCCCGCTGCCATCGCCATGGCGCCACTCCAGGCAGCCGGGTTTGGCGCCTGCCAGCCCACATGCATGGCCACGGCCACATCGAAACCAAGCTCTGCCGCCTGCCGCATCAGTTGTGTTGCGGTTTGTCCGTCGCAGCCGAACTTCGAGTTCAGATCAACAGCCGAGTCCGGATTGGCCTTGGCGATACGGACTTCGACAGTGCAATCGCGCTGGCAAATATCTGCGAGCTTGGCCAACTCATTTCCATGATCGATAACGAAGTCCCGCACCCCGAGATCACGATAGGCCAAGTCTATATCGGCGCGTGACTTGACCGGATGATTGAAGGCGCAGTGCGCGTCCCCCAATTGCTCGCGGACCAGTTTGACTTCAGCAATCGAGGCAACATCAAATCCCTTTACGCCGCCCTGCGTCAGCCAGTGCAACACGGCCGGGTGCGGATTTGCCTTTACTGCGTAGTGAACATCTCCCGGGAATCCGGTTGCAAACCGCTCTGCTTCGCCCCGAAAAGCAGCGGGGCAAAAGCACACGACAGGTTGGTCCGGCGCTGTCGATGAGAGCAGTTCATCGACAGACCGGTAATGCGGCAGCGCCATGGTGTCTGGACCCTACTTGTCTTTGTCGAGCAGCGCGATGAGACTGGAAGTGTCCCAGCGCCCGCCACCCTTGGCCTGGACCCGCGAGTAAAACTGGTCGACCAGAGCAGCCACCGGCAACTGCGATTTATTGTTGCGCGCCTCATCCAGGCAAATACCCAGGTCCTTGCGCATCCAGTCCACTGCGAAACCGAAATCAAATTCACCGGCGATCATGGTCTTGTAGCGGTTTTCCATCTGCCAACTGCCTGCTGCGCCCTTGGAGATCACGTCGACCACTGCTTCCATGTCGAGACCGGCATTCTTGCCGAAGTGAATGGCCTCAGACAACCCCTGTACAAGGCCGGCAATGGCGATCTGATTGCACATCTTGGCAAGTTGTCCTGCACCGGGACCACCCAGCAACCGGCAGCTCTTGGAAAAGCACTCGATCAGGCTCTCCGCCCTGTCATAGTCTGCCTGTTCACCGCCACACATTACCGTCAACGCGCCGTTCTCTGCGCCCGCCTGTCCTCCGGAGACCGGTGCATCAATGAAACCGACACCATTCGCCGCGGCAGCCGCTTGCAGTTCGCGCGCCACATCAGCCGACGCTGTTGTGTGATCCACGAACACGGCACCCTTATTCATTGATTGAAATGCGCCGTCCGGCCCCGTTGTGACAGAGCGCAAGTCATCGTCATTACCGACGCAGGCAAATACAAAATCTGCGCCTTCCGCCGCTTGTCTGGGCGTCAATGCATGCGAGCCGCCGTGTTCTGCAACCCATGCCTCGGCTTTGGCAGTGGTACGGTTGTATACCACCACGTCATGCCCCCCTTTGGAGACGAGGTACCCTGCCATGGGATACCCCATAACTCCCAAACCGATCCATGCTGTACGAACGCCCATGCCTCAAAACCCTTTCAAGCAAATCTATTTGTTGGATTGATTGCTATTGGTATTCGCTTTAAGCCAGCCATTCAATCCACATCACCCTCCAGTTTCAGCAGGCAGGATGACGATTACCTTCAAAGACATCGAACACGCCGCTTCGACCATCGCCGGCAAGGTTCCACACACGCCATTTGTGCAGGCATCCACATTGTCTGCCGTGACCGGCGTCAATGTGATGTTGAAACTTGAAACATTGCAGACGACCAATGCGTTCAAAGTGCGTGGGGCCCTGAACAAACTGCTGTCCCTGACACCCGAAGAGCGTGAACGTGGTGTCATAGCCCTGTCGGCAGGCAACCATGCACAGGCCGTTGCATATCACGCCACGCAACTCGGCATTGCCGCGACCATAGTAATGCCGGAAACGACGCCATGGACCAAAGTGGAACGAACCCGTCATTTTGGTGCGACAGTTGAACTGGCCGGTGAAACACTGGCTGAAGCACGCGACCACCTCAACCTTCTTATAGAACAACAAGGCCTGGTGCTGGTGCATCCCTACAATGACCCGCTGGTCATGGCCGGCCAGGGCACAATCGCTCTCGAAATGCTGGCTGATGCACCGGACCTGGACAGCTTGATCATCCCGATTGGCGGTGGCGGACTGATCAGCGGCATGGCGGTGGCAGCCAGAGCAATCAAGCCGGAGATCGAAATCATCGGCGTCCAGCTGGAACGCTATCCGTCCATGCACGCAGCCATCAACAATACCGGTGCCGAATGTGGCGGCTCGACGCTGGCAGAAGGTATCGCTGTGCGCGATGTCAGCGAGATTGCGATCGAACTGTGCAAAACCCTGGTCGATGACATTGTACTGGTTGGCGAAAGCGCCGTCGAAGAAGCTGTCGTCAGTTTGCTGTCGCAGGAAAAACTGCTGGCCGAGGGCGCCGGTGCGGCTGGCGTGGCTGCACTGCTGCAAGACCCGACACGCTGGAAAGGCAAGAAAGTTGGCCTGGTTGTCTGCGGTGGCAATATTGATCAACGCATGCTCGCTTCGCTGATAGTGCGCGAACTTGGCCGGGACAATCGTGTGGTTTCGCTCAGATTTCGGATAGAGGATCGACCCGGCGTTCTAGGCCTCATTTCAACTGCACTCGGTGAACAGAAAGCCAACATTCTCGAGGTGCATCACCAGCGCAATTTTCTTGACGTGCCTGCCAAGGGTGCAGTGCTGGAAATCACAATTGAAACACGCGGACCGTATCATACAGACGAAATCATGGCTTTCATGCGCAGTCAGTCTTATATCGCAAAAGTCTCACAACTGGGCACCGGTGAGTAAATTGCGGGGCTGCATGATTGCATTGTTGACAATCGCGGCTACACATTTAACCCTTGGCCCAGATCAGTTGCTCAATGTCCTATGACCGATTGCAAATACGCAAAAACAAACGGATTTCCCTACCTTGAGTGTTGAGCGCCGAAATTTCCCGCAGTTTTTCATAACTGCACCGGCACCCTGCCCTTATCTGGAAGGTCAGCAGGAACGCAAGGTGTTCACCCATCTGATTAATGCAGATGCCCGGCAACTTCACGACACCCTGGCACAAGGCGGTTTCCGTCGGTCCCAGAATATTGCCTATCGACCCGCCTGCGACGGTTGTGCTGCGTGCGTGTCCGTGCGCGTACCCGTCGCCCGGTTTGAGTGGACAAAATCGTTCCGGAAATTGTTGCGGCGCAATCGCCACATTGCAGGCAGTACCATGCCGGCGAAGGCGACTGCCGAACAATATTCCGTGTTCAGACGCTACATTGACGAACGCCATGGCAGTGGCGGCATGTCCGATATGTCCATGATGGATTATTCAGCCATGGTTGATGAAAGCTTTGTCGAAACCCGCCTGATCGAATACCGGCTTGCTGCGCAACCGACACTATCCGGGCCGGACGGACGCAAGGGCGAGCTTGTCGCCACGGCGCTGACTGATATCCTGGAAGACGGCTTGTCGATGATTTACTCGTTTTTCGCACCGGAGTACGCCGCCAGCAGCATCGGCACATACATGGTGCTGGACCATATTGAAAGGGCAGAACGCGCAGGCCTTCCCTATGTTTATCTGGGGTATTGGGTCAAAGGCTCTCAGAAAATGGACTACAAGGCCCGCTTCCTGCCGCAAGAGCGGCTGTCCCAGACAGGCTGGTTGCTGCATGAGCGCCGGGATACAGGGCGCAAATGACAACGACAGCAGCTCCACTACCCGGATCAAGTGCAGAAAGAGGGATCGTACTGTCCTTTCTGGGCGGACTGTTGCTTTCGTTCGATGTACCGCTTCTAAAATTGTCGGGTGCAGACACCTGGACCATAATCCATGTGCGCGGCATGATGTTGTTTATCGCAATGTTCGTGTTCTGGTTTTTTTTCATCAGGTTGCGGGGCAACAAGACGGCCTTCATCAACGGCAAGACGGGCTACCTGATTGCAGCCCTTGCCGGAACTGCGAATATCATGTTCGTGGCATCGATCAGCCTGACATCAGTTGCAAATGTCGTATTCATACTGGCTTTCAACCCCATGTTTGCCGGATTGTTGGGCTGGTTTTTCCTGAAGGAGCGCCTGCAACTGGCCACCTGGATTGCCATTGGATGTTCGCTTGCGGGCGTGTTGCTGATCGTCGCTGACGGCCTGCAACTCGGTACGTGGCAAGGCGATTTGCTGGCGTTGGGTGTTGCTGTAATCATGGCTGCGTCGCTGACCATCATTCGCTACTCAGGCACCAACCAATCACTCAGCGCCGGCACCGGGCATCTCGTGTCGGCAATGATTGCCGCGCCGCTTGCCATGCCGGGCACACTCACTGCCGCCGGTTGGGGCTGGATGGCCATGAACGGCTTTCTTGTAGCACCCGCAGCAACAGCGCTCCTGATGATCGGGCCAAGGTACGTCGCAGCGGCCATCGTTGCCATGTTCTTTCTGCTTGAAACAGTACTCACGCCAATCTGGATGTGGGCCATATTTTCAGAAGCGCCCAGCACGCTTTCATTGCTTGGCGGAGCCATTGTCATTGTGTCCCTGATTGGTCACAGCCTGTGGCGGTTCAAAACGAAACGCACTCCTGAAACTGTCCCACAATGACCAAGCTTTCGGACCGATTGTTTTCAAATCTGTGAAAAATGCTGATTGCCTTGAAAACACGCGTTTATTGACCTGGCATGATTATTGCTTCTGACGGGAATGTAAAAGAAACCACTTGCAGACAGAGGGCAGAATGCTGCATCGGGGACTCAGGGATCCATTGGCCGCAGTGGACGTGGTACATCGCCTATTGGCAAGAGTACAGCGTCACGGTCTGACCGTTCATACATCAAATGATTTTCACGCGTTTATGAAAGCGCGGAAACACCTGCGGGGTGATGTCGTATCGCCAATGTTCGACCCAAATATTGGCGAGCTCTCGTCAAAAGCTTTCTGGATATCAATGGCAGACGCAGGCGGAAACATCCAATGTATCCAAGCCTGCCGGCTCGACTTTGTTGACACTTCTCTGGCTGACTGGGTGGTAGGATGGATGGTTGGATTGTATCTGAAACGGGGGCAGTTAATGGTGCCGGAGTTTCTTGAACCACCTTTGGAGAGCCGATCGCGCAATGTTCGCGGTTGGTTGGTTTATCACGGAGAAATGTGGATGGCGCGTGATTACCGTGGCGTCGACAACTTGTTTGATAACATGGCATCGCTTGCGGTAGTGACAGCTTATCTGAAATGGCAGCCAGATGCAATCTGGGGTTTGGTTTCTACAGCGTTGGCCATGCGGGGGCAAGGCAACAGAATGAGCTATTCACATGTAGAACGCAGTTTTCTGAGATGGAATTTGGCAGTTCCCGGAGTCCCAGAAAATGAATGGCTCGTGCTGTCAGAGAGGCAGGATCTTGACTTTTTGGTTGAGGAACGATCAGTGACAGGTGTTGTGCTCAAAGGAGATTGATGTCTACGTGGCCGAATTCGCTCACAATAGAAACACCCTGTCGTCCATCAGCAAAATTGTGTGGCAAGATAACTCTCTGATAGGTAAACCATCGCGCCGTCTTGTTCATGGGTATTGAAGCGATCACGTGATCATAGTGTGGCTCGCCAGTTCTAAGTACCTGCTTGTAAGCGCTCGAGACTATGTGGTCATACGAATGCCCTGACAAGCATGGAAATGTGTCAGGCTGCACACCAAACAATTTGGCGATTCCTGAATTTTCACCAACTCTATCAACAAGGAAACGATCAGTCTCGGTATCCAGAACACAATCGACGGTTACATCCGGTCTGGAGGCTCTTTCGTTGTAAACGTCCGTCAACAAATCGGGCACCCACGATGACAAAGCCGGATCCATCGACTTTACAAAAGTCTTTTGCCGCAGGTGGATATCGCTTTTGACAATCAGATCATTAAGCCGCAGGTATGCTTCTGATGGATCACTGACAGTCTGGGTAAACCAGCCGGACAGGAAAAACTCGAATGTATACGGTCCCGGCATGCTGAGAAGTGTTTCAGCCACATAGTACAATGATGCCCAATTGGACGCGAACATGGCCCAACGCACGACCGTGCCTTTATGCCCTGTGCTGACATGAACCCCACCTGAGCGCTGCATCAGCGATTCAGGGTTTGAATTGGCGGGATCGGAGAAAGGGTCGATTTCGACCTTCCCGTTCACTATCCAGTATTCTGTGCCGTCCATATTCCTTACCGCCGCTGGAATAAACCAGTACCTGCTACCCTTCAAAACAGATACTAAGTCTACCTGCCTCCGGAACTCCATGATTAGGTCACATTTGGGAAAATAAAACGTTAAACAATGGATTGACAGGCCTACGCTGCAAACGAAACGGTGAACATTTTCAATCTGCATTCAGCGCACGAATTATTGTGCGATGTCACCCGCCAGCAGAAAAGAGCGCAACAGTTCAATGCGATACCAGTTCAACTGGATTGAGCCGTTACAATCGGCAGCGCATCACAGACCAAAACTATTGTTCCTTGGAAATCCTTTTGGTGGCAGACGACCTGCCTGGGCGCGAGCACCCAGCCATTCTTCCAGATTGCTGACCGTCCAGTTACGTCCCGATGAGTCGGTCCAGCTCAGCCCATCAGCCAGCTTGAAGGTTCGGACATCTGCCAGCCCGCCATCCTTGAATTTCTGCAGACGCACGCCTTTTCCTCGCGGCATTTCCGGCAATTCATCGAGCTTGAATATCACCAGTTTGCGGTTTTCGCCAATGCTGGCCACATGATCATCGCCTGCCGTAATGTGACGACACACAAGAGCTTCGACCGGCAGTTTCACATTGAGAACCTGCTTGCCTTTTCGGGTATTTGCCAGACAATCGTCCTGGGCAACGACAAAACCATCACCAATCGTCGAGGCCAGCAGTATCTGGCCGCCGGAGCGATAAATAAACAACGCCACTATGGCATCTGATGCGTCCATGTCAGCCATCAATCGAACCGGCTCACCGTGACCGCGTCCACCGGGCAGCTTATTCACATCAAGTGTAAAGAACCGTCCGGACGAGCTGAGCAGTAAAATCTTGTTGGTGGTTTCCGCATGCACGGTAAACCGGGCCTTGTCGCCATCCTTGTAGGCTATGGCTGAAGTATCCTGAAGATGCCCCTTGAGCGCCCGGATCCAGCCCTTGTCGGAACACACGACAGTAACCGGTTCCTTCTCGATCATTGCCTCCTCGAGGTCAAAGTCAATCTCCGGCGCCTCGGCAAACTCGGTCCGCCGGGCCCCAAGGGCCGTTTTCTTGCCAAATTTCTCGCGCGTTGCGCGAACTTCATCAGCTATGCGACTCCACTGCTCGTCATCAGATGCAAGCAGGGCTTCAAGGCCGGCTTTCTCCGCATTCAAGGCATCGTATTCCTTGCGGATTTCAAACTCTTCCAGTTTGCGAAGAGCCCGTAGCCGCATGTTGAGAATGGCTTCAGCCTGTACATCGGTCAGATCGAAACGTGCCATCAGAACAGGTTTGGGTTCTTCTTCGGCCCGGATAATCGCAATCACCTCATCGATGTTCAAATAAGCGACAAGGTATCCGCCCAGCACCTCCAGCCTGCGGGAAATGACTCCTACCCTATGCCTGGAGCGGCGCACCAGCACATCTTTCCGGTGCTCCAGCCATTCGCGAAGCACCTCGGCCAGCGACATGACCTTGGGCACCTTACCGCCTGACAACACGTTCATGTTGAGCGACAACCTGCTCTCCAGATCCGTCAACTTGAACATCTGCTCCATGAGCAACACCGGATCAACAGCCCGGCTCTTCGGCTCCAGCACAAGACGAACGTCTTCTGCAGATTCATCGCGCACATCTCCCAGCAAAGGCAGCTTTCGATCAGTCAGCAGTTCAGCAATCTTCTCAACCAGCCTGCCCTTCTGCACCTGATAGGGTATCTGGGTGATGACAATCTGCCATGTTCCCCTGCCCAGGTCCTCGGTGGTCCAGACAGCCCGTACGTGAAAACCACCGCGCCCGGTTCGGTATGCGCTGGCGATCTGATCAGGCGTATCAATAATGATACCGCCGGTCGGCAAATCAGGCCCGGGAACGAACTGCATCAGCTTGTCCATGCCGGCATTGGGAAACTTGATCAAATGCAGCGCTGCATCACACAATTCCCCTGCATTGTGCGGCGGGATGGCGGTCGCCATTCCAACAGCAATACCGGTGGCGCCGTTGGCCAGCAGATTGGGAAACGCACCCGGCAGAACGACAGGTTCGGAATCCTCGCCATTATAGGTTTCGCGAAAATCAACGGTATCTTCGTCAATACCGTTGAGCAATGCCATGGCCACTTCGGTCAAGCGCGCTTCGGTGTACCTGTAGGCAGCAGCATTATCACCGTCGATGTTGCCGAAATTACCCTGTCCTTCAACCAAGGGGTAGCGCTGGGCAAAGTCCTGCGCCAGCCGCACCATGGCATCGTAAACGGCCTGATCGCCATGCGGATGATATTTGCCGATGACATCACCGACAACGCGGGCACACTTTTTGAATCCCTGGTTGGGGTCGAGCTTCAACATGCGCATGGCAAACAACAGCCGCCGGTGAACCGGCTTCAGCCCATCGCGCACATCTGGCAATGCCCGGTGCATGATGGTCGACAACGCATAGGCAAGATAACGCTCTTCAAGCGCTGATCTGAGATCAATGGGCTCGATACCCTCGGGCGCGCCCGGTGGGGCCAGGTCAGACATGATTCGATTCCTTTGCGACGATGATGCAAAATGCCGCTTTTCAGATGATTCATGCAACAGTTTCGGGAGTTTCATCCCTCAACAAGTAGTTCCAGGTGCACGAATTCGGCTTTTTCGGTGTGCAGAATGTTGCAAAAGGGACACAGTTGCAGAAAAGAGCATTTCCCAAGGCAGGTGCTGCAGGCCAGTCTCTGAGCATCTGCTGATCGGGGCTACCTAGACATGCCTCACTTAGATGGAAGCATGCTCTAAACACTACAGAGAGTTACAAAAGGCCGGTGGAAACTCCACCGGCCTTTATCGTGTCCGGTTGATCCGGAAATCACACCCGATGGATCAGCACATGTACGATGGGGCGCTTGCCCCATTCATTCTCCACACGCCGGCGAACCGACTGGCGCAGTTTTTCCTCGACGGCCTCGTCAACCTGGCGGCGCTTGCGCGGAATTGATTCAAACACCTCTTCGACGACATCCAGCACAAGCTCAAAGAATTCATAGCCTGCTTCAGTCTCCTCCGGCAGACCGTCAAGTACTGCTTGCGGATCATCAACCATCCGGCCACTGCCATCGATCACCAGGGATATCGCGACCACGCCGACATGAGCCAACTTGCGTCGCTTGCGCGCCGGTCCGTCCTGGCTCGGCACAATAATGCGACCATCTACATGCAGCCTGCCGCCGGGCACATCGTCAACAATTTGCACAGGTCCCGGCGCCAATCGCAGCACCTCACCCGCCATGGCGCGTGCAGTCGCAGGTACACCGCATTCAGCGGCAAACTGAGTTTGCTTCACCAGATGGCGCGCCTCGCCGTGCATCGGCACAAGCAGCTTTGGTTTCAGCCAGTGATAAAACTGGCGCAACTCGTCCTGACGCGGGTGACCCGATGTATGAACCAGGGCATCATCAGAGGTGATAACCTCTACGTGTTGTTCCGCCAGCTTGTTGAGTAGTTCGCCAACGGACTTCTCATTGCCGGGAATGGTTTTCGATGAAAAAATCACCAGGTCATCTTTATCCAGCGTTATGTCGGGATGGTTGTCCGCTGCTATGCGCGCCATGGCCGCACGTGGCTCACCCTGCGAACCTGTACACAGCAGCACCACCTTGTCCCTGGGCAGATAGCCGTATTCGGTCTGATCACGAAAACTGTTGCCTTCCTTCAACAGACCGACTTCGCGTGCCGCAGCAATGATGTTGTGCATCGCCCTGCCCGCCACAACGATCTCGCGGTCGTTGGCGCGAGCTGCCTGCGCAATCGAGGTTATGCGTCCGACGTGACTGGCAAAGGTGGTTATCGCCACCCGGCCTTTCGCCTCCCCCATAATCAGCGCAAGGTTGGCGGAAATCTCCGATTCGGACGGCGAATGACCTTCACGCAGCACGTTCGTCGAGTCGCAGACCAGTACATCGACGCCTTCGTTTCCAATCTGCTTGAGACGATCAATATCCATTAATGGCGGAATGGTTGGCGTAGGATCCAGTTTCCAGTCACCGGAGTGTACAATCGTGCCTGCAGACGTGCGTATCGCCAGCGCTGCCGGCTCGGGAATTGAATGGGTGACAGACACATACTCAATCGAGAAATCACCGGCTTCGACCGTGCCGCCAAGCGGAATGACCCGCAAAGGCACCTCGCCCAACAAACCGGCCTCGCGAAGTTTTCCCTTCACAAGCTCCGCGGTAAATGGTGTGCAATAAACCGGGCAGCGCAGCTTGGGCCAAAGCCATGCGATACCGCCAATATGGTCTTCGTGGCCATGGGTCAGGAATATGCCAAGCAGGTTTTTGGCCTGGCTTTCGAGATAGCTGATGTCCGGCAGGATAACATCAATACCGGGATCCTTCTCGTCACCGAACTTCACCCCGCAGTCGACCAGTATCCACTTGCGCTTGGCAGCCGTGCCCAGCCCGTAGGCATAGGCGTTCATGCCGATTTCCCCCATGCCGCCCATGGGCAGCAATACCAGTTCCACCCCAGGCTTTTTGCGCCCTGTCATTACAACCCCAGTCCACATGAGTCAGGAACGCAGACACGCCTGATCGTTATACCCAAGACGCCACCAGGACGACCAATTGCAAATGTTCGTGCAAGCAAGCTTCTCACGTCGACACCCGATGCTCGAGCCAGTCAACATCACCTGCATGGTGGGTCCACAGCGAGCCATCATCCAGTGTCAGTTCGAGGGCGCCATCGTCACTCAGTCCGCTGAACACGCCCTGTTTCCCGCCTTCAACCAATAGCCTGCCGCCACGCCCCAGGGCAGCATTCATCCAATCATCCTGAATACCGGAAAGTCCCGCCCCATCGGCCCACTGTCTCAGTCGTGCATGCATGGCGGCGCGCAACTTCCCCAGCATCTCGCGCGGGTCAATCGAGATATTGCAGGCGGCAAGGTTGGTCGCCGGCCAACGCGTGTCCGAGGGATGGTGAGCCAGGTTGAGACCGCACCCGATTATCGCTATGTGTGACCCTGTTCCTGATGTTGTTTCTATTAATATGCCAGTCACTTTCCTGCCATCAACCAGGACATCATTGGGCCACTTCAACTGCACCTGTCCGGAGACGCCAGCCTGAAGCACGGCATCGCGAACCGCCAGACCGGCCACAAGGGACAAACTGGCAAGACGCTTCAGCGGCGCATTTGTCGGCCAGGTCAGGCTGGCATACAGATTGCCCGGTTCTGAAATCCAATGACGTCCCAGCCTGCCCTTGCCACGGGTCTGACTGGCGGCCGCAATCCACACACGGTCGAGTTTGTCGGCAGCAATGCGTGCCTGCGCTTCATCATTGGTGGAGCCGACACTATCGTACCAGATGATGTCAGGCAGCACGCCGATTGATCCGTTCACAGGAACAGCGACGCCGCCGCAGCATTGGCCGCGATATTGAGTTGCTTCAGCACCAGAACCATACCGATCGCCATCACGCCGGCGGCAATTGCGATTACGCGTATTTCCATCGGCGCGGTATCGAATTCATCAGCTGGTTCATCAAAATACATGATCTTGACGACCCGCAGATAGTAGAACGCTGACACTACAGAGGCCAGAACGCCGACAACCGCCAGTGCGTACATTTTTGCGTCAATGGCAGCGAGGAACACAAAATACTTGCCGAAGAACCCCGCCAACGGGGGAATGCCGGCAAGCGAGAACATCAGCATTGCAAACACGAATGCCATGACACTGTCGTTGCGCGCCAGTCCGGACAGGTCTGAAATTCGTTCAACCGAGGTGCCGCGCTGACGCATGTAGATGACACAGGCAAATGCACCCAGTGTCATGACCATGTAAATCGTCATATAGATCACGACACCACGGACGCCTGATTGCGTGCCTGCAGCAAGACCAACCAGGGCATATCCCATGTGACCGATTGAGGAATATGCCAGCAGTCGCTTGATATTGCTCTGTCCGATCGCAGCGAACGCGCCAAGCACCATTGACGCAATGGAGATGAACACAATGATCTGCTGCCACTGGGCAACCGCACCACCAAATGCGTCATGCATGACCCGCACGAACACCGCCATCGCTGCCACTTTCGGTGCGGCAGCGAAGAAGGCTGTAACCGGCGTCGGGGAGCCTTCATAGACATCCGGCGTCCACATGTGGAACGGCACCGCAGAAATCTTGAAGGCCATCCCGCAGACCAGGAAAACCAGGCCAAACAACAGACCAAGGCCGACTTCTTCTCCCGTTGCTGCTGCCCTGGCGATCTCGGAGAAAGCGACGGAACCGGAAAAGCCGTATATCAGCGATGCACCGTACAACAACATGCCTGACGACAGTGCGCCCAGAACGAAGTATTTCAATCCTGCTTCAGATGACCTGGCACTGTCCCGGTTGAAGGCTGCAACCACATAAAGCGACAGTGATTGCAGTTCCAGGCCCATGTACAGTGCAATCAGGTCATTGGCGGAAATCATCATCATCATGCCGACCGTGGCCAGCATAATGAGGATCGGATACTCAAACTGGTCCAGTTTCTCGGTTTTCATGAAGCTCGACGACATGATGATCGCGGCGGCGGAGCCGAAGAGAACCAGCATCTTCATGAAGCGTGCAAACCCGTCAACGACAAAGCTGTCCAGGAAAGCCCGATGCGTTTCACCGTCAGACGTGAACACCACCAGCCCTGCCGTGATGGCAAGCACGGCAAGCGCAAGCGTATTGACCATCTCGGTCGGATTGCGTTTCGAGAACACGCCAAGCATGAGCAGTGCCATTGTTGCCACGGCCAGGAATATTTCCGGCAGCGCTGCAGTTGCATCGGCTATCGCTAGTATGTTGCCCATTTACCCGATCCTGACTTTCTCAAACCCTTTGGAGCAAAAAACCGGCTTCGGTGCCGGATGCCCCTGCTCTTTTCGTTCTAATTTCCAAGCGTCGCAGCTGCGGCCCGTACAACGGCAGCCTGGGCATCAAATGCCGTCTGCATGTCGACAAGAAGATTGTCCACTGACGCCGATATTGCGGTCATTATCGGCGCGGGATACACCCCGAAATATATTGTTGCAGCAACCAGTGGCAGCAGCGTTATGGCCTCGCGCGGCGTAATATCTGCAATCGCCCTGAGGCTGTCCTTCTGCAACACCCCAAACATCACACGGCGATACAGCCACAGCGCGTAGCAGGCCGACAATATGACGCCGGTGGTGGCAAAGAATGCTACCCAGGTATTTGCCTGATAAGCCCCGGTCAGAGTCAGGAACTCGCCCACAAATCCGGACGTTCCCGGCAGTCCGACATTGGCCATGGTGAACAACAGGAAAATGGCTGCATATGCAGGCATTCTGTTGACCAGTCCACCATAGGCGGCAATTTCGCGGGTATGCATGCGATCATAAACGACACCTACGCACAGAAACAGCGCACCGGAAATGAAGCCGTGGCTGATCATCTGGAAGATCGCGCCATCAATGCCCTGCTTGTTCAGGGAGAATATCCCCATGGTGACAAAGCCCATGTGTGCGACTGATGAGTAGGCAATCAGCTTTTTCATGTCTTCCTGCATCAGTGCAACCAGCGACGTATAGACGATGGCGACAACCGACAGCACAAACACCATGGGTGCAAACATTTCAGAGGCCAGCGGAAACATCGGCAGCGAGAACCGCAAAAATCCGTAACCACCCATTTTCAACAGAATCGCAGCCAGCACGACTGAGCCGGCAGTTGGTGCTTCGACGTGGGCGTCAGGCAACCATGTGTGAAACGGCCACATCGGCATTTTCACAGCGAAAGACGCAAAGAACGCCAGCCACAGCCAGGTCTGCATTTCAGCCGGAAAATTCTTGCTCGACAGTATTTCGGCAACATCCGTGGTACCGGTGTATGAATACATGGCCATGATAGCCAGCAACATCAGCACCGAGCCAAGCAGGGTATACAAAAAGAACTTGAAGCTGGCATATACCCGGCGGGCACCACCCCAGATGCCGATGATCAGGAACATCGGGATAAGGCCAGCTTCGAAAAACAGGTAGAACAGCACCAGATCAAGCGAGCAGAAAACCCCGATCATCAGGGTTTCCAGAATAAGGAAGGCAATCATGTATTCCTTGACCCGCTTGTCCACCTTCCAGCTGGCAATGATGCACAACGGCATCATCGCAGTGGTCAGCAGGACAAACGGCATCGAGATACCATCAACGCCGAGATGGTAGGTCATCAGACCACCGAGCCAGGTCACCCTGTCTTCCAGCTGAAAGCCCGCCTGCGACGGGTCAAAACCGTTCCATGCCAACACCGACAGCACAAAATTGATCAAAGTCACCGACAGCGCTGTGGCGCGCATGTTGCGTCGCGCGACTTCATCGTCGCCGCGAATTGCCAGAATGAACAGAGCACCAACCAGAGGCAGGAAAGTGATCGTTGATAGAATGTACCAGCCGGTCATCAGTGGGCTCCTGCAAACATGTACCAGGTGATCAGGAAAGCGGCTCCGAGCAACATGGCAAAGGCGTAGTGATAAACAAAACCGGTCTGCAGTTTAACAATGCGGTTTGCCGCCCCGATGACACGCGCTGACACGCCGTCCGGTCCAAAGCCGTCAATCATCCAGCCGTCACCCTTCTTCCACAGGAAGCGGCCAAGCCACATTGCAGGACGAACGAAGATGAGGTCATACAACTCGTCAAAATACCACTTATTGAGCAGGAACTTGTAGAGCGGTTCATGTTGAGCCGCCAACTGCCTGGGCAAGTCCGGATTGCGAATATAAAACAGCCACGACACCGCAAACCCTATCACCATTGCAACGAACGGTGACCACACGACCCAGCCCGGCACATGGTGCATCTCGGTAACGATGGTGTTTTCCGGTAGTCTGTACAGCGCAGTTCCCCAGAACAGCGCTTCGTCGTGCCCGATGAAGTATTCCTTGAACAGCAGGCCGGCGAACAGCGCTCCCAGTGCCAGCAGGAACAGCGGCACGAGCATGACAAATGGAGATTCATGTACATGGTTCATCACATCACGGCTGGCCCGCGGCTTGCCGTGGAATGTCATGAAGATCAGCCGCCACGAATAGAACGACGTGAAACATGCCGCGATCACCAGCATCCAGAAGGCCATGGTGGCCGCGCTGCCGTGGGCCGCAAATGCACTTTCGATAATCGCATCCTTGGAGAAGTAACCCGCTGTCAGCGGGAATCCAGTCAGCGCAAGCGTGCCGATCAGCATCATGATCCAGGTCAGTTTGAGATGCGGCGCCAGCCCGCCCATATTGCGCATGTCCTGCTCGTCAGACATTGCGTGGATGACCGAGCCTGATCCAAGGAACAACAAGGCCTTGAAGAACGCATGCGTGAACAGGTGGAAGATCGCAACGCCATAGGCGCCTACACCCAGGGCAACGAACATGTAGCCCAGTTGCGAACAGGTCGAATAGGCGATCACCCGCTTGATGTCATTCTGCACCAGACCGACAGTGGCGGCGAAGAAGGCGGTAATGGCACCGATCACAGTAACCACGGTCAGCGCGGTGTGAGACAATTCGAACAATGGTGACATGCGGGCCACCAGGAACACACCGGCCGTCACCATGGTTGCCGCGTGGATCAGAGCGGACACCGGGGTCGGACCTTCCATGGCGTCCGGCAACCAGGTGTGCAGCATGAACTGCGCTGACTTGCCCATGGCGCCCATGAACAACAGCAGGCAGATCACCGTCATCACATCAAACTCCCAGGACAGGAAGTGCATCGTTTTGCCGGTTTGCCCGCTGGCGGCTGCAAAAATGGTATCAAGTTCAATGGACTGGAATACCGCGAACGTCGCGAAAATCCCCAGCGCGAAGCCAAAGTCACCGACCCGGTTCACCACGAATGCCTTGATGGCCGCCGCATTGGCGGACGGTTTCTTGTACCAGAAGCCAATCAGCAGATAGGACGCCAGACCGACACCTTCCCAACCAAAGAACATCTGCAGCAGGTTGTCGGACGTGACCAGCATCAGCATGGAGAAAGTGAAGAATGACAGGTAGGCAAAAAATCGCGGCTGGTTGTCATCGTGGCTCATATAGCCAATGGAATAAACATGCACGAGCGATGACACGGACGTGACGACCACAAGCATCACAGCCGTCAGTGTATCCACCCGCAACGCCCAGTCTGCCGCCATCCCGCCAGAGCGGATCCAGGTCAGCACCTCGACCTTGTAGACATTCTCGTGGATAGCCACGTCAAAAAACGCAATCCATGACAAGGCAGCCGATATAAGCAGCAGTGCAGTTGGCAGGAGTTGCGGCCAGGCGGGGCCGTGAGCATCGTGATGATGCTCATCGTGAACTGATGGCTCCTGGGTACCACGCAACAATTTTGTACCGAAAACACCCGAAATCAGGGCGCCGAGCAATGGCAGGAAAACAATGAGAAGGAAGATGGTGTTCATGGCGTCAAACTTTTCCCGTCAGCCCTTCATCATGTTGATGTCTTCAACCGCGATAGACCCGCGGTTGCGGAAGTAAGTAACCAGGATGGCCAGACCGATAGCAGCTTCGCCGGCGGCCACGGTCAGCACCAGAAGCGCGAACACCTGGCCTACCATGTCATGCAGGAACGAGGAGAACGCCACGAGGTTGATGTTAACCGACAACAGCATCAACTCGATCGACATCAGAATGATGATCACGTTCTTGCGGTTCAGGAAGATGCCGAAAATCCCGATCGTGAAGATGATTGCTGCAACGGTGAGGTAGTGTCCCAGTCCGATTGTCATGGTTTAAATCCCCTGCCCCGGCTTGACCTTGCGCACTTCGATTGCCGTTGCCGGTCCGCGCGCAACCTGGTCTGATATGTTCTGGCGCTTGACGCCCTGCTTGTGGCGCAGCGTCAGCACGATGGCGCCAATCATGGCTACCAGCAGTATCAGGCCTGCTGCCTGGAAATAATATATGTAACGGGTGTAAAGCAGTTGCCCGAGTGCCTCGGTATTGGTGGCAATACTGGCAGCAGGTGCAGGAGCCGCAAGCGCGCCGGCTGCTTCCGGTGAGAATGCCCACACGCCCAGAACCAGCGCGAGTTCGGTAAATAGCACCAGCCCGATCACCATGCCAAACGGTGCATAGTTCAACATGCCCTCGCGAAGCTCGGAGAAGTCGATGTCCAGCATCATCACGACAAACAGGAACAGAACCGCAACTGCGCCCACATAAACCACCACCAGGATCATGGCCAGGAACTCGGCACCCAGCAGGATGAACAGACCAGAAGCGTTGAAGAAGGTCAGAATCAGGAACAGCACCGAATGCACCGGATTGCGCGACGCAATCACCATCACTGCCGATGCAATTGCAACGCCAGCAAATAGATAGAAAAATGCGGCAGTTACTGCCATCTCTTCAACCCCTGTCTTGCCGGATCAACCGGCCTTCATTCTCATTCACCGCACGCTGTTGGTCAGCGATACGGTGCGTCCATGGCTATATTCGATGCAATTTCACGTTCCCACCGGTCGCCATTGGCCAGCAGCTTGTCCTTGTCGAACAACAGCTCCTCGCGCGTTTCGGTGGCAAATTCAAAGTTCGGGCCTTCCACAATGGCGTCCACCGGACAGGCCTCCTGGCAAAATCCGCAATAGATGCATTTCACCATATCAATGTCGTATCGCGTGGTGCGCCGTGTGCCGTCATTTCTGCGCGGGCCGGCTTCAATGGTGATGGCCTGCGCCGGACAGATTGCTTCACACAGCTTGCAGGCAATGCAGCGCTCTTCGCCATTGGGATACCGGCGCAAGGCATGCTCACCGCGAAAACGCGGGCTTACCGGACCCTTTTCAAACGGATAGTTCAGCGTGGCCTTGGGGGCAAAGAAATACCGCATCGACATGAAAAACGCGTCGATAAATTCCTTGAGGAACAGCGATTTGGCAGCTTGGGCAAGTTTCATCGGATCAGCTTTCCATTCATCCTCAAGGGGCCAAACCAAAGGCAGTTATGACACCGGCGGTGATCACAACCCAACCCAGCGAAATCGGGAGAAACACTTTCCAGCCCAAACGCATCAGCTGATCATAGCGATAACGCGGTACGAACGCCTTGACCATGGCAAACATGAAGAAAACCAGGAACACCTTGGCCATGAACCAGAAGACACCCGGCACCCAGGTAAACGGAATGACATCGACTGGAGGCAACCAGCCGCCAAGAAACAGAATAGCCGTCATGGCACACATCAGGGAGATCGAAACATATTCACCCAGCATGAACAGCATGTACGGGGTCGATGAGTACTCGACCATGAAGCCGGCAACCAGCTCGGATTCAGCTTCGGGCAGATCGAACGGCGGCCGGTTGGTTTCCGCAAGCGCGGAAATAAAGAACACCACGAACATCGGCAATAGCGGCAACCAGTACCAGTCAAGGAACGATCCCGGCAATCCCAGCCAGGTCCCGATACCGGTTGACTGGCTCATGACGATACCGGACAGATTCAGCGTACCTGCGCACATCAAGACGGTAATGATGACAAAGCCAATGGAGACTTCATAGGACACCATTTGCGCAGCCGAGCGCAGGGCACCAAGGAACGGATACTTGGAATTGGATGCCCAGCCGCCCATGATAACGCCATAGACACCCAGTGACGAAATGGCAAACAGGAACAGGATACCGACATTTATGTCGGCAACCACCCATCCGGCATTCACCGGCACCACCACCCACGCGGAAAGTGCCAGGATACAGGTCACCAGGGGTGCGATGAGAAATACGCCCTTGTTCGCACCATCGGGAATGACAACTTCCTTGAAGACGAACTTGAGCATGTCGGCGAAGGACTGAAACAGACCCCATGGTCCGACCACGTTCGGACCGCGGCGCATCTGTACGGCTGCCCAGATCTTGCGGTCGGCATAAACCAGGTAGGCGACAATGATCAGCACCGCCACCAGCAGGGCGAGTGACTGCAGTGCGATAAATCCGATTGTGAGGAGTATTTCGTTCATGAGAATTCCCTACTCCGCCGCTGCCAGCTTGTGCTGGGCCGCCCGCAGTGACGAACAATCAGCCATTATCGTGGAGGCCCGTGCAATCGGGTTGGTCATGTAAAAATCAACAACTGGCGATGCGAATGCCTTTGACGTCATCTTGCCTCTGGCCTTGGTCAACTCAGCCAAAGCGCCCGAATCCGCGGGTAGAACACTGTCCAGCACGGCCAGGTGAGGTGCCGACTTGTACATGGCGGATCGTAAATGCTCAAGGTTGTCAAAACCGAGCGATACGTCCAGTTTGCCAGCCAGCGCCCGCAGGATTGCCCAGTCTTCACGCGCATCACCCGGCGGGAAATTGGCCCGGCGTGCCATTTGCGGGCGTCCTTCGGTATTTACATAGGTCGCCGATTTTTCCGTATAGGTGGCGCCCGGCAGGATCACATCTGCACGATGCGCGCCCGCGTCGCCATGCGAGCCCTGGTAGATCACAAATGCATTGCCGAACTGGTTCATGTCGATCTCGTCGACACCAAGCAGATAAACAACTTCGACACTGCCTGTCCTAGCGGCCCGCAATATGCCGGCTGTATCCTTGCCGCCGGGAAGCGTTGGCAGTGCGCAGACATCCAGCGCGCCTACCCTGCCCGCTGCCGTGTGCAATACGTTGAAACCGTTCCAGTCACCCTTGATGACACCAATCGACTGGGCTGCCTGCATGGCTGTTGCCAGCACCGCGGCTCCATCGGGGCGTGACAACGCCCCCTGGCCAATGATGAACATGGGTTTCTTGGCTCTGGACTTCTTGTGGCCGGCCAGGTCGGCCAGTGCTGCAGGACCGTCACCCAGATAGGCATATGGATAGGTCAGATCAGCGCGCTCGCCGATGACACCGATGGTACAGCCGCCTGACAGGTAGCGTTTGCGGATACGGGCATTCAGCACCGGGGCTTCAAGGCGCGGATTTGTGCCGATCAGCATGATCGCATCAGCGTCTTCAATGCCGGCAATGGTCGAGTTGAATATGTAGCCGGCACGCCCGCCTGCTGCGCCCAGTGGCGAGCCTGCTTCACGGCAATCGAGGTTCTTGACCTCGAGCGCGTCCATCAATGTTTTCAACGCGAAAACTTCTTCCGTGCCGCACAGATCACCAACCAGTGCCGCGGTCTTGTCCGGTCCGGCGGTTTTCAGCTTCGAGACGATCAGGGCAAATGCCTCGTCCCAGCTTGCGGCACGAAGTTTGCCGTTTTCGCGAATGTAGGGTTTATCGAGCCGCTGCGAGCGAAGGCCGTCCCAGATGAAGCGGGACTTGTCGGAAATCCACTCTTCGTTGACTTCCTCATTCAACCTTGGCAGCACGCGCATAACTTCGCGGCCACGCACATCTACCCGAATGGCAGAGCCAACCGCATCCATCGCGTCTACAGTTTCGGTCTTGCGCAGTTCCCAGGGCCGGGCCTTGAATTCATAAGGTGCTGATGTCAGCGCACCGACCGGGCACAGGTCAATCACGTTACCCTGCAGTTCAGACGTCATGGCCTGTTCGAGATAGGTGGTGATCTCCATGTCTTCGCCACGGCCGATCGCTCCCAGTTCCTCGACGCCTGCAACCTCGGTGGTGAAGCGTACGCAACGGGTACACTGAATACAGCGGGTCATGGTGGTTTTCACCAGCGGCCCGATATACTTGTCCTCGACTGCGCGCTTGTTCTCGTCAAAGCGATTCCTGTCGATACCGTAGGCCATGGCCTGGTCCTGCAGGTCACACTCGCCGCCCTGGTCACAGATCGGGCAATCAAGCGGGTGATTGATCAGCAGGAATTCCATTACACCTTCGCGGGCCTTCTTCACCAATGGTGAATTGGTGCGGATTTCCGGTGGCTGGCCTTCCGGTCCGGGGCGCAGATCGTTGACCGACATGGCGCACGAGGCCTGCGGCTTGGGCGCACCCTTCACTTCAACCAGGCACATGCGGCAATTGCCGGCAATCGACAACCGTTCATGATAACAGAACCGCGGAATCTCGGCACCGGCAGCCTCACACGCCTGAATCAGCGTGGTGCCGTTTTCAACCTCGATCTCTTGTCCATCGACTATGAGTTTGGGCATGCCGCTTTACTCCGCCGCCACGCGCGTCACTGACCCTTCGGAGTCAGGCCGGGCTGAAAATTCATCTATACGGGCTTCGATCTCGTGCCGGAAATGCCGGATCAGGCCTTGTACCGGCCAGGCGGCAGCATCACCCAGTGCACAAATCGTATGACCTTCGATCTGGTGCGATACATCCAGCAACATGTCGATTTCACGTTTCTCGGCACGACCTTCGACCATCCGCGTCAGCACCCGCCACATCCAGCCTGTGCCTTCGCGGCACGGCGTACACTGGCCACAGCTTTCGTGCTTGTAGAAATAGGCAAGTCGCGCAATCGCCTTGATCATGTCGGTTGAGTTATCCATCACGATAACCGCGGCGGTTCCGAGGCCCGACTTGAGGTCGCGCAGGCTGT